>OBAG01000210.1_pt1 | contig 67016 bp, 105 predicted proteins | sample 1517701 | NCBI WGS metagenome assembly OBAG01 (sample SAMN04571702, study PRJEB22368) | human gut metagenome | biome: human gut; material: stool | host: Homo sapiens | place: Luxembourg | collected 2012-09-07 | reverse complement strand
TGCAAAAATATGTTATAATATAATTACAATAAATAAAGGGGGTAAATACCTATGTTAACCAATTATGTAAACAATTTAAGCAATTTAGTTAACCAATTTGTACCAATTTACCAAACAATACTCGATACTGTTGATAACCCTAACGAAATTAGTAATATTTACCAATTACTCGATAATATTACCGAGGAGTTAAATGCAAGTGGTAACGATTGCGAGCTCGAGTTTATGGCTAATAACCAATTTATACTAACAACATATACCAGCAATGGTAATTGCATTATAAATGTAATGCCCGGCGGCGCCAATATTAGTTGCAGCGTGGGTATATGTGGCACTGCAAATTTACTTTATACCGATACATATAATTTTTAATATATAAAAATTTGCCCCTTGCAAAAGGGGTATTTTTTTAGCCAAAATTTTAAAAAACCGCTTGCATTTTTTATAAAAACATGGTATAATTAAGTATAAACAAAAAAGGGGGGTCATAAAAATGACTACTGTAAGATTAAGTAATTATCAAAAAAAGGTTTTAGATGAAGCTAAAAAACAAATTGATAGAGCAAGGAATTGCAAAAGTATTTATGAATACTTAACAGAAGTTCAACACTTGAATAATAGAATAATAAATATTTTAAAAAATGACGAACCGGAAACATTACAAATGTATACTGATACGTGGAATAATAAGAAAAATGCTATTGTAAATGTAAATTCAAATATAAAAACTATTCAAAAGTTAGAGCAGCTTGGTTATATAAAAGTTATAGAAATTTGTGACAATAGAAGTAATATCGTGATTGATACAATTCAAGTTTTAAATTATTAAAAATAAACAGCGGGGCGCAATGCCACGCACCAGCGTAACACAACTAACTGTGTAGGTAGGCCTACACAGTTATTTTTTTTGGCTAAAAACAGGCAAAAAAAAATAACCTGCAAAATTGCAGGTTATTAATTTTTTAAACAATGCAAACGCCAACAAAAACAATATAGCCATTTTTATTAGTACGCCAATTTAAACAATAGCAATTATTATAGTTAGGGTGTTTTACAGTTATACTAAAATTGTTGCGTTTTGGTTTGCCATAAAATTTTAATGTTAAAACCCTAAAACCAAGTGCTTTAACATACTGTAACAATACGGCACTTGTAATTTTAACGCCATAATTTAAATTGTGGCAATTTAATTGCGCAAAATGTTTGTACAAATATTTACTAACTTGCATATTAAATACCCCCTTGTTTATTATGGTTTTATTATAACATACTTGCTTGTAAATTACAATATACAATATTAAAAAATTACAAGCAAAATATGTAAACATATTTTATAAAATGATGTAAAAGTAATAAAAAATATAATAAAAATAGCGTATTTTGGCAAATTAGTAAATTAGCAATAGGCTTTATAGGCATATAAATTGGCTATAAAAGGTTTTTGCTTGCAAAGGTATAAATAATAGGGCGGGGTAAAAAAGTATTAATATAGGCAAGATTTGGCGGCGGCGTAGTAAATACAAATGTATTTTAGTGACTATTGAAAATATTAAATAATAAATAACAATAATAGTAATAATACAACAAACAATAACACAGAATAATTAGCAAACAATATAATTAGTAACAATTATTAATAAGCAATAAAAAAGATTAAAAAGCCAGTATTTATGCAGATTGCAGGTAAATAAGCAAATATAATTAGCTAGTAAAATAAGAGTAATAGGAATTAATATTAATAGTAATAATAATGCTGTTTAATAAAAAATATTAGTAAGGATAATGAACTCTAATAATACCATATAAAATTTAAGCCGCCGCGCTGTGTAAAAATTGTTAGGTTTTAATAATATATACAATATAGAAAATACTACAATATAACAACATATAACACTAATAATAATATACATATAGAAAGCTTTTAATAATTAGTAATAGGTGAAATATACCATAGGTTACTACATAGTAGAGTATAGAAATATATACAATATAACATATAGTATAGTGTGAGATATATTACCATTTAGCTTTTAGTGTATATTACAATGTTGTATTGCATATTATGTTATATTAGGCAGCTATTTACCATTGTTATATGCAAGTAATATGGGAAATATAGTAACATACAAGGTATGGTAATGTGCAGTTATTTGCCATAATTGTATATAGGTAATATGGGAAATATAGGAAATATAGGAAATATAGGAAATATAGTGTTTAAGGGCTACAAACAACATATACATATAAGGATTTAATACTATTTTTGCCGCTGCATGATAAGCACAAGCTCATTATTAGTAACAATTACTGATTGTGAAGCCTTATTAATATATAATATATGTATATATACAATATATAACATAATACAAGCCATGCAAACAAGCAATATATTATAAGCAATAGCCATTATTAATTAAAAAGCCAGTATTTATGCCATTTGGCGGCAAATAATAAATGAATATTATTAGTAATATAGATGATTATGAAGTATAGACAAATAGTAAAAGTGTATTATTAGTATATATACAAAATAATACCTTACTATTAATTAGCATAATAAGCTAATAGCAATAGCTATTGATAAGCATAAGCAACTAGATGCCCTTACCTTGTTATTAATATTCATAATTAATACCCCCAGGAGTCCGTTTTGAAGATGTGGCCTACCACCCACCCCTACCATAATACATCTCCATTAATGGATGATTTTCCATAATCAAAAATACAGACCCCTATAGAGTGATTTCTATCAATCAAAAATATACCCCCTTAATGGATGATTTCTATCAATCAAAAACACAAGCCATGTAAAACCATTTAAGGAGTTAAATCATAAAATCTAAAAGCAAAAATACAGACCCTTAATGGACGATTTATGTCGTTAAAAATAATTGTTGACAAATATACTAGATAGCATTATAATAAACGCATAGCCGCAAAATAGGGCTAAAAACTGTAAATAAAATGTTAGGAGTTGGGAAAATGCCTTAATGAAAACAGTACGTAAACGGCCGTAAAAAATTTTTTAATGTAATTATATGAAAGGAGTTTAAAAACAATGAACAAAGAGTCTGTAGAGATTATCAACAGGTTAAGGGCAATTTTACAGGATTCATGGGTAAATGAATTGCCGGATAATGAAAAAATAGCAGTAAATTTTAATAAGTCAGAATTAAAATTGATATTGAATTGTATGTATAAAGAAGAATCAAATTAGGGGGCTAAATTATGACATTCTTATCAATGTTGGGCTTAATTACCATTATTAGTATATTTGTATTTTATTTATATGTACTTTGTAATTTATTAGATGTGGCGAAGAGTGCGTGGGCAAAACTTCTTATATTGATTACTGCGAATGTTTCTATTGCACTTTTCTTGTATTTACTTAATTACTTATAAAAATAGGAGGATGTTAATATGTATGAACCAGTTTTAACAGATGAAAAATTAGACCTTTATAATGTATATGAAGTTCATGAGAATTATAGAATTTTAGCCATGGCCGTTAATGTACCTTTGCAGATAGCCGAAGAAATTTGTCATATTTTGAATGAATTTGAAATTAAATCCTTACAACCTTGCCCTATATGTGATCAATCAGTTACAATTAATGAATATATATCAGACTATTTATATTCTATTAATTGTGAATGTTGTGGCTTGAAAACTAGACGTTTTAGAAGTAAACAAAATTTAATAAAATAGTTGTGAAAATTGGGGCTATTTATCTAGTGAAGACGATTTTGGAAGCTTTATTGGCAGTGAATTAAAAAATGTTTATGTTACTGATACTAAGTTGGGGACAATAGTATCAAACATGAAAGAAGATCTAGATGCTGGCTCAGCTATGTTTATTAATGTTGAAACGACTAATGGCTTGTTACAATTTGCTGCATATAATGAACACAACGGATATTACGGACATGAGGTAAAATTGGTATCAAAATATAATGACAAAATCGTTATTGAGGCTGACGACGTATTGTGACAATGAAACATATATTATAATTTAAGGAGTTAGGATAGATTATGAAAAAAGTAATAGCAACAGTTATTGAAACAAATGAGTATGAAATCGAAATAGATGTAGAAAATGACGCTACAGAAGACGAGATTTGGAATGCTGTAAAAGAAGCATACTTTGAAGATGATTATAATAATGTGGATAGTCATTATGATATAACAAAAATAGTGGGTGAATAGATTATGGAATTGATAGATAAAAACGCTTTAAAAATAAAACTAATATGTGAAGAATTAGACGCTTATACAAAGAATGACCTTTATCTTTCTCAGGCATTAAGTCTTTTTCACGCTTTAATACACAGAGCCCCTATTGTAGAGGAACGTAAGCAAGGATATTGGATAGATGTGGATTTAGATACTAGCGTATGCAGTGTTTGCAAAAAACCGCAAGAATACGAAACAAAATACTGCCCGGAGTGCGGCGCTAAAATGGAAAATAATGGAGATGACGATGATGAATAAATATATACAACAATTTTTAGACGATAATGATTTACAAGCAGGTGAAAGATTTTATATTTTAGATAAAGATTATAAGAAAATGTTTAATAAAACATTTTATATCAATAAAAATGCGACAGGTACAGATGATATTTTACTAGATAACAATCATTTTGCGATTTATTCTGATACGTTACTGTATTTGTTAACTGGCATAGCTTTTGTAAAGAAAAAACCTTTTTGTCCTAAATATGGTGAAATGGTTTATTATGTGACTGTTTCAGGTTATATTCAAGAAGTCAGATTTGATACGGACTCTACACTTCATCAATTATTACGCAAAGCAGGAAAATTATACAGGTCGGAAGAAGAAGCGAAAAGATATTTAGATAAAGACTGTAAAGATTTAATAATACAGGAGGAAGAATAATGAAAGAAGAAACAATTATTCAGATTTTAAATAGTTTAACCACAGTAGGCGAAAAAAGTTTAGATGATTTAATTGAATATTATGGGCATCATATGTTTAATGATTTAATTGCAATGGTATTTTTCGAAATTTTTATAATTTTTATTTTTTATCTTTTTTATAAGTTATTTCCAAAATATAGGTATAAAGATGATATATTGTTTATCATAACTTTAATATCTGTTATTCTTGGCATATTAAGTATAGGTATGATGTGTTGTTTCATTACTGGCGTCAGTGAGTATTTAGCCTATTTACAAAATCCGTTAGGGGCAACTTTGAATTATTTAATAACTGGACGGTAATTATTAGGAGTTAAATTTATGAATGGTAAACTTGATTCTTTTATTTTAGGTATATTATTTACTGTCAGTCTACAACTATATATGCGCAATAAATCTTATTTTAATCTGATTATATGTATACTTTTAATTTTGTATGCTATAAGACAAATAATATTTTAAGGAGAATTATTATGTTATATCGTTTTATTTTTAAAATACTAAAAGAATTAGCGGAAACTCAGCAAGATTTAGAAATAACAAGATCTAGTAACATGACAATTTTGACTTTATTATTAGAAAAGAAAATCTGTAGTAAAGAAGAATATGTTTCTACATTTAATGAAATACAATCTAAGAATATGGAAAATATTAATCAAATTAAGAATAAAATTCACGAAATAGAAGAACAAATTAAACAATATGAACAACAAATGAGAAAGAAGGGTTAATAATGTTAGTTAAAGCTACAGCTATAGTTAAATTTAGTGGTATTTATAAATGGGATATTATCAATCCCCTTAAAGATTGTCTTAAAAATGGAAAACCGATAAAAAATGAACAACTGGGGTATGAATGTAATGTTTTTGATTTATTCATTCACGATGCAACAAAAGCCTTTGTAAACGCCGAATTTAAATTAAAAATAGGGGTAATTTTACCTGTCACAGAAGAACAATTTATAGAAGCCAATAAAAATATTAAAGATATTTTAAATACAGATACTGCTATTATAAATTGTGGTGCGTATGGTAAAGGTAGAATATATCATTTAGAATGTACTAAATTAGCAGATAGTGAAAGAGGTAGATTATAATGGAAATTATTAATGATGAAAATTTAACTAAACTTATCGAGGCCATGGTTTGTGCTTGTCAGGAAGATGAAGATGTTACAATAAGACAAAATGCTTTACAATGTATTTATGAGTTAACAAATAAAATACTAGATATGCAAGTTAAAGATAAGTATTTAAATCCAATAGTTGTTGATATTAATCAGAAATGAGTGTAGAAAATGAATCTAATAGTTAATTCAGAATTATTTGAAGCTTTTACTAAAGTATTACATTATTTAAAAATTCATAAAATTGATTATATTAAAACTAATGATATTAAAATGATTGTAAAGCCAACACAAACAAAAAAAGTTATTTATAAGGTTCGGCAATATAGGGAGAAAAAAAGATGGACAAGGGAAGCTTTATCCGCCGTTTCCGGAGTAGCCCCTACAACTATTAGACTTATCGAAACAAATACCAGTGATAGACAGAATAGTGTTCGATTAAGTACCCTTATCAGTCTTGCACAGGCTTTAAATGTAAAAGTTAAAGATTTGTTTGAGGAAGTGAAGGAATGAAATGTACTATTTGCAATAAAGAAAGTGATAAATTAGTAGATTGGATTCCTAAATGGTTTTCTCCCTATCAATGCACAGAATCACAACTTGAAACCGTTACTTTACATGTTTGTAAATCCTGTATGGCAGATTTATACTTAAATAATATTTATGTGCAAGAGTGCATTGTTTTCATTCACCTAAAGTATTATAACGCTGCCTTAAAACAGGATATATTACACATGGCAACAAAAGAATTTATTAATTTGTTACAAAATAAATTTGAAAGGAGAAAAGAAAATGTTCACGGAAACTGAAATCTTTTTAATTTTACTTATTCTTTGTAGTATTATTGTTAATGTGGTATTATATTTCATGTGGAATATAGCTACAAAAAAATTTTCAGAATTACAAAAACAATATTTAACTAAATGTTCTAATGATTTAAAAGAAAAAGAATCAATCTTAAAAGCCTATGATACATGCTTGCATAATAATAAAATTCTTTGTGAGGCTGTTAAAGAATTATTAAAACCTGATGCAGATACGGTTAAAGTTAGTCGTAAATTGGAGGAAATAAAATGTTTGAAATGATATGCAATGGTTTTGTTGGGGTTGCAATCGCTTTTTGCTTTCTTAAATCACAAGCAGGTTTTTGGATAACTTCCATAGAAATTTTATTAGCCTGTATTTTATTTATGTTACTTAGAATACATATGCTGTTATGGAAAGGGTTGAATAAGTAATGTTAGAGTTTTGTGTGGTTGCATTTATAAGTACATTGGGGGCTTTTGTGTTTTCTGATGTAATTATGAATTTCTTACGTTGGTTAACGTGGATACTTGGCTATCATTTAGAGCAAGGTGATAGAGTTCTTGTTTCCGGAGTTGGTTTAGGCGTTGTTTCTCATGCTTTAAATCCTGAATTAGTTAGTGATTCTGAAGATATATATGCAGTGAAAATTGATAAATGTGATGAATATTATATTGGAGCTTTCAAATTTTATCAAATTCATAGAATTTATCGTAGAGGTGAAGATAATGCGTAATTTTGAAAAAGTATCAAAAGTAAAGGAAGCTTTTATTCCACAAAGAAAAACAAAAAAATCAGCTGGTTATGATTTTTTTGCTCCGTGGGGAGGAGTAACTTTAAATCCAGGACAATCTATTCTTTTTAAAACTGGTATCAAATGTCAAATGAATGATGATGAAGTTTTGTATATTCATATTCGTTCTAGTTTAGGTATTAAATATAATTTACAGTTAACTAACGGGACAGGCATTATTGATGCTGATTATTATAATAATCCGGATAATGAAGGAGAAATCCTAATTGACATTACTAATAGAGGTAATGCTCCCTATACTTTTAGAAAAGGCGATCGTATTGCACAGGGTATTTTTCATAGATATCATACTGTGGATACAGAAGATGTAGATAATCTACCCGAAAGAGTTGGCGGAGTAGGAAGTACAGGCAAATGAAAATGCCTTTATATTAGGAGTTATAAAGGGGGTTAAGATGTTTGGTTATACAGAAAAATATAACAGTAAAGGTTTTATCTGAGCTTGGTATAAAAATTCAACAAAAGTTTAAACTTTATGATGGGTTTACTGGAAAGTACTATGGAATATTTTATTTCGGTTCTAACCTTACATTATGGAAATGTTATAGTGATAAATTCGACGAGGATTATTCGGCCGTTTCTAAAAGTTGTGAATATCTTTTATATATTTTAAATGGAACACACCTGTTAGAAACAAAAGATAGTTGACATTTTTAACTTTCTGTTCTACAATTAAATAAAAGATACGAATAAGGATATCTTTTTGGTATCCTTATTTTTATTTAGAAGGAGGTTAATTATGGCAGCATTAGTATCTCTTGCAGGTATTCTAACAGAGCAAGAAGAAGCGTTCTGTATGGATATTGCAATGGGTGTTCGATATGTTGATGCTTTTAGACAACATTTTCCGGAAAAATTAGATACGGTAAAAAGTGTTGGTGCATCGGCTTATTCGAAAGCACAGCAACCTGCAATCGCAAATCGTATTAGAAAATTAATTGAGGCTAGAGAACAGGAGCAGTTAAAGTCTATAAAATGGTCTAAGGAAGAATCCATTGAAAAACTTCGTTATGTTATAGCTACCTGCCAAAATGAAATGGAACGTGTTAATCAAGCCTTTGAAGAAGAATTACAATTCCTTCAGGAACAAATTGAGGAAGAAGAAGACCCGAGGGTTATTAAAAGTCTTGTAAATAAGATGATTAAACTTCGTCAGAAAAATCATCTTAATAAAATTCAAGTCACAGGTATTGTTGATGCAGTTAGTGAGTTGAATACTATGCATGGCTTTAACGAAAATAACGTCAATGTTAATAGTGCTGTTTCTTTCGTTGGGGAAGAGGATTTGGAGGACTAAATGACTACGATTAATATAGCAGAAGTTGTTGGTCGTGGTTACGCCAAATTTTGGAACTTTAAAGGTCGTTATAGATGCTTAAAAGGTGGTCGTGGTAGTAAAAAATCCTGTACTACTGCTTTATGGTATATCTATAATATGATGAAGTTCTACGAACGGTATGGATTAAAACCGAACACAATGGTAGTTAGACGTTATTATAATACACACAGAGATTCTACTTATAGACAGTTGAAATGGGCTATTAATAGATTAGGTGTAGACCATTTATGGCATTGCACAGTTAATCCTTTGGAAATCACTTATAAACCTTCCGGACAAAAGATATTCTTTAGAGGTATGGACGATGCACAATCAATCACATCTATTACTGTTGAAGATGGATATATTTGCTGGGTATGGTGGGAAGAAGCTTTTCAATGTTCTAATGAAGATGAATTTAATAAGGTTGACTTATCAATTCGTGGCGCTATACCTTATCCATTATTTAAACAACATACTTTTACATTCAATCCGTGGTCTGATAAAATTTGGATCAAAAAAAGATTTTTTGATAAAGCCGATAATGTAAATATATTAGCTTTAACAACAAATTATCAATGTAATGAATTTTTAGGCGAAGATGATATAAAAATATTCGAGGAAATGAAACGTACTAATCCTCGTCGTTATAGTATCGAAGGAATGGGAGATTGGGGTATTGCAGAAGGTCTTATCTATAGTAATTGGGAAGAAGCTGATTTTGATATCTCATATTTTAGAGATGTTAAAAATAAAAAAGGTATTCCAATTTATAGAGATTTCAAAGGTCTTGACTTTGGCTATGCGAATGACCCAACTGCAATGAGTTGTATTTTTGTTGACGAGGATAAATACGAAATTTTTGTTTACGATGAAATTTATCGTACTCAACTAACAAATCAACAAATTCGTGACAATATTAGATATAAGGGATATATGAATGATGTTATTATTGCAGATAATGAGGATGCGAGAACAATTAACGAATTAAGATTATTAGGTCTAAATCGTATTAAACCAGCTAAAAAAGGTAAAGGTAGCGTTCTTGCAGGTATTCAAAAATTGCAAGATTATCATATTTATGTTCACCCACGCTGCATGAATCACGTTGTTGAATTTAGTAACTATGTATGGGATAAGGATAAAGATACTGGAAAACCAATTAATGAACCTATGGATGAATATAATCATTTAATGGACGCGCTAAGATATGCAACTGAAAGATGTAATCGCAGAACATTTAGTTTTTAGGAGGTTATTATGTTAAAATTACCTGATTTTATGAGAATTGATCCAAATGACTTTAATGCAGAAAACATTCGTCGTATGAGTAGCTATGGTAAACCACAAGAAGATTTTTTAACTGGAGCTGTTCAACAATTTCAAAATAGTGCTTTGTTTAAGGAAAGAAAAGTAGCAAGAGAGTATTTTGAAAATGAAACCGAGATTGATAATAAAATAAGATTTTATTTTAATCGCGAAGGATTACAAATTATTGATAATACTGTGTCTAATGTTAAATTAAGACATTCTTTTTATCGTAAATTAGTAAATCAAAAAGTTAACTATCTTTTAAGTAAAGCCTTTACCATCAAATGTAAAAATGAAGAGTTTGAACAAATTCTTCAAGGTTATTTTAATAAAAAATTTCTTCGTCGTTTACAAAATATGGTTAGACAAGCTGTTGTTTCCGGAATTAATTGGTTTCAAGTTTATTATGATGAAGATGGAAATTTATTATTTAAAAGAATGCCCGATTATGAAATCATTCCTTTTTGGGCAGATGCAGACCATACAGTTTTAGATGCAGTAATTCGATTTTATGAAATTATGGAAATTAAGCCAAATGGAGATCAAATTCCACATCAAAAAATTGAATATTATACACCTCAAGGAGTTTGGTTTTATGAATTAACAGCTGGTGGAATACGAATTGATCCGGATAAAGAAAGTTTTGTTGATAGTCATTTTCGAATTAAGAAGAAGAAAACTAATGAAAATGGTTTAATTGATACAGATGAATTTGGAAATCCTATTTATGTATCTGATCCCATGTCTTGGGGACGTGTTCCTTTTGTTTGTATTAAATATAACATGGAAGAATTGCCATTATTAAGATACATTAAAACTTTAATAGATGACTATGATTCCATTACCAGTGATATTAGTGATCAAATTCATGATGTTCCTAATAGTATTCGTATTGTTAAAGGTTATGATGGCACAGATAAAGATGAATTTATGCTTAATTTAAAGCAAACAAAAGTTGCCTATGTAACGGAAGAGGGCGATCTTACTAATTTAGATATACCTTTTAAATTAGAGGGAGCCGAATTACATTTAAATCGTTTACGTAAAGATATTTATGAAGATGGTTCGGGTGTAGATACTCAACAAGATGAAATGCGAGATATTAGTGGTGAAGCTTTAAAATTTAAATACATTGATTTGTCTTTGGATTGTAACGATATAGGTGTGCAAGTAATCGAAGCCTTAGAATCTCTTGCATGGTTTATTAAAGAACACGAAAAAACATTTAATAATAAAGATTTTACTTCTGAAGATTTCGATATCATCTTTAATACTGATATGATTACTAATGAAGCCCAAACAATTCTCGATTGTAAAAATAGTGAAGGTGTTATTAGTAAACAAACCATTGTTTCGAATCATCCATGGGTTATTGATCCAAAAGAAGAGATTCGTTTATTGGAAAAAGAACAAGAAGAAGAACAACAAAAAGAACTTGATATGCAGTTAAAATTAACAAGAGCTTCTTATGGAGGAAATAATGAGTAATCAGGATTATTGGCAACAAAGAGCAGAACGTAATTTGCAAGCTGTGGAAGATATTGCAGTTGATTATAATCTTGAATTAGCTAAAGAATATAAAAAAGTAATTAAAGAGCTTCAGGAAGAATTAATGCTTTTTTATGCTAAATATGCAGAAGAAAATAAAATTTCTTTGGAAATGGCTAAAAAAAGATTATCCGGTAAAGAATTATCAGAATTTAAAGAAATTATTCAGGATTATATTGAACAGGCTTCACAGTATGATACTAAAAATGCTCAAAGTTACCTTAAAAATTTAAAGGAACTTCAAGATCGTGCAAGATTATCCAGATTAGAATTATTAATAGCCGAATATAGGCATGCTATTGAAATGTTATTATTAAAACAGGAAGATCAACAACCGAATATATACCTACAAGGCTATGAAGATATGTATTACCATACTTTATATGACGTGCAGACTTATTCTGGCGTAGGCATGTCCTTCACTACCCCTTCCAAAGATTTAGTTATTAGTGTTCTCTCACAAAATTATTTAGGAGAGGATTTTAGTGATCGTCTTTGGAAAAATAAAGAAATGCTAATTTATAATCTTAAAAAAGAAATGCAATTTGCTTTTGCGGCTGGAAAATCATCTAGATATGTTGCGGATAAAATTGCCAGCGCCATGAATACACGCCAAGGTGTAGCAATGACTTTAGTCAGAACTGAAATGAATAATGTAGCAAATCAGGCGGCTTTACAAGCTTATACACAAGCTGGCATAAAAGAATATCAACTTTTAGCAACTTTGGATTTTAAAACATCAGAAATTTGTATAAGTATGGACGGTAGAATTTTTAAAGTATCTAAAGCTGAACGAGGGGTAAACTTTCCACCATTTCATCCAAATTGTAGAACAACAACTGTTCCAGTTATAGATGGGCAATCTTATACACAACGCATTGCTAAAGAAGAAAGTTATTATACAGTTGATAAAAATATCAGTTATAAACAATGGTTAAAAGAATATGTAAATAAATAAGAACTTTTATATTGAATTTTAAGAATTTATATTGTATAATGTACTCGTAGATGATTCTACGAGTACATTTTTTATGAAAAGGAGCGAATGATATGACAAAAGAAGCCTTGATTGCTTTTGGCTTAACAGAAGAACAAGCAGAAAAAGCAATACAACTGCATAATGCAGCTATGGAAGGTTATGTGCCTAAAGGGACTTATGATGTGCTAAAGGCAGAGAATGAAAACCTTGTTGCAACAGTCAACAGCAATAAAACAGAACTGGAAAAATTGAAAAAATTTGAAGGTACTAATGCTGAACTTGCCGCCAAAATCGAAAAACTTCAGGGCGAGGCTACTACGAAGGAAACTGAGTATAAAGAGCAGCTCGAAAAATTACGCAAAGTTAATGCAGTTGAATTAGCCTTATTAGCTGGCGAAAATAAACCGCACGATTTGCAACTTGTAAAAGGGTTAATCGATTTAAGTCTAATTAAATTAGATGGGGACAAGGTTGTTAGTGGACTGAAAGAACAGGTTGAATCTTTGCAAAAAGATAAATCTTTCTTGTTTAAACCTGCGGATAATCCTGGAAATCCTAGTGGCAATACACCGAGGGACAGTGATACCAATAAAAAAGAGCCTACAACAAGTGAAGATTTCGGTAAATCTTTAGCAAAACAAAAACTTCAAATGCTTGGGATTCAGACAGAAGGAGGAAATTAAAAATGACAATGAAGTACAAAACTATTGCTTACGATTCTGCTAAGCATATTCTTGCAATGCCTGATCACTATGTATCTATTGCAAGAAAGGCCGCAAAAGCCACAGAGGCTGGTGGTATGGTAGTTAAAGAAGGTGATCGTTTTATTATTAAAGCGGGTACTATTTATCCGTCTAATAACAATAAAGCGATTGGTGTTGTATTGCAAGATTATGATGTAACTGAAAGTGATGCTTCCATGGCTATTGTTTTACATGGATTTATTCGAGTAGATCGTTTACCTACTCAGCCATCAGATGCAGCACTTAAAAATTTAAGAATGATTTATTTCTTAAAAAATGATATGACCATCTTACAACCTACGGATGCGTCTGTTGGTGGTTAATTATTAGTAAAGGAGAATAATAGAAATGAAATCTATTTTTGAAATTTTTGATTCAAAGGCCATTGCAGCTTATTGGACTGATGTTAATACAGCCATGAAAAATCCTATGATTGGTAGTCAATTTTTTCCCAATAATAAAAATAATGGTCTTGAGCTTGCATGGATTAAAGGTCGTAATCAACTTCCTGTTGCATTGCAACCGTCTGCTTTTGATACCAAAGCAACTTTAAGAGATCGTATTGGTGTTACTGAAGTTTCTACGGAAATGCCGTTCTTCCGTGAAGCAACTCGTATTGGTGAAAAAGAACGTCAGGATATTCAAAATCTGTTGGCTAAAGGCATTCCTTTTGCACAGCCTACTATTGCACGTGTATATGACGATATTACTCGTCTTGTAGATGGTGCATTGGTACAAGCAGAACGTATGCGTATGAGCTTGTTGGTAGATGGTACTATCTCTGTTACTGCAACCGCAGGCACTGGTCGCGATATTAGTTATCAATATAATTATGATCCTGACGGCGATTGGGCTTCCGATCATAAAATCACTTTGACTGGTGATGGTGTTTGGACTCAAGAAAAGAAAGCTGTAAATGATCCGATTGGTGACTTACTTGACGCAACAACTACAATGGCTGATCAATACGGTGTCACTCTTACTAGAGCATTGATGACAACTAAAACATTGCGAGATATGTTGGCTTCTGAATCCATTAAGAAATTTATGAATCCATTAGCAGCTCCGAATATGTTGGTTTCTAGCGCTCAGGCTAAATCCTTTGTAAGTCAAGAAACTCAACTTGAAATCATTACATATGATAAGATGTTCAAAGATGAACAAGGTGTTGACCATAAATTCTATCCTGATGGATATGTAACTTTGTTACCGAGTTATTCTTTAGGTAATACTTGGTTTGGTACTACTCCCGAAGAATATGATTTAATGAGTGGTAATTCTTCCGCTTCTGTTTCTGTTGTAGCTAATGGTGTTGCCATTACCACAGTTAAAGAACCGCATCCGGTAAATGTATTTACTGTTGTAGATGCTATTATGCTGCCTTCCTTCGAAAGAATGGATGACATTTATGTAATGAAAGTTCAATAATTTAGGAGGCTAATATGTCTAAGGTTAAAGTACAGTTTCCCATAACTGTAAAATATAATCGTAAAGTATATCCTCCCTATACTGATATTATCGCCGATGAATCTGATCTTCCGGAAATGAAAAAATCTGGAGCTGTTGTTTTTGAAGAACAAGTAGAACAGGAAGAAAAACCTGTTGCAACTCCAAAAAGAAAAAAATCTAAATCTGGAAGATTAACGGAATGAAAATCGTTGATAAATCTTTAGTTATGGACATTGTAAAAGTAAAGCTCGGAGCGGATACACCCTCCGAGCCTTTACTAAAAATAACAGTAGATGAAATAGAACAGACTATTTTAAATTATTGTAATATTAATGAAATTCCTAAAGAATTAACTTATACTTTTGCGAATATGGTAGTTGACTTATTTAGGTATGAAGATGAGTTTATAAAGGCAACAACTGTTTCTGTAGAAGGTGAGGAGGAAGAAGCCGAGCCAGATGTGAATACAGGCAATATCAACTCTATAAGGGTAGGGGATACTACTATAACCTTTGGAAGTGGTAGTGATACCTCTATATATAACAAGAATTTAAGAAGTCATCAAGCTAATTTAGATACTGTTGTTTTAGATTATGAATCCCAACTGAAGAAATTTCGGAGGTTAGTATGGTGATAAAAATTGGTTTTACAAGAAAACTCTTTAAATCATTAATGTATAAAGACAGAATGGAAGTTTATCGGTTAGGTTTAACTATGGGGGAGGACTTTACTGTATCAAATGAACAATCCGTTCAGCCTATTTATACAAAAATTCCTTGTAAAATTAGTTTGAATTATCAAGATTTACCGGAAGAAGATTCATTATTAATAAACCCAACAAATCAGCATATTGGAATTTTTTGTGATCCTTCCTATGATATTCGTAAAGGTGATAAGATTAAAGCTTATGTACTAGACGATCATGGAAATGTATTAGATACATATACAGATTATGCTGGTAGACCTGAAAAGCATACTTCCCATCAGCAGTTCGCTCTTGTAAATAGGGAGTTTGCCTAATGTCTATAAAATTTGAGCATAAAGATTTTGACAAGTTTTTAAAAAATTTCGAGAACCTAGAAAAAGATTATGATTTATTTTGTCGTCAGTTTCTTTTAAAAGAGGCCATGAAGGTACTAGCTGACACAAAAGCACTAACTCCAGTTAAGACAGGGGATTTAAGAAATCGCTGGGAATTAACTCAAGTTTTTAAAACTGCTAAAGGTTATTATATTCAAATTTTCAATTCACTAGAATATGCGTCATATGTGGAAGATGGGCATAGGCAACAAGTCGGTAGATTTGTTCCTGGAATTTTTGTTGGTGGGAAGTTTGTTTATACAAAAGGAGCTAAATCAGGAATAGTATTAAAAAAGCCTTTTGTAAATGGTTTTCATATGTGCCGGATCGCAATTGATAGATATGATGATACAATTAAAGCCAACTTTGAAGCTGCATTTAAAGCATTTTATAAAGGAAAAGGATTATGATTATACCAATTAAAGGCGATTTCATTATTAGTGCAATGGCAAAAAATATTGCAAATCGGTTAAAAAATGATTCTGTAGACCCACCAATAATTCCAACTATTTTTAAAAATAAGATAATGGAAGGTGCAGTAGAGCCCTTTTTCGTATTATCTGTAATTGATGTAACACAAGAAAATGGGATGACTGCTTCGGCTTGGAGAACATATCGAATGAAAGTCGAATATTATTTAGAAGAATCCGATTATGGTAGGCATAGTGAATATCGTGATATGGCTGAAAAATTGTTTGGTATTCTAAGAATAATCGACATTCCAGATAAACAAGATGGCGATGAAGTAGTAACAAGAAAAGCAAAGGCAAGTAAGATGAATTATCAAATTATTGAAAATGTCTTACAGTTCTTTGTTAATTATAAAATTAAGGCAAAACTTATTTTGCCTGAAGAACCTAAAATGCAAGTTTTGGAAATTCAACGAATGGAGGATGAAGAATAATGGCAGGTGGAACTTTTGAAGCTATGAATAAAGTTCGTCCGGGTGCTTATATTAATTTTCAAAGTGCATCTCAGCCTTTGAATATGGTAGGCGATCGTGGAATTGCTACATTACCAATTCAAATGAACTTTGGCGCCAATGATGTATTAATTAGTTTAACTCCAGAACAACTTTTAGATGGCTCCTGTGAAAGTATTATTGGCTGTAATATTATGGATGAAGAATCTTTAATATATCAGCAAGTTTTGACAGATTGTTCTAAAGTTTTGCTTTTCCGTATGGATACTGGAGGCACTAAAGCAAAACTTATTTTAAACAATCTTACGGCTACTGCGAAATATGCAGGTGTTGGCGGAAATAAAATTGCCGTTTCCGTGGTTGAAAATGGGTCTGCATTCGATGTTATTACTACTTTTAATGGAATTGTTAAGGATACACAGACAGGGACTACTGTAGGCGATATCGAAAATAATGATTTTGTTGATTTTAGTGGTACAAGTTCCGCATCTTTAACAGCTGATGCTGGCGGGGAATTGGAAGATGGCACAAATGGAATTGTAGTTAATTCTAATTATACTCGTTATTTTGAATTGCTGAAAACTGCAAAATGGAATACAATGGGTATCCCACTCGAAACATCAACTGAAATACACGCTCAAGTAAAATCCTTTATCAGTTATATGAGAGAAACAACTGGAACGAAAGTTCAGGCTGTTTTAAACAATATTGATGCAGATACAGAGGGTATTATTTCTACTCTTAATCAAGGTTATATATCCGCTCAGTATGAGATTACAGTTCCTATTTTTGTGGCTCGTGTAACTGGTATGAGTGCAGGTTGTGCAATTAATAAATCTTTAACTTATTATGCTTTTGAAGATGCAACAGAAATTATTAATCAATTGACACATGAACAAATTATTGATGCTTTAAGAAGGGGTAAATTTATTCTTTCTTCTCGTCAAGATGGCGTTGTTGTTGTTGAACAGGATATTAATACATTGCATACGTTTACTGCACTAAAAGATTATTCTTTTAGTAAAAACAGAGTAATTCGTACCATTGATCAAATTAATAATGATATTCGTTTATTATTTGAAAAGAGTTATTTAGGTAAACAGAATAATAATGATGATGGTCGAGAAATATTTAAAGCCGATATCGTTGATTACTTAAATAAACTTCAAAAAATGGGCGCTATTCAGAATTTTGACGGCTCTACAGACATTACAATCAGACAAGGTGCTAACCTTGACGAAGTTGTAGTTGAATTGTATTTACAGCCTGTTGATTCAATGGAAAAATTGTATATGACAGTAACTATTCGTCGTTAAGAAGGGAGGACTAAATAATGTCACAGGAGTATGATTATTTACGAGCTGGCGATGCCGTTTCCGGTCAAGAAGGTTGGGCAACTATGGTTGTTGACGGTGTCCTTACAGAATTGTTTATGATTAAGGATTGTACAATGACTTTCACAAAACGCAAGAAAGAATTTCGTTCTCTTGGTTTTCGTGGGGCGCAACATAAATCTTCTGGCTGGAGTGGCAAAGGTGAATTTACTCTTTACTATGTTTCTTCTGAATTCCGTAAACTTATGCGTGAATATGCTAAAACAGGTAAAGATTTATATTTCACTATTACTATCAAGAATAATGACCCAACTACCACAATCGGAAAACAGGTGTCTGCATTCTATTACTGCAATATTGATGAAGGGGTCTTGGCGAAATTAGATGTTGAAAGCGAAGTTTTGGAAGAGCCTATGACTTGCACATTCTCCGACTTTGAATATTTAAATTACTTTTCAAGCCCTAATCCTGAAATTTAATTGGAGGTTATTATAATGGAACTTTTAGATCTTATTCGAAATCGTGATATACGTGATACAAAAGAAATTGCTTTAAAAGGTGAGCTTGCAGGAATAACAATTACTATTAGAGCTATTGATGCCGATGAATGGCAAGAAGCTAGAGCTAGGGCAATTAAAATTAATGCAAAAGGTGAACCAACAGTTGATAATATGGCATTATCCAGTAGCTTAATGGCTATTGGCTGTGTAAACCCTAATTTCCGTGACCCGGCTGTTTTAGGTGGTATTACAGTTCCAACGGAATTTATTAAAGCTAAATTTAAACCCGGCGAGATTGAATTTATTGCAAATAAAATCATGCAACATTCTGGCTATGGTGAAGAGGCTGTTGACACAGCAAAAAAGTAAAACAGCTCTTTAAAGAAGGAGATTCCGATACGGTGGCAGCATTTTGGTGTTTCAGAAGACTTCATTGGAAGCCTTCTGAATATCTAAATTTACCAATTTCAGAAAAAGCCTGTGTGCTGGCATTTATTGAAATCGCCGCTAAACAAGATGCTGAATTACAAAAGAAAACGAAAACATAAAAGATAGCGAGGTTAGCCTATGGAAGTCAGGAATACATTATATTTAAACGATCAAATGTCCCCTGTGCTAAATAAGGTTTTAGCCTCGCTTCGTCTTACTTTAACGGCATTAAATCAAACGCCGGGCGAAGCGAGTCTATTTAAAGCAGCTTCGCGGGATATATCAAAAGCTAATGCTTTACTTAAAGATTTTAATTCTGATGTTAATCGTTCTCAGAATTTAATTAAGGGGCTTGGCTTTAAAGATGAAAATCCTATTGGAAACGTATTTTCAAATGCAATGAATCCTTTAACAGAATTATTAGCTGGTGTGTATTTGTTGAAAAGTACCATTTCAGAAATTGGACGTGTAACAGATATAGGCGATGCCTTAATGTTAAATGCAGCGAGATTAAATATTATTAATGATGGTTTAAGAACACAAGATCAACTATCCAGAGATATTTATGATTCTGCACAAAGATCAAGAGCTGACTATTTAGCTACAAGCCGAGTTATTGGTCGTATGGGTATTCTTGCAGGACACGCTTTTGCAAATAACAATGAATTAATAGCTTTTACTGAGTTAGTAAATAAGGCTTTCCTTGTTGGTGGTAGTACACCACAAGAACAAAAAGCGGCCATGTATCAGCTCACACAAGCTATGGCCTCTGGAAGATTGCAAGGCGATGAAATGCGTACTATTCGCGAATCTGCTCCTTTAATTAAAAAAGTTATACAAAATTATATGGGACTTGATGATGCAGCTTTTAAAGAAGCACAAAAAAATGGGGAAATAACTGCTGAAGTAATTAAGAATGCAGTTTTTCAAAAAGCTACAGAAATTGAAAATAAATTTAATGAACTTCCTATAACATTCGGTCAAGCTATGACGATGGCTGGAAATAGTCTGCTAATTGGAATGGATGAAATATTTACTGGCATTAGTACCAGCGGCGTAGGAATGATTCAAACACTTGTAGAAAATTTTGATATATTAGCTGGAATTTTAGGCTACATTGCAGGCGTTTCTCTTGTTATATTAGTTCGTAATATTGCAGCAGCGCTTCCTGGAGCCGCTGCGTTGGCATTAAGTTTTATTGCTATGAATTGGCAAGTATTGCTCGTAGTAGCCGCTGTCGGAATGTTAATGAAATTATTTTTAGCTTTTCCGGAAGCTTTTGGAGTTATTATGGGTGGTATTAATGCAATGAAAACAGCCTTTATGAATTTAGTAAAAATGGTTGCCGATTATTTTATCTTACTATTTAATAACATAATTCTTCGAGGAATGAATTTTGTTTTAGATAAATTAGGTAAAGAAAAAATTGGTTATGTAAGTATGTTTGCGATGGAAAATGTAGGAGCTAGTTATAAATCAGGTTATGATTGGGGAACTAATTTTGCTAAAGATACTAACACTAAAATAGACGGTTTTTTAAATACCATGAAAAATACATTTAATCCAAACGGTGTTGGAGCTACTGGTGGAGTTAAAGCTAAACCTATTACAGATCTTGATACTGTTGGCGAAGTAAAAAATGTTAAAGGTGGTAAAATTAGTCTTGATGAAGATAGTATTAAGTGGATTAAAGAATCTCAGGCAATAGAATTTGTGAATAGGTATACTACAATGCGTCCAATTATGCGAGTTGTGTTTGGAGATGTACATCAAAATGCAGATGTGGGGCAAATTGCAGATGATTTGGCGGATATGTTTGAAAATGCCTATAATTTAAGTGTTGGAGAGGAGTAGGATAAAATGGTTGCACAATCCGGAAAAATAAGTGATACTACCACACTTCTTGAGAGCCTTTCTCCAAATTCGGATTCTATAAGTAGGGCTAGAGGCGATGTAAAGATATTTATTGTGTATAAAGGAGATACAGTGCAAATTCCTGTAAATCCTTCAGACTTAAAAATCGCTACTCCAGGAAATAATAAAACATACCCTATTGTATCATTAGGAGAAATAAATGTTTTAAAAAATCCTAAATTAAGCACGATTGGATTTAGTTGTTTTTTCCCAACAATAGAAACACAGAATTATCCATATGTGCTAACAGGCAATTCAGAACAAACTTTTTATACTGCATTAATTAAGCAAATTTTAGATAGGCAAAATAAAGCACAATTTCATGAACCTTCATTTTATGTAAGTTTATTTAGTAAGATTAGAGATAGCAAAGAACCTGTAAGGTTAATTATTACTGGACTTGCTGTTGGATTTAATAAGCTTGTATCTATTGAAAAATTCGATTATGATTGGAAGGAAGCAGATCCAGATCCATATTATGATATCGAATTTAAGGTTTATCAGATTTATGCAGTTAATAACGCTACTGTTGATGAAGATGGTACAATAACTGTTGATACTGGTGGATTAAGAACAGACGAATCCGAAGCTTTAACAATGGGGAATGAAGTAAGTGTAACAGGTACAATTTATAAAGATCCAGCTATGCAGTTTGTAGATAGGTATGTTAAGAATAAAACTGGCTGTTACGTAAATCTTTTAGATTTCGATAATAATGGAGCAATCCATATAACTGATAATGAAGATCGTTGGATTGGTTGGGTATCCGAAACAGCGGTAAATAAAATATCGGGTATACTGTAATGAATATTTTATTAGCTGTACAACTTCCGAATACTAAAGTTTTTGAAATTTCTCAAGTTGTCTTTGATATATCTTGGACAACGACATTGCTAGAACAGCCTGGAAAATTAAGATTCTCCGTACCTAATAATATTGAATTAATTTTAGAATTTGCAACCACGGTTAATTTAAGAATTGACGATATACCAATTTTCTATGGATATGTTGTTAATATGACAGCTTCTGAAGATACTATTACTTATGAAGCCGTTGATCAAGTTTTTTATTTAAAAAATAAAGAATCCTATGTCTTTTCCGGAAAGACAGCAACTCAGATTTTTAAAGCTATTTGTGAAGACTGGAAATTTACTTACAAAATAGTCGATGATTGTTCATGGGAAGTTTCTCCACGAGTTCATGATGGAAAATCCTTGTATTCAATAATTAATTATGGCTATGATGAAGCTTTAGTGAATATACAAAATTGGTTTATTCTGAGAGATAATTATGGTACATTAGAACAAATCAGTTTATTATCAACAAAAACAAACTACTACATTTCAGACGATTTAAATATTACAGGTTACAATTTTAAGAAAAACATTGACAGGGATTCATATAATCGTGTAAAATTAGTACAAGACAATACGAAAGAAGGAGTTCGTAAAGTTTATGTGGCTCAGGATGATGAAAATCAGCGTAAATGGGGCATATTGCAATATTACGAAAAAGTAGATAAAACAGCAACAGAAAATCAAATCAAACAAAGAGGCGGTGCTCTTTTAAAGGTTAAAAATAGGGAATTAAAATCTTTAAGAGTTGAATGTGTTGGTTTACCCTATTCTTTTAGAGCTGGAAATTGGTTAACCGTTAAATTAGACCCTCTAACTAAAGCTGGTTTCGTTAATATGCAGGAATATATTGCAACAGATTGTTCGCATACTTGGAAAAATAATGAGCACATAGTTAAATTAAATTTAAGTCAATATAGTTTGGATGTAGGTGTTTAATATGGAAGATTCTGGAGTTGTTCGGATTCTAAGTATAACGCGAAAAATGGTAAAACAGAGAGCTCAAAGTTCCGATATGTCTGACTGTGTATACGGAACAGTGCTTTCTGTTTCTCCTTTAAGTGTACAATTAGATTCAAGAACGACATTAGGTGAAAATCAATTAGTTGTCGGAGCTTTATGTAAGGAAACAATAATTAAGATTCCTTTTCCAGAAAAAGGACAAGTAAAACATAAACATCAAGCTATTCATAATGGTATGCACAATACTACAGAAGAACTTCCAGAGATACAATTATGGCGTGGCTTGAATCCCGGCGACAGAGTTATTTTAATTAGATTTAATAATGGACAGAAATTTTTAATTCAGCAAAGGGTGGAGGGAATACCATGATACCCACAAATCGCAATATTATTGTAAATCAAATAGGGCAAAATGAAGTTACAAGAACCTATAAGGTTGATAATTATAATAAACGAATTATAGGTACAACAGATGGACAGTCTGCTATTGAACAAGCAATAATGAAAAATTTCGATACTGAAAGATATGCTTATGTTATTTATTCTAAAAATTATGGAATTGAATTAGAAAAGTATATCGGTAAAGATTTTGATTATATTCAAGCAGACTTACAGAGAGCTTTGGAAGATTGTTTATTAGCAGATTCTCGAATTTACGCTATTAGTAATTTACAGTTTACACAAGAAGGACTTGACTATATGTCAATTACTTTAGATTTACAAACTGAATCTGGCGTATTGCCAATAACTTTGGAGGTGAAAAAATGAATGTTTTAAGTGAATACCTGCAAAAGTATACCTATGAGTATATTTTAACGGAAGCATTAAGCAAAGTTCCAGATAATGTTGATAAACGAGAAGGTTCGATTATTCGGGATGCTTTATCACCATGTTGTTATGAAGCCGCAAAACACATATTATATTTAGCTGATATTATCGAACAAACATATATCGAAACTGCAAATGGATTATGGCTTGATGGGCGTGTAATAGAGGGGGGTATAACTCGAGATCCCGCAACATACGCTAAAAAATTAGGAGTATTTAAAACACAGCTGGATGAACCTTGTCAAATTTCTATTGGACAATCTTTTTCAACCGTTGGAGATACTATCTTAAATTATACCGCAGTACAGGTATACGCAAATGAAGATGGTGATGTAGTACCCGGAAGTTATGTTATGCAATGCAATACTGTTGGTAGCGTGGGAAATAGTTATATAGGTAGAATCGTTCCTAATGATTATATTGAAAAGTTAGCAAGTGCTGAAATTACTACTTTACTTTATCCAGGAGAAGAAGAAGAATCAGACGATTCTCTAAGAGAAAGATTTTTAGCTAATTTAATGAAAACAGCGTTTGGCGGTAATATTGCACAGTATCGGCAATGGGCTAAAGAAATTCCGGGCATTGGTGGTGTTCAAGTTTATCCTGTATGGGCAGGAGGAGGAACTGTAAAGTTAAGTATTATTGATACAGATTACAATTCTTGTTCTTCAGAATTTTGTCAAACTATTTTAGAAAAATTTGATCCGGAAAATTCTGGCGGGGAAACTGGGTTAGGTTTAGGTATTGCTCCCATTGGGCATAAAGTAACAGTAAGCACTCCATTACCTAGAACAATTAATGTGTCTGGAAAAATCACTTTATTGCCCGGATATAAATTAGAAACTTTGATGCCTGATATTAAAGCCTCTTTAGAAAATTATCTTTTGTCTTTAAGAGAAGCTTGGGAAAATAGTGACGATGAAAATAATTATTCTGTAACTGTTTATTTAGGTAGAATTAATTTTGCTATTCTAAATGTTAAAGGTGTATCCAGTGCCTATGAATTAAAATTAAATGAAACAGACACAGATATTAAATTAACAGAAACAAGCTCGTTGCAAGAAATTCCTGTATTAGGTACGGTGAGTATAGATGAACAATAGGTATGGTTTATACAGAACTAGAATTGGTCGTTATTTTCCTCGTTATTATGAAGGTATTTTAGAAACAGATGAATTAATTAAAGTTGAAAATGATATTTGGAATAACTTATATTTGTTATTAAATAAAGCAAAAAATAATCAATTTATTGCATACGCAGATGAAGATGGTATTTATGCTTATGAACAATTATTCCAAATAGTTGCAGATCCGGAAACAGAAACATTGGAGGAAAGAAGATTTAGATTATTAAATAGGATACAAACATTATCCTATTATACAATGATTTATCTTCGTCAAAAATTAGACTCTTTATTTGGAAAAAATAATTATGAAATAGAAATGGATTATCTGAATTATACCTTATACATTAAAAGTAATGCTTCTAATTCTTTTATTTATAAGGAAAGTATTGCTACTATAAATAAAATAAAACCTGCAAACATTGTATTTATCAATGTTCCATTTATTCCAACTACGATTGAAGTTGGCGAAGAAATTTATCAACAAAAATGGTGGTGGAATTATATTTTAGGTGGTAAATGGAAAGTAGGTCAAAAACCTATTATAAGTGTTCAAGAATTAGCAAAATTAAAATCTGAGGAGGTGCAATCCTTGACTCCATTAATGCTTAATAAATTAAAAACATTTACAGGGGAAGAAATACAGGCAGTTCTTATAAATGATACTCATAAGATAACAAATTTTGTTCAAAAAATTATTACTGGTGGGTATTTAAGAATCCAATATAATATTGAAAATTGGGAAGAAATAAAATTAATCACCAATATTAAATTTTTAGATGGGGAAGATTTAATTCTTTCTAATGATCCTGTTTATATTCCTATTGCTTCAGATACTATGATTGAACATCAAATTAATATTCGGGAGGTTGGAACAAATGGCTAATAATATTGTTATGAAAATTACTGATTATATCGCTCATTTATGGCATGACACAGATAATGACATTGTAATGGCTGAAAATGTTAATGGTTGGGAAAATACATTGCAACAGCATGCAGAATTTTTAAAAAGATTTTCTTGGCAACCGAATACAGCATATCCTAAAAATTCTGTATTACTTTATCCTTTTGGATTGCATACTAAATTAGTATCTAAAAATGCTGGTACAAGTGGGAGTAATGAACCAACATGGTCGGACGCAAGTGGACAAGAAGGTTCCAGAACGATAACAGATAATGATATTATTTGGGAAGAACAACCAATTCAAGTATCTGCAGATACTACACCAATAGGAACGATTAAACAACAATTATGGAATAGCGCTCCTCCAGGATACTTAAAAATGACACAAAGTCATGTATTAAATAGATCAGAATATCCAGAATTGTGGGATTTTGTTCAAAAATATTATCCTTTAACTTCTGAAGTTGAATGGCAAAAAATGTTAACATTAAATAAAACTTCTGTTGGCTATTTTTCAACTGGTGATGACAGTACAACTTTTAGAACTCCATTTATATTAGATTTTGGTCGTGGTGGAGAAAATGCTGGTTCTTTCTTTAAAGATCAGAATAAGCTCCATAACCATACGGCTAATATAGATACTACTCCAGCGCAAGGTTCTTTCCGTACTTGGAAGTTTGATCCAGTAGCTTCCGGAGTATTTTCATCTATCTATTTAGGACATTGGGCAGATAGCAAAAATGGCGGAGGTGATCCCATGTGGCAAGTTAACTTTAATTTAGCAAATACATTAAATAATATTACTATTGGAAATTCTGGAGAATCTGAAGGATTTCCAAAACACGTTATAATGCCTTATTACCTGAGAGTTTTAAATATTTAATATTCTTAAATAATATGGCATAATTATATGCTTTGGATAAGCTTCTTCTCCACCTGTATTCACGCCTGTAGATTCAATTTTAATATCATGATTATGGTCGCCATTAAATTGTATAACTTCACGAGTATCACTTTTATGAGCACATTCGCCAGCCCATGTACCAGTTCCGGAAAATACGCCAGTTGTTCGACCCCAACTGCCTCCAACCTGATTTCCTGCAATGAAAGTTCCTCGAAGTTGTGTAGTTCCAGTCTTATTTCCAGTGGCCAAATTATGGTTATGGAGCTTATTCTGATCTTTAAAGAAAGGAATTAAAAATGATAAAATTTAGAATATTTAAACAAAGATTGAGTTATTATGGAGATTCTGAAGTTGTTGCAGATAGTAAGGGTTATTTAACATTTACACTTGAAACCTCTGAAGATTGGGCTAATTATGTAGGTAAGACAGTACAATTTACCAAGAATGGAAAAACTTACAATGTAACCAACATTTCAGATGGCGTAGAATATCCAGTACCGTGGGAAGTTTTAGTTGGTGCAGGAATAATGCAGGTAAATGCTTTTGCCGTATCTATGGATAACAAAAGAGCAACAACTAATGAAATCGATATAGAAATTATTGATAGTGGGTTTAATGAGGATAGTCTACTTCCTGAAGATCCTACTCCGGATATATTTGAACAATATGTTCAACAAGTTCAGGAAAATGCAGATAAAGCTGTTAAAGCGGCTGATGAAGCTAAAAAGGCACAAGAAGCCTCCCAAAATATTAAAAACCAAATTGATGTAATTTATCAAAATGTTAAAGATGTTAAATCAGATATAGAAGATTTACTTCATCAAGTTCAGGAATCAACAAATACAGCTTATCAATATGCAGAAGCGGCTAAAACTTCTGCAGAGGCGGCTAGTAAGTCAGAAACAGAAGCTGGACGTTATGCTGGTGAATGTAAAATATATTCACAAAATGCTAAACAATCTGAAACAAATGCTAAACAATCTGAAACAAATGCTAAATTGTCAGAGGAAAACTCTAAATTAAATGCAGATAAAACACAAGCTAATACAGAAATAGTATTAAGCACCAAAGAAAGTATTGATACTATTTATGCCGATATTCAAGATCGACAAAAGGTTATTGAAGATTTAAATACTAATGTTAACAATAAAGCAGAACAAATAAATATTCAATATAGTCAAATTGAAGAATGGTATAATGGATTTTTACAAGCCGCATCTTATTTGATTTTTACAGATGAAGTTAGCGAAGATTTATGGGCTTTAGAAGAAGATGATTATGTATTAACTTTAGAAACTTCAGGAAAAGCTATATTAAATATTCAAATATTAGAAAATGGTTTGTATACAAGAACTCCTTTTGTTGATATGGAATTTCCAAATGATTTAAGTGTTAAACTTCGTTCTATTGCTCCCTTTGCTGGAAGGTTGTGCCTTTACGATTTAATGAAAGGTAGTGAAACTAATGTTTGAGCATATAACTAAAGTTTTGACTGGATTAAAATTGATAAAATTTATTAATTCTTTAATTGATTTAATAAATAGTCATTTATCTAATTATAATAATCCGCATAAAGTAACAGCCGAACAGTTAGGTTTATCCAATGCTTATAAATACAAAGGAAGTGTTCCAACTTATCAAGATTTACCTTCTACAGCAGAAAGTGGAGATGTATATAATGTTGTGAAAGGTGATAAAGAAATAGGTGTTGCAGATGGAGCAAATTTCGCTTGGAATGGTTCAGAATGGGATAATCTTGGCGGGCTATTAACCGGAACAGGTGCAATTAGAGTTGAATTTATGGTTATAAGCTGGCAAGAGGACACATCTACAGGTTTGTATAAGCTCCCATTAAATATTTTTGAACAAGTGGATAGTGTTGGTGTTTTAAGTGTAGAAGCCATTGAAAATGGTCAAAGGCATAGTGTGTTGTTAGATACGATTGGAAATGATTTAATTTCTATGAATGCTTTTGACGGCGCAATTTATTATACTACATTCAGGGAGGTTTCCTAATGCAAAAAATTGATAAGCAACAAAATGTTACAGTGCAGAATATTCTTCGTTGTTTAAATGAATTAAATGATGAAAATATGGTGTATGTAGGTTCACAACCACCAACGGAAACAAAAAAAGGATTAATATGGATTAATCCAGAGGAATTATCGCAAGAGCCGGAAGTTCGTTATGTTGGGCATATGGTCGGAGATATTTATCCTATCAGTTATACAGAACTTGAAGAAGGTCAAATTATACTAAAAGGCCAATTAGTTAGTCGTCAAGTATACCAAGTTCTTTGGAATTGGGTAGAAAAGCATCCTAGCTTACTAAAAACAGAGCAAGAATGGAATGAATATTTTAATAATACGAATGGACTATGTTGCCCTTATTTTAGCTATGGAACAAATGATACTAATTTCAGACTCCCGAATTATTCTGGAGTATTTATTAGAACTGATTCTGATATAACTAAAATTAATCAATTTAGTGAAGATACACAAAGAAATATTCTTGGACAATTTGCAACTTTTCGCACAAGTTGGGATGGTGGTACTGGAGAATTAGTTTTTGATGCAAATGGGGCTTTTAAAAAAATAGAAACTGGTAATAATATGGACAGTATTCATCAAGATGGCTCAGACAGACAACGGCAAATTGTGGATTTTGATGCCTCTCGTTCAGTAGGCACAGAACACACTGGCGAAGAAATAAAACCTAAATCAATAAATCAAATATGGGTTATTCAAGCTGTAGGAGTAATAACAAACGCCTCTAATTTGGATATTAGTCAATTAGAAGAAGCAATTCAACAATTAACTAATTATAGTAATTATGAAGTTGCCCTCATTAAAAATAATCCAAATTATTATAATCGCGATGAATTATTTACTACAAACAAAACAACGGTAACAATTCCGAAAGATTTAAAAATCAATATTAATGGAAATTGTTATATTAGTACAATTAATAAATCTTTACAATTATCTACAGTAGATACTCCAGCTAATTTAGCAGGTAAAGATGTTTATATTTATGCTTGTGAACCAACTTCAGGAACAGAGCCTATTTTCGTATTATCTTTAAATAGTACAGTCCCAACAGGTTACACAGCTAATAATAGCCGTAAAATAGGCGGTTTTCATTGTTTATGTAAAGATGTTGGAGTTATAGAAGGGCATACGTTATCTGGATATGTTACCGGAGATATATTACCAGCAACAAGATGGGATTTACTACATAGACCAAAAGGAGAACCTGAAGGATTCGCTTATGAAGAATTAACAGATTGTTGGATTGCGATTTATCTGCCAAGTTGGGACGGAACTAAATTAGTTAGTGTTTATAATGGGGTTATTGCTGATGGAGCTTCGACTAAAAAATGGCATGGTGAAGCCTTTTATGAGCAATTTGCAAAACAAGGAATGCGTTTAGTTTGGCGGCACGAATTTCAAATGGGAGCAAAAGGTTCTAATGAACAAACAAATATTCAAGGTTCTTCTGATCCTAATACTACAGGTGGGCATGTAGATACAGCTGGAAGAAGAATGATTAGTAATATAGGATTAGAAGATTGTTGTGGCGTGTTATGGCAATTTGCAATGGATTTAGGCTTTGCAGGCGGGTTTGATTGGACAAATTCTGTTTATAACTCTGCTGTAGACGATAGAAGTTATGGACAAACATATGGAACACTTTATCGCTTGCTCTTGGGCGCTAGCTGGAATGACGGCGGTTATTCGGGTTCGCGTTCTGCTAATTGCGCTTATTCGTCGGCTTATGTGTTTGTCGCTGGCTCTGCGCGCGGCGCGTCGGAGCCGAAAACGGTTAAAGGATTAAACTAAATAACGATTGAACGAAATATTGGTAAATCGGAGAAAACGTGGCTAGTACAAATGTACTAGCCAATACCGAATTTTTAGTGTATAATATAAATAGGTAGATATGCTATTAGTCTTTGGCTTCGTGCTTGCTATTGGGCGCTAACTGGAATAACAGCGGTTATTCAGGTTCACGTTCTGCTAATTGCAATAATTCGTCGGCTAATGTGAATGTCAATAACTCTGCACGCAGCACGTCGGATACGTGGGGAAAAATAAGAGGCGCGTCTTACCCCATGGCTGAGTATATTTACCTTGCAGTTTTGCAAAATACAAGAAGGGGGAAAGCAGTGGTTAGTAGTCAAAAACGAAAATCACTGTTTTCAATTTTTTAAATGAAAAGACATGGAGATCTGTGGAATAAAATCATTGATAAGGATAATTTATTATTAGCTTTTAAAAAGGCAAAACGCCATAAAAGTTGGCAACAAAAGGTTATCAAAGTTGAACAAAATCTAGAGGAAATGATTGAAAAATTAAGAGAATCTTTAATAAATGGTACATATAAAACATCTGGATATCGACAGAAGAAAATTTATGAACCAAAAGAAAGAACTATTTATATTTTACCTTTTTATCCGGACAGAATAGTTCATCATGCAATAATGAATATTTTAGAGCCAATATGGGATAAATTATTTATTTCAGATAGTTATGCTTGTAGAAAAAATAAAGGTCAACATAAAGGCAGTATTAAATGTATGGAGTATGTTCGCAAAAATAGATTTTGTCTAAAATGTGACATAAGTAAATTTTATCCTTCTATTAATCATGAAATTCTAAAAAGAATTATAAGAAAGAAAATCAAATGCAAAAGAACCATAAAATTATTAGATGAAATAATTGATAGTATAGATAGTCCAACAAATGTTCCGATAGGGAATTATCTTAGCCAATGGTTTGGGAATTTATATTTAAATGAATTGGATATGTTTTTAAAACATGATTGTAAGATAAAATATTATTTAAGATATTGTGATGATTTTCTTTTATTTTCTAATGATAAACAATTCTTAAAAGATATGTCTACTAAAATAGAAGAATTTGTAACAACTAAATTAAAACTAAAATTAAGCAAATGTAATATACTATCTACGTCGCAGGGTGTGGATTTTTTAGGTTATAGGCATTTTTCAGCTGGCTATATTTTAGTTCGAAAGTCTACTACAAAAAGAATGAAGAAAAATATTAAGGCTTTAAAATATAAATTAGCTGTAAAGAAAATATCTAAAGAATCTGCTTTATCTACGGTGGCAAGTGTTGAGGGTTGGTTAAAATGGGCTAATGCTTATAATCTTAAAAAGTCTTTACAATTAGAAGACTTAAAGAAGTCCATAGGAGGTTCTGTTGGTGAATAGATTTAGTGACTTTTCTACCGAACAATTAATAGGCGAAAAGATTAGTATTGGCTTTTAGATTAAAAAATAGTAAAATTGAAAAAGGTAGTACCTATGCACAAATTCAAATTGAATTGCATGGAGAATTAAGAGTAATATTCACAAATTCAACAGTATTAAAAGAGCAATTACAAAGATATAAAGAACATTTACCGTTTTGCACTACTATCATTAAAAATAACAAATATTTTTCATTCAGTTAAGGAGGATAATCATGGTAGGATACCCAAAATCTTTAAAAACTAAAGAAGATTATGAATATGTTAGAAATAATTTTCCAAAAGAAATGTGGAAAAAAGATTTTCAGGCTTTATTAGATAGCTCTTATGATTGGTTTTTTGTTGAAAAACTTTTAAAAATCGAAGAAATTGTTTTAGCTAAAAATCAGAGAATAGAATATGACGAGGAAAGAGATGAAAGATATCTTTACGAGTATAGGTTTAATCCGGATTGTAAATTAATGCAATTAGGCTATACAGTGCAAGAAGTACAACTTATTTTATGGGAGGCAGAATAATGTCAACTATACAAATTTATGATGGAGAAAAATTTGTACCCTTTAATATTTCCAGTGCTATTGAAATGCCTGTAGGTTTTGAAGATTATGTATCTTATACAGAACTTGATCCTGGACAATTAATTAGAAATGGTCAATTAGTTAGTAGGGAAATTTATTCAGATTTATGGAATTTTGTTCAATCAAAACCTTCTATGCTTTTAACAGAAGAAGAATGGCAAGCAAATTTAACAGCAAATGAAGGATTAGCCTGTAATTATTATTCGGCTGGTGATGGTAGTACAAATTTTAGATTGCCTAAAGCTAGTGTAATAGTTCTTCCAGATCCTAATCCGGAAAATATTAATAAATATTCAACAGATACACAAAGAAATATTTTAGGTAGGCAAGTAATAGGTTCGATATCTAGTTATTCTCCAACAAACGGTGATTTTGTTAAGGGAACAACTGGAGCATTTTATGGTACTGGTAGACAATATATATCTAATAGTGTATGGTCTAATGATATAGTAGGTTCTAGTACATATATAAATCCTGATCCCACAACTAATGTTCCGTCGGGCATGAATACTGGAGATACTTTTCTTAATAACATAAATTTCGACGCATCAAAATCAATTGGCGCAGAACATACAGGCAATGAAGTAAAACCTAAAACAATAACTAAATTGCCTATAGTATATGCCTTTGGAAGAATTGTAAATGCTGGAGAATTAGATGTTGGAGAATTAATGGAATATGTTAAAAATTTAGAAAAAAATTCTGGCTATCCTTTAGGAGCTATTTATCCTACTTTATATGGTAATGTAGACGTTGGCAGTCTTCCTCTTTTAGGTGGAGAATATACTAGAGCGGCCTATTCAGATTTATGGAATTTAGTTCAAACTAAAGATGGCTATGTGGTTACTGAGGCTGAATGGCAAGAATTAAATATAGCTAATGATGGTAATGTGCCTAAATTTTCTAGTGGTGATGGAAGCACAACTTTTAGATTGCCTAAGATTACTAAATTTTTAAGCGGTGTAGAATCAATAAATGAAGTTGGAAGTTATCAAACAGACACACAGCGAAATATTACAGGTTCTATTGCGATGGGGGTTTGGTCTTCCCCTTCGGGATGTTTTTATGCAAATTCTACAAGTAATATGAAGCATGGTCGTGTTCAAGAAACAGCAGGGTCTTGTGCCTTTGATGCCTCACGTTCCGTAGGTACAGAGCACACTAGCAATGAAGTAGCCCCAAAACATATAAAAGCTTTATATCAAATTAAAGTGTTTGGGACAATATCAAATTCTGGAAATGTTGATATTGTAGATTATGTAAATGATAATAAATCTAGTATGCCATTAGTAAGTGAAGTTAGTAGAATAATAATTAATTTAACAGCGCAAGGTCAATCTTGGACAGCTCCCTGTGATGGATACATTTTTGCAAAGAAAATAGGAGATGCTAGTGTAGTAAATAGTTGGATGAATTGTTGGAATGCTCCAAATGCCACTGATGTAACATATGGTCAATTATTATATTGTGACTATGGACAGCCCTATATTAATCTATGTGGACAAATTCCTGTTGCAAAAGGTATGACGATGTATTTTAATTGGAGTAATAATGCAGTAGTTTATTTTTATCCGACTGTAAATGCTCATTATAATGGATAATATAATAACTTGACAAAATAAAAATAATATACTATAATTAAGGAGTATAAGATGAAAGATAAAATACTTAACTGGTTTAAAAAATTAGTTGAAAATACACCACAATTAATAGGTAACAAATACATTAAGTATATAGCTTTCTACCTTATATTGGTGTATCTCGGCTTTACTGTAATGTTTGTTTACGGATGGATACATAACCTAAATGTAACAAACGAAGCGGACTTGCCGATAATTATTTCATTTTTGACTTTCTTTGTAAGTGGGTCAACTGTTTATGCCATTACATTTTTAGCTAAATTATTTATTGATAAAAATAATAATGGCATATCAGATATTCTTGAAGGAAAGGAGGAAAAAGACAATGGTAACTATAAATGAGATCATTGCACTTGCCGAAAGGGCTAAAAATAGTGGTATTAATCGAATCTATTGTCACCATACAGGTGGATTATACAAAATGAATAGTGTTGAAAAAGAACATTATCATATTTGTATTGAAAGTGATGGAACTGTTCGTATTAATGGTGAACTTACAGACTACAAAGAGCATACATGGCATCGAAACAGTAACGCTATTGGAATCGCTTTATGTTGTGCTTATGGGGCGACTGTTTATAAAAATCCTGAAAGAATTAATTGGAATGGTTATCCACCAACACCAATTCAAGTCGAACGGTTAGCTGAGGTAATTTGTTTTATAGCAACTGTTCTAGAAATTCCAATAGATTCGGAGCATGTTATGACTCATGCAGAAATCGCTGATATTGATGGTTATGGTCTTTATGGTGATGATCCTGATTTAAGATGGGATTTACTTCTTTTGGATGATCCTGGCACAGGTAGAAAAGATCAGCCCGGCGGCGATGTAATTCGTGGATTGGCAATCTGGAAACAAAATAATTAAGGAGGAATCTAAAATGGAAGAAATTAAAGAATTTTTTGATAAAATAAAAGCTACTTTTAATCGTTATCCAAAACTGATTTCCTTTGGACTTGGATTTGCAATCGGAGTTTACTTTACTTGGAAGCAATGGTAAATGAAAAGAAAAATATTTTTCATGCTTTTGTTGTTTGGTTTATCATTGGGTTTACATCAGCAATCTTATGCACAGAATTATTATTTAGTTCCAGCGAAGAAATTCGAAATGCAGGAACAACAAATAGCACAAGCGATATCCCTAAACGAACAATCGATAAACAAAATTCTGACGTTGAAAAAACAACGGACGGAATTAAACAACAACTTACAGAAAGCCAATCAGTCAGTAATAACATTGGAAAAACAGCAAACGATGTTGAAGACATCTTACGACAACAAAATCAAATACTTAGAGAGTTGCAATCAGACTTTAGAACAGGAGTCCAAAGAATACAAAAAGAAGATTAAACAATTAAAAGCTGAAAAAACTTTATTGTATATTGGACTTGGTACTGTTTTATTAATTGCGATATCCTAGGAGGATGTAATGGAAAATCCAAATGATAAAGATTTGCAGCACCTAGATAAGTATCTGGAGAGGTTAATGCAAAGACAAGATGAAATAGATAAAAAAGCAAAAGACGCTCAAATTTATCGGGACTATAATGTAAAATTATTAGGACTTTTAAAAATTTTAGTCATTGGTTTTCTCTTTTTGTGCCTGTGCATTGGGTATTTCGTCGGTGCTTATTGCTAAAGAATATTTTACTTATGAACAAGGTATTGTAAGAACTGTTACGGAAGAATCTGATACTATTTCCGGTGCTGGAAACAGTGTTATTATGAACAGAAGTAACGGAGCAACAATAAATGGAAAATGAAAAGGTAATTGCAGAACTATTACAAAGGATTAAAACTTTAGAAAGCCGTTGTGATAGATACGAAAAACGGTCAGAATTATTTGAAGAACAATTCCGTCAAACCTGTAAAGATGTGCAAGAGATAAACTTTAATGTCGTTACTATTTTAAAGTTATTTGATAAATTAGAATCTAGATTAAATAAAGATCAAGAAATTCTCCATGGACGTATAGGTTCTTTAAAACGAGATTTTGAAGAATATCAAATGAAAGATTTAAAGGACTACTATAATTATAAGAGAGTAATTGTCAATACAATACTAACTTTAATTATAGGTGGTCTAGTTGGAGGAATTATAACAGCTTGGCGGGTATTTGGAGCTAATGACTGAATCAGATTTCAATAAAAGACTTAAAACGTTATCTTTAATTGCACTAAAGGTGATTATAAAAGGGACTGGCTTGAAAACAAAAAGTGAATTACTTTTATGGAAGTTTTATATTGAGGGTAAATCATATTATGAGATAGCCGACGACTTAGGAATTGAAAGTTCTTTAGTAGGCAAAGCCTTATGGAATGCCAAAAAGGAATTACAAACCATTATTAGCAATGAAAAGGAATTAATTCCGGACGAAGTAAAACCATATATTGAGCTCCTATTGCAAAAACAATAGCAAGGGAATAAACAGACAAACCGTCTATACAATTTAGGATATGTGTGGGCGGTTTATTTTTGTTACAATAATTACAGGTAATAAACCATGCGCCACTACAAAAAAGTTTAATATCAACCAAATATGGTGGCGGCGGTAGGAGGACAAATGTATGTATCCCGATAATTATATGAATCCTATGAATAATCCAATGACAAATCCTAATTATGGTTATAATCGTATGCAACAAGTTCAGCAAATGCAAAGAGCCATAAATCCTCAAGTTCCAAATATGTTTGGACAAGTAGAACAGCCACAACAAATGCAATCATTTATATCAGCAGTTCCTGTTACCTGTTTAGAAGAAGCTAAAGCCGCTAGAATTGCTTTAGATGGATCTATGAGTGTATTTGTGAATATTCAAGATGGTGAAATTTATACAAAACAATTGAGTATGAATGGTTTAGCCGAATTAAAAACTTATAAGTTAGTAAATCCCCAAGAAAATAAGATTGAATATGTAACATCTAATGATTTTAATGGTTTAAATCAGCGGGTACAGAATATAGAAAATTTCTTAAATCAGTTAGGAGGTCAGCAAAATGAATCTAATGCAAATGATGCAAGCATTCAACCAACTCCGGCAAATGCAAAATCCTCAAACGGCAATGCAGCACATGTTCGGAAATGACCCTAAATTTCAACAGGCCATGAAAATGGCACAAGGCAAAACTCCGGATCAATTAAAAGAAACAGCTTTTAATTTAGCTAAAACTCAAGGTATTGATCCTAAACAAATTATGGGAGTTTTAAGTAATTTTGGAATTAAAATCTAAAAAGGTGCGCACCTAAAGATTTTGATTTAATAAATTAAAGGAAGTGTTTTATCATGGCATTCGAAGGTGCTCAAATGGTTCCTGTCTATGACATGAACAAATCTGATGGCGATGGCTTCATGGGTGGTGGAGCTGGCTGGATGTGGGTAGTAATGTTATTTTTCTTACTCGCATGGGGCGGTGGCTTCGGCGGTTTCGGAGGCGGCGCTAATGGTGCTGTAAATACCTTGACTAATGAATTTCTTTATACCAACCTTAATAATACTTTGGATCGTGGCTTTAATCAGCTTGCTAATCAGAATTTCGGTATCCAAAAAGATATCTGTGAATCTACTGGCGCTTTACAAATGGGTCTGTGTCAAGGATTTAACCAGACTAATGCTGCAATCGCAGAAAGTCGCTTTGCCGCACAGCAATGCTGCTGCGAAACTAATCGCAATATTGATGCTGTTCGTGCAGAAAACTACAAGAACACTTGTGAAATCACTACTGCAATTCATGCAGAAGCTGAAGCAACTCGTGCTCTGATGACTGCAAATGTAATGCAAGAGCTTCGTGACCAGCTGCAAGCTGCTCAGTTGCAACTCGGCAACTTGTCCCAAACTCAAAACATTATTAACGCAGTTCGTCCATTCCCGCAGCCCGCATACATTACTTGCAGCCCCTATACTTCCGCTAATGGATTCGGTTGCAACAATGGCTGTGGCTGCATCTAATTAGGAAGTGATTATTGTGGCCTGTAACCGCTGTGATAGATTTATTAAAAGTTCCAGCATCACAACTACTTCAACTAATCTAGTTATCACTCTTAGCACTACACCTACACTCACCAATTTAAAAAGATTTTGTCTTGTGCTTGCACAGAGTCTTCCTTCAGGGGCGAATACGCTTCCAGTGCAGATTCAAATCGGAACTACTGTTTATCCGGTTTATACCCGCACAGGTAATCTGTTAAGAGCAGATCAAATTCGTTGCCGTAGAGTTTATCCAATTATCTTTGGTAGTGACCCGAATCATTTCTCTATGTTGTGTTGTGTGCCTAATACTGTTTATACTCCAACAGCACCTACTGTACCTACGGTAGAAGTATTGGAAGATTAATATGTTAGAAACATTATTAAAACATCTTAAAGAGCAAAAAGATTTAGGTCTTACTAATGATATTTTAATGGAAACTTTTAAAAGTGCTATTAAACCATTAAAATATTCGGATAAAGAAGTTTATGACGAAGTCGTTGACAAATTGTATAAAGAGTGTTATGGTGAGCATTTTAGTGATTGGTTAGCTGAAAAAGCTGTTGAAAATTTCAAGAACGTAGATGGTACGGAAGGAGCTCACTGGTCTGTTGAACAGATTGATGATGTAATCCGTCAGTATGGTATTAAATGTATCGGATTTAACCGTTGGGATTTATATTTTGTAATGAATATGCTTTATAGCGATTATTACAACGTATTAGGTTCTGATACAGCGACCTACGTTAAAATGAGCAAGGCTTGGTTTGAAGATCCCGATGTTAGCGAAGGCAAAGCTTATCGCTACTATATGCAAGTCGCCAAAGCTTAATTTAAAGAGTACATTCTTCGGAATGTACTCTTTTTTATTGACATTTTAAAATCATTGCGGTATAATTAGTATATAAGGAGGCCAATAATTGTGATTAGAATTAATGTGAAAGAATCTAAAAAATTTAAAGATTTTCAATACTGTTTATTTATTAAATGCAGTTTTGATATTGATATTGTAAGTAAATTTAGAAAATTAAAATTTAGATATTTTCATGTAAATTCTGATTGTTGGGAAATTGCTCCTATACATTTACAAGCAGTGAAAAATATTTTAATTAATCAAGAATACCAAATAATTGGTGAAGAATTATTGCAAAATGATCTTGGAGATTTTACATTTAAAACAAAGCCTTATCAATATCAGATAGAAGGTGTTAAATATGGTATTGATAAAAGACATTGGCATTTAGGTGATGAACAAGGTCTTGGTAAAACAAAGCAAATAATTGATTTAGCCAGATATCTGAAGGAAATACAAGGTGTAGAGCATTGCCTTGTTATCTGCGGTGTAGCTTCACTACGTTGGAACTGGCGTGATGAAATTGAAACACATAGTGATGAAACTTATAAATTATTAGGTTTTCGTTCTAGAAAAAGAAGTAATAAATTATATGATGGTGGAACAAAAGCTAAATTAGAAGATTTAGAAGAAGTTCCGGAAGAATTTTTCTGGATTATAAATATAGAAGCATTTCGGGAAGAAGCTATTGTTAAATTACTAAAAAAATATCATGAGAATGGAACTATAGGAGCTATTTTCATTGATGAAGTTCATAAGGTTAAGAATCCACTCTCTGCACAGGGAAAAGGATTCATTAAGGTGATGAATACCAAAAACAAAAATGATTATCGTGTAACAATGAGTGGTACACCATTAGTTAATCAACCTATGGATTTATTTATTATCTTTAAATCATTAGGTTATGAAGAAAATAGTTATACAGCCTTTAAAAATCATTATTGTATTTTTGGTGGGTATATGGATCGTGAAATAGTTGGATATCGAAATTTGCAAGAATTAAAAACAAGATTGAAAAATATTCAATTAAGACGATTAAAAGAAGATGTTTTAGAATTACCACAAAAATTTCCACAAACAGTTTATGTTGATATGTATAAAGAGCAAGAACCTTTATACAAAGAAGTATTAGCTGGATTGCAAGATAAAATTGATTTAATAATGTTAAGTCCAAATCCATTAGCACAATTTACAAGATTAAGACAGGTCGTTGGAACTCCGCAGCTAGTAAGCTCTACAGTTCAAAAATCTGCTAAATTAGATAAATTAGTAGAACTGGTGGACGAAATTGCCAGTAGAGGGGAACAATGCCTTATATTTAGTAATTGGGCTGAGGTAGTGCAGATAATAGTTGATATCCTAAAACCTTACAATGCTATGGGGTATCTTGCCAAAAATAAAAACCTAAAGGACACAGAAAATGCCTTTAAGTCAGACAAAAACAAAGTTGCTTTAGTTGGTACTATAAAATTAATGGGTACTGGCTTAACTTTCAATAATTCAAATAATGTAATATTTTTTGATAGTCCTTGGACTGGTGCAGATAAACAGCAATGTATTGATAGATGTCATCGTATTGGTCAAACAAATGATTTGAATATTTATTCTCTTGTTTGTGCCAATTCAATAGATGAAAAGGTCGAGATGATTGTTCGGCGTAAAGAATTATTATCACAAGGTATTGTTGATAGTGGTAATATTATTCGTATGCAGGAAATCATTAATATGTTACTTTATTAAGGAGGGATAATGTGTCAAGAAGTCGTAGAAAGAAAAGAAGAGGTTTTAAACCTAAAAGCACAGATTGCAATTTATGCTTTTTTGAAGATACTTGCAATCAAAAGACGGCTAAAATTTGCAATTCTTTTGTTCCAGCCGATAATTCTTTACCAAAAGCTAAAGAATCTGAAAATTCTATGGTAAACAATTATTTGTGTAATGATATTAGAGCTCCTGTATCTTCAAGTGAATACGTAGCGCTTATTATTTTTGCTGTATTATTAATTGTTGGCTGTGCTTATTTAGTTTGGAGGTAATAAAATGAACAAAATAATAAAAGAATTAATTAGTGTACATAAAGAAGAAAGCATTCTTAGTAAAAAACTTAAAAAGTTAAAAGAAGTTGTTCGTGCTTATATGCAAAAAAATAATGTATCTTCAATAACTGTTGATGATGGCGAAGTAATAATTAAAGAAGTTGAACAAACAAGTTTTAATGAAGATAAATTAATACCATGGCTTGAAGAGAATTATCCAGAATGTCTAACAGTTAAAACAGTTATTGATTATGATATGTTAGATAAAGTAGCTTTTGAGGATAAAAAACTTCCACAAGAATTAATTGCTTTTCAAGTAGTTAAAAAATCACAAAGGATGGATGTTAAATATGTCAAAGATTAAAGAAATTACAGTTTCCAGTAAAAGAAGTTGTCAGATACAGGGTGAATTTTTTACTTTTGAAGCCAGTGAGTTGATTAGCCTAGAAACTGACGACAATATAGATGAAGTAAGGCAGAAAGCCTGGAGTCGTGTAAATGATGAAGTAGATAATCAAATTATTGAAACAAGTAAGATGTTCGGTGGCAGATAAAAATTTTTTACGAAGTATTGACAGCTTGTAATGGTTGTGGTATTATAATAACAGAAGCGGGAAATAGCTTGGCGGTCGGTTCCCGGATATGTTCAGGAGTAACTCCAAAAAGTATTTGCCGCTTTTTAACCCTCATTTTTGTTTATTTGTCAGGCTAAAGCCCCCTATGACCGCCAATCATATAGGGGGCTTTTCCTGTTATAAGGAGGATTTATTATGTTGAAAAAAGTATTGTTAATGAGTATGGCTTTATTAGTGGGTATCAACACCGTTAATGCCTGCGAGGTAGAACACAGGGGGGCTAATAATAAAGGGGAGATCATTACAGACTTCAAGCCCTGTATGCAAGATAGTTGCCCAATTTATAAAAAATATAGAGAGTTAGAGATTATTATTGAAATTGAATTGCAAGAAAAAATGTCTGATGAACAAGTTGCTACAAAAGCAGCTAGACAGGATTTTATAAAAGCTAATACTAGAAGAATTGATAAACCGACAAAAATTGTATACAAATAAAAGAATTGAGGAAAAATTATGAAAGATTTCTACTATACAGTACACGAATGGATGTTTAAAGACCTTAAATTAAGTGGTTCGGAGCTAACAATTTATGCTGTAATTTATAGATATGCAAATGTTGAAAATCAGTATTTTACAATGACTATTAGAAGTCTTGCTGAACATTTAAATTTATCAAATGCAACAGTTCAGAAATGTATAAATTCTTTGGTCGAGAAAGATTTGATTCTAAAAAAACAGTCAATGCACGAAAATGGTATTGGACTAAAAAATGCGTATGCTATTAATTTTGACGTGTTCCAGAAAATAGAACAACGTGTTCCAGAAAGTAGAACACAAGAAAATAATAAATATAATAATACTAGACAATTAGACAATAAGAATAATATACCAAATAGCAATATAGATAATAAACTAGGGGGTATAAGGGGGGTACGTGCTAAAACAAGCAAAGAAAATAATTTTTCGCGGTTTGATAAGCAGTTGGACGCTTTTCTTTTAGAAAATTTTTCAATAAAGAATGACAGGACTGTATTAAAAGCTTGTTTGAGTTCATATCTAAAATATCGATTAAAATTTAAATTAGAGCCAGAACAATGGCAGGCAATTTTAAATAGCCTTAAGGGCAGATCTTTTACAGAAGTATATTCAAGAGTTCAAACAGCCCTTGCGGCAGGATATAAAGTTTTAGTGCCTGTGTGGGAATTGCAACGTAAAGATAAGCCTATTGATAATATCCAACAAACTCCGGAAGATGATGGATTAGATCACACTATTATTGACAAGGTGTATTGATTATGTATGAGTATAAATTTGATCGTGAAAAATGCTGGTTTAAAGATGTTTGTGGCAAGTACAAAACAACTGACTGTTGTGCTAGTTGTTTAAGATTTATGGAATTTGATTTTTTAATTTATACTAGCCGTATTCCAAAAGTATATCAGAAATCTGTAAATTTAAAACCTGATAGTTGTGATTACGATAGTTTTGAATATCTTAATGATTTAAAACAGGATATTATTAATTTTGTGGCGGCGGGTGAAAACTTGTTTATTCACAGCTGCTTTACTGGGAATGGGAAAACTACATGGGCAACCAAATTTCTCCTGCGATACTTCAGTGAAATTTGGCTAGGTAACGGATTTAAACCTCGGGGACTGTTCCTTTCTACACAAAATTTACTATTTTCCATAAAACAATCCTTTAATTCAGCAAATAATGTACAAGATTTATTAGATTTAATTCCTGTTGTTGATTTAGTAGTTTGGGATGATGTTGCAGTTTCAGGATTAAGCGCTTTTGAACAAAATACTTTATATGATTTTATTAATTCAAGAATGAATATGGGACTTGCTAATATTTTTACAAGTAATGTTTCTGATAAAGATTTAGAAAAACAGGTTGGTAAACGCTTATCCAGTCGAATTTTGAGTGGAGATATTGTTGCTTTGCGTGGAAAGGATAGACGTCGTGGTTAAACTTCAAATTTTAAGCAAATGTTTAAATACAGGAAGTTTTGATATTGTTACACAAAACAACCTAACAGAAGATTATTTTTTAGAATACGAAGAAGAGTTTAATTTTATTCGTAGACATGTTAGTCTTTATGGCAAAGTTCCGGATAAAGAAACAATGCTTCAAAATTTTCCAGATTTCCCAATTACAGAAGTTAAAGAAACAGACGACTTTTTAATTAGCACTCTAAGAGAAGAATATTTATATTCACAGATGGTTTCTGTAGTGCAGGAAACAGCAGATAAAATGCGGGACGATTCAAGGGAAGCTTTGAATTATTTATCTGCGCAGGTAGTTGCATTAAATAGTCAAAATATTGTTGGTGGCTCTAATATAGTTAAAAAAGCAAAAGAAAGATTAGAATTACACCAACAAAAAAAGGAATTTGGAACAAATTATATCAAAACCGGATTTCCTGAACTCGACGAAGTAATATATGGATTAGAGCCAGGAAACGAATTATTAACTGTAGCAGGAAGACCTAATCAGGGTAAAACGTGGATATTATTGAAAATGTTAGTAGAGGCATGGAAACAGGGCAAGCGTGTTGCTATGTACAGCGGCGAAATGAATGATATGCAAATTGGGTATCGTTTTGATACTTTATTAGCCAATTTTTCGAATAAAGCTCTTGTTATTGGTGAAAATGTTTCAGGTTATGAAGATTTTATTGATAAAACACAGAAAAATATGTTGCCTTTTTATGTTTTTACACCGAAAAGTTTTGGTGGTAGGGCAACCGTATCCTCTATACAATCAATGATAACGGCTTGTAAGGCTGATATTATTGGTATTGACCAATACAGTTTAATGGACGATGAAACATATCGTCGAGGAAAAAGTAAAACAGAACAATTATTTAGTATAACTGAAGGTTTAATGCGTTTATCAGAAAGATATGATATTCCAATAATCGGATTATCCCAATTAAATCGTGATGGCGATATTCGTAAAGATAATGTTCAAGACGATCCAGACTTAACTAATTTAGCCGATAGTGATAGTATCGGTCAAAATAGTTCAAAGGTATTGTTTATTAGGCAAACAGGAGCTGGCTTAAAATTATCGTTGACTAAAAATAGAACTGGTGCTGTAGGGGTAAACCTGATTTATTTTTGGGATATCGATAAAGGGCGTTTTGTTTATGTGCCAAGTGCAACGGATTCAGTAGCCCCACAAGAACGGCAAAAAGTCGAAGAAACACAACGTAAAAAATATAAAGATAGAAAAGAGGTCTTTTAATGTTTACAATTCGAGGCAAAGCTTTATTAGAAGACGATGTTTCTATTTTGCAATTTTTACAATCACAGATAGAAGAACAATTAGGTATTAGTTTGTTTGGTCGGTTTATAGTAACAGATTCAAATATACAAATTTGTTGTCCAGTTCATAATAATGGGCAAGAAAAAAGGCCTTCTTGTGGTATATCAAGAGTTGATAAAATAATAAATGGTAAAAAAATTCCAGCCGGGACTGTACATTGTTTTACGTGTGGATATACTGCAACACTGCCTGAAATGATTAGTTATATTTATGGATATGATGATTCGGGTGCATATGGTACAAAGTGGCTAATAAATAATTTTTTATCTATAGATATAGAAGATAGAAAACCTTTAGATTTAAAATTGAGTAGAAACAGTAATCATTCAGAACAACAATATGTTCCGGAAAAACAATTAGATAGATATCGTTATTATCATGATTATATGTTTAAACGAGGTCTTACTGAAGAACTTATTGAAAAATACGATATTGGTTATGATCCTAAATTTAAGTTAAAGAAAAATGAAAATACCTTTCCCTGCATAACATTCCCTGTAAGGGATATGCAGGGCAGAACTCTGTTTATTGCACGAAGGGCAATACATTTCAAGCTCTACCATTATCCGGAAAACGTGTTTAAACCTTTATATGGGGTGTATGAGCTGGATTATAGCCAGGATACATTATATGTATGTGAAAGCATAATAAACGCCATAACGGCCGTTAAATACGGCGTGGCGGCCATTGCATTATTAGGTACAGGTACGCCAGAACAATTTAATTTAATTAAAAAACTTCCATTTAGAAAGATAGTAGCCGCTTTTGATGGGGATGAAGCTGGGGATAAAGGGGCTAAAAGATTAATTAAAATTATCAATAATAAATTAGTTAAATCTTTATTAGTTCCAAGAGGTAAAGATATTAATGATTTATCTGAGCAGGAATTTAAAAATTGCCCTGAAATTTTTTTATCCAAAAAGTATTGACTTTTGAATTCACGAAGGGTATAATGTAATTGAAGGTGAAAACCTTACAAAATTTATTTAGAAAGTGTGGTAATATTATGAAAGTAATTTGCACAAGGAACAACGCAGAATTTGAATTGGTTAGCAAAGATGGAGATGACATCACTTTAAAAGATTTGAACTCCGGTAAAGAAAGAATTGTTAATCGCAAATCTTATGAACGCTTTTACAAGGAAGTTGAGGAAGAAGTAGTTGAGGAAATCGAAGATCTTGAAGAAGAAGAAACTGAAGAGGAAGTTGACAAGGAAGCTTCTGAGGATTCTGAGGAAGAAGAAGTCGAAGATGCGGATGAAGACGCTGTTGAGGACTGCGAAGAAGAGGATGAAGAATCTGAGGAAGAACCTGAACCTGAACCAGTAAAACCTGTAAAACGTGGTACTAAGAAAGCTGAAGCTAAAAAAGAACCAAAACCTAAAAAAGAGAAAAAAGTAAAAGAGCCTAAAGCTCCACGTCAAATTTCTCCTTTGAAAGATGTTGTTGAAACTATTGTTAAAGCCGCTGGTTGCACAATTTTTGTAACTCGTGTTAAAGGTTTCCACACCATTAAACTTGATGGGCATATGTGCATGGCCTTTACTTTTAGCACTAAAGGAATTGTATTGTGGCTTCGTACTAAAGCTCTTGATGGCTTGAATATTGAATATAAGACTATGAAGCATATGTTTGATGCTCGTATTTCTTTAACAGAGGATAATGAGAAAACTGCAAATCTTATCCGTAAATGTGTAGCTGCTTCTGTTGAATATCAAAAAGGTGTAAATACTCGTAAGGCTCAAAAGGCAGAGGCATTAGAGGCCGCACGCCAGAAAAAATTGGAAAAAGAAGAACAAAAGAAAAAAGAAGCGATTGCTGAAAAATTAGGTGTAAAACCTAAAAAGGCTGCAAAAAAAGCATCTAAAAAAGTAGAAACTCCAGAAGTTGAGGCAGAGGCATTAGAGGACGAGGAGGAATAAAACATGGCACGAGTTCGATATGATGAAGTAGACCAATATACTACAAATACAACTAATTTTTTTCAACTTAAAGAAGATCGCGATGTTGCTACAGTAAGAATTTTGTATAATAATGTTGACGATATTGAAGCTCATTCACTTCATCGTGTCAAAATTAATGGCCGAGATAAATGGGTTGAATGCCTAAGACAGATTAAGGATTCTGTGGAAGTTTGTCCGTTATGTGCTTCTGGAAATAAAATTCAATTACGGGTTTTTGTTCCATTATATATAGAAGATGATGGTTCTGTTAAATTATGGGAACGTGGTAAAAAGTTTATCGATAAGCTCACAAGTTTATGTGCGCGTTATAATCCTTTATGCTCACAATCAATTGAAATTGAACGTAATGGAGCAAAAGGAGAACAAACTACTGAATATCTTTTGTTTCCAATAAAAGGTGACGATAAAACATTGGAAGATTTTCCAGAAGTTCCAGAAGTTCCGGAAACATTCTTATTAAATAAAACAGCTGAAGAATTGGATGAATTTTTAGATACTGGTAAAATGCCAGGATTGGAAGAACAATCCCAAAGAAGAAATCCTGCCACAGATGAAGGGGTTAAAAGACGTACACCTGCAGAACCTAAAGCTCGACGTAATCGTAGAGAAAGCTTCTAATGGCTCTATTTGATTTTAAACCTCGTTCATCAAAAATAACGGATGCACAAGTTGTCAATAAAGCTAAATCAAAATTACCTATATTATCTGCCGGAAACGTAAAGTTGAAGGCAGGTAATTTATCTAGTCGAATTACTTCAATTAAAGCCATGACAAATAGGTATTTTGCCGATAAAAAAGATATGTACTTAAATGTTATGGATGAAGCTATTTTAATAGATTTAATTGATAAATTTATTGAAAATGGTATTGGGGCAATCGATACAGAAACAACAAGTTTAGATCCCATCACTACAACTTTAGCAGGTGTTTGTTTATATACTCCAGGATATAAAGCTGCTTATGTACCTGTAAATCATGTTAGTTATATGACAGGTATGCCGATCAAAGGGCAAATTTCAGCTGAAATTGTTAAACGTGAATTACAGCGTTTAATAGATGCAAAAGTGAAAATTGATATGTTTAATAGCGATTTTGACTGTAGGGTATTAAAACATACTTTAGGCATTAAAATGTTTTGCTGGTGGGATGGCTATATTGCACAACGACTGCTCGATGAAAATAATAAAAATAATAGTTTAAAGGGTTTATGGGATAAGTACGTTAATAAAGGCAAGGATAAATCGCATACATTTTCAGAGTTGTTTGCGGGTATTCCGTTTACAATGATTCCTGTTGATGTTGCATATTTATATGCGGCTAATGACCCTATGATTACATATGAATTAGCCGAATTTCAACGTCCGTTTTTAACCGATACTGAAGTATGCAGAGAGTATGAGTTGCAAGATGTTGCTAAAATATTCCATGAATTAGAAATGCCATTGGTTCCAATCGTTTCTGAAATGGAAGATACAGGAGTATTTCTTGATTTAGAGGTTCAGCAAAAGTTATCTGAAAAGTATAACAAGCTTATGAGTGAAGCTGCGGTAGAGTTCGAAGAAACTCTTTCACTCTATGAATCTGAAATCGAAGAATATAGAATCAAACAAGGTTCTTCTTGTAAACTGCCTGAGAAGATTAATCCAGCCAGTCCAGAGCAACTATCTATCCTGTTGTATGATATTATGAAACTGCCTCCAGTAAGCAAGAAGAAACCTCGTGGCACAGGAGAAGAAATTCTTGAGCAGTTTGATAATCCATTGGTAACGGCCTTATTGAAATTTCGTAAGGCTTCAAAGTTAGTATCTACATATGTAGATAAATTCCCAAAAATTATAAATGCAAAAACAGGGAGGATTCATGCGAGATTTAATCAACTTGGAACAATTACAGGTCGTTTCTCGAGTGATGACCCTAATTTGCAAAATATTCCAAGCCATGCAAAAGACATACGAAAAATGTTCAAGGCTAGTGACGGCTATGTAATGTTATCCTGCGATTACTCAGCTCAGGAACCTCGATTGACCGTGCATTTAGCGCAGGACGAAAAAGGTATTCAGGCTTATATCGATGGAAAAGATTTGTACGCCGAAATCGCTTCATTAGCTTTCAATGTTCCGTATGATGACTGTTTGGAATTTAGACCCGATGGCACACACAATCCTGAAGGAAAGGAAAGACGTAGTCGAGCAAAGGCTATTCTTTTAGGTATTAACTATGATAAAGGAATCCCGGCTATTGCAGATGATTTACATATTTCTAAAAAATTAGCTCAGGAAATATACGATGCAGTTTTAAACGCTTTTCCTAAATTAAAAACATTTAGAGAAGAGAGTCGGCAAATGGCAAGAGATCTAGGTTATGTAACTACTGCATGGGGAAGAAAAAGAAGACTTCCTGATATGCAATTAGACACCTACGAATTTTATTGGAAAGATGGTGTGTCGAAAGACTATGACCCACTTGCCGATGATGAAGATCAAAATACTGAAGTACCTGAAGAAATCGTAACATATTATTGGAATAAATTAGCTGGATGTAAGAGCTTTAAGCAACATCAAGCCGTAATTGAAGAGGCGAATAACGAGGGTATAAAGGTAGTTGATAATCGGATGAAAATTGCTGATGCAACTCGTATGTGTGTAAATGCTAGGGTACAAGGAAGTGCGGCTGACCTAACAAAATTCGCCATGTTATCTATTAGTCGTTGTGAAGAGTTAAAACAGCTTGGCTTCCGACTACTTATTCAGGTACATGATGAAATTATTGGGGAATGTCCAGAGGAGAATAAAATAAGATGTGCTGAATTACTTTCTGAATGTATGATAAATGCAGCCTCACTCTCTGTGCCTTTAAAATGTGATGTTGAAATCACAAAGTGTTGGTATGAAAACGAATAAGACTATTAATAACCATTACGACTGAATCGTAATGGTTATTTTTATTGACATTATTATAATAGTAAGGTATAATAGTAATATAAACAGAAAGGGGGTTTGTAATGTTAGATTTATATTTTGCGGGACAAGTTACAGATCATGTAGATAAGTGCTTGTTCGATATGGGAGCCAATCATCTATTCAGTTATTTGAACGAAAGGAAAAATATTGATAGATGGATTGGCTGGATTAATCAATATGGTCGAAAAGGTAAACTATTTATTGACAGTGGTGCTTTTACTGCATGGACTAAAGGTACATATATTAATGTTGATGATTATGTTTACTTTTTAAACGACAGAGTGCAGTATATTGATTTATTTGGTCAATTAGACTGTATTCCAGGAAACATCAGGCAAAAGCCTACACAAGCACAAGTATTAGATGCAGCTGTAAAAACATGGAAAAATTATTTGTATATGAGGGATGCTGTTTTAAATAAGGATGGCTTACTATATACGTTCCATGTGGGTGAACCGATATGGTGTTTGCGTAGAGCCTTAGAATGGCGAGATGAAAATGGCCAACCATTAAAATATATCGCTCTTGGTGGTATGGTGGGCAAGCCTAAAGATGTACAAAAGAACTTTTTATCGTTATGTTTTGATATTATAAAAAGTTCGAGTAATCCCAATGTTAAAGTCCATGCTTTTGGAATGACTGTAAGAAAAACTTTAGTCCAATATCCAGTTACTTCTGCGGATAGTTCTTCGTGGATTCAAAGCGGGCATAATGGAGCAATTTATACTCCATGGGGTACTATTATTATTAGTGCTCAGCAAAAGGATAAAATGGCTCACCCTTTAAATGGTAGTGCTGTAGCTTTGGAAGATTTAAAATCTTACATTAAAAGCAAGAATTTCGATTTTGAGCAGTTAATGGAAGATTATGTTCAGCGCGATTTGTGGAATGTAACATTTTTGATGGATTGGGCAAAAGAATATACTTATCATGGTGGAAAAATTATTAGGAGGCGATTATTTTGAAAGCAGTTGTATTGTTGAGCGGTGGTGTTGATAGCGCTACTTGTTTAGGTATGGCAGTTGATTGTTATGGCAATAAAGAGGTAACAGCGTTATCTATTTACTACGGCCAAAAGCATGAGAAAGAATTAGCTTGTGCTAAAAAGTTAGCGGAACATTATGGTGTTCAACATATTGTTCGGGATATTAGTAGTATTATGGAATTGAGTGATTGCTGTTTATTAAAAAATAGTAAAAATGAAATTAAACATACTACCTATGCCGAACAATTAAAGGAATTAGGTGGTGAAGGGACTGTTAGTACCTATGTGCCATTTCGTAACGGCTTAATGTTATCTTCAGCGGCGTCTTTGGCTTATTCCCTCGGGGGCTGTGAAGTGTGGTATGGCGCTCATGCAGATGATGCGGCTGGTAGGGCATATCCGGACTGTACTCCTGAATTTGTGGATGCCATGCGTAAAGCAATTTTAGAAGGTACTGGCGGCCAACTTACATTAAGAGCTCCTTTGATTATGTTTAATAAAGGCGAAGTTGTTAAAGCTGGATTGTCATTGAAAGTCCCTTATAGATTTACGTGGTCTTGTTATGAGGGTGGAGAAAAACCTTGTGGAGTATGTGGTACATGTAGAGATAGAGCTCATGCTTTTGAAGTTAATGGTGTAAAAGATCCAGCTTTGCGAGGTTAATTATGGCAAAAATGGTAGATGGTAAAACCATTAAAGAGCTAGAAACAAGAGCAAAGACTGCTTTATATGCAAATGAATATACTAATGGCAATTTATTAATTTCTGCTGAAGTATTATTAAATCTTATTCACGAAGTAAAAGTAAAAAGATATCATAATCGTATTAAACCAGGAGGAAGAAAATGTACACAGTTATCAAAGAATTAGAAATATCTGCATCTCATTATTTAAATCTGCCTTATGAGAGTAAATGCGCTAATCTTCACGGTCACAATTGGAAAGTTAAAATTTATTGCAAAGCTAGAGAACTTTCTGATTATGGCATGGTTGAGGATTTTACACACATTAAAAAATGTGTAATGGATGTATTCGATCATCAAAATATTAATCAAGTTGTTCCTTTTAATCCAACAGCTGAAAATATTGCAAAATATATTTGTGATATTATTCCAACGTGTTACAGAGTAGAAGTACAAGAAAGCGAAGGGAATTTAGCAATTTATGAACAAGAAGATATATAGTGTAAATGAAATGTTTTTAAGTGTGGAAGGTGAAGGAATTAGAACTGGATTTCTTTCAACTTTTGTACGCTTTAATGGCTGTAACTTATGTTGTAGTTATTGTGATACCCTTTACGCACAAGATGTTCAAGAACCAAATATGTCTTTACAGGAAATTCTTGAAAGCATCGCTAAAATTGGTTGTTGCCGTGTAACTTTAACAGGTGGAGAACCATTATTTAGAGCGGGTATGAACGATCTTATTGAAGCTTTATCTTGGGGTGGGTATCATGTGAATATTGAAACAAATGGTTCTGTGCCGATTGAACCATGTTGTAGTTTGCCCGGAGTATTTGTTACAATGGATTGGAAATGTCCGAGTAGTGGTATGCTAGGTTCAATGCTTGAAAGTAATCTTAAAAAGCTCACTTATAATGATGTATTGAAATTCGTTGTTGCTACTAAAGAAGATTTAGAAGAATTTAAACGAATTTATAATATGGATTTGATTTGTACCTATGTTCTTAGCCCAGTGTATGGGCAGATTGAACCGAAAGAACTTGTTCAATTTGTTAAAGATAATATGTTTGAAAATACAATGGTACAAGTTCAACTTCATAAAATTATATGGAATCCGGATGAAAGAGGAGTATAAAATGGAAAATACTAAAGAACAAATGCTTATATCCGCAGGAGAGCTTATTTTACAGGCTTTTGGAAAAGATCTTCAAGATCCTTCATTAAAGGAAACTCCTAAAAGATTTGCAAAAATGATGTTAGAGCAACTTGAGGGTGAGTTCTATTCTGATTCCGATCTTGTTAGTAAGTTTGGCAAGTGTTTTGAAACAACTGGTCACAGTATTGTAACCTGTACAAATATTCCTGTTTTTAGTCACTGTGAACATCATCTTGCATTGATGTATAATATGAATGTAAGTATTGGATATTATCCAAGAACGAAAGTAATTGGACTTTCGAAGATGGCACGTATTGCTGATATGGTTGCAAAAAGATTTCAAATTCAGGAAAGAATGGGATTTAGCATTCATCGTATTATGTCTGCTATTTTATCGACTGACAATGTAATTGTAATGATTGAAGGAGAACATTCCTGTATGACTGCAAGAGGTATTAAAAAGCCAGGAGCGGTTACAAGAACTTTGCATACTAGTGGCGTTTTTGAAAATCTTGATGAACAACAATCTTTTATTAATTTAGTAAGGAGTAGTAAATAATGAAAATTGATATTATTACATCAGAGTTAAAAGATATGGTATCCAGAGTTGTTAAAGGTGCAAGTTGTGATAAACTTATTCCTTTAACGAATTATATTGGTTTTGAAGTAAAAGATAATGTATTGTGTTTAAGAACTACAGATGGAGCTAATTTTTTAAGTATTTACAAAGATAAAGTAAAAGCTCCAAATATTTCTTGTGTATTGCCTGTTGCAAGTTTTGCTAAGCTTGTAAGTAAAACAACAAGTGAGCATATTATTCTTACCATTGAGGAAGGTGTTTTAACTTTTAAAGGTAATGGATATTATCATATTGAGCTTGTACTGGACGAAAATGGGGATATATTGCAATTTCCGGACGTTTCCATAGAAATACCTGAGGATGTTAAACCCGTACGTGTTAAACAGCCAATTCTTCAGGCGGTTTATGATATTTGCACAGCAAGCTTAGCTAAAACTATTGAAAATCCTGTAATAACTGGATATTATTTCAATGACAGGGTAATGACCACGGATAGCTTGAGGCTTTGCGTATATTCAGTAAATGTTTTTAAAAGACCTGCATTATTGCCAATCGAATTATTGAAATTGTCAACTCTAATTACAGAGGAAGATGTACAGGTATATTTCGTAGATAATGATGTTATCATTAAATCCAAAACGATTGAAATTGCAGGCACACAATTAGAAGATATTGAATCGTATCCTGTAGAAGCTCTTGATGGCTTTTTAGAAACAGAATTTCCTTCTACTTGTACAATTAAAAAATCTTTAGTGCAGGCGGCATTAGACCGTTTAAGTATTTTCGTATCTGAATACGATAAAAATACTATTAAATTATTGTTTACTAAAACAGGCCTTAAAATGATTTCTTCAAGAACAAAAGCAGAAGAAATTATTCCATATGATGAAAGTGATGATTTTAAAGAATTTGAGTGCTTATTGGACATTGTTCAATTTAAAGAACTTGTAAATACTTTATCCACAGATATTATCACTTTATCCTATGGCACACCAACAGCTATTAAAATGGTAGAAGGTAAAGTCGTTCAAATTTTATCTTCTTTAGACGAGGATATCGATGGCTAAATCTTCTTTAAAAAATTTACTTACTTTAGTAAATGAGGCAAAGAAGCAAAGTCCAGTAGCAGAATCTTTTTTACAAGATTATTTGCAGTCCATTGAAAGAACAGCGAATAGTAATAAACATAAACCTAGTGCTCATTATAAGCCCAGCAGTTTGAATTGTATTCGTAATATGTTTTATCAAATTGTTGAGCAAGAACCTGACAGTTCTATTAAAGAGGCTCCCCTTATCGGTATAGGGGAGTCTGGAACTGATAGGCATGAACATTTACAAAATGCTGTTATTGAAATGAAAAAGAATGGCTTTGCTTGTGAATATTTAGATGTGGCTAAATATGTTGAACAAAAAGAATTACCCGGAATTATTGTAAAAGGTAAACGAGGTATTGAAACGCAGCTTTTTAATGAAACTTGGAATATTAGTTTTTTATGTGATGGTATTATTAAATATAGAGGTGAGTTATACATTATAGAGTTTAAGACAGAAGTTTCCCGCAAGTTTGTTACTCGTAAGGATGTAGATGAAGACCATAAAAGACAGGCCATTGCATATTCTCTATCTTTAGGACTTGATAAAATTATATTCGTTTATGAAAATAGGGATACTTGCGAAAAGAAATGTTATTTGCTTGAAATAACAGAAAAAATGAAAAAAGATTTAATACAATTAATACAGGATTGTGATGATTATGTGGATGCGAATATAGTACCGCCAAAACCTGTTGGTATTAAAGCTAAAATTTGTCAATACTGTATATATCGTTCACAATGTAGAAAGGATTAGGAAAATGCCTGTTTCACTAGGAAAAAAGTTTGAAGCTTTAATCGCTTCCCAGCTTGATGATTGCGGTGTATGTTTTGACCGTTTTAAAGATGATACAGCCGGGTATAAAGGTATTCGTAATATTTGTGATTTTGTTGTATTTTTTAATGGCTATTTGATTTATATTGAATGTAAAACTATTCATGGTAAAAGTTTTAATTTTAAAAATTTAACTGATAATCAATATAATGGCCTGCAAAATAAGAGTTCTTATAATTCAGTTATTGCTGGTATCCTGTTATGGTTTGTCGACGAGGATTTAACAATATTTGTACCTGCAAGAGTTTTATATATGTTAAAAGAGGTAGATGAACAAAAATCTATCAAAATAAATGATCTTCCTGGTGGCTGTATTGTTTTTAAAGGTAAAAAGAAAAGAACATTTTTTGAATATGATATTAAGCATAATTTACAAAAAATAATAGAGGACAGGATGAAATATGGAAATTGAACAATCTTTAGTTACAGACAGATTAAATTCTATTAATACTAATCAAAGAGCTTTAACACGTCATATTAATTCGATTGTAAAAGAGTGTTGTGGTTCTTTAGATAATTTAATGAATACAATTCGAGAAACAATTTCAAATCCTAATGTAACATTAACAAATGAACAACTTGATTATTTTATTTTAAATTTACCTGCTTTAATGTATTACGCTTATGAAAAGCAAGAACTTGTAGGCATGCGTGAAGATATTGCTAAACAAGAAAAATTACAACGTTATAATGACAGTTATTCAAGTTATGAAGGTACTGCCATAGAACGTAAACAATTAGCTGAATCTGATATTGTTTATGATGTGTTGGTTATAAGTATTTATAGTCGTGCAAGAAAGCAAATTCAGAATAAATTAGATTTAGCGACAGAAATGCTACAAAGCTTGAAAAAGGTTGCCACAAGACGTATTAGTGAAAATGATTTTAATAACCTTAATAATATGGGATATAAGGAGAATTTATAATGTACAATAGCACAATTTTTAACCGCTATATTAATGAAATTGGATATCCTAAAATTCAAGAAATTGTTGAAGAATGTTTGCAAAAATGTCCTAAAGAATTTTATACAATGCCAGCCTCAACCACAGGTAAATATCACCCGCCTTTTGCTCTTGGTGAAGGTGGATTAATTCGTCACACATTAGCAGCTTGTTGCTGGGCTAAAGATTTATTGCAGTTAGAGCAATATTCCATTTTATTGCCAAAAGCAGATTATATTCTAGCCGCTTTAATTTTGCATGATAGTGTTAAAAAGGGTTTTGGAAAATCAAAATATACTGTTTTCGAACATCCTATTTATGCAGCGGAACTTGTGACAAATGTTTGTGAAGAATTAGCTGAAACTAATGGTTCTAGAAGATATATTGAATGTGGTGCAATTATTAGTCGTTTAATTGCTTCCCATATGGGGCAGTGGAATAGGGCTTTTAACAGTAATGTGACTTTACCAAAACCAAAATCAGACATACAACAATTTGTTCATTTATGTGATTATTTAGCAAGCAGAAAGGGTGATCCTGATGTCTATATTAACAGTAGTGCAGGAAGTGAACAAGAAATTTAAATCTGAAGTTATATTTCAGGGTCGAGTAAAATATGAGCAAAGTGAGAATAAATTAAAATTTACAAGTTGCAGATTAAACTATATGCTTTATGGAGGTTTACCTCGAGGTAAACTGATTGAATTTGCAGGGGAAGAAAACTCCGGAAAAACAACTACAGCCCTTGACGCTGTTGGTAATGCACAGGTATTGTTTGCACAAGAATATGAAGATGAATTAAAAGCTTTTGAAGAAATTCCAAAGAGAAATAAATCACAAGAAGAAGCCTATAAACATTTAAAAGCAAGAGGACCTTTAAAATGCTTATTTGTGGATTGTGAGAATACATTGGACGAAGATTGGGCTGAATTATTAGGAGTAAATGTAGACGAGTTGTGGGTAGTAAAACCAACTAACCAAACGGCAGAACAAGTTTTCGACATTGTACAAAACCTTTTAGAAACAGGGGAATTTGGACTCGTTGTGTTAGATAGTCTTGCAGTATTGATTTCACAGGATGTTTATGAAGAATCCAATGAAAAAAGAAGTTATGGCGGCATTTCAATTCCATTAACAAGATTTACTAAACAGTTAGTTCAAATTTGTTCAAGATTTAATACTACTTTTATTGGTATTAATCAATTAAGGGATAAGATTAATAGCCCTATGGGTGGCAAGGATACTACTGGTGGACGTGCATGGAAACATAATGCAATAATTCGTTTATTTTTTAGTAAGGGTAATTTCTTTGATGAAAATGGTAAAGATTTAACAAGAAATACAGAATCCCCCGCAGGTAATTATGTGTTGATAAATATGCCAAAAACAAAAGCATGTAGACCTGACCGTCGTGTTGGTAGTTATACACTTAACTATACTTTTGGAATTGATTGGGTATCAGATTTAGTAGACCTTGCAATTAAATTAGGTTACATTGACCAATCTGGAGCATGGTTTAGATTTGTATCAAAAGATGGCGAAATTTTAACTGATGTAGATGGTGAAGAAATTAAATTGCAAGGTAGGCAATCTGTTGTTGAATTTTTAGAAGCAGAAGAAAACTTGGATTTCCTTCAAGATTTGGATGATGACATTGCAAAAGCTATTTCCTCTAATGTTCGTTGAAAATAATTATTGACAATGACCCTGTATGATAGTATAATAGTATCATACAGGGGGGGGGCGGTAAATGCCACTATTTGATATTAAAAAGTTAGCTAAAAAAGAACCTACTATTCCAGAAGATATTAAAATACTGATTAAGCGTCGAAGGTTACAATTAATAGTTCATAGTTGCATTTATTACAGGTTAAATGATAATTTAATTTCTGATGCAACTTATGATAAATGGGCGAGGGAGTTGGCAAAACTTCATCAGAAATATGGTGTAATAAAGATAAATTGTTACGATGAATTTTTTAGTGATTGGGTATACGCACTAGGAAAAACATATTCTGGATTTCAATTGCCTATTAATAATTATGAAATTGTAACTTTAGCACAGGACTTGATAAAGGAGTTTAATTCTAATGGACACAAGAAAATATAGCAATTTACAAGAAAAAAGAATTGCTAAAAAGCTTCACGGAAGAAAGCAGTTAAACAGTGGGGCTACTATGTTTCAGAAAGGAGATGTAATTACTGATAAGATATTAATTGAATGTAAAACTAAAGTTAAAGAATCTAAATCTATTTCAATTCAAAAAGATTGGATTGAAAAGTTAAAGGAAGAGGCATTCGCGATGCGTCGTCCTTATTGGGCAATAACATTTAATTTCGGAGATAATGAAGATTACTTTATTATTAATGAAAAACTATTTAAACAATTAATGGAGGGTTTACAAGATGAATAATGATACTGTAAGGCGAGTTTTAATATTTATGAATCAGGTGAATGAGGGAGTTTTTGGAGATAGCGAAAGTAACAAAAAAGAAATTATTGAATTTTTAAGTAGTGTTCCAGATTTTGGTGATTTTGTTGAAAAAGAAAAGATCATTGATTGTAATATATCGGCTGTTTTTACAGCACATGAAACTGGTTTTTCATCTGATGTGGAGGCTAATGGATGTGAACTTGGCATTTTATATGCTATTATGGGAATTGTTATTGATGTTGCAAGACGTCATAAAATTTCACCTTTGGCTTTATGTATGGGTTTAATGTCAATATTACTTAATGATGAAAAGATGACCAAGGATTTAAAAGATAATAAAGAAGATTCTTTATTTGAAATTTTGAAGAAGATGAATAAGGAGTTTATGAATTAAAATGATTTCACTCGCTGTTAAATATAGACCAACAACTTTTAATGACGTAGTAGCTCAAGAGAATATTAAAGCTATTCTTGAACAGCAAATTGTTACAAAAAATCATAAAAATTGTTACTTATTTACTGGCGGTGCTGGCACAGGTAAAACAACCTGTGCTCGCATTTTTGCCAATGAATTAAATGGTGGTAAAGGTAAAGCCATTGAAATTGATGCCGCTTCCAATAATGGCGTTGAAAATGTTCGTAACATTATTGATGACTCTAAACACAAATCTTTAGATGGCGAATTTAAAATTTATATTTTAGACGAAGTTCATATGTTAAGTACAGGCGCATGGAATGCCATGTTAAAACTTTTAGAAGAACCTCCACTAAAAACAATCTTTTTAATGTGTACTACAGACCCACAAAAAATCCCGGCTACAATATTAAGTCGAGTTCAACGATTTGATTTTCATCGTATCCCAACAAATCAAATTGTGGAAAGATTAGATTTAATTCTTCAAAAGGAAAATTATGATCTTGAAGTTAATGCAGGGATTTGTTATGAATGGGATAAAGAGGCATTAGAGTACATCGCTAAAATTGCAGATGGCGGAATGAGAGATGCCATTACATTATTAGATAAATGTTTATCTTATAGTGGGGATATTACCGTTGAAAATGTAGTTAACGCATTAGGGGCAACAGATTATGGTGTAATGTTTGAATTACTGGAATATATATATGAAAAAGACGAGTTTAACATTATAGAAACCATTGAAAATATATATATGGATGGCAAAGATTTAAAACAATTTACACGTCAATTCTTTTTCTTTGTACTTGATTTAGTTAAATATAATATTTGTCATAATTTTGATTATGTTCAAATTCCTAGTTCTTACAGCAAAGAGTGTAAATTAGAAACTGGCAAGAAGCAATTTATAATTGTTTTAACTGGTGCATTGCAAGAATTACTTAATCGTATTAAATGGGAGCAGAATCCAAAGCAATTTATTATTGCAGGGTTGTTGACATTATGATGCAAGAAGAATTAAAAAATACTTTAGATAATTTAACATTTGCAAGATTTATGATTATTTCGGGGGCTAGTTCTATAGCCTCCGAAGATATTGCAGAGTGTATTAGCGCTAGATTGCAAACAGTTTATATTCATTGTGGTAATAAAGTTGATGATGTTCGTAATATTATTTCAATGGCATATAAACAAACAAAACCTATTATGTATGTTTTTAAAGATTGCGATAATATGAGTAATGCAGCTAAAAATGCTTTACTAAAAGTCATTGAAGAACCTCCACAACAGGCTTACTTTGTAATGTTATTGAAAAGTACATCAAATACATTGGCAACTATATTAAGTCGTGGTATGTTAATTTCTTTATTACCATTTCCACCTTCAGAACTTAAAGAATATGCTCTACAAATTCAGCCAAAACTAAAGAATGAAGAATTGACGAAAATTGCAAAAGTCTGTGAAACTCCGGAACAGGTAAAAATGTTATTAAATTATGGTGTTCATGATTTTTGTGATTATGTTCGTAAGGTTGTTGAAAATATTCCAGAAGTTACAATTACAAATTGTTTAAAAATAGCAAATCAGATAAACTTTAAAGAAGAGGAAGATAAATATGATTTGGAATTATTTTTAAATACTTATACGAATTATCTTTTAGAATGTTTTATTGATGGGGATTATGATAAAGAACAATTAGATTTTTCAACTCAATCTACTTTGAAATTAAAATCCATTTTGCAGTATAGCGGTATTAATAAAGCCATGGCTTTTAAAAAATGGTTAATTCAGCAATGGGAAATTTTAGGGGGTGAAAATGTTGAATGAAGAAAAAATTGCATTATTAAATGTTGGCGACGAGCTTTATGTTGGAGTTATTTATAAGCAACGAATATTATATCGTCATGCAAAATTTCTTAGTTATGATCCAGAAACAAGAATTTTAAAAGCGCTAGGTGATAAACGTAATAAAAATACAGGAAAGTTAATTTGTAATATAGAACATAAATTTCCTTTAGATAAAATCGTTTTATTAGGTGTTCAGGGAATCACTATATTCGCAGATGAAAATTATTATGAAAAAGAATAAAATACGTCAGATATATCGGGATATTATTAAGAAAAATATTCGCATTTGCAGGTGTGGGAAATTGACACGCCTGCAAATAATATTTATTGGGAATGTAAAATATCGTCAATATGTATGTCATAAATGCGGATTAATATATCAAGTGAGGTACGATAAGAAATGAATATAGCTGAATTAAAAACACAAATCAAATCGAATGAATTAGATAATGTGTATATTTTTATTGGTGAAGAAATTTATATTCGAAATGTTTATATAGATAATATTGCAGATTTAGGTTATTTAAAACAGGAAATGCCAACAGTGGCAGATGTTTTTAAAAAATTAGGGGCTAATAAACTAATAAACAAGCCTGTATTATATGTTATTAGAGATGATACGGACTTTATAAAACAGGATATTGTTGTATGGCAAAGGTTAGAGGCTTTGTGTACTTCCGGAGCCTGTAAAGTAATACTCGTTTATAACACATTAGATAAACGAAGTAAATTTTATAAACATTATAAAGATACTATAGTTAATTTTGAAAAATTATCGGAGCCTATTTTAATTAAGTATATTCAAAAAGATTCCGATTTAGATACAACACAGGCAAAAGATTTAATTAAAAGATGTTCTTCAAACTATACATTATGTTTATTAGAACTAGATAAATTAAAAATGCTGGCACAAGTAAATAATACAACAATTAGTAAGATATATAATAAAGCTGTTAATGCTGGAGTATTAATTGCACTACCTACAGCCGAGTTACAATTATATATTAATGCAGTTTTAGAACGTGATTTTGCCAAGGCTATTGAAATTTCTAAAATGTTAGACGAAAAGACAGATCCACCTCTAAAAGTATTAGCCTTTTTATACAATACTTTTGAAGCATTATTCTCCGTTGTAGCGTATGAGTCCGGTTATAGTTTCAAAAAAAATGAGTCCGGTGTGAATTTTTGGGCTGTGAAAAATGCTGAAATTTTTAGTTTTAAATGGCAAATTGCCGAGGTTCGAGATGTTATGGATTATATTCAAAGTGTTGAAAGTGGAATAAAGATGGGCATTGTATTCGCCGAAACAGCCATGGATAATTTAGCCGTTCTATTTATGACAATACAATTAGGATTAGAAATTCGAAATTCTAAATGAAGCATTTGTGAAATTTAATTGCGAATTGTTTTCCTGATGTTCAATCGAAAAGAATGTGTTGTAAATTTTGTAAGTGCAAAAGGGCAGCATTATATCCACGAGGGCAGCAATTGATTTTTGGGGGCAGCATCATGATTAAAAATATCACTCACTGCTTGCGGTGTGGTAAACCATTGAAAGATAGCATTTCAAGACAAAGAGGATACGGTGCTGAATGTTATAAAATCATAACTAGGAATCGTTCCTATAAGAATTATAATTTATTGAGGATTGGTGAACAAAATGGAAATAGTGGCAAAAAGGATTTACAGGGAAATTGAAAATATTCTTATTAGAAATAATAAAGTTCCTAATAATGTAAATCAAAAAGCAAATAATATTTTTAAATGTGTACAAGCATTAAAGAGTTATTGTCAACAACACAGCGATTTACATTATAACCTAATAGTTGAATATTACGAAACTCCTTTTACTATTAATCGTGACCAAAAATTAAAACAATTTGCTGATAAATACAGTATTAATATTAGTCACGTTTACTTAATAAGAAGAGAGATTCTTTTGCGGTTTTTGGTAATGCTACAACAAAAAAAACTTTATACAATACCAGTCGAAAATGCTTGACTAGTATTTAATTTTATGGTATACTTTAGTCACAAACAAGAAAGAGGTGTATACTATGAAAAAATTTCAACTATTAAAATGGACTGCCGAGGTTAGGGAAAAAGAACTGCAATTTCTGTTTTTTAATGGCCATAGCGTTGATTTGTTAGACGACTCTAACCCCACTGTAATATTCGAAACTGAGTCCGAAAGCGAAGCCTATAATTATTTAGAAAAAGAAAGCGAATTGCTTTGCATTCATATTTTTAACCACTGCGGTTTAAAGTTCGCCAATGTTGACTGCCTTATGTTGCAGGAAGTTGAAGTAGACGAAGACGGCGATGTTGTAGAATGTGAATATCTGGATATTCGTTACCCGGAGGGGGAATAAAAAATGAAAAAGTTAACAGTAATACTATTTATATTGGTAGTTACCTTTTTAACAACTCGGCCAGTCGATTCGCCTGAAGGTTTTAAGCCAAAACCACGGCTAATCACCCAAAACGAAACACACGAATTTTACGAAGAGCCACAAACACACACTATAATTAAGGTTAACAAGCGTACTGGCGAGGCAGTCGACCTGCAAAAAACTCGTGAACAGTTATTTAAATAGCCTGTATTTGCAGGCTATTTTTTTTGCATTTTTGCCAATTACCCTAAATTTATTCATATTTTAGTTTTAACGGTTTTTAGGCTTTACAGGTATAAATATATGCGGTCACACTAAAAAACTTAATACAGGCCATTTATGAAGACGAAAGTTATCCACAGGCTGTGAATAAAGTTGTGGATAACTTTTTTTGAAAATTTTTTCATAAAAAGTGTTGACTTTTAAATCACAATCGTTTATAATTAAGTTACAAGGTAAACAAATAATAAAGGGGGCAAAAATATGTTAACTAAAAAACAAAATATTGAATTAGGTCGGTTTGCATTGGATATCGAAAGCCATGATGAACAATTTAAATATATGTTGCTAAACCGACTGCAAACAGATTGCAAATACTATTTAGGCTATGGTAACGGCAATGAACGCTGCTTGTGGGGCGAAACTGTTGAAATGCACATCGAATACATGTACATTATATATGATAGTTTAAAAATTAAGCCAGAATGGCTAACCGAGCAACAAATTAAAGTTTATAGCGATTTAATGTTACAAATTAAAAATGATAAAAATTTTTAAAAAGTGCTTGACTTTATAAGCAAAATCGTTTATAATAAGTATAACAAATAAACAAGGGGGTCATAAAAATGACTGAACAAAAATTAAACAAACTCGAACAACAAATTATTAAATTACTGGAGTTGGCGAACAAAAATACCAACCAAGCCGAGGCCATTGCAGCGGCCGCTAAAGCCCAGGAATTAATGGCAAAGTACAACATTAAATTACAAAACATTAGCAAAAAACCTGCAAATATCGTGGCTGAATTTGCAGTGAATGCAAGGGGTAAAAGTTACCGTTTTGCGCTGGCAACAATTTTAGCTAATAATTATGGTGTAAAATTAATATGGGCTGAAAAAATGATTCCAGTATTTTATGGTTACGAAAATAACGCTAAAACGGTTACCAAAATTTACGAATGGTTATGGCAGGCCATTCACCGTATGGCCGATAGTTACCAAACGAAAATTTGGAAACAGGGTAACGGAGTTAAAGGCGTGTATAACAGTTTTGTCGATGGTTTTTTAGTAGGTTTAAAAAAGGAGCTTGACAAAAACTGCACGGCTTTAAAAATTACAGTTGCCGAGGAAGTAAATACCGAGTTCGACAAATTTATGGCCGAAAAAGGGGCAGGCACTTTTAAAACTAAAAAGCGTAACGCTCCTGTTGATAAATGTGCATTTTTGTAAGGAGTAGCTGAAGGTTCGACTATTATGCAACGTAAACAAGTGGAGGCTAAATAATGTTAACTATGTTGCTAGTATCATGCGTCATTGTGTTTGGCGCATGGTACTTAATTAATAACGAATACGCTTTTACAAAATTATGTGGTTTTATTGTAGTAACAATTATTTATATTGCAGGTTTCCCTATTTTCATGCTGCTTAATTGGTATAAAATGTTAAAAAGGTTTAATAACACATTTAGGAAGGATGACTAATATGAAAAATGGTGTACATTTACAAGGTTTTAAGGGCTATTTTGAAGGTACTAAAGCAATTAATATTAAAGTTGGTGATGTATTAGTTTGGAATTATGGATTATTAAGCAAAGTTATTAGTAAAGAAATGTCACCTTCAGGTAAAAGTGTTTATTTAATTACACAGCCATTTACTAGAACAATTCATGGTAATGTTGAATATGATATGTTACGTCGAAACCGATATAACATCAATACTCTATTAGTCACTAATCCATTAATGCCATTATAGGAGGTTTAATTATGATTATTGGAAATGATATAGTATTAAATGTTGAGGACTTTTTAGGAGCGATGATTAATAGTTATTTACTGTTTGCTCCTTATGCCGACCTTACATATGAGGAAATAGCCCAATTAATTGAAGAGTATCTTTGTGACTATATAGAACAATATGGTATTGAAATATTAAAACTATATACGAAAAAAACCGAAAGAGGAATATTTATTGATTACAAATATAACGACATTAAAAAGTGTTATGTTTATACCCAACAATTTTAAAAAGTTTTAAAAAAAGTATTGACTTTGCTGTAAAACTATGTTATAATTTATTTAACAGGTAAAGCAAAGTCAATACTTGTTAAAAACAAAAAGGGGTGTATACTATGAAAACTAAAAAACTGGCAAAAATATTCGACCAAGTCGAATCAATGTGGTACATATCTAAGGAGTGGCAGGTATTTCGCTTAAATTTAACACATCAACAATTTATCGAGGAATTAGCCGACCAATGGAACAGTATGTTTAATATTAAGGCATGTTTTATTTTAGTTAGTGACGAGCCATTTACAGTATTAATTAAAACTGCAAAGTTTAATATAATGATGGTATTTAATGATAATTACCTTATGAAATTGACTGTTAAAAATGACAATACAAAAATTGAACGCATATACGAAGGAGGTTTTTAAGGCAAGTCCGTTTTAAAATTGAGTCCGGTTAAAAATACATAAATTTTTTAAATTGGTGAAATTTTTAGGCTGGCAAGGGGTATATATAAACCCTTTACCAGCCTATTTATTATTAATGTAGGTACATTTTCATTGGCTTTAAAATGGTTATTCGTATAAAAATAGCCCTGCAATTATGGGCTATATTAGTTATCTGCAGAATGCAAAAATTCGGCAAAATTTTAAATTTTGAAAATCATTATCAATTAAGAAAATAGCTAAAATAATAATATTAAGAATGTAGGAATAACTCTTAATTTGAAATCATTATCAAAGAAGGTAGCATTGCATTTTGGGCAGCAAACGGTTTAGGGCAGCGTTGTATATTTGTACTTAACAGCATCTTTACCCTATTAGTAACTTGCACCAATAGCAAATATTGGCTATTAGTAACAATTGCTAATAAATTAGTTATACTGTTGCTTATTACCTCGAATAAAATTATACCACTTATATTAATTTTTGTAAATATCAAGAATGAAAAAATTTTGCAAAAAAATTTATAAAAAAGTATTGCAATTTTACAAGCAATAGTGTATAATATAGTTAAGGTAAAAAGTTACCTACAACAAATAAAAAGGGGTGCATATTATGAACTTACACGAATTATTTGAAAAATTTGAAACTGAATTTTTGGCAGGCCACGAAAAAATTAAAACAGGGCTTGACTTCGAACTTTTCGTTAACAAACTGTGTGAACAAATTTTAGGTGACGTATATGACAATGAATTTGTTTATGAAACTGGTGGTAATTGTATGGAAGTTACTGCTATAGGTGATGGTTACTGTGTTGAAGTTGAATACCATATTACAAAACATACGTTGTTAAGGTTGGCAGTAGTCGATGAAACCCTCGACGAACGTCGAGTTACTTATGCAGTCGAATATTGTTAAGGGAGTATTATAAGGGGCAAAAATTGCCCCTTATTTTTTTGCAAAAATATGTTATAATATAATTACAATAAATAAAGGGGGTAAATACCTATGT
>OBAG01000208.1_pt1 | contig 67377 bp, 68 predicted proteins | sample 1517701 | NCBI WGS metagenome assembly OBAG01 (sample SAMN04571702, study PRJEB22368) | human gut metagenome | biome: human gut; material: stool | host: Homo sapiens | place: Luxembourg | collected 2012-09-07 | reverse complement strand
ACGGTACGTGCGGTGCTGTGAGAGGACGGCGGTTAGTCACCGCCTCCTACTCGATTATAGAAGTAAATTTATTTATCTTTCAAAATTCTCTTCCTGATACTTAGAAGATGATATTCCATCGCATTTCGTGCATCAATTCCTCTGTGTTCTGAAATGGCAAATGCGATCTCACGATGTTCCGGGACGGTTTCTTTGGGGCGGCGTGTGCCGGAGACGCTGTCGTATAATGCCTGCATCTGATGGATGTATGGAATCAGGTTGTGAACAGCTGTATTGCCGCTGCAGTTAGCTACTGCCTGGTGGAATTCCATGTCCTTTTTTATGTAGTTTTTGCCGGATCTTACGATGGCATCAAGTTCGTCACATAATGTGAAAAGAAGTTCGTGATCTCTGCGGGTAGCATTCTGGGCTGCCAGGGCTGCCGCATTTGGTTCGATCATGATACGAAGTTCCAACAGATCTCTTGCCAGTTTCTGCTTATCATAGATCAACGAGAAGCCAAGTGGATCATCAGAGACACCAAGCTTGTGGGAAACAAAAGTTCCGGCGCCTCTCTGAATATCCAGGATATCTCTGTCTGCCAGAAGCCTTTCGGCCAGACGGATGGTAGAGCGGCTGACTTCGAAACGCTGAGCCATCTGGATTTCATTTGGAAGTTTGGCACCAGCTTTGTAGTTTTCCATATGGAGCATGGCGACGATTGCGTCCGCGGTACGCTCCGGGAGAGATTTTTGATTTACGGTATTTATTTCTTTCATATTGAACTTCCTTTCAGTTGAAGTTCTCCTAGCGAAAAACAGTCTGGACCAGTACCATATACAGGACAGTGCCGCCGCCGATACTCAGAAGAGTGCTTTTTTTCCATTTGTGGAGCAGTACGATGAAAACAATTGCAATTGCTTCAGGAAGTCCATGTGTACTGCTTGCAGGGACGTCTTTCAGACAATAGATAACGAGAAGCCCGATTGCTGCATATGGGAGTACCGTTCCAAGGTACTTGATGAATTCCGGTGGATTTTTGCCCTCCGGGAAAATAATGAATGGGATAAAACGTGTTGCCATTGTTCCAAGGACAACTGCTGCAATAGTGATGATCGCTTGTGTTGTTGTCATTGTCATTTCGCAGCCACCTCCGGTTTCTTTGAGAGTTTACGTTCTGCTGTAAAGCACACGATGATGAAGATCATGGACGGAACGATGAAATTGCTGCTTCCGAAGATCAGAAGGCAGACAGCGGAGCAGATCAGCCCTACCAGAGCAGGACGATGATCTTTGGCTTCTTTCCACTGGTTCAGGAACATTACAACAAACAGGGCGGTCATGACAAAATCAATTCCTGTTGTATCGAAGTGGACCACATATCCGAGAAGTGCTCCCGCTGTAGCAGCAGATACCCAGTAGATCTGATTTAACAGATTGACAAAGAACATGAACCATCCCCTGTCTACATCATCCGGCGGTGTTACTGTACAGTTGACGGTGAAAGATTCATCACACATGCCGAAGATCAGGTAGAACTTTTTCCAGCCGGTATTTTTGTACTTATCCAGCATGGAAAGTCCGTAAAATAAATGTCTGGCATTGACCATCAGTGCCAGAAAGAAAGCTGCGATCGGACTGAATGCCGACAGCAGAAGATTGGCTGTCACGAATTCCATGGAGCCCGCAAAGATAAACATACTCATAAAGAATGGATACCATACGGAAAATCCCTTGCTCTGCATCATAAATCCGTAGGACATTCCCAGAAAAAGGAAACCTATACCGATAGGGATCGTGTATGGAAACGCGGCTTTAAATGCTTTTTTCTTCATTGGTTAAAAAACTCCTTGACTTTTAGCATGAATATGTATATATTTTATATATAAAATTTTTATATACAATTATTTTACATATTATTTATGGAGGTGATCGGATGTATTATCCCGTATCAGCATTACTTATAGAGTTTCTGATCCTGTCCGTTGTAGAATCACAGGATTCCTACGGATATGAGATCAGCCAGACCGTCAAGATCGTGGCTGATATCAAAGAATCCACTCTATATCCCATCCTGAAGAAACTTGAGAAAAACGGTTATCTCACAACCTATTCTCAGGAATTTCAGGGACGTAAACGCAAGTATTATTCTATCACCGATTCCGGCAAAGAACAACTGGTGTATCTTCACAAAGAGTGGGTTTCTTACAGAGATACGATTGACGGAATCATTGAAGGGAGGATCAGAAATTGACCAGAGAAGAATATATGGCGAAATTGCAGAAATATCTTCGTAAACTTCCGAAGCAGGATTATGAAGATGCAATTGACTATTTTAATGAATATTTCAGCGATACGGACGAAGAAGGTCAGCAGAAACTGATGGAGGAACTGGGAACTCCGAAGGAAGCGGCTGCGGATCTGATGTGTAATCTTCTGGATAGAAAGTTACAGGAACAGGACACAGATATTGAGGAGAAAAAGAGTAAAAAAGGAATCGTTACACTCTCAGTCCTTGCAATCCTGTCAACGCCTGTGACTGTGCCGCTTTTTATCGCACTGCTTGCAGTACTTTTTGCAGTTGCAATCTGTGTTGTCTGTGTGATCTTCAGTGATTTTATTGCTGCATTCGGCGTGTTACTGATTGGTGGTAAACTGTTGCTGAGAGGACTTGTTTCCTTCCCGTATTCGTTATCAGGCGCACTGACAGTGACTGGCTGCGGACTCTTTGGAATCGGATGTGCGATCCTTCTGTATATCCTCGGAATCTATCTTTGTAAATGGACAGGCATGCTTCTTGTCAAGCTGGCCCAGGTATTAGCCGGAAAGAGGGGTAAAAATCATGAAAAAAACAAATAAGCGTTTACTGGTAGCCGGTGGTATCTTTTGTGCAGTGGGTATTCTGTTCTTTGGTGTTGGCGTTGCATCAGGCGGTAGAAATTATATAAAATCAGCAGACCTGAACAGAATCAGCGGAACTGCAACGATGGATTCAAGCGACAGTCATGCGATCTTGAGCAAGACAAAGCTCGATGCGTTTTCTGCCGTGAATATCGATCTTCGGAATCTGGACCTGGATGTGAAAGAATCGGATGATGATAATTTCTATATTGCCTATAATATTGAAACGAATGACGGAATGCTGCCACTTTCCTATCAGGTTCAGGGCAACACACTGAATGTTGTAGAGAAAAAAGGACATGAGTCGTATTCATATATCCATATCGATGTTAACTTTCTTCAGGAAATGCTCGGTCAGAGCCACGTGATCGAGAACTCAAATAAGGTGACGATTTATATTCCGAAGAAAACCGACTTGAGTAGTTTTTCCTGCAAGATGGGATATGGCGATCTGGATATTGAGTCTCTTGGGGTAAAGAAAGCAGTGATCTCCTGCTCAGATGGAGATGTGAAGATAAAAGACAGTGCATTGAATTCTCTTGAGATGGAAATGGAACTCGGAGATCTGCATCTCAAAAACACTTCTGTCACAAATAGCCAGATTACACTGAATGACGGAGATGTAAAAGCAGAGAACACTGTATTTCAGGGCAAAAACAAAATCACATGCAGTCTGGGAGACATCAAGCTTAGTATTCCGAAAGAAGTGGTTGAGGGTCTTTCTATAGAGGCAGAGGCAAGTGATATCGACATCCCGGAAACTCTTGGAAAAGTAATGACAGATGAGGACGATGAACAGGTACTCACCACAGAAAATAAACCACAGGATTCCCTGGAACTTAAGAGTGAGGATGGGGATATTAAGATTACTGCTGAGAAATAATATTGTGTAAAATGTTATTGAAAATTATGGTTTTATATGATTTTAAAACAGTGGTTGAAGAATTATTAGGAGAAAATATTTAAAATAAGGAGAATACCAACATGAATTTTCAATTTGCACACTACAACTACAACGTTATGGATCTGTACAAGTCCATTAAATTTTATGAGGAGGCACTTGGCCTTAAGGAAGTGAGACGTAAAGAAGCTGAGGACGGAAGTTTTATTTTGGCATATCTTGGCGATGGAAAGACCGGATTTGAACTGGAGCTTACCTGGCTGAGAGACTGGGAAAAGGATCATTATGATCTGGGAGACAATGAGATCCATCTTGCATTTACGACAGACGATATGGAAGCCTCCCATAAGAAACACGAAGAGATGGGTTGCATCTGCTTCGAAAACCCGGCAATGGGAATTTACTTTATCAATGATCCAGACGGATACTGGCTGGAGATCGTGCCGGAGAAAATGTAAATAAGCATGGAAAATAGAAAATTATAGTACAGAAGTCGGAGTAATCCGGCTTCTTTTTGTAAAAAAATATAACAGAAATTTTGAATATGAAATTATATAGAATGCACAAAGATTAAAAATATAATCAAAATCCATTGACAAAAATAAACGAGGAATATATGATAGAGCCATCAGTTGAGAACGTTCTCAATTATCAGACAAGAACGCCTTAACTTTTATTTTTAGAAACATTTGAGAACGTTCTCAAATAGCTCGAGGTGAACAATATGGCGGAAGATCGAACTATTACAATTGATGATGTTGCCAGATTAGCAGGTGTTTCCAGAGCAACTGCAGGACGTGTTGTAGGGAATTATGGAAGTGTATCTGAGAAATCGAAAGAGAGAGTTTGGGAAGCTGTTAAACAATTAGATTATCAACCTAATCTTATTGCCAGAGGACTCAGATCACAGTCGACAAAGACTATTGCAGTTGTCATTGGAAGTATCAGAAATACATATTCTACAGCACTTGTATATGCAGTGGAGAAGGAAGCACAGAAGAAGGGATATAATGTTTTAATCTGTACAACGCATGAAGATATAGAAAAAGAAATAAAGCATCTTAAAGATTTGAACAGCAAGAAAGTTGATGGAGTAATTCTTATGTCAGCATACAGAGCTGATGGCAGTATGGATGAAAAATACAGAGAATTTTATATAGGAAAGCTGCCAATCGTTTTTGTAGACCGAAATATACCAGGAATCAATCGAGATGTGATACAGAGTGAAAACTTTGACGCTTCTTATAAAGCGACACAATATCTTTTGAATATGGGACATAAAAAAATCGGCATTATTGCTACATCGAATTTCTCTACAGTTCAGGAACGCATTAAGGGATATAGAGCGGCGCTTACAGACGCAAAAGTAGAATTTGATGAATCATTGATAGCTAGTGTAGATGAACTTTCAGATAAAATGAGTAGAAAAGTTTGTCATGCATTTCTGGAACAACATCCGGATGTTACAGCATTGTATATTTTAAATAACAGTCTTTGTAGTGGAGTTTTACTGGATCTGAAAGAAAGACAAATGAAAATTCCACAGGATGTTTCACTTTTGGTGTGGGACGATGAGGAATATAACGAACTTTTGGATCTTACAACAATTGAGCAGCCAATTACTGAAATTGGTAAACAGGCTACCAGGCGTTTGTTTGAACTGATTGGTGAGCCGGAAGAGACAGCAGATTATGAGTGCAAGAAACTGAAGCCGAAGCTTATTATTCGTAAATCATGTACAGCGCCTAATCAAAGTAAGTAATTCCGTGAGGATTACATATAAAAACGAACTTATATAAGGAGGAAGAAAAATGGATTTGATCATGGGAATGAACAGTGGTTCATCATTTGATGGAATTGACGTAATTCTGGCCGAAACCGAAATGGCTGAAGACGGTTTTCCGAAAGCACCGCGTTTTATCTGCGGAGGCTCTTATGAATGGCCAAAGGAAGTTGCTGACATTGTTCAGGATGCATTTGTCAACAAAGTGGATATGGTTGGACTGAACCGTCTTAATTATCTGTGCGGAGCAGTGTTTGCAGAAAAAGCAGCACAGTTTCTGAAAGAAAACAATATTGATTCAAGAGATGTAAAAGTTCTTGGTCTGGATACTCAGACTATTTATCAGGAACAGCCAAATCATGCAGCTATTGCGAAAATGACAAAAGAAGAAAAAGACAACTGGGTAGGACGCTGGTTATCTGGAAATTATCCATGCGGAACACAGATGGGAGATACATCAGTTATTGCCAATCTGGTAGATATTGATACAGTTACTCATTTCCGTCCGGCGGATCATACTTCCGGTGGTGCAGCGGCTCCTTTAATGCCATACCTGGATTACATTCTTTTCAGAGATAAACCGGGATATACAATGACATTAAACATTGGAGGCATTGCAAACCTTCATGTCGCAAATGCAGATAGACGAAGAATGTTTGGATTTGATACAGGCCCAGGAAATATTATTTCAAATTATATGTGTAAAGTATTATTTGGCCTGGAATATGACAAAGACGGTGCAATTGCAGCATCCGGTAAAGTGGATGACGGTCTGATGGAGCATTTTATGAATCATCCATTCTGGGACAGACCTGTACCGCGTTCTGGATGGTCTCAGGATTACAGTGAAGAATATATTAAAGCAACTATTCAGAAATTCAGTTCCCTGCCAAAAGAAGATCTCCTTGCTACCGCGTGTGCATTTACAGGTGAAGCAGTTGCAAGAAGCATGAAAGAAAATGTACCAGAGGAAATCATTAAGTCTACCGATAAGCTCTATGCAAGTGGTGGTGGTGTTAAGAATCCTCAGATCATGAAAGAAATCCAGAAAAGAGTTCCTGGTAATATTAAAGTGACAACCTCTGCTGAAATCGGCATTCCACCGGAATACAAAGAAGCAATAAAGTTTGCGACCATTGCTTATTCAACGATTCATTGCGTACCAGGCAATATTCCAGCAGCAGGTCATGCATCACAGTATGCGATTCTGGGAAAAATCGCAGTAGCACCGCGCCATATCAAAGGCGGTCCACAACTGTAAATACACGTTTATCATATCACGTAAATCAATAATAATCTATAAAATTATTATAAATTGGGGGAATTACCTATGAAAAAAAGACTTATCAGCATTTTATGTGCAGCAGCTATGGCAACATCTCTTTTTGCAGGAGCAACTGTTGTTTCAGCAGCAGAAAATAAAGAAGCAAAAGATATTACAATTGGAGTATCCTTTGGACAGAATGTTCACCCATTCTTCGTAGCAATGCAGAAAGGCATCGAACAGGCATGCACAGACCTTGGTGTTGAAAACTGTAATATTCTTGCAGCGGACAGTTCTCTGGAGACACAGGTATCACAGATTGAAAACCTTGTTACAAAGGGATGTGATGTCCTTCTTCTGAATCCATATGATTCAGATGGTGTAGTAAATGCAGTACAGGCAGCAACGGACAAAGGAGTAGGAGTTTTTACAATGGATGTTGACTGTGAAGGCTCTACATCATTTGTAGCTTCTGATAACTATAAAGTTGGTGAGATGCTGGCAGATGCTGTAATCGAACAGCTGGATGGAAAAGGAAAAATTGCCATCATTGATGGTATTACCGTAACATCTCTGAAAGACAGAACAGATGGATTCATGGATAAAATTAAGGATACAGATATTGAAGTTGTAGCAGAACAGCAGACTGCACATGCAAGGGATACAGCACTTGCCTCAGCAGAAAATATTCTTCAGGCAAATCCGGATATTGATGCTTTTGTTGGTGTTAATGAGAACTCTGGAATGGCAATCTTAAGTGCAGCGACTTCTGCAGGGCTGAGTGATCTTTATATTACAACTGTAGATGCAACAGCAGAAAATATGGCAGCGATCCGTGATGGAAAAGTAGCCATTGGAGTTTCTCAGGATCCGTATAAAATGGGATATACAGCTGTAGAGCAGGCAATCAAATGGTGCCAGGGAGAAGAAACAGATGAATTTATCGAAGTTCCGGTAGAGTACATGGATAAGGATAATATTCAGGATTTCATTGACCGTGAAAAAGGCTATGGTGTTGAAGTAGAATAGGATATTCTCATGTTAATAAGAAACCATCTGCATAAAGCAGGTGGTTTCTTAAAAAAAGGGGTGAAAATCAAATGATGTCTCAGACAATCGTAAAAATGGAAGGCATATCTAAAGCATTTGCAGGAATCAAAGCTTTAGATAATGTACAGATAGATCTTCGACAGGGTGAAATTCATGCGTTAATGGGTGAAAATGGGGCAGGAAAATCTACATTGATGAAGATTATGACTGGTGTATATAGCAGAGACAGTGGAAAGATGTATCTTCAGAATGCGTCATCAAATCAGTTGGAAGAGGTAGAAATCAAATCCCCTCTTGCAGCACAGAAATTAGGACTCAGCATGGTATTTCAGGAGTTTAACCTTCTTGAAAATATGAACATTGCAGAAAATATTTTCATAGGGAGAGAGCCATTAGGAGCAGGTCAGACAGTAGACAAGAAACAGCTTATTCAAAATGCAGCAGTTGAACTGAAAAAAGTAAATCTGGATATTGATCCAAGTACGGAAGTATCAAAGTTAAGCTGTGGACAGAAACAATGTGTGGAAATTGCGAAGGCATTATCATTTAATGCAAGAGTTGTAGTGTTTGATGAGCCAACAGCAAGTTTATCTGAAAGAGAATCCCAGACGTTATTCAAACTGATTAAGGAATTAAAAGAGAAAGGTGTATGCATCGTTTACATCTCTCATAGGATGGAAGAAGTTTTTGAACTTTCTGATCGAATTACAGTATTTCGAAATGGAAAATATATTGACACAGTCAATACAAAAGATGTTCAGGAAAAAGATATTATTTCCATGATGATCGGCCATGAATTAAATATTGAAAAAAAATCCGGAAGCGAATTTGTAAATAAAAATAAAGTTGTACTTGAAGTAAAAAATGTACAGGTATTTCCTGGAGCAAAGCCAGTCAGTTTCAAACTCTATGAAAAAGAAATCCTTGGATTTTTTGGTCTTGTAGGAGCAGGAAGAACAGAACTTGCAAGAATTATCTTTGGTGTTGATCCGATTGGAAGTGGTGAAATTTATGTAGAAGGTGGAAAAGTCAAAATTTCCAGCCCGAAAGATGCGATCCAGGCAGGAATAGGTCTGGTTCCAGAGGATAGAAAAGGACTTGGATTGATCCTTGGAATGAGTATTAAAGATAATATGTTGATTTCTAAGATTGGACAGTTCAAAAGTTCTCTTTTGAATAAAAAAACATTGAAAAACATTACAGGAACTTTTATTTCAGATTTAGGAATCAGTCTTCGTAATGAAGAACAGGAAGTAAAAGAACTGAGTGGTGGAAATCAGCAGAAGGTAGTTATTGCAAAATGGCTCGCAATGGAACCTAATATTTTAATCATGGATGAGCCTACTCGAGGAATTGATATTGGAGCCAAAAGTGAAATTTATGCTTTGATGCGTAAAATGACAGAGCAGGGAATGAGTATTATTATGATTTCTTCAGAAATGGCTGAAGTAATGCAGGTAAGCGACCGTATTCTTGTTATGCATGAAGGAAGTATTTCAGGAGAATTGACGGCTGAAGAGGTAACAAGAAACAATATTATGCAGGCCGCATTTGGAGGTGTAAGAGAATGAAGGAAAAGAAAATAAATATCAATGGATTAAGAGAACTTCTTTTAGTAGGTGTTGTACTTTTACTTTGTGTAGTATGGACAGTTATGAATCCACAGTTCCTTTCTGTCAATAATATTACCAATATTTTAAGACAGGCGTCTTATACTGCTATTGCAGCAGTTGGAATGACAATGATCATTATCATTGGAGAAATTGATCTGTCAGCAGGATCACTTGTTTGCGCCGCCGGTCTGGTAGGAGCGGTTGTATGCAAAAATACAAATAATGTACTGCTTGCAGTACTTGCTGCGATTCTTGTTGGTGCATTAGTTGGTCTTTGTAATGGTATTCTTTGTGCGGTAGGATGTCTGCCAGGTTTTATTGCTACTCTGGCAAGTATGACAATCCTTAGAGGTCTGGCATATATTATCACAGGTGGAAATTCAATTGTATGGTCAAATGACAACTTTACTAAGATTGGAACTGGCTATATAGGACCGGTACCGATTCCGGTTATTATCATGATCATTGCAATTATATTTGGTGTCATGCTGACAACAAAATTCCGCTTTGGACGTTATATTTATGCCGTTGGTGGAAATATGGAAACGAGTCGTTGGTCAGGTATTCCGGTTGTAAAAGTAAAAATTCTTGTATATGTGATCATGGGTGTACTTACTGCAATTGCAGGACTGATTGTTACAACAAGACTTGGATCAGGACAGCCATCAGCAGGTCTGAACTTTGAGATGGACTGTATCACAGCATCTGTTGTTGGAGGTACCAGCATGTCAGGTGGACGTGGTAAAGTAATGGGTACGGTAGTTGGTGTACTTCTTCTTACTGTTCTGACAAACGGTATGACACTGGTTGGTATGAATACATACTGGCAGCAGGTATTAAAAGGAATTATCATTGTAGTATCTGTTCTGGCTGATACAAGAGGAAAAGCAAAATAATCAAAATATGTGAATAGATAAATCTCACATCAGCACACATGCCACATACGCAAGCGTATTCGGACCATAATAGTATTTCAGATTATTCTTCTGACATACTTCCGATACCAGCATACCACATGCTTCCATCGAAGAGATCCTTTTTCGCGGGAAGCGGCAGGGGGCATCCGGGTAGGTGCAGGTTTTGCAGAGCATGCAGCATCCGGTTCCGAGCGGCAGGAAAGAAAAATGAGAGGCGTGGAGTTTTTCGAGGAATGCAAGGAAATGTTCCTGGTGAAGATTCTGCGCCTTCATCATGCCATCCCAGTCAAATTCATCTTCTAATTTTGTGACAGTCTGTACAAGAATTCCCTCTTTATAACAATAAATACTTCCGCGAAGCTGATCCAGGGTTCCACATCCAGGAGGACAGCTCCAGCGCCTGGCATACTGCTGGCATCCCTGGGCACACATGTCCCGGACATCCTGTTTTAATTCGATGGTTGCAGTATCCAGCGGTGCTGTATGAGTAAATCCTGATTCTAAAGCCAGGCTTTTAAGTTCTTCGTAATTCATTTCTATTCTTCTCCAAACATTAAATGATCAATATAACAGTCCTGAAATTCCGGACAGGATGCCAGCTCCAGAAATTCTGTCTTGGCAGCAAGAAACTGGCTGTAAGCAAATTCATGGCGATTTAAGGCACAGAGTTTTGCACCTTCTCCGGCGGCATTTCCAATCGTTTCAATGCGATCAAGAAGCACAGGAGGTATCATACCGATCCGGCATGCAGAGACCGGATTCATGTAATTTCCAAAAGCTCCGGCAAGATATACTTTACGGATATCTCCTACAGATACCTGCATCCGCCTTGCAAGAAGTTCAATACCGGAGCGGATGGCAGATTTGGCAAATTGAACTTCGGAAATATCTTTCTGGGTCAGAGTGACTGTAGAAGTACCGATTCGATATTCCGGAGCCTGCATCAGACCGGCTTCACTTAAGAATCCAGTATCCAGAAGAACGGCAGTCAGATCCAGAAGTCCTGATCCGCACAATCCCCTGACTTCAGCATTTCCGATGGTATGATAACAAATTTCTCCATTTTTTACAGAAACATGATCGATAGCTCCGGAAATTCCACGCATGCCGCAAGAGATTCTGGCTCCTTCAAAAGCAGGCCCGGCAGCAGTGGAACAGGCAATCTGACGATGGCGGTTCCCCAGGACCATTTCCCCATTTGTACCAATATCGATCATAAGAGTCAGTTCATCAAGCTGGTCAAAATGAACTGAAGTCATACATGCTACGGTATCGGCACCGACAAAACCAGCTATATTTGGAAGGATGCGGATACGCCCCTCTGGATGAATGGGAAGCAGCGGGGCGGCAGGAATCTCCATGGCGTTGGAAACCTTTGGCATATAGGGCGGCACGGTCAGCGGCGAAGGATCGATGCCAAGGAAAAGATGATGCATGGCAGTATTACCGACAACACAGGCGAGAGTGATCACCGAAAGCGGGATACCGGCTTTGGCGGCTGCTTTGACGGCAAGGCTTGCGAGGATATGTGTAATGCAGTCCTGGAGCTCTGAAGAGTGATTTTTCAGAACATATTCAATCCGGGATATTACATCCGCACCATAAGCAGTCTGAGGGTTCAGTATACTTTCTTTGGCAAGTTCTTCACCGGAGATACCGTCCAGAAGATAACAGACAACAGTTGTGGTTCCGATATCGTATGCAAGGATATATCTGTCACGGCCATCCGGCTGTACGGAAACAGAGGTGCCATGCTTCAGGATCTGCATGTCAGATTTCTCAGGAATGCGGACTGTGATATTGTCCCGGATCACAGTCTGGCATGCCAGAGACTTTCTGCCATTTATATAAACGATGCATTTACCACATTTTCCATTGCCGCCGCAGGGAGCTTCCGGGGCAAGTGAATTCTGCTGGAGAATGTGGAGCAGGTTTTCACCCTCATCTGCATTTAAAATCCGATCATATGGTAAAACAGTAATTTGATAAGTATTCATTTTTCTGCGCCTTTCTATCCGCGTTGCCGAAAATCTTTTTTCCAATATAGCATTGTAAACTCGGAAATACAATATTTTACTGCGAACGGTAATGGAATCACAGTAAGATAGTATACATCAATCAAAAGATAGTAGAAGTTATAACCCTTTGGATATTATAAAATAAAAGTGCGGGACAGATCATATAAGCGGACATGATCTGTCAAATGAGAAGGTGTTTGACAATGGCACATCAGGAGGGAACAAAATAATGATCATAATAGGAGAGAAACTGAACGGATCTATTCCGTCAGTTGCCAAGGCAATCTCTGAGAAGGATGCGGATCTGATCAGAGAAAGAGCCAGAATGCAGGCAGAAGCGGGTGCTACATTTCTGGACGTATGTGCGTCTGTAGAAGAGGACGTAGAAGTAGAAACACTGAAATGGATGATCGATCTTGTACAGGAAGTAACAGATACACCGATCTGTGTGGACAGCCCGAGTGCAAAATCCTGCGTAGCAGCGATCCCATTCTGCAAGAGACCAGGTCTTATCAACTCTGTATCTCTTGAAGGTGATAAAATCGATACCATTTTCCCGGTAATTGCGGACACAGACTGGGAATGCGTAGCACTTCTGTGCGATAATGATGGTATTCCGGATTCCGTAGAGCAACGTATGAAAATTTTCTTCGGAATTATGGAAAAAGCAAAACAGTACGGCATTGCACCAAGCCGTTTACATATTGACCCACTGGTTGTAACTTTAGGAACAGATCAGACAGCATTAACTGTATTTGCAGACTGCTGCAGAAGAATTAAATCCGAATATCCGGATATCCACATCACAAGTGGACTTTCCAATATTTCTTTCGGTCTTCCGGTGAGAAAAAATATCAACCAGGCATTTATGGTACTGGCTATGAATGCTGGTATGGACAGTGCGATCGTTGACCCGACCAACAAGAATATGATCGGTATGATCTATGCAACAAATGCATTGTTAGAGCGTGATGAATACTGCCTGCAGTATATTGATAAATTTGGAAACAAAGCCGCTGAAGAAGTACAGCCTGCACCGGCTTCTCCACTTGATGAGAAGATGCAGAAAGTATTCAAATTAACTCAGGATGGTAAGAACAAAGAAATCGGACAGGCTGTTCAGGAAGCACTTGATGCAGGCTGTGATCCGACTGCTATCTTAAATGACGCAATGATCGGAGCTATGGCTGTCGTAGGTGATAACTTCAAGAAAGAGATCATCTTCGTTCCACAGATGCTTGCAGCAGCACGTGCTATGAAAGCCGGTGTGGATGTTCTGAAACCATATCTTGCAACAGGTGAAGCAGGAAGCGCAGGAACTATTATCCTTGGTACTGTAGCAGGTGACCTTCACGATATCGGTAAAAATCTTGTTGGTATGATGTTTGAGAGTGCCGGATTCGAAGTTATCGACCTTGGTGTTGATGTACCGATCCAGACATTCATTGATGAAGTAAATTCACACAAAGAAGCAAGTATTGTAGCTCTTTCTGCTCTTCTTACAACAACAATGCCATCACTTCGTGACACTGTTGCAGCACTTCTGAAACAGCCGTTCCGTAACCGTGTCAAGATCATGGTTGGAGGTGCTCCGATCAGCCAGGAATTTGCTGATGAGATCGGTGCAGATGCTTATACAGAAGATGCAGCTTCCGCAGCAGAGCAGGCTAAGAAATATGCAGAATCTGGATTCTGTGCAAAAGCAGCAGCCGGTGAATTTGATGATATTCCGGTAGAAGGTGCAGAACCGGTACAGGAAGAAGCCAAAGAAGAAGCTCCGAAGGCAGAAGAAAAAGTTTCTGAAACACCTAAATTCGAAAAAGGCTCCGTAGATTTAAGCAAGATCCAGCTTCCGAAACCAGGAGAAGGCTACAAGCTTAACTGGGAAGCAACCAAAGAAAAATTTGCTAATTACTGGCAGCACAAAAACACCGGAAGACCGCTGATGTGTGTTATCGCCAGAAGACCGGAAGTAGAGCAGTATTCAGACGGAACACCTGTTGAGGGTGGCTATCTGGATCAGATCTGCCAAGGTAAATATTACAACATGCCGGAAGAATTGAAATGGAAAGACATGGAAGACAAATACCAGAATGCACAGAGGATCGTAGACCGTTATCGTTACTTCTGTGATACACATGCATTCCTTGGAGAGAGTTTCCCGAACCTGAACATCGACTTTGGTCCAGGATCCGTAGCATCTTACCTCGGATCTGAGATCGGATTCAAAGAAGATACTGTATGGTTCAACAAATGTCTGGACAGCTGGGAAGGTGTACCGAAACTTACTTTTGACCCGGAAAACAAATGGTTCAAAAAACACATCCAGCTTGCAAAAGACTGTAAGGAACTGGCAGGAGACGATTTTGTTGTAGATATGCCTGACCTTATGGAAAACATCGACGTACTTGCTTCCCTCCGCGGTGCACAGGATATCCTGTTTGACCTGCTGGATGAGCCGGATATGATCGGTGAGAGAATCCAGGAAGTAACCGATGTTTACTATGAATACTATGACCGTTTCTATGATATCATCAAAGACGAAAACGGCGGAAACGCTTACACTGTATTCCAGATCTGGGGACCTGGAAGAACTGTAAAATTACAGTGCGATTTCTCTGCAATGATGTCACCGGAAGACTTCAGAAAATACATTCAGCCATCCTTACGTGAGCAGAGTGAGAAAGTAGACCATGTCCTGTATCATCTTGATGGACCGGCTGCGATCAAACACATGGATGCACTGATGGAAATCGATGGAATTGACGCTCTGCAGTGGACAAGTGGAGATGCAGGCCCGGACGGAACACTTCCGGACTGGGATGTGATCTACGACAAAGCAATTGCAGCAGGAAAATCCATCTGGGTAAAAGTTTACTCAGGAGAATTCGAAGACTGGATCAAGAACGTAGACCGTATCGTTAAGAAATATGGTTCTCACAGCTTATTCCTTCTGTTCCCGGAAATGTCTCTGGAACAGGCTGCATACCTTCTTGACTATGCAGATAAGAACTGGAGCGATGTAAAAGGAACTTATGTAGAATCTCTCGGAAGATAAACCCTTATATTAATATAGTTGAATCCCAAATTCAAATAAACGGGAGCCGCCAGGTAATGTCACGACCTGACGGCTCTTTTTTTGCTGCATGCAACCTGTCAAAACATACGAAAATGATATGTTTATAAAGGCGTAATTTATATAATTTACACAAAAAATCATAAGAAAGTATAGATTGTGCGGAAGAAAAAAGAGGAATATTCTCATTTAGAAAGTATAATTAGAGACATATTAAGGGATGCAACTATATAAGGTGAACAAATGAAAGAGAGGTTTTTTTAATCATGAAACAGAAAGCAATGGATGTAAAACTCGTAGTAAGACCACTGATCGGATGTCTGACACATACACACTTCTGGGAAGGCCCATGTCGTGCAGGTCACAAAGAAGACATGACTGTTGAGGCAGAAACAAAGGCAGCAGATGAGACATTTAAAGAATCTGTAGAAGCTCTGAAAGGTGTGATTGATGAAGTTCAGTTCACAGAGCCGATGGATGTTCGTTATGATGAATCTTTCGTAGTAAAGAAAGATCTGTTTGAAAAAATCGGCGAAAATCTTGATGAGATTGATTGCTTCCTGTGCATGGGATGGAGAATTCCAAAACTGGAACGCTACAACAAACCGGTAATCATCTGGCAGAACGGAAACGAAGGAATCGACTTTGCAGCTTACTGCCGTTCTATCGGAGTAGAAGCTTATGTAGCAATGGATCTTCAGGATGTAAACGAGATCGCACATATCCTCTGGGTAAGAAAAGCCGTTCGCAACACAAGAGCACTTGTACTTACAGCAGGATCTTTGCCAACATTCGGTATCCAGAGCCTGATCCGTGATCCGGAAGTTCTCCGTCAGCGTTATGGATTTGAAGTAGTAAAACTTCCATTCACATCTATCTTCAAATATATGGATGAGATCACAGACGAAGAAGCAAAACCGATCGCCGACAAGATCATTGCAGGTTCTACAGATACACAGGTAAATACAGACTGGTTCCTCAACGATGTGAAATATTATCTGGCAGCTAAGAAAATGATGGATATCTATGACTGCAACGCATTCTCAACTGCATGTCATGAGCTCTGCACAACAGAGATCCCGCAGAATCGTAAATTTACACCATGTATGTGCCATTCCATCATGAAAGACGAAGGAATCCCGAGCGGATGTGAGGAAGACCTGAACGCACTTATGGCTATGCTGATCATGCAGTACGCTGCAAACCGTCCGGCATTCATGGGTAACCCGAACCATGAGACAGACGAACTGCTTCGTATCCACCATGCAGTACCGGCACTTTGCATGAATGGTTATGGAACAAAACCACTGGAATACAAACTGTGGGCATTCACTGGTCAGGGATTTGGTGGAAAACTGCAGGTTGACTTCACAGAGAACGATGATGACTATGTAACACTTGGCCGTTTCAACCCGGCAGGCGATACCATCTGCATCAAGAAAGGTAAAGTTATCCGTTCCGAATATGCAGATACATACTGCAGCCCGTACTACTACATCCAGATGGATGACGCAAGAGAATATATGCACAACCTGGCAGGCTTTGGTCATCATCAGGTACTTATCTTTGGTGATTACACAAAACTTATCAAAAAGATTGCAAAGGTTATGAACTTTAACGTACTGGAAGGATGATTCCGAATGGTTTATCTGAACAACGCGGCTACATCATGGCCGAAACCTTCCTGCGTGAATGAAGCTGTACAGGCGTGTCTTATGGACACGCCTGCTTCACAATTCAGGGGAGGAAGCGCGATTTTAAAAAAAGATGTGGAAGTACTCTGTCGTGAAGCTATGGGGGAACTGCTGGGGATAGCAGAGAGTGAGAGGATTTTTTTTACATCAGGGGCAACAGAAAGTTTGAATACTGTCCTGTGTGGACTCGATTATGGAAAAGCAGGAAACAGCATTCTCGTGACACAGACAGAGCATAACAGTGTCCTGCGTCCGCTTATGAATCAGTCGGCATTAAAAGAGCATCCGGTAAAAATCATCTCCTGCACCGCGATTGGCGCAGTGACAGAGGAACTGCTGGAACAGGCACTGGAAGAAGAGCGGCAGGACGGACGGCAGGCAGCAGCACTTGTGGTCAATCATTGCTCGAATGTAACGGGATATGTGCAGGACATGGACATGATCAGCAGGTTCGCAAAGAAAAACAACCTTTGTCTGATAGTGGATGTTTCCCAGAGCGCAGGCTGTATTCCGGTATATGCAGATCAGTGGAAAGCAGATGCGGTTATTTTTACAGGTCACAAAAGTCTTATGGGTATGCAGGGCAGTGGTGGATTTTATATCAGAGAAGGTATTTCACTAAAGCCGTTGAAATATGGGGGAACAGGACGTAACAGTAAGCAGCTGACCTATGAAGATGAAGATTATGAATATGAAGTTGGCACACAGAACCTTCCGGGAATCACGGCATTGCTGGCTGGAGTGAATTTTGTACGTGAAACAGGAGTTGACATGATCCATAAAAAAGAAATGGCACTTATGGAGAAACTGTATGAAGCTCTGGAGAAGATCCCGGGAATCCAGGTATACGGAAATTCTAAGGAATGCAGGGGACCTGTCATGAGTCTGAACTTCAAAGGCCTGACAGCTTCCGATGCGGCATATATCCTGGAAAGTGGGTATGGAATCACGGTACGTGCGGGACTTCACTGTTCTCCACTGATCCATGAAGCTATGGGAACACAAAAGAACGGAACGATCCGCATAAGCATATCTTACTTTACAAAAGAGAAGGACATACAGGAATTTCTTACAGCGGCAGAGCAGATCGCAGGCTCTGTGGCAGGACGATGAACAGGGGAAAAGTTTATGAAGATCATAGGAAAGCGGCCTTCAAGAGAGAAATGTGCAGAATCCGGCTGGTTTGCAACAGACTATCTTATGGATGCGCCGATAGACAGAGAATTTATTTTAAAGCTGAAATCACTTGGAGGTTTTGTATATCTTGATATGCTGAAACAGCCTTTTTTTAAGATCGAGAATAATTACTATATGATAAAGGGGATAGAAGGAAACGACTATTTCAGGATCGCCGTTCATGGAAAACATGAAGATGAACGGGCAAAACTGGAAGCATTCATCCTGGATTGCGTGAAAGAATAAAATCTGCTATACTGAGAACGTTAAAGAATCGAATTTTGTGTTATCAGATTTGACAGAATTAACGTTACTTACAGGAGGCAGGCGATGAGGCTTGAACGAGATAATATTCCACTTGATAAAGATTTTCCTTTTCAGATTTCAGAGGTAGTGCTGACCCCGAAGAACAGCAGGCGGGGGACCTGGCACTGGCACAGTTACTTTGAGATCACCTGTGTGCTTGAGGGGAAGGGGAATTATTTTGTCAACGGACAGGAGTATACGATGGAGAAGGATGATGTGATCATCTTTAACAACGTAGAACCTCATGGGTGGAATCTTATCGGGGATGATATGAAGCTTCTGGTCATGATCTTTTCGCCGGAATTTATTGCAGAGAAGATCAGCGTATTTGACACGGAATATCTGAAGCCTTTTGTAGAGCGGGGAAGTAATTTCAAGAACCGTGTCGGCAGGGAAGATGAAATAAATGCAGATATCCGTGCAGGCATCTGGGAAATTTATAAAGAGTGGAATGATCAGAAAGAAGGTTATCCTCTTATGATCAAGGCCAATGTATTGCGGATCCTCACCATGCTCATACGTACTTATCAGGATGAAACCAAATCCGGAGAGATGCTCAAGGAGAAAAAGAACGCCATGAAGCGTCTGGAGCAGGCGTTTGATTACATCGATGCTCATTACTGCGAGAAGATCACACTGGAAGAGGTTGCGTCATCTGTGTATATGAGTGCCAATTATTTTTCATCCTATTTTCGCAAGGTGACAAATATCAGTTTCAGCGATTATGTGACACGAATGCGTATCAATCATGCACGTGAACTTCTTCGTGAAGGAAAGAAAAATGTTACGGAAATCGCCATGGAATGCGGGTTTAATAATATTTCAAATTTCTATCGCCTGTATAAGAAACATGTGGGTAAAACACCCAAGGATGAAAAGAGTAAAAATAGTTAAAAATCAGAATCAGATAAGCCATAGACCGATCATAAACAGCCGTGTTAGGATAAAAACAGCAATGTTATATCCTGATACGGCATTTTTTATTATATTTTATGGGGAACAAAAACTTACAAAAGGAGATTTGGGGAAATGACAAAAACAGACAGATATGTAGAATGTTCAGCAGCAGGCATGAAATATCGCCTGATACCGGTAACAGATGAGATCATCCGCTGCATGATCGCAAAAGATGAAGTAAAAACAGAGCAGGAATCTCTGATCATCGAGAAAAAAGAGTATCCGCAGGTTCCATTTGAAGCAGCAGAAGCAGACGGAGCAGTTACAGTAAAAACATCAGCAGTGCAGGCAGAATTGAATCTCAAAACAGGAGGGATCACCTGGAAACATGCAGATGGAAGCGTGTGGCTGGAGCAGAACAAAGCGGATCTCACCAGGATTGATGTCGTACACTACAATACAGGCGGCGAAAAACCGATCATCAACCGTGTAAAGACAGTAGACGGTGAAAGAAACTTTATCCAGAACCTCAAGGCAGAAAAAGTCAGAGACGGATACCGTGCAAGAGTTTTCTTTGACTGGAAAGAAGACGAGGAGATCCATGGACTTGGACAGGCAGAAGAAGGAATCTACAACTATCGTGAACATACACAGTATCTGTATCAGCATAACATGCGTATCCCGATGCCGATGTTTGTATCTACCGAAGGATATGGAGTCCTGTTTGACTGCTGTTCACTGATGACTTTTAACGATGAAGGCAGAGAATCCTATCTGTTCCTGGATACGGTAGACCAGATCGATTATTATTTCCTCGGTGGAAATACAATGGATGGGATCATTCATGACTACCGTTATCTGACAGGTAAAGCACAGATGCTGCCGAAGTGGGCGTATGGTTACATCCAGTCCAAAGAGCAGTATTACACAGCAAAAGAACTGGCTGAGATCGTGCGTCATTACAGAGAAATCGGTGTTCCAATCGATTGTGTTGTTCAGGACTGGAATACCTGGGAACCAGGCAACTGGGGAGAAAAGATCCTCGACAAAGAACGCTACGGTGACAATAAAGAATGTATGGAAGAAATCAACAAAATGCATGCACACAGCATGGTCTCTGTATGGCCGAACATGAATGCGGACGGCAAAAACCATCAGGAATTTTTTGACGCAGGCTATCTGCTTTATGACTATGCAACCTACAATGCTTTTGATGAAAAAGCCCGTGAAATGTACTGGAAACAGGCAAAAGAAGGACTTTTTGATGAAGGATTTGAATCCTGGTGGTGCGATTCCACAGAGCCTTTCTCCGGTCCTGACTGGAATGGCGGCGTGAAGAGAGAGCCATGGGAGAGATATGAACTTGTCGGCGGCGAGCACAAGAAATATCTGGATCCGGCTGTTGCCAATGCGTTTGCACTGATGCATGCAAAGGGTATTTATGAAAACCAGAGAAAAGACACTGAAGACAAACGTGTCCTCAACCTGACCCGTTCCGGTTATGCATCCGGGCAGAAATACGCAGCCATGCTGTGGTCCGGCGATACCTGCGCTTCCTGGGACAACTTCAAGATCCAGATCGTAGAAGGCCTGAATATGGGATTGAGTGGTTATCCGTACTGGACACTGGATATCGGTGCGTTCTTTACAGTAGCTGATAAATGGCAGAATCGTGGCTGTGGCTGTAACACAGATCCGGAGCCGAAGTGGTTCTGGCAGGGCAAATACAATGAAGGTGTGAAGGACAAAGGATACTGCGAGCTTTATACCAGATGGCTTGAGATGGGAACTTTCCTTCCGATGTTCCGCTCTCACGGAACAGATACTCCGAGAGAGATCTGGAATTTCGGTGACAAAGGGACGATGTTCTATGATGCAATTGAGAAATCTATTAAGCTGAGATACCATCTGATGCCGTATATCTATTCTCTTGCAGGCGCTGTTCACTTCAACGACTATACGATCATGAGAAGCCTTCTGTTTGATTTCCCGCAGGATAAGACTGCAAGAAAGATTGAGAATGAGTTTATGTTCGGACCGTCACTTCTGATCTGTGCAGTTACAGAGCCAATGTACTACGGCCCGGAAAGTACAGAACTTGACCGTGAAAAAACATGGGAATGTTATCTCCCCCAGGGAGCTGACTGGTATGATTACTGGACCGGCAAGAAATATGAAGGCGGTCAGTATGTAACGGTAGATGCGCCGATCGACCAGATGCCGATCTTTGTAAAAGCAGGAAGCATTCTTCCGGTTGCAGACGGACTTACTTATGCATCTCAGAAACCGGAAGGACCGGTGAAACTGATGGTTTACCCGGGAGCAGATGCAGAATTTACTCTTTATGAAGATGAGGGAAATAACTATAACTTTGAGAAGGGTGCATACGCAACCACAAAACTGATCTGGAATGACCAGAAAGGTGAACTGACTGTAGAAGAAAGACAGGGAAGCTTTGATGGTATGGAAGATATTTCTTATGAGGAAGTCATCATTTGATGGCTTCCTCTTTTTCATCGCGATATTCCAGCGGGCTCTTGCCGGTATGTTTCTTGAAGATACGGCTGAAATATCCCTGGTCATGGTAACCGCACATCTCTCCGATCTGACGGACAGAAAGCGAAGGCTCATTGAGAAGCAGCTTCTGTGCATGATGCATCCTCAGATTGGTCAGATATTTGGTCGGGGTACAGTCATATGCCTGGCAGAAGATCTTTGTCAGATAACCGGGACTGTAATTCATATTGTCTGCGATCAGGTTCAGATTGATATCGTCACTGTAGTTTTTTATAATAAAATCCCGCAGAACAGAAGCAATTTGAGAGGGAGTCATGGAAGCGGTTCCTGCATTAAAGACAGCTTCGTAATCCTTCTTGGCGATCTGAAATTCATGTTTGATCTTTTGCAGGGCATCATGGAGCTCATCTGGATCCACTGGTTTCAGCAGATAATCAGAGACTTTGAGAGTAATAGCTTTCTTGGCATATTCAAAGTCTGAAAACCCGCTTGTGATAATAAATTTAGTGAAAGGGAACTGACTTCTTACTTTGGTAAGCAAGGCCATCCCATCCATAACAGGCATACGGATATCCGTTATGACAAGATCAGGAGTAAGCTTTTCTACCAGTGCAAATGCCTGCTCGCCTGTCTGGGCAGTACCTGTAACCTGAAAATCCGGGTCCGCTTTCTGGATTTTCTGGACAAGGTTATTTAAAAGAAGTTCTTCGTCCTCCGCAACGACTACTGTGTATTTCATGATAGTTCCTTTCTCTTATTAATGCTGAGTTGTTTCTTGATCCTCTGATATATAACGTCCTATGGATACAATTCCGTGTCCGTCCTCGGTGTTTCCATATTCAAAAATGATTTTGCCGTTGCAGAAAATCTTCCATCTGAGATAAACATTTACAGTTCCCAGACCGTTGATCTTGAGTTCAGGAAGACCTGGATTCTGGTCTGCTTTGGCAAGATTCTGTGCGATCTTCTGACATGCTTCCTCAGAAAATCCGGGACCGTTATCTGTGACGGTGATCTTCCAGTAGTTTTCCGCGATAACACTGCTGACGGAGATCGTCCATGGTGGTGCACAGTTGGAACCATATTTGATAGCATTTTCTACGAGTGGCTGGATCAGCAGCTTGGGAACCTCCTCAGAAAGAAGGCTTTCATCTACATCAATATTGTAGTTCAGACTGGACTGATAACGGACTTTCATACAGTACAGATATTTCTGAACATAATCCAGCTCATCAGCAAGAGATACGGTCGTGCTGCCTGTATCTGTAATATAGCGCATGATCAGAGAAAGATTCCGGCACATTTTGGCAACTGTGTCATTATCACCGTTTTCCGCAAGAACCATGATACTTGACAGTGAGTTGTAATAAAAATGCGGGTTGATCTGTGTCTGCAGAGCCATATTTCGAGCGTGCATTTCCTGTTCTTTTGCCTGTGTGAGTTTTTCCATGGAATCCTTCAGATTATCGCTCATAAACTGAAATGCCTGGTAAAGTTCCTCAAGTTCATTGACAGAGACAGGATAGGAAGTGACCTTTTCCTGACCAAGAGTGTCCAGCTCCATTCGCTGAATGATATGTTTCAGATGCTTGACCGGTTTGACAACAGAACGGGACAGCCTGTATGAAACAATAACAGAAGCCAGAAGAAAAGCAGCAACAACTGCCAGAAGGATCTGGAGCATCTGATATACCGGTGCAAGTATGGCTGATTTTGACTGAACCGTGAGGTAAGTAAATCCAGTGTAGCCGGAGTCAATTCTTGCCGCATATTCGTCCTTGCCTGTCAGAGGGCTGGTAAGCCTGGAAGAAGTCTGAGATGAATCTGTCAATGTGTAATAGTCCTGGAGTTTGGAACTTTCACTGTCTGAAATATCGTAAGGATAGATCAGATCACCATCCTGATTAAATACATATACACTGGCTGCATCATCATGATTTTTCTTCTCGTAGGAAATGATACTTTTAAAAATGGATTTGCACTGTTTGGCTGTTTCAATTACGCCTACACTGCGGCGGTACTGATTTGTGAAAGAGCGGTAGACAGAGATCATCCACTGAGAATATTTCGCCGACTTGGAATATTCATAGGTAAGATAGGGATTGGTGATTACTTTTCTGCCATCTGCTTCCCGGGCTTTCTGCAGCCATTCGGTGCGAGAATCGTCCGTTTTTTTTACCATGGTGGAAAGTCCTGCCTGAAGTACATATCCGGAAAAATCGTACAGATTCACCTGATCAGCTTTTAATTCAGTTCCGCTGAGAGAAATAAAAAGATCAGACATATCGGAGAGCATACTGTCAGAGATATTGAGATCAAATTTCTGATCGAGGATACTCTTGGACATATTACTGTAGTTGATATTGACGGATACTGTGTCCAGGTCAAGGATAGCAGAGTCTACCTGTGTTTTGAAACTGGAATTCAGGGTGTTCATGGCACTGATCTGACTTTCCTTCAGTCGTCCTGATACAAAGAGATAAAAAAATGCTGCAAAAGCAAACAGGATCAGACTTGCCATTCCGAGATAGGCGATAAAAAGTTTAGACTGTAAGCTGCGTTGTTTCATATATACGCCTCCTCCTGTAAAAAAGTACCAATGGTTTTTCAGGACATGTCAAAAGTATTTCGTCGAAATTATAACATGTTTATGTAAAAAGTACAAATGACAAAAAGAGAAACTGGTAAAAATGGTCAAAAATATACATTATAAATTGTGCAACCTAGTAGAATGATGTGAAAATAGCATACAAAAATGTGAAAAAAGTACAAATATAGAATGGCTTTGTCCATGGATAAAAAACACAGTTACTGATAAACTTATTTCATCAAGGACGTGACAAAAACAAATTAAAAGGAGGAAGTTTTTTATGTTGAGAAAGAGATTTTGGGCAGTTGCATGTGCAACAGCAATGGTAGCATCTATGACAGCAGGTCTTAGCGTGAATGTATTTGCAGCAGATGATACCAAAGATTTTGCAGGAGAGGAATTAAGCATTCTAGTATCCGCAGGCTGGATGGATAACCGTTATGATGAGACACTGGAGCGTTTCGAGGATACATACGATGTAACCGTTGACCTTCAGACAATCCCGGCAGATCAGTATTCTGATCTTCTTCAGTCAAAACTGGCAACAGATTCCTGTGCGGATGTTTTCTGGATCCAGTCCAATCCATTTGCAATTGAATCAACCATCGTTGACCCGGAGAAATACTGTATCGATTTTACAGGAGCTGACTGGGAAAACCTTATGCCGGAAACAAGAAAAGCATCCTGCACATACAACGATAAATTATACGGACTTCAGGTTTGGAACAATTCTCCGGAGTACGTAATGCTTTACAACAAAACTCTGTTTGAAGAAAATGGCTGGGAAGTTCCAACCACATATGCAGAACTCAAAGACCTCTGCGCAAAGATCGCAGATACAGGAATCACTCCATGGTTCATGCCAGGAGCAGACGGATGGCAGCATCAGCTCGCATTCTTCCAGATCGGTGGAGTTTATGAAGAAGCAACACCAGGACTGTACGATGCTCTGAATACAAACCAGGCAACATTTGCTGATAATGAAAAAATGCTTGAAGTTCTGAACGAGTTCAAAGAACTTTCTGATGCAGGCTACTTCGGAGAGGACTGGATCGGAACAGACAGCACAAACATGTCAAATGAATTTGGCGATAGAACATGTGCAATGGCAATGGCAAACTCTAGTTACATCAAACAGATCAAAGATGACACAGGTTCCGAAGATGAATATGGAATGTTCCTGATTCCTCTTGGAGACAATACCTGGTATCCAACCAGCCCGGCTGGCCCGACAATGTTTGGATACAAAGGAACAGAGCATGAAGACCTTGTAAGAGAATTCTTCAACTTCGTAACAACAACAGAAAGCCTTCAGGAAATCCTTGACAACTCACCGGCTTACACAAACCTTGATGTAAATGATGACAATCTGGAACAGCACTGGCTGCCAGAAGAGGAAGAATTCCTTGAGACTGTAGACAAAGATAAAATGAGCGTATCTGTACTTCAGAATGGTACAAAATATACAAACGACTACTGGATGCAGTTTGGACAGGATATGATCGCATTCTGCCAGGGTGAAATGGAAGCAAACGATGTTCTTGCAAACATGGATACCAACCGTGCAGAAGCAGCAAAAACTGTCGGAGATGAAAACTGGGAATAAATTTCAGATAAAAACGTTGTGAAATAAGGGTAATTCTTCAGTGCGAGGGAGTAAAATCCTTCGCACTGTCTGCTAAAGGAATAAATAAGAAGATTATCCTTGTGACTTGATTAATCTGGCTGCTAAGAGAACAGGAGGTAACTTCAGTGAATAAGAAAAAAATATATCCCTGGTGGTTTCTGGTACTGCCGCTGGCATTGTATGTAATCTTTTTCCTGCTTCCAAGTGCAATGGGTGTAGGATATTCCTTTACAGACTGGAATTCCAGAAGTGTCCTGAATGGTACACATTTTGTAGGACTGCAGAACTTTAAAGAAATTCTGACATCAAACAAAGGCTATTTAAGTGGAATTGGGAATACACTTAAATTTACGATCATTTCTAACATTGTAAAACTGATCCCGGCACTTATGATCGCAATCATGCTTCAGGAAGGCTTAAGAGGAAAAGGACTTTACAGAACTCTGTTATATCTGCCATCTATTCTTCCATTTGTAATTATCGGTCTGATTTTTAAATCTATCCTCAATTACAATACAGGACTTCTGAATACGATCCTGGATGCACTGCATCTCGGAATCCTGAAACAGAAATGGCTTTCTGATCTGGGTGTTGTATGGAAATCCATTTACGGTGTAGATGCCTGGAGAGGTATTGGTTACGTTATGACTATTTTCCTCGCAGGTCTGAATACGATTCCGAAATCCTACTATGAAGCTGCTGAGATCGATGGTGCAAACTTCTGGCAGAGACTTCGCTATGTAACACTTCCGATGCTTACAGGTTCTATCATGATCAACCTTGTATTTGGTATTACATATGGTCTGAAAGTATTCGATATCGTTTACGTTCTTACAAACGGCGGTCCTGGACATGCAACAGAGGTTCTTACAACTTATGCATTCCAGCTTTACTCCAGAGGTCAGTATGGAATGTCTTCTGCATTGAATACGATCCTTCTTATCATTACAGCGATCATCGGTGTAGGTATTGTTAAGAAAATGAGTAAACAGGAGGTACAGCAGTAATGAAAAAGCAAAAAGTTCAAAACGTGTTGAAGCATATTGTCTGCATCCTTCTGTGCCTGACAGTTGTACTTCCATTTTACATGGTACTTATCAATTCCTTCAAGGATAAAGGAGAGGCCGCAAGAATGAGTCTTGCGCTTCCGACCAAATGGGTATTCTCAAACTACGCAGAGGTTATCAAAAAAGGTAATCTGATCCAGGGATTTGCAAACAGTTTACTGTATGCTCTGGTAGCAACTACACTTGGTGTTGTACTGTGTGCGATGGCAGCATTTGTAATGTGCCGTAACAGAACAAAGTTAAATACATTCCTGTATTACTTCGTTCTCTGCGGACTGTTCTTCCCGGTCAACTATGTAACTCTGGTAAGAGTTTTGAGTGCTTTAAACCTGAACGATACACGAGTTGGTATTGTCATGGTATTTACGAGTGCGATGATACCGTTCTGTGTATTTACGATCCGAAACTTCGTAATATCCATTCCGGTTGAATTGGACGAGGCAGCGGTTATCGATGGTGCAGGACCTCTGAGCCTGTTCTTCAAGATCATCATGCCGCTTATGAAACCAACACTTGTAACCTGCTTTATCCTGCAGTTCATGACAGTATGGAGCGACTTCCTTACACCTCTGTACCTGTCCAGCAAGAGCAAACTCTTCCCGATGACCATGGCAGTATACCAGTTCTTCGGAAAGAACAAGAGCTACTGGAACTACATCTTCGCAGATATCGTACTTACCTGTATTCCGGTTATCATTGTTTACATGATCGGCCAGAAATACATCGTTGGTGGAATGACTTCCGGTGCGGTGAAAGAGTAAAAACGATTAATAAAAAATAGACGTTTATCTCTTATAAGAGACAGACGTCTATTTTTTATTACAATACTTTATTCAGGAAATCAATCGTTCGTGCTTCCTGTGGATTCAGGAGGACTTCTTGTGGGGAGCCTTCCTCTACGATGTAACCGCCGTCCATAAAGATAACCCGGTCGGCGACTTCGCGGGCGAAGCCCATTTCATGGGTTACAATCACCATTGTCATGCCATCGGCGGCGAGCTGCTTCATAACCTGAAGAACTTCACCAACCATTTCCGGGTCGAGAGCACTGGTTGGCTCATCAAAAAGCATGATATCAGGGGTCATGCAAAGGGCACGTGCGATAGCCACACGCTGCTTCTGACCACCGGAAAGCTGCTCTGGATATGTGTCAGCTTTGTCGGCCATGCCGACTTTTTCCAGCATGTGGATGGCGCGCTGTCTGGCTTCATCCTTGGTAGCTTTTTTCAGTTCTACCGGAGCGAGCATCAGGTTCTGTGTGACATTCATATGCGGGAAAAGATTGAAATGCTGGAATACCATTCCTACATTTTCACGGACTTTATTGATATCAATATGTTTGTCTGTAAGATTGTGTCCATCTACGATCACTTCTCCGGCGGTGATCTCTTCGAGCTTGTTCATGCAGCGCAGGAAAGTAGATTTACCGCTTCCGGAAGGTCCGATGATAACGACTACTTCACCTTCATGAATGTCTGTGGAGATATCCTTCAGGACTTCCAGAGAGCCGAAGTTTTTTTTCAGATGTGATACGTGGATTTTGACGTTGTCTTTATTTACGGCCACGGTTTAATCTCCTTTCTAAGACTTTTGCGATTTTGGACAGGATTGTGATGACGATCAGGTACATGATCGCAACAATACCCCATGTCTGGAAGGACATGAAAGAATTGGCAACAACGTTCTTTGCAGTGTTGACCAGTTCCGGGAATCCGATAACGGACAGGATGGAAGTATCTTTCAGAGTGATGATAAACTGATTGATGATACTTGGAATCATAGTACGGATCGCCTGCGGAAGAACAACGCGGATCATAGCGCGGGAATAAGGAAGTCCGAGACTCCTTGCCGCTTCCATCTGACCAGGATCAACGGACAGGATACCTGCACGGATGATCTCAGCCATGTAAGCACCACAGTTCAGTGCAAGGCAGACAGTTCCGGCCTGAAGTGCTGTCAGGGTAAAACTGAATCCCATCATATTGTTCAGACAGTAAGGAACACCGAAATAAATAAAATACGCGAGGACGATCATAGGAACTCCTCGGATAACATCAACAAAAATAGAAGATATGATTCTGCAGGCTTTATTCTTAAGTACACTTAACAAACCAAAAAACATACCCAGAATACAGGCAAAAAACAGACCGCATAAAGCAAGAAGCAGGGTCTGTCCCATTGCAAGGAGCAGCAGATTTCCATATCTTGTTATGATCTGGATCATGGAAAACTCCTTTCAAAAACAAAGCTGCCACAAAATGCAGCAGCCCTGTAATTCGTGTAATATATATTCTGATTATTCAGCAGCTTCCTCTTCAGCAGGAGCCTCTGTTGTATCTGCCTCAGCGTCATCAGCAGCTTCTTCTGTCGGAACTGCGTCTTCTCCAAGGTATTTGGCAATGATCTCGTCGTATTCGCCGCTTTCTTTGATGTCTTTGAGACCAGCGTTGAACATATCGAGAAGTTCCTGATTGTCTGCGTCGAAGATTGCGAATCCATAAGGAGATCCTTCGTTTGCAGTGTCCTCAAGAATCTGAAGAGCGAGGTCACCATCTTTGATGGAGGATGCCATGATCGGAGTATCCTCGAAGCATGCTACAACCTGTCCACCGAGAACTGCCTGATACATTGTCGGTGAATCTTCATAGTAAGTAATGTTGAATCCGTATTCGTCTTTGAGGCTTTCTGCGTAGGTAGCACCCTGTGTACCGGTCTTAACACCTACAGTTTTGCCTTTCAGATCGTCGAACCCTTTGATATCGGAATCTTTCTGTACAGTCATAGACTGAGTTGCATTGTAATATCCATCGGAAAACAGCCAGCCGCTTTCTTTTCTTTCATCTGTAATAGATGCGCCGGCGATCATACCGTCAGCCTGTCCAGCCTGGCATGCAGCGATAGAAGCGTCCCATCCAAGACTCTTGAGTTCATATTCAAAGCCCTGATCTTTTGCAATCGCATCAAGTACGTCTACGTCGATACCTACGAAATTGCCGCTATCGTCTGTATATTCGAATGGTTTGAATACAGTATCGGTTGCGATGGTCCATTTCTTATCTGTCTCTGCATCAGAAGCTGCAAATACAGGAACAGTAAGGCTTCCTGCGAGTAATCCCATTGTTAATAAATAACACATCTTTTTCATAGAGAAACACACTCCTTTTCTTTTAAATAATGAAAAAAGGCGCAGTTTACAAAAAAACTGACGCCTTCGTCGCTTTTTTCAATTTTATCATTCAAAAAATGCACTGTCAATGGAATGTTTTAAATTTTTACCATATTAAAGGGATTGTCCTATAAATAAAACATAATTTAGAAGAACGAATATTTATGGAAAGCTTATATACAGATATTGGTGCTTATGCTACCATTAAAATAAGAAAATTTACATGTACATGTCAAAAAGTAAAAGAGGGATAGAAAATGGAAAAAATTAAAGTAGCAGCAATACAGATGCCAACACTGACTGACAAAATGCAGAATGTCAGGACAGCGGGAATATATCTTGAAAAGATAAAAGATGAGAAACCGGATTTTGTTATTCTTCCGGAGATGTTCTGCTGTCCATATCAGACGCAGAATTTCCCGGTCTATGCAGAAGAAGAGGGTGGGCCTGTATGGCAGCAGCTTTCGGAATATGCGAACCAATATGGAATCTATCTTATCGGAGGTTCAATGCCGGAGAAGGATGCAGAGGGAAAAGTTTACAACACATCTTATATTTTTGACCGACAGGGAAAACAGATTGGCAAGCACAGAAAGGTGCATTTGTTTGATATTGATGTCACAGGTGGACAGACATTTAAGGAATCCGATACTTTGACGGCGGGAGATCATGATACAGTTTTTGATACCGAGTTTGGCAGGATGGGAGTCATTCTATGTTTTGATATTCGGTTCCCTGAGCTTGCGCGGATGATGGTAAATGATGGCGCAAAGGCAATCTTCGTTCCAGCGGCTTTCAATATGACGACAGGTCCTGCACACTGGGAACTGTCCTTCCGAACCAGAGCACTGGACAACCAGATCTACATGATAGGCTGCGCCCCAATGCGCGATGAATCCGCAGGATATATTTCCTGGGGACATTCCATTGTCACAGATCCATGGGGCAGAGTCATAGATATGCTGGATGAAAAAGAAGGCGTACTTCTGACAGAACTGGATCTTGACTATGAAGAGCAGGTAAGAGAAGAGTTACCGTTATTAAAGAGCAGGCGGAAGGATATGTACCGTCTGGAAAAACTATGCAAATAATGCTATGCTTTGTGCGAAGCTATATGTGCTTGTTATAATTTTTTTATAGAAAGTTCATACACAAATATGGACATCTATGTTATTATAAAAATAGAACAAATAGTTCGCAGAAAGGCTTGTGGTGGATGAAAGCAGAAAGCACATTAGCAAAAATGATTTCTACCGCAGGAGAAAAAGCAGCGTATGACAGGGCATGTAAACGGTTACTCGCGAATAAAATAATTCTTGCCTGGATCATGAAGAGCTGTCTGGAAGAGTACAGGGATTGTGAGATTTCGGAGATTGCTTCAAGGTACATAGAAGGTGAGGCACAAATTTCAGAAGTTGCAGTACATCCGGATGAAGAAGTGCAATCCCAACAGATAATAGGATTAAATACAGAAGACAGTACTATTAATGAAGGAACCGTAACTTATGATATCAGATTTCGCGCGATTGTACCCGGAACAGGAGAGAAAATCAGCCTTATTATAAATATAGAGGCTCAAAACGATTTTTATCCAGGGTATCCAGTTGTAAAAAGAAATCTGTATTATTGTTGCAGACTGGCTTTTTCACAATATGGAACAGAATTTACGAACTCTCATTATGAGAAGATAAAGAAGGTTTACAGCATTTTTATCTGTATGAACCCTCCAAATTACAGGAAGAATACGATTAACCAGTATTCTATAAAAGAAGAAAAAATGATTGGCAAATTCAGTGAGAGTACAAAGAATTATGATCTGATGACAGCAATTGTAATTTGTCTTGGAGATGCAGAAGACAGCAAAGAGATTGGAATTCTGAAACTGTTGGAAGTATTATTGTCGTCTGAGAGGAATGCAGAAGAGAAAAAGCGTATATTGCAGGAAGCTTTTTCTATTAAGATGACACAGGAATTGGAAAGAGAGGTGTCGGAAATGTGTAATCTGAGTGATAGTGTGGAACAGAAAGGCATAGCCAAAGGTATTACAGAGGGTATTATTTCATCAATTCAAAAATTGATGGAAAGTATGGGATGGACCATAGAGCAGGCTATGGATGCACTTCAGATACCAAAGGAAGAGCGAAATAGCTACCTTAATATGTTGAAAAAATAAGCAGAACTTTAGAGGTCAGGGAAAATTCGAACATGAAATTTTCCTGACTTTTTTCATTTCTTGACAGATGTATTTTCTGGTGATACAATACAGTTCTTTGGTGAAACAAAATGTAACATATATGAATCGAAATATAACTATTCAACATAACCATGCTGACAAGCTCAGAGAAGGACAGGATATGAACAAGAAAGAAAATCATTCTGTAAAAAGTGAAATAGAACAGGCACTTCTCCGTCTTATGACACAGAAATCCTATCTGGACATCACTGTAACAGATATTGTACAGGAAGCGAAGGTTGCGAGGGTTTCTTTTTACAGGAATTTCGCTTCTATTTCGGAAGTGCTGGACAGTATCGCAGATGCAACTGCAGAAAAACTGAATATAGAATTCCTGCCGTTGCTGGATACAACAGATGAACGAAAACTGCGGGAATATCTGTTTAATTATTTTTATCAGATATCACTGAATTACAAAGAGATGTGGGCAATCCGGGGACTTAATATGGATCTTTTTACGAAACGTCTCGGAGAAAAGATTCATGAAAGACGTAAAGCCGTAGAATCCGCAGACCCGGATATGTCCGAAAAATATGGATGGGTCGTAAAACTCTGCGTGCTGGATGGCGTATCCAGACGCTGGATCATGGATGAAATGAAAGAAACACCAGAAGAGATGATCGATTATGTAATACCGATTATTAAAACGTTATAAAAATAGATGTAACTATTCAGTAGGTAGTATCCCGCGAGGTATTGTGGCATGTTTTTTGCCAAAATCCCGAGACATACAAGTCAAAATGCCATCACCGAAGGTGATTTGGAATGCATTTTGACTCGTAACTGTGAGGGTACTGAACAGTTACGAATAGAATACGAGGGAAAAATATTATGAAGAAAACAGGAATCATGACAGACAGCCACAGTGGGATTTTGAGCGAGGAAGCGCAGAGACTTGGAATTAAAGTACTTCCGATGCCGTTTTATATCGGAGAGAAGCTGTACCGTGAAGGCGTAGATCTTTCCAGGGATGAATTTTATGACATGCTCCGAAAGGGAGTGGATGTGTCTACATCCCAGCCATCACCGGCAAAAGTCATAGATATGTGGAAAGAAATGCTCAAAGAATATGAAGAAATTGTCTACATTCCACTCAGCAGTGCATTAAGCGGCTCCTGCATGGCTGCACAGGCAATGGCAAATGAAGATGAATTTGCCGACAAAGTATTTGTCGTAGACAACGGCCGTGTGGCTACACCGATGCACCGTTCCGTCCTTGATGCAGTAGAAATGGCAGAAAAAGGTTACAGCGCAGCCGAGATCAAGAAAATCCTCGAAGAGACCAGAGAAAAAATGACTATTTACATTGGACTCAGCACTCTGGAATACCTCAAAAAAGGCGGAAGAGTCAGCTCCATGACAGCATTGGCAGCAGATGTCCTGAACATCAAACCTGTTATGCACTTCAGCACAGGAACCCTCGATACCTACCAGAAATGCCGCGGTATGAAGAAGTCTCGCAAAGTCATGATTGATGCGATGAAACATGAACTGGAAACCAATTTCCGTGAAGAATATGCTGCCGGAAAAGTATATCTGATGGCAGCCTCAAGCAGTACTGACGAAGCAACAGAAGAATGGGTAAACCAGATCAAAGAAAGTTTCCCGGGAATGGAAGTCATGTGCGATAAACTTTCCTTCGGCCTGTCCTGCCATATCGGACCGGATGGACTGGGAATCGGATGCACCTGTAAGCCGGTGTAAAGTCAAAATTTAATCATCTTCCCACACAGGCAGCGGCAGATTGTTTTCCAGTGCATGTTTGATCGCTTTGTAATGTTTTACTTTGTGATGAACGTGTGCGGAATCTTTCTGAAGCTGCCTGAGTTTTTCATCTACTATTTTTTCCTGATCTTCCAGAAGACAGATGATATCGTCAATATACTGCGCTTCGTCTGTCTCGTACTCAAAAAATTTCCGAAGCTGTGGAATTGTCATACCGGTACGTTTAAAACAGTTGATGCAGTTGAGACGTTCAATATGCTTTTCTGTGTAGATCCGCTGACCGGAAGAAGACTTTTCTACATTGGGGAGTAAGCCTTCACTTTCGTAATAACGCAGTGTAGAAGCCGGAAGCGAAAAAAGTTCAGATATTTCACGAATGCTATATGTTTTCATGTAAAAACCTCCTTGACTTCAAGTATACTTGAAGTGCTATTCTTTTGTAAAGATAAATCAGTTACTGTGAACGAAGTGAACAGTAACATAAATCATTTTCAGGAGGGATTCAAAATGGAGAAATCTACTGTTTATTTTACAGATTTTCGATGTCCGGTAGGAACAAGCCAGCTTGATAAGCTGAGGAAGCTCTGTATCGCAGCCGGTATCAAGGACATTGATATGGATGGAAAATTTGTAGCGATCAAAATGCATTTTGGTGAATTGGGAAACATGGCTTTTCTTCGTCCAAATTATGCAAAAGCAGTTGCAGATCTGTGTAAGGAGCAGGGTGGTATGCCGTTTCTGACGGACTGTAATACACTGTATCCGGGAAGCAGAAAGAATGCCCTGGAACATCTGGATTGTGCAAATCTGAATGGTTTTAACACGATCACAACAGGCTGTCAGATCATCATCGGAGATGGACTGCGTGGAACAGATGAAGTAGAAGTTCCGGTTGTAAACGGAGAGTACTGCAAGACTGCATTTATCGGACATGCGATCATGGATGCAGATATTTTTATCAGTCTGAGCCATTTCAAAGGTCATGAGGCAACTGGATTTGGCGGTGCACTCAAGAATATTGGCATGGGCTGTGGAAGCCGCGCGGGAAAAATGCAGCAGCATGCAAGTGGAAAACCGGCAATCAATGAAGACGTCTGTCGTGGCTGCCGCCGCTGTGCAAAAGAATGCGGAAGTGACGCAATTACTTATGTAAACAAAAAAGCCGTGATCGATTATGATAAATGCAAGGGCTGTGGACGCTGTATCGGAGCCTGCAGTTTTGATGCTGTATACAATCCGAACAGCAGTGCAAATGAACTTCTTGACCGCAAGATGGCAGAATATGCACAGGCAGTCTGTCACGGACGCCCACATTTCCATATCGCGCTGGTTCAGGATATCAGCCCGAACTGTGACTGTCATGGAGAGAACGATGCACCGATCCTTCCGGATATCGGAATGTTTGCAAGCTTTGATCCGGTCGCTCTGGATCAGGCATGTGCAGATGCCTGCCTCAAAGCAACACCGATCGAGAACAGCCAGCTCGGAGAACATCTGGCAGAACCTGGATGGCATTGTCATCACGATCATTTCAAAGATTCCAATCCAAACATCGAATGGAAGGCAACTCTGGATCAGGCAGAAAAGGTCGGACTTGGAACCAGAGAATATGAATTAAAGAGAGTTAAATAAAGAAAACTTACGGATTTTTACAAAAATCGGGATGCAGAAGCATAAAAATGTTACTGTTCACTCCGTTCACAGTAACTTGGTCAAAATCCATTCCAAATCACCTTCGGTGATGGGATTTTGCCCTGTATGTCTCGGGATTTTGCCATATTCATGGCAAAACACCTCGCGGGATACTACCTGTGAACAGTAACATAAAAATAGCTTCTGCATCCCTTTTTACGATATATCATTTGCTTATGATGCAAAAGCGTGATATCATCAGAAGAGTGTAGATTAAGAAAATTGGGAGAGGAAAATTATGGACAAGCATAAGCATGAGAGAAGTACATTCTCGGGCAAGATCGGGTTTGTACTGTCTGCGGCCGGTGCTTCGGTAGGTCTTGGAAATATATGGAGATTTCCATACCTTGCAGCGAAGTATGGCGGCGGCATTTTTTTACTGGTTTACATCATCCTGGCACTGACGTTTGGTTACACGATGATCGTAGCGGAGACAGCACTCGGACGTATGACAAAGAAAAGCCCTGTAGGAGCTTTTGCAAAATTTGGTAAATCCAAATGGCTGTCATTTGGCGGATGGATCAATGCGATCATTCCGGTTCTGATCGTACCGTATTATTCTGTGATCGGTGGATGGGTGATCAAATATCTGGTGGAGTATATCAAAGGAAACAGTCAGGGACTTGCTACAGACGGTTACTTTTCTACATTTATATCTGATGGAGTTTCTACAGAAGTCTGTTTTCTGTTTTTTACCCTGCTTACCCTGATGATCATTTATGCAGGCGTGCAGAACGGTGTGGAACGAGTTTCCAAGTTTATGATGCCGATCCTGGTCTTTTTGTCAGTCATTATCGTAATTTATTCTGTGACAAGACCAGGCGCACTGGAAGGCGTGAAGTACTTCCTTGTACCGAACATTAAGAACTTTTCCTGGATGACAGTTGTTGCAGCGATGGGACAGATGTTCTATTCTCTGTCAATTGCAATGGGTATCCTGGTAACATTCGGTTCTTATATGAAGAAAGACGTGTCTATCGAAGGCTCTACAACAAATGTAGAAATCTTTGACACGGCGATTGCGATGATGGCAGGTCTGATGATCATTCCGGCAGTTTTTGCTTTCTCCGGCGGCGATCCGGACACACTGCAGGCTGGTCCGGCACTGATGTTCATCACGATTCCGAAAGTATTTGCAAGCATGGGATTCGGAACACTGGTAGGAATCCTGTTCTTTGTCCTGGTACTCTGTGCAGCACTGACAAGCTCTATTGCTCTGACAGAGAGTGCAGTTTCTACTTTCCAGGATGAGCTGAAATGGAGCCGCAGGAAATCAACCGTTCTTGTCGGAGTCATCATGATAATTCTCGGAAGCCTTTCTTCTCTGGGATATGGACCACTGGGATTTGTAAAGATTATTGGAATGCAGTTCCTTGATTTCTTTGATTTCCTGACCAACTCCGTAATGATGCCGATCGCAGCAATTGCTACCTGCCTTCTGGTATCCAGAGTTATTGGTGTAAAACGAATCGAGAAAGAAGTTCTTCTTGGAGAAAGTACTTTCCGAAGAAAAAATATTTTCAATTTTATGATTCAGTATCTCTGTCCGATCTTTGCGGCGATCATTCTGATCAGTTCCGTAGCGAATGCATTTGGATGGATTTCGATGTAAAAAACGGGGGCGAGACCATTGGTCTCGCCCCAACTTTTATACTTTTGGCTGATAACGCATATCAGACACATTATATACCGTGATAAATGCAAGAGGATCTTCTTTGTTGATGAAATTCATCAGCTTCTGATATTCCGTCTTATCTACGATCGTGATGATCTCATTTCGTTTCTGCATATTGTAAGCACCGTATGCCTCATAAACAGTAGCTCCACTATGTAATTCATGGATAATGAAGTTTCGGAGCTCTTCTTCCTTCTTCGTGATAATGCATACACGTCGTTTAATGTTATGGTCAAAGATAAAATGATCCAGAACGATTCCGTTGAAATAAGTTCCAAGGATACTCAAAACAACAGTCTTTTTGTCATAAACAAGTGCGGCAGAAAGTGCAACGCACATGCCTGAAAGTGACATGGCCTTGCCAAGTTCCATATGCAGATATTTGTTCATGATCTTTGCAACGATGTCCAGACCGCCGGAGGATGCATTTCTGTTAAAAAGAATGCTCAGTCCTACGCTGACGACCAGGATATAGCAGAGAACATCCAGCTCCTGACTGTTGGTCATGGAACCGAAATCAGGAAAAATCTTTTCGAACAGACCAAGAAACAGAGGAAGCATGATGCTGGTATAAACAGTCTTTACACCAAACTCTTTACCGCAGGTAAAAAAACCGATGATCAGCAGTACCACATTCAGGATCATCGTGATCGCAGAAAGCGGAAGCGGCACAAAGTTGGATAAAACGATTCCAAGACCGGAAATGCTGCTGACAGAAGTATGGCTTGGAACCAGGAAAAAATATACCGCTGCGGCGATGATCGCCACGGCAACAGTCAGAATCACTGTTTCCAGTAACAGTTTTGAATAATTCAGTTGTTTTTTCATGATAAGATCTCCAGGTAATAGTTTTTGAAAGATTAAGCCTGTTCTTCCGGAAGAGGAAGCTTCACCGTGATCGGATGGTGATCGAGAGCAGGGATGATCTTGTCTGTGAAATCCTTTGTTGAGAATTTCAGGCTGGATGTGTTGATACATGGGTGACATCCGAAATATGGGTCTTTGAGTACATCTTCGTCGATCAGAAGCTGGATTTTTTTCTCATGGTCGTTCATAAGACCAAGGACACTGACAGACCCGGGTGTGATGTCCAGATATTTTTCCATATATTCCGGTTTGGCGAAGGATAATCTGGCAGAACCGATCTGTGCGGAGAGATTCTTGGTCTTAAAAGGTTTGTCACCCGGCATCAGGAGCAGATAGAAGTCTGTTTCCTGGCGGTTGCACAGAAAAAGGTTTTTGCAGATCGCTGTGTCATCACCAAGGACACGGTCGATTGCCTCGCAGGCCTCCATTGTCATGGCTGCCTCGTGATCTACTCTCTGATACTCTACTCCAAGTTTATCTAAAAAATCATATACGCGGATCTCTTTGTCGAGTCTGCCATCTGTATTTTCTGGTCTTCCGTTTTGTAACTGCATTTGTTATAACTCCTTGTAAATTAACTTTTATTAGAATACATTCTTTTATATTATGGCATAAAATAACAGAAATACAATAAAAAAATGTGATAGGCCGGGGAAATAAAATAAGGTACAATATAGATGTATCTATTTGTACTTTTGGCTAATAAAGGAAGAAGTATGTTTGAGAAAAATACAAAACAAGTCAATCGAATGATTGCAAATATGTTTGCTGCAGGTTCGCTTGTCGTTCTTGTGCTGGCTGTATGTTCCACTGTAGGAATTTTTGAATTTGGCAAAAAATATACCATGATCCTGCTGGTTGCAGGACTTGCTATCGCACTGAGTCCGCGCATTCTGATCGACAGAGTCCGTTATTGAGGACATGAAAGCGATCATAGATGCGAGAAACGACAAGAAACTTCCTATCTATTATCATATTCAGGAAAACATGCCTCAGAACCTGGAAGGTGATGCGGTAAGGATCAAGCAGGTAATGTTGAACTATGCTTCTAATGCCATAAAATACACAGAATCCGGGCAGATCGACATTACAGTTGGATGTGAAGAGATGCAGGATGGACTTGTAAATCTTATTTATACAGTCAAAGATACAGGTCAGGGGATCCGTGAGGAAGATATCAGCAAACTGTTTCTGATGTACAGTCAGCTGGATCAGCAGATCAATCATGGAAAAGAAGGCACCGGTATTGGACTTGCGCTCAGCAAGGCATTTATTGAGCAGATGAATGGAACGGTAAGTGTAAAGAGCAGTTATGGAAAGGGAAGTACATTTTCCTTCCGTGTGCCGCAGAAGATCATCCAGGTCCGCGAGGAAGAATCCGACGTAAAGGAAATGCATAGCTTCACTGCACCAGATGCCTGCATTCTGCTTGTAGATGATAATGAGATCAACAGGGAAGTTGTCAAAGCCATGCTTGAACCGCTTGAAATTGAGATTGATGAAGCCAGAGATGGACTTGAGGCTGTAAACATGACAAAAAACAGGCAGTATGATCTGATCTTGATGGACAGTCATATGCCTGTCATGAGTGGAGAAGAAGCCACAAAAGCAATCCGTGAAGCAGAAACGGATACTCACATTCCAGTCATCGCGCTTACCGCAGATGCGATCAGCGGAGTCAGAGAACGCCTGCTTGGCTGTGGAATGAATGACTACATTGTAAAGCCGGTTCAGATGCAGGAACTCTGTGAGATCATCTATAAATATCTGCCGGAGAATAAAATACTGGATGAAGAAATAACACAAAACTAGTGGTAAAAGCTTCAAAAAAGTTACGAAGTTCGTTGTAGGAAGATGCGGAAATTATAAATTATGGGAGGGCTTTTTATGAGAAAAACATACCAAAAAATACTGGCATTGGCAGGGGCAGGAATCATGTTGATGAATTCAACTGTATTTGCAGCAGAGGATACAGATATGGACTTACTGGCATTTACAAATCAGATTCAGGAAGATGGAACTATGCTCTATAACTTTGAAGATGTAAGTCTTACAATTCCGGCATATTGGATAGGTAAAGTAAAAGTCAGTATCAAAGATAACAGCGTGATTTTTTATCATAAAGCCAGTCAGGAAAACTGGATGAAAAATTATGGATTTGTTGAGGATGGAAAATTAGTTACGTTGCTGTATTCGGCAGATCGGGATTTTTCGGATTATGACGATCTTTCCTATATTGGTTTCAGTGAAGATTCAGCAATGAATTATGTTCTTATTTTTCCAACAGATGTACAGGGGTATACAGATGACAAAGCAGTTTTTGATGAATTTCATGAGCTGACTTCAGAGCTAGAGTTTGTGAAAGAACATGCATGTATGCTGGAGTCAGAAAATTAAATTATCAGGGAGCTGCTGGGGATGGAGCAGTAACTGTGGCAATGGCAGTCCCTGATGTACCTATGTGCATTTCTGCGACACGAGCTGAGTAGATCACCGGAATTTACGATTCTTTCAGATCGCGGAGTGCATGACTGATTCCGGGCGGTAGCATTTTTTATTTTTATGGAATTCTCTTTTTGATCCCGGTGCTGATCCAGCGGAAAGCTTCCTGGAAGCCAGAACTTATGATGAAACAGGAAGTGCTTTCCAACTTCCTGTTTCTGGGACTCTTTGCAAGTGCGGTAGGGTTCCTGCTCTGGAATCTTTCCACGAAATGGATCGGTGCGGTGAAGACAAGCGTGTATATTTATGTTTCACCGGTAGTGACGGTAGTACTGTCCATGCTGGTGCTTCACGAAAAAATGACAGTAGTCTCTGTGATCGGATCTGCGCTGATCTTTGTGGGACTGGTGATCTCACAGAAAAGAAGAGCCACTGGGGACGGAGTTTGATGGTATTCAACTCCGTCCCCAGTGCTCTTTTATAGCGGCAGCATGAGTGCAATCGTGCTGCCTTTTTCATTACTTTCGAGCACTTTTACCTGTCCGCCATGTTGTCTGGCAATTTCGGTTACGAGGGCGAGTCCAAGACCGGCACCACCCATGGCACGGCTTCGGGATTTGTCTACGCGGAAAAACGGGGCGAAGATTTTTTCCTGATATTCAGGAGAAATTCCAATGCCGGTGTCAGAGATTTCAATGAAAGCACAGTCTGCCGGATGAGGCTGTGAAGAGGCATCCAGAATGACTTTTCCCGGATGGAGAGTTACAGTTACTTTTCCTGAAGGATGGTTATATTTGATAGCATTTTCCACGAGATTATACACAGCACGGTAGAGAAGAAGATAACTTCCGATAACAGTACAGTCGCCATCTCTTTGGATCAATTCAATTTGCTTCTGCTCAGCCACTGAAGCCAGATCACAGAAAACTTCCTCTGTAAGCTCTGCCAGCGAAATTGTCTCAGAGCGTTCAACCGTCTGAATACCGGTCATATCGAGAAGAATCTCTGCCAGATGAGAAAGACGCCCGGTCTGTTCCTGAATCAAGGAGAAAATCTCCTGGTATTCTTCTGTGGAAGGTGTCTTTTTGCGGGCAAAAACTTCCAGATTTGTCTGCATGACGGCAAGCGGAGTCCGAAGCTCATGTGCGGCACTGGCAGAAAACTGCTTCTGTGCAGTGAATGCATCATCCAGACGAGAGAGCATTTTATTAAAAGAAGCAGTCAGTTGGGAAATTTCGTCGTTACTGTCTGGTATTTCCAGAGATTCTGAAAGATTCTGCGCCTGTATTTTACCAATTTTTGTACTGAGGTCATGCAAAGGAGTCAGTGCACGGCGGCTGATGAAATAAGTTCCGATACTGCTTAGAAGAATAATAATGCCGGTAGCGATCATGCTTCTGATGCGAAATAAGTCTTTGGTCGCCTGCACCTGATTGGAAAGATCCGGAAACAATATGGATGGATCTAGATTGAAAGTGATTGGTGTGGAGTCAGTTTCATTAATCTGTACGATGTAGCTTTCAAGATTTTCCATTCCGGTGACAGCGGAATTACTGATGAAAAAATACATCAGAATGCAGGTGACGGTTACAAGCAGAGTGATGAGCAAAGTCAGCCGCCACTGCAGGGAGCGTTTCTTCAGTGGATTTTTTATTGTATGATTTTCTTTCATTTCAGATCCTCCGTCAGAATATAGCCCTGTCCGATCCTATTCTGGATCGGATCATTGCCAAGAGCCGTGCGCAGCTTTTTGCGAAGGGCAGAAATATGGACACGTATGGAGTTGCTGAAGCTGTTGACGCTTCCGTCCCAGATATGTTCGATCAGTTCTTCCGGGCCGATGATACGATTCTGGTGAAGCATAAAATATTCCAGCAGTGCGGTTTCCTTCCGGGTGAGAGAAAGTTCTTCGTTGTCGATGCTGGCTTTTCTTGTACGGGTATCAAAGGTGATACGTCCGCATTTCAGGCAGATATTTTCCTGAATAAATTTTCGCCGTGTCAGGCTGCGGATCCGGGCTTCCAGTTCCTCGAAGTGAAAAGGCTTTGTCAGATAGTCATTTGCTCCAAGATCAAGTCCTTCTACTTTGTCCTGGATTTGTCCTCTGGCGGAAAGAATCAGAACAGGTGTGGAGAAGTTTATTTCCCGGAACTGCCGCAGGATTTCCAGACCATCTATGCCGGGAAGATTCAGATCCAGAAGAATCAGATCATAATTTTCGGTCAGGCACAATTCCAGTCCCTCATCTCCATCAAAACAGGTATCTGTTTCGTATCCATTCATGCGAAGTCCCTCTGCAATCGAGCAGCAGAGCTGTTCTTCGTCTTCTATCACTAATATGTGCATGTGCAATCTCCTTTGTCTGATATGATGTAGAGGTCAAAAATGCTTATATTGGAACTCTGATATTATCATATCATGTTCCATATAAAATTCCCGTAAAAAATACAGGTATAAGAAGAAATTTTGATTTTTTTGATTTCTTAACAGAGATTTTATAGACAGGATGATATAATACGGTTACAGTAATCAAAGCGTGTATAATAAAAGCACAAAACAATTTATAAATTACAGGACAAATATGAAGGGAGATATATATCATGAAATTCAGAATGAAAAAAATAACAGCACTTATGACAGCAGCAGTATTGGGAGCATCCACCTTTGGCGGTGTGTCTGTAATGGCAGCAGAAAGTACAGAAGCAATGGCAGTTCCGGCAGATGAAGCGGGGATGGTGGTTGATGGAGATGCGGTTGCAGCAGATGGTGATGCAATCCCGTCTGATTTTATACAAGGTACTTTCAAACCATCCGATACAACTGTTCAGGCTCAGGATTCATATGAATATCCATTTCTTGGACTCAACATGAAGCTTCCTGAGGAACTGCTTAAACAGATAAAGGCGCAGAGCATTGCAATGATCACCAATGAAGGATGGAATGATAATGCGGATGCAATTAAATATGCATATATAAGCTGGAGTGAAATGACCGAGGAACAGAAAGAGGCAGAGGTTGACAAGCTTGGAACAGCATATGATGACTGGTGCAACAGTCTTGCAAAAATCGGAGTAATCGGAATTTATGACGAAGATTCGGAGAAAGAACTGGATAAGATCACCGGCTGTACCGAGCACAAAGAAATTGGAAGCAGCAGTGACGGAAAGTATAAGTATTATCTGAGCACAAACAAGGATGCAGATGAGTCTCTGAAAAAGGAAGTGGAAGAAATCGACGTGACACTCACAGATATGACACCATTCCAGCAGCTTTCTGCTTTTGATCAGCCGCAGGACACCAGCAATACAGGTGATTCCACAACTGTAGGCAAGTTTGAGACAAAGGGCATTGACGGAAAGGACTATACAGAAAAAGTATTCAGCGATTATGATCTGACTCTGGTAAACATCTTTACCACCTGGTGTTCTCCATGCGTCAACGAGATTCCGGAACTGGAGAAACTCTATGAAGAGATGAAAGAAAAAGGCGTGGGTGTTGTCGGCGTAGTTCTTGATACAGTAGGAGATGATGGCAAACAGGATGATGCTACAGTGAAAAAAGCCGGTGTCCTTCAGAAAAAGACAAAAGCCTCCTATCCTTTCCTGATTCCGGATTCAACAATGATGAACGGACGTCTGAACGGTATCTCTGCCTTTCCTGAAACATTTTTTGTTGACAAAGAAGGAAATATCGTAGGAGAAACATATTCAGGAAGTCATACGCTGGACGAATGGAAAGAAATCGTTGAAAAAGAACTTGAAAACATTTCAAAATAATTTGATAGAAAGATCAGAACAATGATGAAAAAAATAACAGATTCAAAGTGGATAGGTCCTGCACTGGCGATTTTGGGAATTCTCCTGATGATATTTGGAATTTACCGGGGCGAAGTGGATGTAGTCTTTACAAAAGCAATCAATATCTGTATGGAGTGTATTGGAATTGGATAATAAAAAAATGAAAATCAATGAATGGCCGCGCCACGGGATCCAGGCACTGTGGGCGTTTCTTACCAACAGCCGTGTTTCCGGATTTGTGACTGGAAAGATTTATACCGGAAAACTGAAAAATGTATGTGTTCCGGGGCTGAACTGTTATTCCTGTCCCGGCGCCACAGGCGCCTGTCCGATTGGATCTCTTCAGGCAGTGATCGGCAGCTGGAACTTTAAAATGGCATATTATGTAGCAGGATTTCTGATTTTTGTCGGAGCTTTGCTGGGAAGGCTTGTCTGTGGATTCCTCTGTCCGTTTGGGCTGATACAGGACCTGCTGAATAAAATCCCGTTTCCAAAGAAGATCCGGACATTTCGGGGAGATAAGTTGCTGCGCAAATTAAAATACGTGATCTTTGTGGTATTTGTAATCCTGCTTCCGATGTTTGTTGTAGATATCATGGGACAGGGTGCACCATATTTCTGTAAGCTGATCTGCCCGGCAGGTACGCTGGAAGGAGGACTTCCACTGGTGCTTCTGAATAAATCCATGCGCAGTGCGATAGGATGGCTTTTTATATGGAAAAATACGATTCTTGTGGTTACGATCATACTCTCTATTATTATTTACCGGCCATTCTGTAAATATATCTGTCCGTTGGGCGCTTTTTATTCTGTATTTAACAAAGTTTCTGTTTTTTGCTATCGAGTAGATGCAGAAAAATGCGTTCACTGTGGAAAATGTGCAAAAGCATGTCAGATGGAAGTAAATCCGGTGGAAAACCCGAACAGCTTAGAATGTATTCGCTGTGGAAGATGTAAAAAAATTTGTCCGACACAGGCAATTCAGTGTGGGGTAAAAAGAAAATAAAATTTTTATACAGGCTTAATATCAGATGATAATCAATATTAAGCTTGTATAACTTCTTTTCTGGTATATAATACTATTAAAATCAAAAAGAGGAGATTAGTTATGCCAGAAAGACATAAAAGAAAACATCTGACATCCTTTCAGATGATTATTTTAGGTTTTGCAGGAGTGATCCTTTTGGGAGCACTCCTGCTTATGTTACCCGTCTCATCTGTGGAGGGAGTTGTAACGCCCTTTGATCAGGCGCTTTTTACCTCAACTTCTGCCGTATGTGTGACGGGTCTTGTTGTGCAGGACACAGGAAGCTACTGGTCAGGTTTTGGACAGGCAGTGATATTGTTGCTTATACAGACAGGCGGCCTGGGAGTTGTAACGGTTGCTGTTTCGGTATTTATGCTGTCAGGACGAAAGATATCACTGATGCAGCGAAGCACTATGCAGGATGCCATCTCAGCACCAAAAGTCGGTGGTATTGTCCGCCTGACAAAGTTTATTCTGAGAGGAACGTTTCTGATCGAAGGAATTGGTGCAGTTTTGCTTCTTCCGGTATTTTGCCGTGATTTTGGAATAAAAGGTATATGGATGTCGATTTTTCATTCCATATCAGCTTTTTGTAATGCGGGATTTGATATACTGGGTACCGTAGATAACACTTTTGTATCACTGAGTGGTTATGCCGGAAATTTCTGGTTAAATATAGTGATCATGCTTCTGATCATCATTGGTGGTATTGGTTTCCTTACATGGGATGATGTTTATACAAATAAACTCAGATTTAAACGTTATCGTATGCAGAGCAAGATCATTCTGCTGACGACCGCGATCCTGATCTTTGTTCCGGCAATCTTCTTTTTCGTCTGTGATTTTGGACAGGTATCGATTGGGAAACGGACGCTGTTATCGCTTTTTCAGTCTGTAACGACAAGAACGGCTGGTTTTAATACCGCAGATCTGTCATCGATGACTGAGGTGGGACAGGCGATCATGATACTTCTTATGCTAATGGGAGGATCACCAAGTTCTACAGCAGGTGGCATGAAAACAACGACAGTGGCAGTCCTGCTTTTGAATGCGTTTGCGACATTTCGAAGTTGTGAGGATGCGGGGGCTTTTGGAAGAAGATTCGACAGTCAGGTAATAAAAAATGCCGCAACGATAGCAATGCTGTACTTTGTATTGTTTTTCTTTGGAGGAATAACCATCAGTGTTTATGAAGGGCTTTCATTGCAGCTTTGTCTGTATGAGGCTGCTTCAGCAGTAGGAACCGTAGGACTTACTCTGGGAATCACACCGGGGCTTCATATCCTGTCACGACTGATACTGATCGTGCTTATGTATCTGGGACGTGTAGGAGGACTGACCCTGATCTATGCGGTAGTGTCCAGAAGAAATACAAATGCAAAAATGCCATTGGAAAAAATAACAGTTGGATAAAGGAGAGAGAGCATGAAGAATATTTTACTTATTGGTCTTGGACGATTTGGAAAACATATTGCAATGCAGCTGAATGAAATGGGACACGAAATCATGGCAGTGGATATCAATGAGGAGCGAGTCAACAGAATCCTTCCTTTTGTTACCAATGCCCAGATTGGAGACAGTACAGATGCCAGTTTCCTGGAATCACTGGGAATAGGAAATTTTGATATCTGCTTTGTTACCATTGGAGGCAGTTTTCAGAATTCGCTTGAGACAACATCATTATTAAAAGAACTGGGAGCAAATCTGGTAATTTCCCGGGCAGAGCGTGACGTACAGGAAAAATTCCTTTTACGGAATGGTGCAGACAGAGTCGTTTATCCTGAAAAACAGGTGGCAAAATGGGCATCTATCCGTTATGCGGATGATCATATCCTTGACTATATGGAAGTAGATGCGTCTCATGCGATCTTTGAAGTAGCAATCCCAGATGAATGGATTGGAAGATCTGTTGGAGAACTGGATATTCGAAGAAGATATAATATAAATATTCTTGCAGTAAAAAAAGAAAGAGAAGTCAGTGTGACAATTTCTGTAGATACAGTTCTTGAAGCTGACAGTACGCTTCTGGTTCTTGGAGATTATAAAGCAATTCAGAAATTTTTCCACATCTGATAACAGTGAATTAACAGACAGGTGAAAGAAGTGATTTTTGGGGGGAGAGAGTCATGATTTTTGGAATGACATATTTTCAGATATGCCTGTATTTTCTGGTTTATTCTTTTGGCGGCTGGGTTGTTGAAGTTATTTTTCATGCGGTAGCACTTGGAAAGGTTATAAACCGAGGATTTTTGAACGGACCGGTATGCCCTGTGTATGGATTCGGAGTGCTTTCTGTGTTTGCCATGCTCAATACGATCCAGAGTGGCGGACATCAGATGAATGATGCAATGATCTTTCTGTTTGGAATTATCCTTGCAACGGCAGTGGAGCTGATCGCCGGCTGGCTGCTGGATGTATGTTTTCATGCGAGATGGTGGGACTATTCAGATAAGCCGTTCAATTTCCACGGATATATCTGTCTGGAGTTTTCGCTGATCTGGGGACTTGCAATCGTTATGGTAGTAAAGGTTTTTCAGAAATATGTAGAAAGTCAGGCATCCCATACCCCGGCAACCTGGGAGTGGATCGTAATAGCTGTTTTATATGCAGTGTATCTGACAGACTTCATTGTGACGGTAGCAGTTATCCGTGGTCTGAACAAGAAACTTACCAAGCTGGATAAAGTCAGCTCAGATCTGAGGATCGTAAGCGACAAACTCAGTAATACTCTGGCAACGACCACGATCGACACTGCACAGAAGGTCGGTGAAGGTAAGGTACAGGCTGCACTTGCAAAAGCAGAACTCCTTGAGGCAACAGCCGCCCAGAAGGAAAAATCTATTGAAATGCTTCGCATGAAAAAAGCAGAGCTTCAGGCACAGTTTGATGAACTGTCCAGTTCCATCACAAACCATACTGTATTTGGCCAGGGTCGAATCATCAAAGCTTTCCCGGAGATGAAACACAGAGATTACTTTGAACTGATCCAGGAACTGAAGAAGAAACTGAAGTAGAGCTACTTGCATGATCGCGAAGGTGTTAAGCGGTGTAAGAAAATAAAGAATTCCTTTATTGATGATGAAAATACCGCCAGTGAAATAGTCTACACATAGTGGAGATATTTCATCTGGCGGTATTTTTGTAGTTGTGGATGACTGTAATAAGGATAAGTGCTGTTCAGGTCTATTGGGCTGGATGATGCAGATGACTTTAATATAAGTAAGTTTAAATGAGATTAACAGAATCATAAAAATCTAGACGATTCTAATCTCCGTGACTGTTTAACAAGTCTACTGCATATTTTTATCTGAAAGAATTCGAAAAAAATCTGGAATGGTATCTGGAAAATCTGGATTATGCAGATGACTGGACATGGTTTGACAGCAATGGAAATGCACTCAGTGATGAGAGTGTGGCACAGATGACAACAGAAGAAAAAGCCCAGGCATTTTTGGAAGGACGATATGCCAAAGGAGAGTCTGGATAAAATGTGGGTCCTGGCGGTGGAATGCCCGATGGAAATGGCCCGGATGGGGAAAAGCCGGACGGAGTACCGGGTGGAAATGCTCCAGATGGAGAAAAACCAGAGGGAGCACCAGGTGGAGAACCTTCGGACAGCAATGATCAGGATGAACTGGTCACAAGTGGAATGGGAGATGAAGTCGGAACTCCAGATGCCGGAACAACGCAGTCAGCAGATTCAAAAACAGATTCCTCAAATTACAGTAGTTATGAAGAAATGCTGGAGTCTTATGAAAGCGATATCGAATCCATTGAGGACGGCGACAAATATGGAAATAATATTGTGGATTTATATAATCCAATCAACTATATTGGAGCCGAAGATACAGAAAGTCCGACATGGACCAGAATAGTAATGGGTGCGTCCGAAGGCGATATGTCGCTGTTTGCATCTATGAATATGCAGATTGCATGGCTTAACAGTGGAACAGATGCAGAACTCGAATGGCAGTGGGATGGTGGACACGTTCCGTCTGAGATTTTCGGAGAATCGCTGGCACTTTATATTGACGAAATGTATGGAAAATATGTAGAAGGAGCAGCAGAAGTAACGAAAGCAGAGGCGCAGACCCAGACACAAAATGGAACTGCCACGGAAGCAACAGGAACAGATATCAGCAGCTGGGCATCTTATGAAGATGGAGAGGTCAATTTTACTCTGGCAGATGCTGCTTCCTACAGAACCAAAGGAGCCAGCAAAGCGACACCGGGTTTTGATGTTATAGATTACGGTCAGGAAACTTACGAATTCGGCTCTACAACACAGGACGCAAGACATTTTGACAGGTATGTACTGAAAGTACTGCAGGAAGAGAAAGAAACTCTGAAAGGATTATTCAATAGTAATAATGACTAAAAAACGGCATATATTTTTTGTTCAAAATCACTTTTGAAATAAAATAAAAATAGTTTTATAATAAAAATAACAGCAGGCAGCGTATTTGTGTAAGATAAATGACACGTATGTTGTCTGTTTTTTTAAAATAATCCAGAGGAGGAATCTTATATGCATGAATATGAAATTTTTATCGAAGAAATAAATCCCTGTGGAGGAGAGAAATACAGCAAAAAAACTTTGATCGAGGCCGAGGCAGCCAGCCCGGAAGCATATGTAAAAGAGAATGGAAGATTTCCTGTCCTGGAATCTGTGCGTAACGGAGAAGGAGACATTGTGATCGTAACAGGTGATAATCAGGGATCTTTTGTGCGTTATACATTTACAGAGTAGGAATTGTTTGGATAGTAAGGAGAGAATTTTGTGAAATATGAGATTGGAGATTTCGTCAGTAAGTCAGTTACAGGTGTGTGTAAAATAGAAGACATCGTATCTCTGGATCTGACTGGCAAAAAAGAGAACAAATTATATTATCTGATGAAATCTATAGAAGATGAAAAAGGGAAACTTTATGTTCCTGTTTCAAATTCAGATGCGATATTAAGGCTATGCCTGACAAAAGAAGAAGCATGGAAGTTGATTGAACGGATCCCGGAAATTCCAACAGCATGGATTGATAATGAAAAAATGCGGGAACAAAAATACAAAGCAACAGTAAAATCAAATGATCCGGAAGCATTAATTTCTATTATAAAAATGATTTATCAGCGGAAAAAGAAAAGACTTGCACAAGGGAAAAAATGTACAACAACAGATGCAAGATATTTTCAGATAGCAGAAAACCTGTTATACATGGAACTTGGAGCAGCTCTTGGAAAACCGAAAGAGGAAGTTTGTGAAACAATCATTGAGTATATCAACAAAAGCAGACAGGAAGCGTAAAAGAAATCCAGAAAAAAATCTGTTTGACTTTTGGAAAAACAGGAAATATAATAATCACAAACGAGTAGCAAGTAAGCGTAAATCCAGTTTACCTGCCACTCGTTTTTTATTTTACAATTTTATATTTGCCATGAAAAAGTGTGTAGCCTGTCAGCGTAAGTCCAGCTTATATGACAGAGCTACATTTTTTTGTTCAGAAAAAGGAGGAGTTGAAACAAAATGGCAGAAAGTAACAAGATGAAAGATATGCCAGTGAATAAGCTAATGATCCAGATGGGGATCCCGATGATCTTATCTATGGCATTGCAGGCAGTCTATAATATTGTAGACAGTGCATTTGTGGGAAATATGAGAGTGGGCAGTGAAGCGGCATTGAATGCACTGACACTGGTATTTCCGGTTCAGATGCTTATGGTTGCAGTGGGAATCGGAACTGGCGTAGGAACCAATGCGCTTCTTGCAAGGACACTGGGACAGGGAAACAGTAAGAAAGCAGCAAAGGTAGCAGGAAACAGTCTGTTTCTGGGAGTGATCATTTATGCAGCCTGTTTACTGTTTGGTATCTTTGGGGTGAAAGCTTACATTTCATCGCAGACAGTAGATGTAGAAGTACTTGAAATGGGAGTCAGTTATCTGAGAATATGCTGCGTGATTTCTTTTGGAATCATCTTCTTTTCTTTATTTGAGAAATTATTACAGGCAACAGGACGTTCTTTATATTCCACAATCGGTCAGGTAGTCGGAGCTGTTGTGAATATCATTCTTGACCCAATTATGATCTATGGCATTGGCCCGGTTCCGGAAATGGGTGTAAAAGGTGCGGCATATGCAACAGTAATCGGTCAGGTGGCATCCGCAGTTTTACTGTTTATTTTCCATATGAAACTGAACAAAGAATTCGAGCATGGTGCGAAATATATGAAACCGGATGTCGGCATTATAAAAGAAATCTATGCGATCGGACTTCCGGCTATTATTGCACAGGCATTGATGTCCATTATGGTATATGTGATGAATCTGATCCTGAAATTTAATCCGTCAGCACAGACAGCCTATGGTTTGTTTTATAAGGTACAGCAGTTTGTTCTGTTTCTTGCGTTTGGACTCCGAGATGCGATCACCCCGATCATTGCGTTCGCTTATGGAATGCGAAGCAAAAAAAGAATCCAGGATGGAATCAGATATGGACTTATTTATACTATTGCATTAATGATTCTGGGTATTGCGATCACAGAGATTTTCCCTGCTTCATTTGCCACACTGTTTAACGCAGGACAGTCGAGAGAGTATTTTATCAGTGCAATGAGAGTGATTTCCATCAGCTTTTTGTTTGCAGGAATCAATGTTGCTTATCAGGGAATTTATCAGGCTCTGGATGGCGGCATAGAATCCCTGGTTATTTCTCTTTTGAGACAGCTTGTAATTATCTTACCGCTGGCAGGAATTTTTTCTATATTTGTCAGAAACGGTCAGATGGGCGTTGCACTGATCTGGTGGGCATTTCCGATTACAGAAGCAATTTCATGCCTGGCAGGATATGTATTCTTAAAGAGAATCAGAAAAAATAAAGTAAACGTTCTCAAGTAAGGAGGAAGAGAGATGGCAAAAAGAATCATTACGATCAGCAGAGAATTCGGAAGCGGTGGACGTTTTATTGGTGAGGAGGTAGCAAAGAAATTAGGGATTGCCTATTATGATAAAAATATCATCAATCAGATTGCAGAAGAGTCCGGTCTGTCACCAGATTATATTCAGGAAAGTGCAGAGCTGTCCCCGAAAAAGGGAATTTTTGCATATGCACTTGCCGGACGTGATATTACCGGAAAATCTGTAGAAGATATGGTATATGAGGCGCAGAGAAAAGTTATTTTGGAACTGGCAGAGAAAGAGCCATGTGTGATCATTGGAAGAAATGCAGATTTCATTCTGAAAGACCGGGATGATGTGCTGAATGTTTTTATTCACGGAAATATGCCTGAGAAAACGGAAAGAATCTGTCGATTATATAATGTCAGTGAAAAGGAAGCTGTAAAAATGATGACAGATACAGACAAAAGGCGTATGACAAATTACAATTTTTATACCGATCAGAAATGGGGAAAAGCCAGCAATTATACGTTGAGCCTGAACAGTTCACAGCTTGGATATGATAAGTGTGAAGAAATCATCATAAAGTGTGTGAAGTAACCGTAGTGCGACTTTTGCGGTATTCTGTCGGTGTCATATGATAATGCTTTTTGAACAATCGACAGAAGTAGTCAACATTATTAAAACCTGTTTCATTTGAAATTGTAATAATTTTTTTCTCTGTTTTGGAGAGCAGTATTGCCGCTTCATTTAAACGATAGTTTATCAGATAATTTATCGGTGTAGTATGCAGATATTTCTGAAAAAGATTCAAAATGGTGCTTTTGCTAAGCCCTGCATAATCTGCAATATTATCCAGAGAGAGATTGCACTGGTAATTCTGATGGATATACTGCATCATTAATTGCAGCCTTGCCTGTGAGGAAGCCAGGGCATCTGTATGAGTATTTGCACACGAAAAGTCTGCATGTTTATATAATTCCAGCCACAGTTCCTGAATAAGAACAGACGTTGCAAGCTCACAGACAGAGATGTCGTTCTGCACATCAATAATTTTCCTTATAATTTCCAGCACATCTGCCTGCCAGGGAATTTCTCTGGAAAAGATCTGAAAAGAAAGCGAAGAGAGAAGAATCGGCCTGATATATTTTGAATATATCAGGCTGTTTTCAGCAGCAATAAAATAAGGCATACATAAGAAATTGGGAATGATTGCTGCATCAGGGGAATAAAAACGGTGCAGGATTTTGGAGTTAATAAAAACACCATTGCCTTCGGAGAGAATAAACTGTTTTTCTCCAATCCAGAAAGTTACAGTACCTGATTCAACATATACAAATTCCAGCTCTGTATGCCAGTGCCACTCTATGCAGTTAAAATCAAACAATGCGAGATTTTCATAAAAAAAGTCAAATGGGTAAGTATTACTGCCATGCGGAATTGTTTCCATAAAATCCTCATCTGCTTCGATTCTGTTATAGGACTGCTCTCTGTTCAAACTCTAAACCTCTCTCGTCTGTTTTTACGATATTATACAATAAATATGGGATATAAATCAATGAAATCTCACGAATTATACGTTATATTTCAATAGTAACAGGAAAACAATGTTTGATTGAGTGAGGTTTATATATGCAGGCAATCATAAAAACACAGCCATATAAATCGGGAAAATGTCTTACCATATATGTGGATGAAAAAAATATGGTGAATGATCTGATGATAGACCTGGCAGAAGCAGGGTTTATTGTCAATTATGAACCACATTATGTATCTGGAAACTATGAAGGATGTTTTTTATATGATGAAAAAAATGCAATAAAAATCTGCTGTAAACCACAGAAAAAGAGAGAAAGGAATTCGTGATTATTATGTCAGCTCCAAACTACACAAAAACGAAAATAGCCTGCTATTTAGGCTTTATCACACAGGCTATTGCAGCTAATTTTGCTCCTCTGCTGTTTTTGAAATTTCATTATGATTATCAGATTTCTATTGGAAATATTGCATGGATATCTACCTGTTTCTTTTTTACGCAGCTTCTGGTCGATTTGTTCTGTACAAAATTTGTGGACAGAATCGGTTATCGCGTATGTATTGTTGCTTCAGAAGTATGTGCCGCGGGTGGATTAATCGGTCTGGCATTTCTGCCTGAAATACTTCCAGATCCTTTTGTCGGAATCCTGTGCAGTGTTATTTTGTATGCAGTTGGAAGTGGTTTGATTGAAGTCCTGTGCAGTCCTATCATAGAGGCATGTCCATTCGAAAACAAAGAGGCAGCTATGAGTCTTCTTCATTCCTTTTACTGCTGGGGTGCAGTAGGTACCATATTGATTTCATCTATATTTTTCATGATATTTGGAATGGAAAGCTGGAAATGGATGACTGTACTGTGGGCACTTATTCCGGCTGTCAATGTCTATAATTTTGCGACATGTCCGATCGAGCATCTGGTAGATGAAGAAAAAGGAATGAAGGCGGGTGAACTGTTTCGGAAACCGCTGTTCTGGATCTCTGCCTGCCTGATGGTGTGTTCCGGAGCAGCAGAGCTTGCAATGGCACAGTGGGCATCTGCTTATGCAGAAGCAGCACTTGGATTATCCAAGACAATTGGTGATCTGGCAGATCCGTGTATGTTTGCAGTTACAATGGGAATCAGTCGTGTAATTTTCGGTAAATATGGGGACAAAATAGACCTTATGAAATTTATGACAGGTTCCGGAATTTTATGTGTGATATGTTATCTCATGGTGTCTTTGTCATCAAACCCTGTTGTTGGTCTTGTCGGATGCATTATGTGTGGATTTTCTGTTGGAATCATGTGGCCGGGAACCATCAGTATTTCATCTAAGAAATTTCCAACAGGTGGAACTGCTTTATTTGCACTGCTCGCTATGGCTGGCGATCTGGGAGGCAGTATTGGTCCAGGCATTATCGGACAGATTACACAAAAAGCAGGAGACAATATCCAGGCAGGTATGGGAGTTGGACTTGTATTTCCACTTACCTTATTATTAATGCTTTTTATCCTTTTCAGAATGCATCGTACGAAACAGATAAAGTGAGTTAAGTTATTATACCCGAACGGGAGTATTTTTATAAGAAACATCTTATATTATACCTGTTCGGGATTATTATGATTAATATGAACAGAATTGGAAAGTATATAAAAGAAGAAAGAAAAAAGACAGGTCTGACTCAGGAAGAGTTTGCGATGCGTTCCGGTCTGGGGCTTAGATTTGTGAGAGAACTGGAACAGGGAAAAGAGACTGTGCGTCTGGATAAAGTAAATCAGGCACTGGCAATGTTCGGAAAAGAAGCTGTACCGGGAGAGAGGGAGGAGTGAATGAGTGGGTAGTTATTTGAATCCAGGAAGCGGTCTTTTTGAGATGGCATTGAGATCGCAGATATTTGTTGATAAGAGCGGTTTGATAGAAAAAACAAACCACTGTGTGCGGACACTTCAGAGATATATGTGTGTAAGCAGACCAAGAAGATTTGGAAAATCTATGGGTGTGGATATGCTGGCTGCTTATTATGACAGAAGTGTTAATACAAAAGAATTGTTTCAGAGTCTGAAGATCAAAAGTACCAAAGATTATGAAAAACATTTAAATCAATATGATGTTCTGAAAATCAATATGCAGGAATTTCTCAGTGCAACAAATGATATTGAGCATATGCTGAAAATGCTGAATGAATATCTGATTTTTGATCTGAAAGAGCAATATGGGCAAGTTCGATTTCGTGATGAAAAAAATCTGGTTCAGGTTATGAAGGATGTCTATAGTTACACGAAGCATCCATTTGTGATTTTGATTGATGAGTGGGACTGCCTGTTTCGTGAATATCAGCAGGACCAGGAGGCACAGAAAAAATATCTTGATTTTCTTAGATTCTGGCTTAAAGACAAAGAGTATGTTGCATTGGCCTATATGACAGGGATTCTTCCAATAAAAAAATATGGCTCACATTTAGCTCTTAATATGTTTACAGAGTATTCAATGACAGATCCGGGAAATCTTGCAGAATATTTTGGATTTACAGAGACAGAAGTTCAGAAATTATGTGAAAAATACGAAATGAACTTTGAAGAGGCGAGAGCATGGTATAATGGCTATCATCTGATTTCGCATGAAGGTGGGACTAGAAAAGTTTATTCCATGTATAGCCCCAAATCTGTAGTAGAAGCAATGCAGAAGAGAAAGTTCGGAACATACTGGAATCAGACAGAGACTTACGAAGCTCTGAAAGTATACATTCAAATGAATATGGATGGGTTAAAAGATGCAATTGTTCAGATGCTGGCGGGAAGTAATATAAGAATCAATACAGGAACATTCAGTAACGATATGACAACTTTTGCGACAAAAGATGATGTGCTGACATTACTGGTTCACCTGGGATATCTGACTTATGATAATGAAAAGGAAACTGTAGAAATCCCGAACAGGGAAGTATCCCAGGAATATGTGAATGCAATCAGCACGATGGACTGGACGGAAGTGATTCGTTCCGTACAGACATCCAGAGAATTGCTGGAAGCACTGTGGCGAATGGATTCCGAAAAAGTAGCAAAGGGAATCGAACAGACCCATAAAGAGGTTTCGATATTAACATATAATGATGAAAATTCATTAAGTTGCACAATTAATCTGGCATTCTATTTTGCGAGAGAATATTATACAGTAATCAGAGAATTACCAGGGGGTAAGGGATTTGCAGACATCTGTTTCATCCCCAGAAAAATCCATATGGATAAACCAGCTGTTGTAATTGAATTAAAGTGGAACAAAAGCGCAGAAGGTGCAATTCATCAGATTAAGGACAAACAATATGTAGAGGCACTAAAAGATTATCATGGAAACCTACTCCTGGCAGGAATTGATTATGATAAGAAAACAAAACAGCATAGCTGCATTACTGAAAAATGGGATATGAGTTAAATACTATGAAATTTAATAGCGACTTATAAATTTGCTAATATCTTCCAAATCAAAAGCAGATTCGTTAACATGAATACATCAGGTAAATTATCATAGAAAGAAATCTGGAGGTATATGCAATGTTAAATGAATCTGTGATCAAGGTATTAAAAAATGGTATGTGGGATCTGGCAACATGCGCGAATGGGGAACCGAATGTAGTGCCGGTAGCTTTTAAAGATGTAACCGACGATGGAAAACTGGTTGTAGGCGATGTTTTCCTTGAGACAACTTTAAACAACATCAAAGCAAATGGCGGAAAAATTGCGATTTCTGTATATGATGCACAGAGCCTTGAGGGATATCAGATTAAAGGGACTGCTGAATATGTAACAGAAGGAGCAATTGTAGACACATTTAAAGCTATAGTGGAGAAGATGTTTAATGGCGCAGCAACCGCAAAGGGAGCACTTGTCATTACTCCGTCAAAGGTGATTGTCACTACCCCGGGAGCTGAAAATAAGAAAGAAATTTAAACCCAGACTTACTAATAAATTTCATAGTAACTTCAAAAGAAAACACCTTCAGGCTATAATAAAACCAATAAATAGCTTGAAGGTGATTTTTTATGGCGAAATATAAGAAAAAATTAGAGGATGATATACGCTGTCCTCTGGAATATGGACTGGCGATATTTGGTGGAAAATGGAAATCACGCATTATATGTGTACTGTCTGCAAATGGAAAATTACGCTACAGTGAACTGTGTAAGGAAATGTACAATATCACGGATGCTGTGCTGGCAGCAACATTAAAAGACCTGATCGAAGATGGAATCATGGACAGGAAATCTTATGATGAAATTCCACCTCGTGTCGAGTATTCACTGACGCAAAAAGGTAATTCCATTGTCCCTATTTTACAGAGTATCTGCCAGTGGTCAGATGTTTTTTACGAAGAAGATGTCACAAACGAAATGGTGCAGTGCCAGAAATGCGATCATCACAGATAAGGAGCGAGGTTATGTTTAAATATGCAGTAGTGGGAGCAGAAAATGAAAGATGATAATGATCTGCTGGCAGTCATGCCTGTATCAAAGGCTTTCCTGAGACTTGCGCTTCCGGCAGAGGCAGCGCAGCTTATTAATATTTTGTATAATCTGGTAGACAAAATGTTTATCGGACATATTCCGGGAGTGGGGAAACAGGCTCTGGCAGGTGTAGGCGTAACAGCACCTGTGATTCTGGCTGTTTCAGTTTTTGCTGCGCTTGTAAGTATGGGCGGTGCACCGAAAGCGTCTATTTTTATGGGCAAAGGTAATGATGAACAGGCCGAGAAAGTCATGGGAAGCTGCACATGGATGCTGATCGTATTATCTGTAGCATTAACAGGAATCATGTTGATTTTCGGAAAAACGATTTTGCAGCTGTTTGGTGCAAGTGATGATACAATTACCTATGCAACAGATTACATGAATATTTACTGTCTGGGAACATTGTTTACTCAGCTTACATTGGGTTTGAATGCGTTTATTACTGCACAGGGAAAAACACTGATCAGCATGTGCAACGTTGCTGTTGGTGCGGTGACGAACATTGTATTGGATGCGATATTGATTAATGGATTAGGCATGGGAGTAAAAGGGGCAGCACTGGCAACCGTTATTTCACAGGGCGTGTCAACATGCTTTGTGATTCATTATCTTAGAAAGCCTGAAAGCAAACTAAAGCTTCGCTTAAAAAATATCCATTTTGATAAAAAACTTTTGCTGCCCTGTATCTTACTTGGGACATCACCGGCACTGATGCAGCTGACTGAAAATATGGTTGCGATCAGCTTTAACACATCTTTGCAGAAATACGGTGGTGATATGGCAGTAGCATCCATGAGTATCCTGAACAGCATTATGCAGTTTGTTATGCTGCTTTTGCCGGGACTGGTGCAGGGTGCACAGCCGTTGTTGAGTTATAATCTTGGTGCCCAAAATATTCTCCGGGTAAAGAAAACATTTCGCTTATTGCTTGTATGCTGTGTCAGTGGATCATTTTTGATCTGGCTTGTCTGTATGATTATGCCAGCGACTGTCGCATCTGTTTTTACAAGTGATACTGCTTTAATTGCATATACAGAAAAAAGTATGCGCGTGTATCTGGCAATGCTTCTTATATATGGAGTACATGTTGCATGCCAGTATAGTTTTGTAGCACTGGATCAGGCAAAGAAAGCAATTTTTCTTACTATATGGCGTAAAATTATTTTGCTTATACCTTTGATCTTTATTCTTTCCCGGATCTTATCCGGATCAGCAATGGGAGTGTACCTGGCTGAACCGATTGCAGATACGATTGCAGTATGCACTACAGTACCGATGTTCTTTTGCTATTATCGAAAATTAAAATGACAGAGACTGGCGTAGAGGCATCATAACGATGCCACTATTTCTGATATTGCGACCAGTGCGGCTTCGCCGCTGATCGTAATCCTGTTCTGTTCCTGGAGTGTACAGTGCAGGTAGCCGCCACGGCGGGATGCCTGGTAGGCGTAGATTTCTTTTTTGTTTAATTCTTCGGACCAGTATGCTGCGATCTGGCAGTGGGCGGAGCCGCATACCGGATCTTCTGGGATGCTGAGTTTCGGGCAGAAACTGCGTGAGACGCAGTCGGTTTCCTTACCCCTGGCGGTGGCATTCTGGATTCTTCCTTCAATTCCTCTCAGAAGTTCTTGATCCGGGTTCATGTTTCTTACGATTTCCTCAGATTCAAATACACAGACGAGATCCAGACCAAGTACGGCCTTTACTGGACGAACGCCAAACGTTTTTTCCATCGCATCTGTAACAGGGATTTCCTGTAATTCATAAGTCGGGAAATCCATTTCATAAAGATTCTCTTTTCTATGTATCGTAAGTTTACCACTCAATGTATCGAACGTTACTTCATCGCTGTCCGGTTCATAATAATTCAATATGACATAAGAAGATGCCAGAGTAGCATGTCCACAAAGTTCTACTTCCGTACCCGGCGTGAACCAGCGAAGATGGTATCCCTGTTCTTCTTTTACAATAAAGGCAGTTTCGGAAAGATTATTTTCCATTGCCAGTTTCATCATGGCCTCTTCTGCCGGCCAGCTCTCCATAACACAGACAGCGGCAGGATTTCCTGCGAATGGCTTGTCTGTAAATGCGTCTACGATATATTGTTTCATAATATAAAGCCTCCTCTGGGATAAGATACGTAATTAGAATAAAAGTATCAACTATCGGATGATATAAAAGCATATGTCTAATAATAGCACAGTTCACCGGCTGTTGCTTATAGAAAACATCCAGAAAATTTTATCAGTTGATTTTTACAGGTCAATTCCAGTATTCTATATATAAAGCAATCTCCAAATAGAAATAATAGAAGGGGGACGATACAGAAATGGGTTTGATACAGCGGATGAAAAACCAACAGACAATGACAGAACGTGAGCGTGACATCTGCAATTATATACTGGAACATCCGGAAAAAGTAGAGTCGATTTCTTCGAGGGAACTTGGACATGCGACATTTACGAGTGCAGCATCGGTGACCCGTCTGTGCCAGAAACTTGGAATGAAAGGTTTTCCGGAATTCAAGATCCAGTTTGTCCGGGAACTGCAGAACGGACAGATGGAAGAATCACAGGAAGAGGTTACGATATCGGAACGGGAGAATGTCGTGACGATCGTGAGAAAAGCAACTCATGTCCAGCAGCAGGCGATCGAAGAAACAAAGAAGGAAATTTCCTACAGCCAGCTTGTCCGGGTGGGAAAACTGATCGCAGAAGCCTCCTGTGTGGATTTTTATGCTTATGATATGAACGTGTATCTGGCAGAATATGGCTGTTCGTTGTTTTATCACAGTGGAAAGGTGGCAAATGTGCTTTCTGCGACAAATATCCAGGGTCTGCAGGCTTCTATGCCGCCAAATGGACATATCGCAATCCTCATCAGCCACACCGGAGAAAATGAAAGGCTGATCGAGATTGCCAAGATGCTCCGAAAAAACAAAACAAAAGTTATCGTACTTGCAGGAAGACGAAACAGTACGATCATTCCTTATGCGGATGAATTTATTTATGCAGCGGGTAAGAAAAAAGTTGAGGAGTTCTGGAATTCGATGTTTTTTGCATCAGGAAAATACATTCTGGACATATTATACGAAATGGAATTCAGCCGCAAATATGAAGAAAACCTCAAGTTGAATCTGAAATATGAACAGAGCGGTGAAAAACGTCTTTGGGGACTGGTGGATGATACGATTGTATAAAGTGCACAAAAACACTAGCTCATTTTTGACACGTGAAACATTGTTGCAGGATTTTGGGAAAAAAGAACAGAAAATATGAAACGCAAAAACATCAGTCCTGCAATGGATTGCAAAGCAAATCTCTTTTTTATATAGTATAGCCATCAGATACAAAACAGGAGTTATAAAGCGCGCATACATACTCTGAATCGATGGTATTAATAAAAGGAGAGGAAAAATGGCACAGGTAAGAGATTATAACAAACTTGCCCATGACATCATCCGTGAAGTCGGGGGTGCAGAAAACATTGTCAATGCAACAAGATGTGCGACCAGATTCCGTCTGGTATTAAAGAAAACACCGGAACACGCAAAAGAAAAAATAGCAGAACTTCCAGGTGTTATCACCGTAGTAGAAAACAACGGTCAGTTCCAGGTAGTCATCGGAACACATGTAGGAGATGTATACGCAGCTGCAGCAGAGATCCTTCATTTGGATGAAAATGGAGCAGCGGCGGAACAGCCGAAACAGAGCGTTGTAAACCGTATCATTGCAACCATGTCCGCGGTATTTGCTCCATTTGTATATATTCTGGCGGCAGCAGGACTGCTTCAGGGGGCACTGATCCTGATCACAATGGCAGCACCGGGTTTTGCAAATACAGGAACTTATGAAGTATTGAGTTTTATGTCCTGGACACCGTTTACATTTCTGCCGATCTTCATTGCAATTACAGCTTCGAAGCATTTTAAATGTAATACGTACATTGCAATTTTGTGCTGCTGTGCACTTGTAAATCCAACATGGGCAGAGATGGCATCCCGAATCGCAGGCGGAGAAACGATCCGTTTCCTGGGAATGAAACTTTCTGAAACAACTTATACATCAACAGTACTTCCACCACTGATCCTTGTATGGATTCTTTCCTATCTGGAACGTTTCATTGAGAAAAAACTTCCGGATACAGCGAAACCACTGCTGACCCCATTGATCTGTTTCCTGATCATGGTTCCGGCAACAATCCTTATCATTGGACCGGCATCTGCGATCACAGCAAACGGTATTGCAAAAGGATATAACTTCCTTGCCGGTACTGCTCCGGCACTGGCAGGTGCGATCATCGGAGGTTTCTGGCAGGTAGTTGTTATCTTTGGTGTTCACTGGGGAATCACTCCGGTAGTCCTTGCAAACTTTGATATGTACGGATGCGATACTTTCCAGGCATTCCAGACGATCGCAGTAGTTGCACAGGTTGCAGCAGCGTTTGGGGTATTTATCAAATCAAGAAACAAAGAATTCAAAGGCGTAGCACTTTCCGCAGGTATCACCGGCCTGTTTGGAATCACTGAGCCTACCATTTACGGTGTTACACTCCGACTGAAAAAACCATTCATCTGCGGCTGTGCAGGTGGAGCTGTCGGTGCAGTAGTCATGAGCTTTTTCCATTCTGCTTACTATGCATATGCAGGGCTTCCGGGACCGCTGACAGTTGTAAATGCGATCAGTAAAAATGCACCGATGTCCTTTATCGGAGAAATCATTGGATGTGCGATCGCAGCAGTGATCGCGATCGTTCTGATCCAGGTGATCGGATTTGATGATCCGGTGTCAAAAGAGGCTAAGCTTGAAGGTGATGCAGAAGTAACAGATACAAAGACAGCAGATGTAAAAGCCGGTACAGAGGAAGCAGCTGAAACAGCAACTGCTACAGTAAAAACAGTTATGAGCCCGCTGTCAGGTGAAGTGATCCCGCTTTCAGAGGTGAAAGACGAAGTATTTTCCAGTGAAGCGATGGGAAAAGGCTGTGCAGTAATTCCAACAGAAGGAAAAGTATATGCACCATTTGACGGAACGATTGTCGGACTTCTTGAAAGTCATCATGCAGTCGGTCTGGAGAGTGAAAACGGAATTGAGATCCTGATCCATGTAGGTATGGATACGGTAAAACTTAACGGAAAACATTTTACCTGTCATGTAGAAGAAGACCAGCAGGTCAAAAAAGGACAGCTTCTTCTGGAATTTGATATCGAAGCGATCAAAAAAGAAGGATATGAGGTAACAACACCGGTAGTTATTACAAACAGTGATGAATTTACAGATGTGGAAACAGAAGTTTCCGGCAGGGTAGATCATGGAGAGCTGTTATTAAACCTGAGATAGTAATAGAGTTTGGAGGACAAAAATGGCATTATCAGATAAATTTTTATGGGGCGGAGCAGTTGCTGCAAACCAGCTGGAAGGTGGATGGAACGAAGGCGGCAAAGGACCGAGCGTTATTGATGTGATGACTGGTGGAAGCAGCACCAAAATGCGCCGTATCACAGACGGAGTGATTGAGGGAGAATATTATCCAAACCATGAAGCTGTTGATTTTTATCATGAATACAAGGGCGATATCGCTCTGATGGCAGAGATGGGATTCAAATGTTTCCGCACAAGTATCGCGTGGACCCGTATTTTTCCAAACGGTGATGAACTGGAACCGAATGAGGAAGGGCTGAAATTTTATGATGACATGTTTGACGAACTTCTGAAATATGGCATCGAACCTGTCATCACCCTGAGTCATTTCGAGATGCCGTATCATCTTGCAAAAGAGTACGGTGGATGGATTAACCGCAAAGTCATTGACTTCTTTGTACGTTTTGCTGTGACTGTCATGGAGCGTTACAAACACAAAGTAAAATACTGGATGACGTTCAATGAGATCAACAACCAGAGCAATACTTCTGCGGATATCTTTGGCTGGACCGATTCCGGAGTTCTGTTTTCTAAGTACGAAAATAAGAAAAAAGCCATGTACCAGGCGGCACATCACGAGATGGTCGCAGGTGCAATGGTCGTAAAGAAAGGTCATGAGATCAACCCGGATTTCAAGATCGGATGTATGTGTTCTTTCGTTCCATTTTATCCATATTCCTGTAATCCGGACGATGTCATGACTGCAGCTGAGTGTATGCATGAGAGATTTTATTTCGGGGATGTTCAGATCCGTGGTCATTATCCTGCTTTTGCAAAGAAAGAATGGGAACGTGAGGGAACAAAACCGGAAATGCTTCCGGGCGACGAAGAAATCCTTGCAGAAGGAAAATGTGATTACCTCGGATTCAGTTACTACATGACAAATGCCGTAAAAGCCGATGTAAAAAAAGACACTACAGAATCCCTGGACGGAAGTTCTCCAAACTCCATTGCAAACCCGTACGTAAAAGCAAGCGACTGGGGCTGGCAGATCGACCCGGTAGGTCTTCGTTATGCACTGGTAACTCTGTATGAACGGTATGAAGTTCCGCTTTTCATCGTAGAAAATGGTTTTGGCGCAATCGACATTCTCAAAGAAGACAAAACCTGCGATGACGATTACCGAATCGAATATCTGCGTGCTCACATCAGTGAGATGAAAAAGGCAGTCGAGATTGACGGTGTTGACCTGATGGGCTACACTCCATGGGGCTGCATTGATCTGGTTTCTTTCACCACAGGTGAGCTGAAAAAACGCTATGGCTTTATCTATGTAGACAAGAATGATGACGGGACCGGAAGCGGCAAGAGATATAAGAAAAAGTCCTTTGACTGGTACAAAAATGTGATCAGGACAAATGGTGAGGAATTGTAAATAGTATTGAATATTTTAAAAGCTGGACATGCCATATTTGGAGCGTGTCCAGCTTTTTTGTGTTTTTGTATTTCAAAAGTAAGATTTAAGAATCTGGGCGAATTCTTCAATGTAATACCCGGAATTGTCTTTTTTCCAGAAAGCACAGTAAGTTTTTCTGACAGGGATGTGGTTTCTTACAAGAGGTATTCTGCTGACAGCAGTATCAAACCAGACCTGTTCACCGATCACATCGACGGGCATGTATCCTTGTCCTGTTATGATCTTCAGCCGGGCTTCCTGCACGGTATCCGCGAAGAGAAAATCCCCCTGAAGTCCGATTATTTTTTCATAATAATCCTGTTCTTCTTTTTGACCGGTCTGGTTGATGACAAGGATACATGGGGTATTTTTTAAGTCCTCCACTTCCAGAGTGCTTAATTTGCTGAGGGGATTTTTGGCAGAAAGTTCGATATAGATCTTACTTTCTGTGAGAACTTCATTGTGATAAGCATCAGAAAAAGCCCGTCTCTGATCGTTAACTGCAAGATCAACAGAGCCGTTCTCCATGGCGTGATACAATTCTTCATGGCTTCCAACTATGATTTCCACATCTACAGAAGGATATTTTTCGGAAAACAGGGCGATTGCTTCTGAGAGTTCATTTCCATGATAGCCTTTATAGTATCCAATTCGTAAAACTGTGTTATCGTTATCTGCAATTTTTTTTGTCTCACGGACAAGCTGCTTCAGATCTCCCGATATAATAAGACTTTTTCGATAAAAATGTTCCCCTGCGGGAGTCAGGGAAAAGGTGCGGTTATGCCGTTCCAGAAGCTTCACACCAAGTTCGTCTTCTAATTTTTTTATTTGCTGAGAAATAGCAGACTGCGAGACATTACACTGCTCAGCCGCCAGATAGAAGTTTCCGTTTTCGATGACTGCCTGTAAGTATTCGATTTGACGTAAGAGCATGATATGCATTCCTCCCCTGTGAGTTCTTTACAGGTATTATATATTGATAAGAAAAACTAATCAATATGATAAGAAAAAAATTTTGATTCAAAAGTGTATGTGAACTATGATTAGGTCAACAAAAGGTAAGAAATACGATCAGGAGGTATCGAGAAATGGCTAAGAATCTGATTATCTACTATTCACGAAAAGGTGAAAATTATGTAAATGGAAGTATCGTTGACTTAAAGAAAGGCAACACAGAAATCTGCGCGGAATTTATTCAGAAAGCAGTAGGCGGCGATCTTTTTGAGGTTGAGACTGTGAATGAGTATGCAAAAGATTATAATACATGCATAAAAGAAGCGCAGCAGGAATTAAGACAGAATGCGCGTCCGGAATTAAAGAAGTATCTGGAAGATATTGCAGATTATGACAATGTATTTGTGTGCGGCCCATGCTGGTGGGGAACCTATCCGGTGGCAGTATTTACTCAGCTTGAGAGACTTGACTTCACAGGAAAGAAAGTGATGGCACTTATGACGCATGAGGGCAGTGGACTTGGAAACAGCGAGCGTGACCTCAGAAAAATTTGCAAAGGTGCGACATTTGAATCAGGCATTGCAGTTCATGGTGCAGACGCAGCGAAAGCAGAAAAAGCAGTAGCTGACTGGGCAAAGAAAAATGTTGATTAATTTACTAAAACTTCCCACACCGATATGGTGTATTGAACCTTGAAAATTCA
>OBAG01000207.1_pt1 | contig 67805 bp, 78 predicted proteins | sample 1517701 | NCBI WGS metagenome assembly OBAG01 (sample SAMN04571702, study PRJEB22368) | human gut metagenome | biome: human gut; material: stool | host: Homo sapiens | place: Luxembourg | collected 2012-09-07 | reverse complement strand
ATAGAGTGGAAAATCTGACATTTCCGCTCTATCGCCCCTCATTTCTATTTTATCTCGTTTGTACCCCTTGTACACCGATGTTTACGTCCCTACATAACAGAAAATGCTCTAAAGAAGGAATTCTCACATGCCAAGTCCTACCTCACATTTCTTTTTGCTATTTCAACAAAGCACAGTTGCTTTTTTTGACAGAATGATGATATACGGAGCTCTTGATATAGTGTTTCAAGCAATAAGAAGAGAAGCATGGCTGAAAGTTATGAAGCTAAGAAATCTGCGAGAGGGACGAAAACGGTATTGAGAAGATTCCGGCCTATCTCTTTGGCAGCAATGATGTTTACCATTAAGGACGAAAGCTGGTAACCATCTCTATGCGGATTTCCTCGAATATTTTGGCGGGAAGAAAGATAGTACTTTCTTTTTGCTGGTTCGGAGGGGGAGATTTTTTCCTATCTAAAATAGTACTTTTTGCCTGACCCAAACTTGACCTTCCCAGCGAACATTGGGCGCGCATACGTACAAACAATATGATTGAGCGGACGAACCGATAGATCCGTCTCGGGCCCCGTGTGGTGGGGATATTCCCGGATGGGAACTCCACGCCGATGCTGGTCTGTGCGAGGCTTCGCAGTGGGGTACCCAGTGGGGCAACAAAAAGTACATGAATATGAAGTATTTGGAGGCGGCTTTGGATGACGCCTCTATTGCCGACTGATTTCATTTAGCTAGGGTCTGCAAATTTTTTTGCGCATAATCCTCGACGGCACCCAGTGCCCATAAATCCTGACGGCACCTTGCTGGACACCGAAAAAGGGGGAAACTCTGGCTGAAAGGCATAAAAAAGAGAACCCAATATGTTTACATACGGGGCTCTCTGCTGATGGAATATTGTGATTGATAAGAGCTGTATGAACCGAGAGGTTCATGTACGGTTCGGCGAGAGCCTTTGAGTGAAAGCACCATTAGCTACTCGGCTGAGCGGTCGGCTCTCATGGGTGAGAGCCGACCGCTCGATAACTATTCTTAGATAATTAGAGAAGATGAATTTACTTGTCAAAAAACGACAACTGATCAGCCTCTTCAAAAACGGAAATTTCTACTTGCCAAACTCCTTGCTTTCGCTCACCTCGTAGTACAATATCGATATTATCGGATTTGACGCTTGGACGAACCTCCCATTTATCTAATGTCACCGGCACTTTTATTCGTGTTAAAGATTCATTAGCGTTTGGATATCTGCGCCAGTCCGTAGATTTGGAAATTCCTTGTTTGGTGTCTACAGGGGCTTTATCAACGATAATGCGGCCTTCTCCAGAGGCGGTTCGGCTTGTGGTTTTTTTCAGATAGATACCTTTGTCAAATCCGCCTGATTTTTTTCGCTTAATTTCCTTCTGAGATAGAACGGTATTAAAATCAATTTGATATTGACTCAAAATCCCATCAAGGACCTCTAAAATGTCGGCAAGTTCAGCAATAATATCTTCATCGTTCTTTGAATCAAGTACTTCTAATGCCTCCTCTACAAGCTTTCGTTTCAGCAAGCTACTAAATAGTTCTTTATTTAGTTCTGCTGTTACAGCCTCCTCACCATTCTTTTCTATTTTTTCTGGAATTTTATCACGCACCAGTTTGTTGAATTCAAATTGCTGCCTCTTTTCAAAAGAATACCGGACTTGGACCTTGGCTCCGGTCCGAATAAGTTGATAGTATGCATGAGAGAGAATTCCACCCTCAAGCAAAATACTTGCCCCGAGGCCTTTAGCAACAGTGCCTATTCTACCAATAACATCTCTGTCTCGCAAAAAATTTGCGTTTGTAGGCTGTATCTGAATATTCCTAATATTTGAAGCGGAGGTTTGCGTTAAGGCTTCCAGGTTTTTGAGATCTTGTAGTGTGTGAATGGCAATTGCATCTTCAAATGATAACTTGTTTCGTGGCATGCTCAGATTGTCATTATATTCATAATGCTCATGATACCACGGAAAGACATCACAGTTGTATTGAGACTTATCAACACCTACGAACCACATTACGCTAACGCTATTCTGCTCTTCTTCAGAAATCAACCTCGTAACGTAGGCGATTTGTTTTACCCATTTCTCATCAGAAATAGCCTCATACCAGTCGTACGGAGGTTTCAGACATTGCACTTCCCATTTGCCGTCATCCATTGGAAAAACAAAGTATTTCTTATAATTTGTAAATTTTTGCACACTGAAGTCTTCGCAAGCTCCTTTTTTAATATCTGATACTCTAGTATCAACCAGATATTTGTCATGGCTGTAATAATATAATCCCTCGGGTAACCCCCATAGAGCTTCTATTCGGCCCAATTTATCGCCCGGGCTAGCATAGGCAAATGCTGATGAAATAGCTGGTATATAGTTGTGGAATATAAAAATGGCACTTTTGCGAAATTCTTTTGAAAGTCGGGCATAACTATCACAAAGCCATTTTTTGGCGTCTTCAGCGGTGCTTATACCATCTGTCCGCGGGAGAAGTTGACGATCTTCTTTTCTATTAGTTGCGATATCTGTTCGGATAATTAGAAATCGAGATACGAGAACTTGCAAATCAAGCTCCAAATCAGGAGGAACAATCCCTTCAGCTAACGATTTAAGTGTATTCTTGTCATCCAAAATATACAACGGTGCGGTACTCAATTCTAATCGTCGATACAAAAGAGGATTTTGAATTTTAGCATATTGTTTGTACCGCTCTGTATCTTCGGCTCTTAACATTCGAAGGCAGTGTGGAAAATTCCTATCTGTGCTCTTATTGCCTTCTTCTGACTTACAAGAGAGTTTTGTGGGATCAATACCACTTGAGGACTTTTCTTCGTCAGCTTGAACTAAATACAAATAATCTCCATCATATACCCATTCGAAATGTACACGAATTTTCTGACTCGTAACCCATGTGCACGGAATAGTTAATGCCGTTCTGATGTTACGATCAGAAGGACACATCAATTTGGAGTTGAACTGATCTGTCGTATTGACCTTCTTCCTCCAGTTGCGTAAAGAAATACGGAAAGTGCGAGGGGGAGCAACCACATCAAACTCGCCTCTCCAGTCACGAAGATCTTTCGCAACACGGCGTTCGTTTGAAATATGTCCACAAAACAATGATATTACGCGTTTTTGAATAATTACAGGCATACGAACATTTGATGAACCTTCTTGCGCAATAAAGTCATCAAAACAGCGCTTAACGAGTTGTGGCCACTCGCGTAGAGTGCCCTCTACAGAGATAAATTTTCCACGATTCTCTAATCCTTCAGAATGTGCATTTGAACGTACAATAATTTGATCATCAAGTTCGATTTTGCATTGCGCTGCTGCCAAACTTATCGCATACCCCCATGCTGTCATGAGATCGTTCGCAGTCCCAGCTTTTGTGTAGTCGTCAAAGAGCTCATCTGAAATAACAAAGAACGGCAATGTCCACTTTGCAGGCAATGATGCTAATCCAAATGCTTTTTCACCTACACGTTCTATACAAATCTGCTCGGCATCAATGGTTTCGACACCTGATTTCACAACCCAAAGAATCTTATTTATCGGCTTTAAACATTGAGAACGCACCATTCAAAGCACCTCACTTTTCACCGCTACTAGTGTCAGTTTTGCTACTAGAGACGGTTTTGTTACCGGATCCAAATAGAGCCGTTGCAACTTCAGACATTTTCCCGACGGCATCATCCGCAAAGTAACCAGTAATAAATCCAACACAAATTTCTGTTGCGAATGATGGAGACTGCGCTGCATTAATATAACCGGAAAGGACCATGCATCCTACAACAAAAGCAATACAAGCAGAAATCCATGGCGAGAAAATTCTCCAATATTTTCTATCCTGAGACCAATAACCTCGAGCCACAACTCTATAAAAATATTTTAGCCCAAAAATTGTTCCGCCCATTAGACCTGAAAAGAAATAAAGGATAATTCCTTCCAACGAAGTAACTATCTTTGATTCAAGCCCTATATGGCCACCTATCCTGCCAATTAATCCGCACCAAATACAAATCAAGAGGACGAAAGATACAAACAGGATTATGCCAATGTAGATGGCTTCGCTTTTCATTTCCTTACGTGCATTTTCAGGATACCTTGACTCCCAATCGTACTGGTTCCTGCCATCCGTATTAACGCTTGTTTCAATTACATCTTGGTCCTGATAATGCTCAGGCTTTCCAGTTTTAGAATCACTAACAGTATATTCTTCGGCCATTTATATCCCTCGCATCGTTTAGAAAAATGTTTGTAGATTTTTAATTGTTTTTAATGTAAGGGTAGTATCTGGATTTGTTTTGTAATTGTACTTTTCAATGTTGCCCTGGTCCTCTGCAATAACCTTCCTGAAAAATTGAGAAATTGGTTCTTTTAAAATATGTACTCTTCCGTTAGGATTATCCCACTTGCGGATAGGTTCACAATAAAATAAATATTCGTTATTTCCAACAAGAGCATCAACCTGAGAAGCAGTGCAAATCTGCCAATCGAATTCTATGGTATCAAGTTTTTGTATTAACGAATGGTATGGTACCAAGTGAATATGTGCGTGATTTGTTCCGCAGGATGTTGCGGAGCCTTCTCGATTTGGGCCATGTTCAAAAGCAATGACAGGACCATAGCATTTTTCAAGTACTTCAATAACATTGCTGGTAAACTCGGCAAACTGCTTTTCAGAATATAAGGCCTTCATTGAGCAACAATGCTTTTTAGGCACAATAAGAGTCCATCCTTCAACCAAAGCACCAACAGATGAAATTGCAAAGTAATCGTTAGTTTCAGCAATTATTTTATTTTCTGGTTTTTGTAAAAAATCTCCCTTATTGGCTATGCTACAAAATCTACAGACGCTCATTTTATTTTCCTCCAAATTTATGCTATCACTGTCAAAAGAAATAGTCTTGGGCAGATTCTTGATGATTTTAGCAGACGGAATACAAGACGAATCTTTAAAAATCATTAACTCTCCGCCTTTTTTTTTGTTAGCCAGACTATAGTTGACTGAGAAATGAAATCGTTGGTAGTGCTCATATAACTTATCGATTTCTATATTGTCATCGTAGGTCATAACCCACTTGCAATCAAGTGATGAAACCGCATCTCGCAACCTTTCGTGATCTTCGCCTGAGAGATAATTCATATATAAGCGCTGGCCTTTTTCGTAATAAGGAGGATCAAAATATATAAAGATCTCTCCTTTGTCGCTCCAACGTGGAAGGTAATGTAACAAAAAAACGGAAATATCTTGATTATATATCTTCACATTCTTTTTATATTCGGCAATTTTGGAAATTTTCTTAATTAACGATGCCTTATTAAAACGACAATCAATTTTATATGTTCCAGACTGATCATAGCCACCGATAGGTCCAGCGTCCAAAATTCCCGAACGATTGGTCCGATTCAAAAAAAACATAGCAAAACCGAGTTCTTTACTGTATCTTGACGATTCTTGGAGAATGGCTCTTTGCTTGCGCCATTCATCGACAGTTACAGAGACACTTTCGATTTTTTCGATAAACCAATGCGTAGATTCTGTGATAGCCCGCCAAAATGAATATATAGACTTATCTGCATCGTTGATGATAATATAATCTACTATACCATTGATGAGTAGGCTCCAAGCAATATTTGCGCCACCGGCAAAAGGCTCGATATATATACAGTGCTTCATATTGTTTGATTCTATAATGTTGGCAATAGCGGGATATAATGCGGACTTTCCACCCGGATACCTCAGCGGAGAGTAATTTTCCATGTGAATATCTCTCTTCCTGTTTTTGTATATAACAATCCTATTTTACTGTAATGTAATGATAATTGCTTTGCCCTCAAAAGTCAATACTACTAATACTGATGGGTTGCTGTGCAATTGCTGGAATACTTTCCGTAATTTTGCTGATGCGGTAGGATTGTGCATTCCGCAGATTCTGTGCTATTATTATGTTGAAAAAGAAGAAGTGCTCTTCGTGTAAAACGGAGAGAACTTCTTTTTGCTATTTTAGCCCTCCACAGCAAATATGTAGATGAGGTGACATGAACGTATGAAAGAGAAAATGTTTGCCGCATATCCAGATGTAGTAAATGTTGATCAACTTAGAGAGATGTTGGGTGGCATAGGCTACAAGGCGGCATATGGTCTGCTGCACGATGGCAGCATTCGCTTTTTCAAGATAGGGAAAGCGTTTCGTATTCCCAAAATCAACATCATCGAATATCTGCAAAGGAACTCTGAAATCTAAATACCTTTGTCCGTGAAAATAAAATCTTGCGCACCATTGTTCCGGCGGATTCAGCATGCTACAATGATGTTGTCGTTTGTTGAAAGACGCTACTGTTAAGTAAGGAGGTTAACAGAATGGTAGCGGGCCATCTGCAAGAGAAAAAAGGACTTTTTTATATTGTATTAAACTTTGTGGACTCGGATGGAAAGCGAAAACGTAAGTGGATAGCAACAGGACTGCCGGTGAAGGGCAACAAACGAAAGGCGGAGGCAATGCTGGTAGCAGAACGACAAAAATATCAGCCTGCTGAGTACCAGCGCACAGCCGATGCCAATATGCTTTTTGCCGATTATATGCTCTACTGGCTCAGGCAAATCAAGTCATCCGTGGATATAACGACTTACGCTGGATACAAAACGAATGTTGAAAAGCGTATCGTTCCGTTTTTTCGTGGGCGTAAGGTCACGCTGGGCGGTCTGCGTGCCGGCGATATTCAAGACTTCTATACCTACTGTGCAACGGAACTGGAGATCAGCAACAACACGATCATCAAGTACCATGCAAACATCAGCAAAGCCCTCAACGATGCCGTTCGGTTGGAGAAAATCCCAATGACTCCCCTAAAACGTGGAATGCGCCCTAAGCAGGTCGAACACATCGGAAAATTCTATACCTTGTCAGAGGTAGAGCATCTGCTCAGTTGCGTAAAGGGTGATGGAGCCGAGTTCCCCGTGTTGATGGCAGCATTTTACGGGCTACGCCGTTCTGAGATCATGGGCCTGAAATGGGAGGCTATTGACTTTGATGCCAATACGATCACGATTGCACATGTAGTTGTTGAGGTTAGTATTGATGGCAAATACACCATTGTTGCAAAGGATCGACCGAAGAACAAAAAGAGCTATCGCACCTTACCGTTAGTTCCGGAATACCGGAGGTTGCTGCTTCAAATGAAAAAGCATCAGGAGGAGTACCGTGAACTCTGCGGCAACTGCTATCATGAGAGCGACTATATCTATGTGAATGATATCGGTGAGCAGATTAAACCTAATTATGTGACACAGCATTTCAAGCTGGTCCTACGGAAGAACAATCTGCGGGAGATCACCTTTCATGAACTGAGACACACCTGCGCAAGTCTTCTTCTCAAAAGCGGAATATCAATGAAAGATATTCAGGCATGGCTGGGCCATAGCAATTACAATACGACCGCAAATATCTACGCTCATCTGGAATCAAACTCAAAGGAGCTTACGGGAAACGCAATGCAGGGCAATTTGACCATCAGCGGGAACCTCGCTGCTATGCAAGAGTGAGCAGAGATGCGATACGCGGGAGAACTCAGGAGAGAACTCGATCAAAAATGACGAAAGACTGGGTCCCTCCAAAACGGAGAAACCCAGTCGTTTCAAGTGGTGCCGGTGGTGGGACTCGAACCCACACGGAGTTGCCCCCGGCGGATTTTGAATCCGCTACGTCTACCATTCCATCACACCGGCCTATTTTACGAAGTTCTGCCGTAGGGGAGAACTTCAGGGAAGAACTCGGGAAAAAGCTGCTTTTATAATACCTCAAAAACCTAATAATTGCAAGGGTCACGCCAATCCGATGTGTCAGTAGGCGTACAGTCTTTTGAGTCCGCTACGTCTACCAATTCCATCACACCGGCAGGTGCAACAATTATTATATGCGATGCAGGGAGCATTTGCAAGCAAAACTTTTCGAAAAAAGGCTCCGGCGCACTGCGCTGGAGCCTTTCACAATGTAAGATCACACGTAGCGCTGATTGATGACGTCGAACACGCCGCGCGTCGTGAGGCGCAGCGTCGGAATGACGGTCAGCGCCATGAACGAAAGCGTCATAAACGGGTCGACCCCGCGCGAGACGCCGAGCTTGAAGGCCTGCTCCTTGGCGTTTTCGAGCGCCTCGTTGACCTCAATAAGCGGCGCTTCGCTCATGATGCCTGCAATCTGGAGCTGGAGCTCGCCGAGCACCTTGCCGTCGTCCATCACGACGATGCCGCCGCCGAGCTCGACGACGCGGTTGACCGCCGCGGCCATGTCCTCCTCGTTCGCGCCGACGACGATGATGTTGTGGCTGTCGTGCGAGATGGATGTCGCCACCGCGCCGGACTTGAGGCCGTAGCCCTTGATGTAGCCGATGCCGATGTGGTGCGTGTTCTTGTGGCGCTCGATGACGGCAATTTTCAAGATGTCGTCCTCAACGCTGATCTTTTCGGCGTAGCCCGCATCGGTCGTGACGATCTCGCCGGGCACCATGCCGAGCACCGCGCGCGGGCGGGACTCGATAAAGTCCGTGGCCTCAAGGTGCGCAACGTGGAACGTCTCGTGCGAGCGCTTGACGAGGTGCGGATCGATCTCGGGCGCTTCAAACGGCGTGACGGTCTTGCCGTCGAACATCAGCTTGCCCTTCTTGTAGACCTCAAGGATGTTGAAGTCGTCGAAATTGTCGATCACGACAAAGTCCGCAAGAAAGCCCGGTGCGATTGCGCCGCGGTTGTTGAGCAGGAAGTAGCGCGCGGCGTGGTGGCTCGCGCATTTGACGGCGATGATCGGGTCGACGCCCGACTTGATGGCACGGCGCACGATGTAGTCGATGTGGCCCTTTTCGAGCAGGTCGTTCGGGTGCTTGTCGTCCGTGCAGAACATGCAGTAGGTGTAATACTGCGGTGTGAGCAGCGGGAGCAGCGCGTCGAGGTTGCGCGCGGCCGTGCCCTCGCGGATCATGATGTACTGTCCGCGCTCGAGCTTGGCGATGGCATCCTCCACGGTGCTGCACTCGTGGTCGGAATAGACGCCGGCGGCGATGTAGGCGTTCAGGTCGTTGCCCGAAAGGCCGGGGGCGTGGCCGTCGATTTTTTTGTGGTGCGCCTGCGCGGCGACGATCTTTTCGAGCACCTGCTCGTCGGCGTTCGCGACGCCGACATAGTTCATCATTTCGGCCAGACCCTCGACGCGGTTGTGCTCGTAGAACGAGTCGATCGCGCGGTAATCGAGCACCGCGCCGGATTCGTCGAGCGGCGTTGCGGGCACGCAGGAGGGGAGCATGAAGCGCACGTCAACGGGCAGATCTTCCGTCGCCTGCAGCATATACTCGATGCCGTCGGTGCCCATGACATTGGCAATCTCGTGCGGGTCGGTGATGACGGTCGTGGTGCCGTGCGGAATGACGGCGTTGGCAAATTCCTTGGGGGAAACGAGCGCGCTCTCTAAGTGGATGTGCGCGTCGACAAAGCCGGGCAGCACGAGCTTGCCGCCCATGTCGACCTCGACCGCACCCTCGTAATGCTCGCCCATGCCTGCGATCAGGCCTTCGGCCACGGCGATGTCGCCATGACTGAGCTCGTTGCAGAAGACGTTCACATACGTCGCGTTCTTGAGCACGAGGTCGGCCTTCTGCCGTCCCGAGGCCACCTCGACGACGTGGAGCTTCTTGTTCAGCTTGCGGTTGATCTTGCCTGCGTAGCTTTCCCGGTATGCCATGCGTTTTCCTCCTTGTTTTGTTGTGTTTGACCAGTTTATCGGATGAATCATCCATCTTCCTCGTTTATTTTTTATAGGATACTACGTTCTTTTGCACTTGTCCAGCAGAAAAAGCTAAAATATTTTTAGTAAAACTGACGAAAAGTGAGAAGAACTCAGAAGTTCACTGTATCATAAACTGTATGATGGACCGGACAAATACAGGCCGTTGCCGAAAGATTGCTTTTCACAAAATGCTGTTTACAAGCATCGGATAATACAGTATAATTAAACAAACGGTATAGAGATAAATGAATATTTTCAACTAAAAGACGAATAAAACACGCTGGCATTCACTGCGTCGGGCTTGCTTGAAGTGGCCCGCACACAAAATGGAGGCTGCGGCAATTTTAGGACCGGACAAGGAGGGGGAAGATATGAAAACCGGGCATTCCTATTCCGCAAAGGGTGTTTTGGCTGCGCTGGGGAGATCCGCTTTGTATCAGCTCTTTTTCGTGGCGGTGCAGGTTTTGCTGCCCTTTGTCTATGGGATCGGTATCGCTGCCGATGCGGCGATCAATAGGGGAGCGGACCTTGCACAGGGGGCGCAGGCGGTGGCGGAGCGGCTTCTTGACGGCCTGTCGGCGCTCACGCTGCTATCGTGTCTGATCATCGCCGCGGTACTGCTGCTGTGGTTCCTGCTGCGGAAAAAGCCGCTATCCGAGGCGGCGGGCCTTCGTCACTGCTCGGGCTGGACGGTGGGCTTCTGCGCCTTCGGCGCGGTCGGCCTCTATGTGCTGGTCAGTCTGGTGCTTGCCCTGCTGCCGGAAAGCTGGATGGAGGAATATGGAAAAGCCATGCGCCTGAGCACAGAGACGGGGCTGATCCCGGCGCTTGCCGTGGTGGCCGGCGCGCCGCTTGCGGAGGAGCTCGTGTTCCGCGGCGTCATCCAGTCGCGGCTGGAACGGGCCATGCCGGTGTGGATCGCAATTGTACTGCAAGCGGTACTCTTTGGATTCATCCACGGAACGCCGGTGCAGATCGGCTACGCGTTTCTCATGGGCCTGCTTTTCGGCTATATTTGCTATCGCACGGGGAGCATCCTGCCCACGATCGCCGCGCACGCCGCGTTCAACGCAATGAACGACCCGCTGGGGCTTTTGGGCGGTTTTGCGGAGAAGTGGCAGTTCCTTGCCGTCATGGCCGCCGTATGCGCGGCGGGCTGCGTGCTCTGCCGCCGCGGTTTGAGCGGACTAAGAACAGCACCGGAGGCCGAAGCAAGCCCTACATCGCCGACGGTCTGCGAGGAGATCACCGAATAACAGAGAAAGCGCCTTTCAAAGAAAGCTCTTTGAAAGGCGCTTTGCGCTTCTGGGATTGAATCTTTTTACTTCACGCTGCCGTCGGCGTTGAAGACGGGCAGCTTTTCAAGGAACAGGATGTCCTTGCGGTCGGCTGCGCCGCCCTCGGCGAGAACGGCCATGCGGCCCGTAACGGTGCCGCCCGCCTTTTCGACGAGTGCTTCCATCGCCTTGAGCGAGCCGCCCGTGGAGATGACATCGTCGACGAGCAAAATCTTCTTGCCGCGGATGAGGTCTGCATCGTCAGAGCCGAGGAAAAGCTTCTGCTGGGCGACGGTGGTGATGGACTTGTCCTCCACGGAAATGGGGTCGGGCATGTAGACCTTGGGGCCCTTGCGCGCGATAAAATACTTTTTCGCGCCGCTCTGGCGCGCCATCTCGTGGATGAGGGGGATGGACTTTGCCTCGGCGGTGAAGAGGTAATCGTAGTCGATGCCCTCGGCGAGCTTCAAGAGCTCTTCTGCGCAGCGCACGGTCAGCTCCGCATCACCGAACATGATGAAAGCACCGATATAAAGATCGTCCGTTACCTTGCAGATGGGAAAGTCGCGGTCAAGACCCGCGACATGCATCGGATAAGTCGCCATAAAAGGAAGCTCCCTTCGCGTTTTACATCTTTTTCTGCCGTTTCGCGCGGCAAACAGGATTTAGTATATCTTTTTTGCGCGGATTGTCAAGCGGTCAGACCTCGGTGTCGCCCTCGGGCAGGATGATCGCGCAGGCAATATAGGCGAGCACGCCGGTACCGGCGGCCAGAGCGAGGACCGCCCAGAGCACGCGCACGATCGACGGGTCAATGTTGAAGTAGTCTGCGATGCCTGCGCAGACGCCGCAGATCATCTTGTTGTTGCGGGACTTGTAAAGACGCTTTCTTTCGTCCATGATCGTTCTCCTTATCCGGCTGCGAGAGCAGCCACGGTGGGTTTATAAACAACTATTATAGTATATCACGTTTTTGCACGTTGTAAAGTGCGGCTTTTCCGCGTTTTGGGCAGGAAAAGGGGAGTGTGCAGAGGAAAATGCGCGATATTTTGCGCTTTTGCCGCTTTTTTGCCGGCAAGGGGCAAATTCCCACTTGCAAGTTCCTTTTTTCTGTGATATAAGTACCACTTAGACAAATGCTGTGAAAGGGAAAATAGCGTGTTTGTTCCGCGTAGAGAGGACTGGTCGGCGGCTGGGAGCCGGTCTGCGGGATGTCGCTTGGTTCGCCCCCGAGCAGCCGCGAGGAAATGCGCGGCCGGTCAGCCCCCGTTACGGGCAACGAGCGCGCGCCTTTGGGTGCGAATCAGGGTGGTACCGCGGAAGAAAGTCTTTCGTCCCGAGAGTGTCGGGAGGAAAGACTATTTTTTTGCCCCTGCCGCCGATTTTTGAAATTCTGCAAATTTTTACCTGAAAAGGAGAAATGATATGAAACAACAACTGGAAGCGATCCGCAAGGCGGCGCTCGATGCGATCTCCGACGCCGGCAAGGCGGAGGACCTCGAAGCACTGCGCGTCCGCTACCTTGGCAAAAAGGGGGAGCTGACCGCCGTTTTGAAGCAGATGGGCAAGCTCAGCGCCGAAGAGCGCCCCGTGATCGGGCAGCTCGCCAACGACGTGCGTGCCAAGCTCGAAGCGAACATCGAGGAAAAGACGAAAGAGCTCGCCGACAAGGCCATGGAGCTCAAGCTCAAGTCCGAGGCCGTGGACGTGACCATCCCCGGCAAGCAGGAAAAGATCGGCGTGAAGCACCCGATGTATCAGGTGCTCGACGAGATCAAGGACATCTTCGTCGGCATGGGCTTTGAAATTCTCGAAGACCGCGAGGTCGAACTTGCCGAGTACAACTTCACGAAGCTCAACGTGGAAGAGGGCCACCCCGCCCGCGAGTGGAGCGACACGTTCTATTTCACCGAGGACAGCTCGATCCTTCTGCGCACGCAGACCTCTCCGATGCAGATCCACGCGATGGAGACGCGCGAGCTGCCCATCCGCATTCTCGCCCCCGGCCGCGTGTACCGCAAGGACGAGGTCGACGCCACGCACTCGCCCATGTTCCACCAAATCGAGGGCATGGCCATCGACAAGGGCATTACGATGGCGGACCTCAAGGGCACGCTCAACGAGGTCGTGCGCCAGCTCTACGGCGAGCACACGGTCACGCGCTTCCGCCCCCATCACTTCCCGTTCACCGAGCCGAGCTGCGAAATGGACATTCAGTGCCACAAGTGCCACGGCGCAGGCTGCCCCACCTGCAAGGGCGAGGGCTGGATAGAGGTGCTCGGCGCCGGCATGATCCACCCGAAGGTCCTCGAGGGCTGCGGCATCGACTCCACGGTCTATTCCGGCTGGGCGTTCGGCATGGGCCTTGAGCGTCTGGCGCTCGGCCACTTCAAGATCAGCGACCTGCGTTTGATCTTCGAGAACGATGTCCGCTTCCTCGAACAGTTCTAATATTCCTCGCGAAAGCGGCGAGCCGCTTTCTGCGATCTCTTTCGCAGGGTGCTGCGCCGCACTCGCTTTGCTCGCACGCTTGCACCCTGAGCGGTGTTTTTTGTGACGCGCATGTCGTCACAAAAAACGAAATTTGATTGTTACTTCTTAGGAGGATACAAATATGATCCTATCCCGTAATTGGCTCAACGAATTCGTTGACCTCAAGGATATCACCGATAAGGAATTCAACGACGAGATGACGCTCTCCGGCTCGAAGGTCGAGACCATCGAGCGTCCTGACGAAAACCTCAAGAACGTGGTCGTCGGCAAAATTCTCGAGATGAAGCGCCATGAAAACTCCGACCACATGTGGGTCTGCCAGATCGACGTCGGTCAGGCCGAGCCCGTGCAGATCGTTACCGGCGCGTGGAACATCCATGTGGGCGACTATGTCCCCGCAGCGCTGCACGGCGCGCATCTGCCGGGCGGCGTGAAGATCGAAAAGGGCAAGCTGCGCGGCGTAGAGTCCGACGGTATGCTCTGCTCGCTCAAGGAGCTTGGCATGACGGCGGAGCATGACTTCCCCTATGCCGTCATCACGCCCGCGGCGCTTCTGAACGACTATCATCCCATCGACCCCGCGAAGCCCTCCATCCCCGCTGACATCAAGCCCGGCGACAAGGTCTACGGCCCTGTGCTCTGCGGCCGCGTCGAGGCGGTGGAGAGCACGGACGGCGGCTACGACGTTCGCGTGAACGACGGCACAGTCACCCGTGCGGCGAAGACTGTCTGCTCGAACCTCCACGAGGGCGACCTCGTCGCGTACAACACGAAGAGCGGCACCATCTGCACGCTCGAAGACCTGCACGCCGAGCAGAAGGAGTTCCCTCACTGCATCGCCGACGGTATCTTCGTTTTGCAGGAAGAGGACGCCGAGCCGGGCCTCAACATGGCGCACATCCTCGGCTTTGACGATTCCATCGTCGAGTTTGAGATCACGCCGAACCGCCCCGACTGCCTTTCCGTCATCGGCCTTGCCCGCGAGGCGAGCGCGACGTTCAAGCGCCCCCTTAAGCTGCACACGCCCGAGCCGCACGGCTGCGGCGGCAGCATCGCCGACCTTGTCGACATCGACATTGAGGACGGCGACCTCTGCCCGCGCTACACCGCGCGCATGGTGAAAAACGTCAAAATTGCACCGTCTCCGCGCTGGATGCGCGAGAGATTGCGCAACAGCGGCGTGCGCCCCATCAACAACATCGTCGATATCACGAACTATGTGATGCTCGAATACGGCCAGCCGATGCACGCATTTGACTTCAGCTGCGTCGAAGGCGGCCACATCATCGTGCGCACCGCGCGCGAGGGCGAGACCATCCAGACGCTCGACGGCAACGAGCGCAAGCTGACGGAGAACATGCTCTGCATCTGCGACGAGCACAAGCCCGTCTGCGTCGCGGGCGTCATGGGCGGCGCGAACAGCGAGATCGTCGGCGACACGGCGATGGTGCTCTTTGAGTCCGCTAACTTCAACGGCGTTTCCGTGCGCCGCACGGCCAGCGCCCTCGGCATGCGCACCGACGCCTCCTCCCGCTATGAAAAGGGCCTCGACATGATGAACACCATCAAGGCCGTCGAGCGTGCCTGCGAGCTCGTGGAGCTGCTCGGCTGCGGCGAGGTCGTCGACGGCGTGATGGACGTGGTCGCCAAGGAAAAGGCCCCCACGGTCGTCAAGCTCGAACCCGACAAGATCAACGCCCTGCTCGGCACGGAACTCAGCGAAGACCTGATGCGCGAAATTCTTGTCTCCCTCGGCTTTATCCTGAATGGCGACGACATCTACGTGCCGTCCTGGCGCGGCGACGTCGAGCATTACAGCGACATTGCTGAAGAGGTCGCGCGCTTCTACGGCTACAATAAGATTCCCTGCACGCTCATGCGCGGCGAGACCACGCGCGGCGGCTTTAGCGAGCAGCAGCGCTTCGACCGCGCCATCGGCGGCGCTGTGCGCGCGCTGGGCTACGATGAGATCATCACTTATTCCTTCATCAGCCCGACCTATTACGATAAGATCCGCATGCCGAAGGATTCCTCGCTGCGCAACTCCCTGAAGATTTTGAACCCGCTGGGCGAGGATACCTCCATCATGCGCACGACGATCCTGCCGAGCATGCTCGAGATCATTGCCCGCAACCACAGCTACCGCAACAAGTCCGCCCGCCTCTATGAGCTCGGCAAAATTTACCTGCCGCGCGAGGATGGCCTTGCTGACGAGCCGAAGTACCTCTCCCTCGGCGCTTACGGCGACGGCGTGGACTTCTTCTCCTTCAAGGGCGGCATCGAGACGCTGCTGCACGAGCTGCGCATCACGGATGTCAAATACGTCGCCTGCACCGACAACGATTCTTACCACCCCGGCCGCTGCGCGAAGGTGTATGCGGGCGAGACGTATCTCGGCGTGTTCGGCCAGATCCATCCGCTCGTCGCGGCGAACTACGGCATGGACACCGAGGTCTACACCGCAGAGCTGAGCTTCGATGCGATGTATGAAAAGCGCGGCGACATCCCTGTCTACCAGCCGCTTCCGAAGTTCCCCGCCGTCACGCGCGACATCGCCGTCGTGTGCGACGAGGCCGTCACGGTCGGCGCGCTCGAAGAGAGCATCCGCCGCGGCGCGAAGGGCCTTCTCAAGGATGTGTCGCTGTTCGATATTTACCGCGGCCCCGGCGTGGCCATCGGCAAGAAGAGCGTGGCGTTCAACCTCGTTCTGCGCGCGGATGACCGCAGCCTGACCGGCGAAGAGGCGGACGAGGACGTCCAGTCCATCCTCGCCGCCCTCAAGGCCGACCACAACGCGGTGCTTCGCTGAGAATTCCTTAAGGAAACATTACGATTTGGTTACAGTTGACAGCGCTCTCTTTACTTTTCAAAATTGCGTTGCTATACTGTCTGCATGGAAAGGAGGGACTCTCCCAATGGAAGAATTTACCCGAAAGTTTAATGTTGCGCAGGAAAAGGACGCTGAGATCCGTCATATTCTGACCACCGTTTATGCCGCGCTGGAGGATAAGGGCTATAATCCCATCAACCAGATCGTGGGCTACATCCTGTCGGAGGACCCCACCTATATCACGAACCATAACAACGCCCGCACGCTGATTCGCAAGCTGGATCGCGACGAGCTGCTGCAAACGCTTGTGCGCAGCTACCTCGGAAAGTAAGCGAAAACCGTCAAAATAACGACCCTCGGAGACCGTGAACGCGGCCTCCGAGGGTTTGTTGCATTTTTTCGCCCCACTTTTATTGACAAGGGGGGCAAAAAATGCTATACTGCAAAAAGTTACAAAACGGTTACAAAGTTACAAATTGGTTACAAGGACAGGAGTGAGTCAGATGGCAGAAGCTACGGAAGGTCTCGTTTACCGCGGACACCCGCTGCGCCGTGTGGATAATCTCATCTACTACGGCTCGATGGCGGATAAATATATCGTGATGATGCAGGTGTTGGATACCACGCCGCTCAAGGATATCACGCTTGCCAAGCGCGTTTCCATTCAGCTGCAGATGACGGACGCAAGCCTCCGTTCGCGCGACCGTGTGGTCCGCTCGACGGAAAAAGGAAGCCTCGGCGAGGCGATGGAATTTGCCTCCATCTGGCTTGAGCGCGCGCTGAGCGGCAAGATGTAAATAGCCGCCGCGCAGCCCCCTGATTTTATTCACGAAAGGATGACTCCACTATGAGAAACCATTCACGATGCTTATCGTTCCTGCTTTCGGGCATTCTCTCCGTCAGCCTGCTCGCGCCGCTCTCTTCGGCGCAGGCTGCTTACGACGGTTCGATCCGCAACCTCGTTGACCGCGTGACCGTGCTGACGGAATCCGTCCAGACCGAGAGCGCAAACGAAGAAGAGCTCGCCAAGCTCGATGAAATGCAGGCAGAGCTTGAAGACAAGGCTGACGCCAAGGAAGACGTGAGCGAGACCGAGACCGTCTCCATGGTCGTCACGGGCGGCACGATCAACGTGCGCACGGGCCCCGGCACGAATTACGACAAGATCACGCAGGTGGTCAGCGGCAAGCAGGTCACCGTCGTCGGTGAGTCGAACGGCTGGTATCAGGTCACGTTCGACTCGACGACCGGCTGGCTGCTCGGTGAATATCTGCGCGATCCTGCCGACCTCGACGGCACGGTGGGCGCGAAGGTCGTCTCCATGGCGATGCCCTTCCTCGGCACGCGCTACCGCTCCGGCGGCGCGTCCCCCAACGGCTTTGACTGCTCGGGCTTCACGATGTATCTCTACGCGCAGCTCGGCTACTCCCTGCCGCACTCGGCGACCGCCCAGTATAAGAACTGCGGCTACGCCGTCGCCAAGTCCGACTTGCAGCCCGGTGATCTGGTGTTCTTCTCGGATTCCTCACACGCCATCGGCCACGTCGGCATCTACATCGGCAATGGTCAGATCATCCACGCGCGCTACAGCGTTGGCAAGGTCATGATCGACAGCCTGTCCGCGAGCTACTATGCTTCCCGCTACGTCGGCGCGAAGCGCATCGCGTAAAAGTACATAAAGAAAGCGGAACAGCTTAGGCTGTTCCGCTTTTTTACTTCATCAAAAAGCAGCGAAGCTGCTTCTTGATGAGAGAGCTTCAGGAAATGGTGCTCACCGCACCATTTCCTGCAAAGTGTCGCTGCGGACGCGCGTGTCGTCCTCCGCGACGGATCAAAATACTTTGCCGCCTGCGGGCGGCAAATGAAGTCGATTGACCGTTCGTCTTGCCTTGCGCAGATAGTGCGAGCTGTTACTCAACAGTTGTTTCGGTGTCGCTTTCCTCGGCCTTCTTCACCTCCGCGGCGCGGATGGCTTCTGCTTCGGCCTTGGCTTCGGCGAGGACTTTTTTCTCGCTCTTTGTTTTGAGCTGCTTTTCGTCGAACTGTGCCCACATGTCAGGGCGGCGGAGCATTGTGCGCTTGTAGCTCTCCTTTTTGCGCCATTTGGCCACGTTTTCGTGGTGGCCGGAGAGCAGCACGTCCGGCACGCGGCGGCCGCGCCATTCATCGGGGCGGGAATACTGCGGATACTCCAAAAGCCCAGCCCAGTGGGACTCTTCGGTGAAGCATTCCTCCTCGGGCAGCACGCCCGGAACCATGCGGCAGATGGCGTCCGTCACGGCCATGGCGGGAATTTCGCCGCCTGTGACGACGAAGTCGCCCATCGAGAGCTCTTCGTCCACGCACTCGTCGATAAAGCGCTGGTCAATGCCCTCGTAGTGGCCGCAGACTAAAATGAGGTGGTCATACTTGTCCTTCAGCTCACGCGCCACGCTCTGCGTGAATGTGCGCCCGCAGGGGGAGAGGTAGATCGTATGCCCGCGGCTGCCCGCCTCCTCGCACACGTGTGCCCAGCAGCGGTATAAGGGGTCGGCCTGCATCACCGCGCCGCGCCCGCCGCCGTAGGGGTAGTCGTCGACCTGCATCTGCTTGTTCGTCGTGTAGTCGCGGATCTGGTGCGTCTTGATCGTGATGTAGCCGCGCTCCTGCGCGCGGCCAAGGATGCTGACGTTCATCATCGCGTCGACCGAAGCGGGGAAGAGTGTTAAAATATCAATCCTCATCGGTCTCTAACCCCTCGATCATGTGCACGCTGATCTCACGCGCATCCTCGTCAATGTCCGTGATGAAGATATCCTTCACCGCGGGGATGAGATAGGTCTTCTCCTCGCCTTTGACCTTGTAGAGCTTGTGGGCGGGGTAGGAGAGCACGTCCACCACCGTGCCGATATACGTGTGGGGGAAGTAGTTGTAGACGTTCATGCCGATGATCTCGGCGTCGAAGTGCTCGCCGGGCTTGAGCTGGACATCATTGCGGCGGATGGAGAGCACCTTGCGCTTGAGCGCGGCGGCAGCATCCATGTCGTCAACCTCGGGCAGCTTCATGAGCACCATGTCGCCCTGCACGCGCTTGCTCGTCGGGCGGAAGGGCGCGCCGTCCATGTAGAACGTTTTGAACCCGCACAGAAGCTCGGGACTCACGTCCCAAGGCTGTACCTTGACCTCGCCGCGCACGCCGTGCGTGTTCACGATCTGGCCGACCTCAATATATTCCGGGCGCGCGCTCGGCTGCGGCGCGCTCTTTTTGGAAAAGAGACCCATTGTCATGCTCCTTTGTTTTGTTCTATCCATCCAGTATAGCGGAATCGGCGGGGGATGGCAAGAATAAAAAACGTTCCCGAGAGCTTCTCGGGAACGTTTTTGCAGTTCAGTCTACGATGTCGACAGACACCTTTACGCCGGTGCGCTGAGCATAGGAACGGACGACCGTGCGGATCTCCTTGGCAATGCGGCCCTGACGGCCGATGACCTTGCCCATATCGTCAGGTGCGACGCGCAGCTCCAACGTAAGCTCGTCCGCGCCCTGCTTCTCCGTGACGGTGACGTCATCGGGATGCTCAACAAGGCTGCGGGCGATGTAGAGCAGCAAGTCTTTCATTTCTTGCACCCCGGGTCTTACAGCGCGTTGACTTTCTTCAGCAGCGCACGGACCGTGTCGGTGGGCTGAGCGCCGGTCTTGATCCACTCCTGAGCGCGCTCAGCGTCGATCTTGATCTCGGCGGGGGAGACGCAGGGATTGTAGGTGCCGATCTCTTCGATGAAGCGGCCGTCGCGGGGATAACGGGAATCAGCGACGACAACACGATAGAAAGGAGCTTTCTTGGCGCCCAATCTGCGCAGACGAATTTTAACCATGGTTACTACCTCCAAAAATAATGTAAATGATTTTGTATTATGATGAAATGCTTGTGCACTTATCAACAGAAATTACTTGAAGCGTTTTTTGCGCCCGAAACCGCGCATCCGGCCGCCGCCGAAGCCGCCCATGCCCTTTGGCATCTTGCCGCCGCGCGTGACCTGCTTGATCATGCTCTGCATCATCTCAAACTGCTTGAGCAGGCGGTTGACGTCCACAACCTCGAGTCCGCAGCCAGCGGCGATGCGCTTTTTGCGGCTGGCGCCGAGCACCGCGGGATTCTCGCGCTCGTAGGGTGTCATCGAGAGGATGATCGCCTCGGTGTGCGCCATCATCTTGGGGTCAAGCTCGGCATTTGCCATTTGTTTTCCGAGCTGGCCGGGCATCATGCCCGCGAGCTGTTCAAAGCTGCCCATGCTCTTGAGCTGGACGAGCTGGTCGTAATAATCAGAGAGGGTGAAGCGGTTCTTTTTGAGCTTTTCTTCGAGCTTTTTCGCTTTCTCCTCGTCGATGCTCTGCTCGGCGCGCTCGATGAACGACAGCACGTCGCCCATGCCGAGGATGCGCTGCGCCATGCGGTCGGGGTGGAAGGGCTCGATCATGTCGAGCTTTTCGCCCGTGCCCATGAACTTGATGGGCTTGCCGGTCGCCGCGCGGATCGAGAGGGCTGCGCCGCCGCGGGCGTCGCCGTCGAGCTTCGTGAGCACGACGCCGTCGATGCCGAGTGCCTCATCAAAGGCGGTGGCGGCGTTCACGGCGTCCTGACCGGTCATCGCGTCGACGACGAGCAGGATCTCGGTCGGCTTGACGGCGGCCTTGATGCGCTTGAGCTCGTCCATCAGCGCTTCATCGATGTGCAGGCGGCCTGCGGTATCGAGGAAGACCATGTCGTTGCCGTGGTCGCCGGCGTACTTGACGGACTCCTGTGCGATCTGAACGGGGTCGATCTGACCCATTTCAAAAACGGGGATATTTAATTGCTTGCCGACGACCTGCAGCTGCGTGATGGCCGCGGGACGGTACACGTCGCACGCGGTGAGCAGCGGACGGTGGCCCTGCTTGCGGAAGTAGCCCGCGAGCTTGGCAACGTTCGTCGTCTTACCGGCGCCCTGTAAGCCGACCATCATGACAACCGTCGGCGGCTTGGAGGCGAAGGTCAGCTTCGCGTTGGCACCGCCCATGAGCGCGGTGAGCTCTTCGCTGACGATCTTGATGACCTGCTGAGCAGGCGTCAGGCTGTCGAGCACCTCGGCGCCGACAGCGCGCTCGGACACGGTCTTGACAAAGTCCTTGACGACCTTGTAGCTCACGTCTGCTTCGAGGAGCGCCAGGCGCACCTCGCGCATTGCGAGCTTGATGTCCTCTTCGCTCAGGCGGCCCTTACCGCGCAGGTGTTTGAATGTGGCGTTGAGCTTTTCGCTCAGTCCTTCAAATGCCATGGATGAATTACTCCTTGAGTGCCGCCGCCTCGGCCTCGATCACGCCGGCAAGCTCTTCGAGCTGGCGGTCCTCATACCGGCGGAAGTTGAGCTGCTTGATCTGCTCGGCCGCGTCCGTGATCTTTTCCACGTGGGGCTGAAGCTGCATGAAGCGCTTGATGAGCCCCGTCTTGTCTTCGATCTCGGTCATGTAGTTCTCCGCGCGCACGATGACGTCGCGCACGCCCTGGCGGGAGATGCCGTAGTTCTCGGCAATTTCGGAGAGCGACAGGTCCTCGTTATAGTAGAGATCGTAGAATTCCTTTTGGCGGTCGGTGAGAAGCTCCCCATAAAAGTCGAAGAGCATCGTCATACGAAAGGTCTGGTTTTTCACGGGAAGTTCCTCCTTGTGCAGATTCTTATGTAAAGTTTTATACCTTTACAACATGAATCAGTTTACATGATTTTATCAAAATTGTCAAGGAAAAATCGCAAGAAAAACGTCATGCGAGCAGAAAATTCTTCCGTTTTTGCGCCGGAAAGTGCGGTGTAAGCAGAAAAGAGTGGAATTGTTCACAGTTTCGTGGTATCCTAAGGACAAATTCTGAAAAATGACCACAGGAGGAATCCGTGATGGAACCGGTCAGACTTGAGATCGCACCCGAGGTGAACCTCGACTATGTGCGCTCGGATAAATTCAAGACGGGGACGCTGAGCGTGCAGCTCATCACGCCGATCAACGAAAAAACGGCGAGCTTTGGCGCGCTGCTGCCGAGCGTGCTGCGCCGCGGCACGATGTCGCACCCCGATATGCGCGCACTTTCCACCGCGCTCGACCTGCTCTACGGCTCGTCCATCGGCTGCACGGTACGCAAAAAGGGCGAGAACCAGTGCATCGGCTTTGCCGCGAGCTTCATCGACGAGGAATTTGTCCCGGGAGGAGAAAAGCTGCTCGAGCCGATGTGCGATCTCTTGGGCGAGCTGCTGCTCGACCCCGTGACGCGCAACGGCCGCTTTTTGAACGACTATGTTGAAAGCGAGAAGCAGAACCTCATCGACGCCATCCGCGGCATCATCAACGACAAGCGCGACTACGCAGACCTGCGCTTACTTCAGGAGATGTGCCGTGGCGAGCGCTACGGGGTGGACAAGTTCGGCTCCATCGCGCGCGTTGAGAAGATCACGAACCAGACGCTCTTCCGCTACTATCAGGAGTTACTCTCCACCGCGCACTTAGAGCTCTTCTACTGCGGCAGCGCCGAGCGCGAGCGCGTGGAGGAGGCCATCTCCCGCGCGTTTGCGCCGCTTCAGCGCGGGCGTGTTGTGCCGCCGGTCATCGCGGAGAAGAAAAACGCGCCGGAGACGCCGCGCGAGATCACCGAGCGCATGGATGTGACGCAGGGAAAGCTCTCGATGGGCTGGCGCGCGTCGACGAACGACGCGCCTGCGATGATGCTGGCAAATTTGATTTTCGGCGGGTACAGCAATTCCAAGCTCTTTTTGAATGTGCGTGAAAAGCTGTCCCTCTGCTATTATGCTTCTTCCGCCTATCACCGCTCCAAGGGCATCGTGACGGTCTCGTCCGGCATTGAGTGCAGGGATGTGGAGACCGCTAAGCGTGAAATTCTTGCCCAGCTTGCAAGCGTGCAGCGCGGCGAATTTGAGGAATGGGAGGTCGAGGGCGCGAGAGCGTGCCTGATCGCGTCGCTCGAATCGCGCGGCGACAGCGCGGGCCGCATGGAGGAAAACGCCCTCGGTCAGGCGGCCACGGGCATCCGCGAGACGGCGGATGAGCTCATCGCGGCGCTGCGCGCCGTGACGAACGAGCGCATCGCCGAGGCCGCGCAGAGCATGACGCTTGACACGGTGTATTTCCTGACAGGGGAGGACAGCAAGGATGAATGAGAAAAGCTACCCCCGCATCGGGGAAACGGTCCTGGAAAAGACGCTGCCGAACGGCTTGAAGGTATTCATCGTCCCCAAGCCCCAGCACCGCAAAAAATACGCCTTTTTCGCCACGCGCTACGGTGGGATGGACATGCAGTTCATCCGAAACGGCGAAAAGTGCGACACGCCCGCGGGCATTGCGCACTATTTAGAGCACAAGATGTTCGACACGAAGGACGGCAACGCCCTACAGGTACTCTCGCAAAACGGCGCAGAGCCGAACGCCTTTACCTCCAACGCGATGACGGGCTATTACTTTGACTGCACCGAGCATTTTGAAGAAAACCTGCGCATCCTGCTCTCGTTTGTCTCCGTTCCGTACTTTACGGACGAAAGCGTGGAAAAGGAACGCGGCATCATCGGTCAGGAGATCCGCATGGTCGAGGATTCGCCCGACTGGCAGGTCTACGAAAGGCTCCTTGCCTGCCTGTACCGCTCGTCGCCCGCGCGCGTGCCCATCGCCGGCACGGTCGAGAGCATCGCAGGCATCACGGCGGAAACGCTGTACGACTGCCACCACGCGTTCTACTGTCCGTCCAATATGGCGCTGTGCGTTGTTGGCAACGTCGATCCCCACACGGTGATCGCACTGGCCGAGGAGGTCTTGCCCCGCGAGCGCGGTGAGGAGATCGCGCGCTGCTATGGCGAGAAAGAGGACGGCGCTGCCGCGCAGAAGGAGACCGTCACGCAGATGGAGGTCGCGCTGCCGCAGTTTTTAGTCGGCTTTAAGTGCGAGACGAACGAGGGCGACCTCCTGCGCCAGTCGCTCATCGGCGAGATGGCGAGCGACGTGCTGCTCGGCGATTCGTCGCCGCTCTACCAGCACCTTTACGACGAGGGACTCATCAATTCGAGCTTTGGCGGCGGCTTTGACCAGCTCCCGGGCGTCGCGGTGCTGTGCGCGGGCGGCGAGAGCGAGCAGCCGCAGCAGGTGAGCGACGCGATCTTGGAAGAGGCGCAGCGCCTCGCGCGCGAGGGCATCGACCCTGACTTTTTTGAGCAGATCCGCCGCGCGAGCTTTGGCGCGACGCTGCGCGCGCTCAACTCGTTTGAAAATATCGCCATCTCCATGGCGGACGGCTACTTCCGCGGCTTCGATGCGCTCCGGTTCCCCGAGGCGTACGCGAGCATCGAAAAAGCGGATGTCGAGCGCTTCCTGCGCAAAAACCTGACGGACAGCCGCCGCGCCATCTCCATCATCGAACCCAAGAAAGAAGGATAACGATCCCATGAGCTTTTCCGACGCGCCCATCAGCTTTCCCGGCCTTTTCGGCGACTGGCAGTTCACCGTGCCGTCCAAGGCATTGAACATCGGCAACGGCATCTACTGGTACGGCATCATCATCGCCGCGGGCATGCTGCTGGGACTCTATTTCTGCATGAAGCAGGCGCACAAATACGGCCTGACCGAGGACAATGTCATCGACACGGTGCTCTGGGTCATCCCGTTTTCCATCATCGGTGCGCGCATTTACTATGTGCTTTTCTACCTCGACCTGTTTCGCGGGAGCGACGGCTCGATCAACTGGTCGTCGACCTACCGCATCTGGGACGGCGGCCTTGCCATCTACGGCGGCGTCATTGCGGGCTTTTTGACGGCGTATCTTTTCAGCCGCCGCCGCAAGATCTCCTTCTGGGCGCTGGCGGACTGCTGCGTGCAGGGACTTTTCATTGGGCAGGCCATCGGCCGTTGGGGCAACTTTATGAATAGAGAGGCCTTCGGCGCGGCGACGGAGCTTCCCTGGCGCATGCGGCTCTGGACGTCGGCCACGACGTATATGGACGTACACCCTACGTTTCTTTATGAGAGCCTGTGGAATGTGATCGGTCTGCTGCTGCTCTATTTTGTTGTGTCCCGCGCCCGCCGCTTCGACGGGGAGAACACCTGCTTTTACTTCATCTGGTATGGTCTCGGCCGTTTCTGGATCGAGGGGCTGCGCACCGACAGTCTGTATCTTTTCCACTGGACGCTGTTTGGTCAGCGCATCCGCGTGTCGCAGGCGTTGTCGCTCGTGATGGTGCTCGTGTGCGCAGGGATCCTCGTCTATCAGTTCAAGGTCAAAAAGGCCGACGGGTCGAATCTGTTTGTCAAGCGTGTGCAGCAGACAACGGAGGCGGAAGAAGCCGCCGCTGAGCCTACCGCGCCGGACGAGAAGCAGTAAGCTCTATGCACTATCACATCGACAAATCCGCCGCGCAGAGCGCGTATTTACAGCTCTATCACCAGCTGCGGCGCGACATCGTCAGCGGTGTTTACCCGCTGGGAACGAAAATGCCCAGCAAGCGCCTGATCGCAACAGAGACAGGCGTGAGTGTCATCACAGTCGAGCATGCGTTGGCGATCCTATGCGACGAGGGGTATTTGGAATCCCGCGAGCGCAGCGGCTTTTTCGTGAGCTTCGCCGCGGCGGACTGCTTCCCGGTCTCCGAGACGGAGACCGAGCGCCGCACGACCGTTTCTCACGGGACGGAGGATGAATTTCCGTTCCCGTCGCTCGCCAAGACGATGCGGCGTGTACTCAGCGAGTACGGCGAGAGTATTCTCGTCAAGTCGCCGAACAACGGCTGCGCCGAGCTGCGCGGCACCATTGCGGCGTATCTCTCCCGCTCGCGCGGCATCAGCGTCCAGCCGGGACAGATCGTGATCGGCTCGGGCGCGGAATACCTCTACGGACTCATCGTGCAGCTTTTGGGGCGCGAGCGCGTGTTTGCGCTCGAAGACCCGTCTTACGACAAGATCCGCAGGGTGTATCAGGCGCACGGCGTCACGTGCGAGATGCTGCGCCTCGGCAGCGACGGCATCCGCTCCGATGAGCTCACCCGCGCGAGCGCGACGGTGCTGCACGTTACGCCCTTCCACAGCTTCCCGAGTCTGGTGACCGCCAGCGCGGGCAAACGCCGCGAATATCTCCGCTGGGCGGAGGAGCGCGGCGGCTACATCGTCGAGGACGACTTCGATTCGGAATTCAGCGTGTCGAGCAAGAGCGAGGATACGCTCTTCGCCCTCGAACCCGAGCGCTCGGTCATCTACATGAATACGTTCTCTAAGACCATCGCGCCGTCGATGCGCGTGGGCTACATGGTGCTGCCGCCCGCGCTCTCCGAGCAGTTTCGGCGCGAGGTGGGATTCTATTCCTGCACCGTGCCGGTCTTCGAGCAGTATGTGCTTGCCGAGCTCATCGGCAGCGGCGACTTCGAGCGCCACATCAACCGCATCCGCCGCAGACGGCGAAAAGAATGAAAAAGCGGCGGCTTTGCCGCCGCCTTTCAAAAAGTTTGAAAAATCGCTTGACGCGAAAAAATCTTTGTGCTATACTTCGATTTGCATTTGAACGAATGCGCTGGTGTAGCTCAGTCGGTAGAGCAGCTGATTCGTAATGATGAGGTCAAAACTGCTCTGAAACCCTGAAAGCCTTGGGGCACAATAGACACGAAATTTCGGTTGCCAGAAGTTTTCCACAAATGGGGTTTATTTGGGGTTTATCTCGACTTCAACAGGCAGAAAACCACATAAGCTGGTGTGGCGCAGTGGTAGCGCAATTGATTCGTAATCAATAGGCCAGGGGTTCAAATCCCCTCACCAGCTCCATAGGAACGGCCGCAGGAAACTTAACTTCCTGCGGCCGTTTTCTTTACTTCTTGTGATTTCACTTCACTTATGTCTTCACTTTTTGGAGCGACCAGATCGCCGAAGCGGTCAAAGGCCTCTGCTGCCTTTGCCTCGGCCGCGGCGATGACATGGGAGTAGATATTGCTGGTGGTGCTGGTCTGTGCATGGCCTAGGTTATGAGAAACAATGACAAGAGGGGTCCCATCTGCGATCATCAGGCTGGCGTAAGTGTGCCGGAGGGAATGGATGGTTACTTTTGGCAAGCCAGTCCTTTTTACAAATTTAGTGAACCACTGGGTGACGCTGTCCGGAAACATCGGAGCCCCTTCATCATTGGTGAAGATCCGATCGTCTTTATCCTGCCAGGCATCCCCCAAGGCCCCCCGCTGGGCATCCTGCCAGCGCTTATACTCCAGCAGGAGAAGAACAGCGGTGCGGGAGATCCTCAGCGGCCGCTCGCTGGTCGCGCTCTTTGGCTTATCGACATAGCAGCCTTCAGAAGAGATATAGTTCCATGTCTGGCGAACATAGAGCATTCGCTCATCCAGATCGACGTCGCACCATCGCAGACCCAGAAATTCTGCGCGCCGGAGTCCGGAGAGCAGATCAAAAGTAATGACCGCCCTCCACTTGATAGGCTCATCCTGCAGCAGCTCCAGCAGCCGCCTGGCATCCGGCTCATCCAGATAAGCGGCCTTCCTGTGGGCGATGCTGGGTAGATCGGCCCGCTCGGCTGGATTTCTCTCGATGTACTTCCACTTCACTGCACGGTATAGGACAGCGGAAAGCGTGCGGTGGTAGGTGTGGATGGTGCCGGGCTTCAGCGGCGTATCATCGTGCTGCCGGACAAAGAGCTTGTTGTAGGGAACATTCAGTTTCTCGCAGATCTGCTCGGCGCAGTTCTGGGCGATCCCACGGCCATTCTTCAGCTGAGAGAAGCACCAGATCGACACGCCGGTCTGCCGGGACAGCTCTGCCTTGCAGGTCTTGCGCTCCTTCATCCAGGCGGCGAAGTCCACCTTCGGCATCGCCTTACAGCGGTTCCGCATGCCTTCCTCCTGCAGGTTGGCGTAGAAAGACGCGATGTGCCCGGGCTTCAGATCCTTCAGCTTGATATGGCCAAGAGCCTGGTTGATCACGGCCATCTTCTCCTCATACCCGAATGCGGTTCTTTTCTTCAGGTTGGGCCGAGCATACTGCTCCAGAAAGATCTTCGTAAAATCCACCAGCCGGATGTTGCCGTTCTGGGTCACCTGATGCCGCACCCGCTCCTCGAAGAGCGTGGTCTCCCGGTTCAGGGCCTTCTCGATCTGTCGCTTCGTCATCCCCGGCTCTGGCGTCCACGTCATCTTCTCGCGGATCTGCTTGCCGTTGATGTCGTACCCATTGGACACGATGATCCGGTAGCTCTCGCCTCTCTTTTCAATTGTGGCCATAATTTGATAAAACCTCTCTTTCCATTCTTGCCAACCCAGCTTTTCCTGTGGTAGAATGGAAAGGCAAAGTTGGCGTCTTTTTGGTTGTGGCCATTCTGGCGTTGTATCTTCTTTCGTGGTGGATTGCAGATAAAATACTTTGCAGTGCCGTCCGGGTGTGTGGTAGCTCCCGGGCGGTTTTTTATCTTCAGATTACTTCGGCGACCAGCTTACCGGAGAGCCGGCTGAAGCTGATCTTGATAACGGTGTCACGCTGCAGATCGATGTCCACCTTGGCGGAGCGGATGGATCCGGACAGTTCGACTTTATGGGGGCCGGGCGCGAGATCTACACGCTCGGTTTTTCCATTGTCCACCGAGAAGCGGATGCTGCCATCGATGACGACCTTGATCGGCGGGTTGACCACGTACACCTGGCTGGCCCGGTCGAAGGTCAGAGCATAGGTCTGTGCGACCGGCTCCGGCGAAGCCTGTACTTTGGCGCCACACTTTGAGCAGAACACGCTCTCATCGGGAATCTGAGCCCCGCATTTGAAACAGAACATGGTATAGCCTCCTTGCTTTTTCCTAAAATCTACATGAATCACCCGAGCAGATCGTCTTTGTACCACGCCAGGATTTCTTTATCCGCAATACTTTCTGGATTTGACCATATCGTCCAGCATGTCAATAGCTTTTGCCTGGCCTTCGGCATTCAGTTGCGCAAATAGCTTGTAGACCTGCGTATCAGCACGGCTGTGGAGCAACGCATGAAACCATGCACCGAATGTTTTCTCCCCCGCCCAAACAGAAACGGGAACGCCATAGGCCTCCTCAAGAAGCTTAAATTCTTTTTGGAGGAAAGTGTTTTTATTACAAATCAAGCGCTCAATGGTTTTGCGGTCAACTCCGAGATCCTCTTGCATTTCCGGGATATTCAGATTTAGGGCTGTTGTCACATCGACAAATATGCGGCCCAACTTGTCAGCCTTGCTATGATCTTCTACCAAATCCGCTTTCTTAATGCCAAAGTAGTGAGCAAGAATTTCTATTTTGTCAATTCTCGGATACTTTTCTGCGCTCAGCCATCCGCTTACTGTTGTATATTTGAAATCCAAATCTGCGCAGAGCCTATTTCTATCAATACCATGTTGGTCCATGTAGTGTTGCAGATTCTCAGCGAAGATTTTCTTATTTCCTAAATCATTCTTCATTTCGTATCCTCCTCTTGCTACTACGCACTTACGATTGTACTCTTAAAGAATAAAAAAATCAATAGAAAAAATATTTTATTACACTTTTGGGGTTGACTAATTACTCTTTAAGGGTTATAGTTATAGGCGAAAGGAGGCTGAGTTTTATGCCTATCACCCTTAAAGCTGCAAGAGTAAATCAAAATATGACGCAGGCTGAGGCCGCAAAAGCGCTCAAAATTAGCCTTGCGAGTCTGCAAAATTATGAGGCTGGACGAAGATTTCCGAATGTCGAGGTAATTAAGCGGATTGAAGATGTCTATGGCGTAGAATACAAGGAACTTATTTTTTTACATTAAATTACCCTTTAAGGGTAATTCGAAGTGAGAAGAAGGTAACTGAATGGAATTGCTTATCAAAGGAACAGCAAAAGAAATTGCCGGCCTTGTACTTGCACTACAAGGCCGGCGAAAGCAGGACTTATTTGTTTCCAATATTGGCGACTTTAAAGTTGCTGCCTCAGCCATTCATGGTAAACCGCCAGCAGTTCCACAGCGGTCTGCCAGCAGAGACTCTGAAGCTGGAGCGGCCCCTCATCAAAAGGATTCAAGAGATCCTCGGCCTTGACGAGTTTCGCTGCGTTGTTTGCGTCTTTCATAATCCCCGCGACCACTTCATGGTTGAGCGTTGCGAGGAACTCTGTGAACGATGGCAAATTCATTTTTTCACCCCCTCTCTGCCGCCAGTCTACCACACAGGCCCGGAGAGGGCAATCCACCACGAAAGGAGATAACCCATGCCCAGAATGAGAACCGCAGCCAAGGCGCATGAGCTGATCTTGGAACAGGATCCCGAGAGTGAGATCACCCTTCACTACATAAGACAGCTTATCGCCACCGGCGCCATCCCTGTCGTCCATGTTGGGCGCAAGAAACTGGTCGATGTGGATCAGCTCATCGCATATCTTGCCGCAGGGACAGACGGGCCGCCTACCACCGCGCCCGTTACCCGATATGGCCATCTTAGGAGGATCGACCTATGAAGCGACTGACACGAGAAGAACGCCGGCGCATCCAGCGCCGTGCCGCAAACATCCGGTTCCTGGCCTTTGTTCTGATCCTGCTGGCGCTGGGCGTCTGCATCGGCTACACCGCCGCACGCGCTCAGAACGCCTGTGAGCCGCCCGAACCACAGGAGGTGGTATCCCAGCCCTCCCCTGTCGATGATACACCACAGGAGCCTGCAGAGAAGCCAGCAGAGGACTATTCCAGCCTTGACCGACTGGAGCTCATTGGAACGTTCACCGCTACCGCCTATTGCCCCTGTGTCAAGTGCTGCGGGATCTGGTCGGCCGAGCATCCGAGCCGTGATGCTGATTATGTGCAGCGGACAAGCTCCGGCACGATCCCCGAGGAAGGGCGCACGATATCGGCCGATTGGGATGTGCTTCCCAAAGGAAGTGAAGTTGTGATCAACGGCCATCCGTACATCGTTGAAGATACCGGCGGCGCTATCAAGGGCCACCGTATCGATATCTACTTTGAGAGCCACGAAGCCGCTCTGGAGTTCGGAGTTCAAGAGGTAGATATATATCGTGAGAAGGCCGTCTAAATACCTCAGATTCTTCCTGCCTTCTGCCGGGTGTCCTCCTGACTTCCCGGGATGCCCTCTCTTTGAGCCGGCCCCGCCAGTCCTTTGACATACGGCGGGCTCCCGGCAGAGGGCAGGACAAAAAAGTAAGAAAGGATGATCCACCATGAAAATCCGCATGAGCTACCGCAACGAGACCAAGACCTGTTACCGCTTCGAACGGCGTGATGATGCCGGAAACCTTATCACGCTGTATCTGAAGAAAATTGACATCCAGGAAGCCGGTATTGATCCCAAGAAGGGCATCGATGTCACGATTGAAGAAGCAAAGTAAGGAGGACACATCATGAATACCACATTCACCATCAATGTGCAGGGCGAGATCCGTCTGCCGGACATTGCTCTGCTGGCTCAGGCGCTGATGGGCAGGCCCCAGCCTGAAGCCGTGACCGCACCCCGGCCCACCGCACCGACCCCTGCCCCGCAGCCCGCTGTAAACCCTACCCCTGCCGCTGTAATCCCGCAGACCGCTGCTCCAACTGCCCCTTCTGCACCTGCCCCTTCTCCTGCGATCCCCATGACACCTGTTACGGAAGCGCCGAAGTATTCCATCGATGATATCGCCCGCGCCGGTGCGGAGCTGGCTCAGCAGGGTCCAGACAAGATTGCCGCGCTGACCGGCCTGCTTCAGCAGTTCGGCCTGCAGGCCGTCACGCAGCTCCGCACGGAGCAGATGGGGCCCTTTGTACTGGCGATGAGAGGAATGGGGGCGCGGATCTGATGCCGACACCTGAGATCCACGCGAAGCTGAGCGCATCGGCATCCCACTCGTGGCTCAACTGCCCGCAGTACATCAAAGTGCAGGAGCTGTTTCCCGAGTCTACCAGCTCCTACGCGGAGGCCGGCCGTCTGGCTCATTCCATTGCGGAATACAAGGCTCGCAGCTACTTTCTCGAGCCCGTCGGCAAGCGGGGCTACAACGCCCGCCTGAAGAAGTTCGCCGCGGAGCCTGACTACGACCCCGCCATGGAAGAGGCAACAGAGCTTTATATGGAGACGCTGAAGGAGCAGGCCATGACCTTTTCCGCACCGCCCTTCGTGGCGCTGGAGACCAGAGTGGACTACTCCGAATATGCGCCCGACGGCTTCGGTACCGCTGACTGCATCATGATCGGCGGCGGCCGCATCGTGATCTGCGACTACAAGAACGGCGCCGGTGTTCCGGTTGAGGCCGAGCGCAACAGCCAGATGATGCTGTACGCTCTGGGTGCGCTGGCCAGCTTCCGCCCCATCTACGGCGATACGACCACCACGGCGCGTCTGGTCATCATCCAGCCTCACGCCGGAGGTGTGAAGGAGTGGGAGATCTCCGTGGAGGAACTGACGCGGTGGGGGCACGAAGTCGTGGCCCCTCGCGCAAAGACAGCGTTAGAGGGCGCGGAGCCCGCCTGCCCCGGCGATTGGTGCCGCTTTTGCAAGGGCAAGTCCCAATGCGCCGCCCGGGCAAAGCAGATGTTGGAGGTCGGCAAGCAGTATCAGATGGCGCCCGCAGCGGGCTCTGAGAAGCTGCCGCCCAAGTATGACGGCCCGTTGCTCTCCGATGAAGAGGTCGGCGCGGCGCTCTCGGCCGGTGCAGGATTGGTTGCCTGGTACAAGGACTTGCAGGATTACGCCCTGCTGGCCTGCCTGAATGGCCGTGAGATCCCCGGCTTCAAGGCGGTGGAAGGCCGTGGTTCCCGCGATTGGGGCGATGACCCCGATGCGGCATTCCGAATCCTGCAGGAGCGTGGTGTCGCGGAGGCGATGCTGTATGAGCGCAAGCCTGTGACCGCCCCCGCTTTGGAAAAGGCCCTAGGTAAGAAGCTGTTTGCCGAGGTCGCTGACGGGCTCGTGCGCAAGCAGCAGGGCAAGCCCACCCTCGTACCCGCAAGCGATAAGCGGCCACCCTACAACGCCGCGGAGGCGGCTTTCCAGCCGGTGCCCGACAATGGGTAACACGCTGGAGATCCACGATGGCGACTTCCATCTGATAATCTATCTGGATAAGCTGCACAGCTTCCCGCGGGCGAATTTCTGCCGTCTGCTGCGACTACTGCGGCGGTACCCGGACGCTATGGAGCAGCTGGGCGTATATCTGCGAGAGCAGATCCCTATCTGCAAAGCCGGATGGGAAGCATGCAGCCGGGAGTTCGTCAATGGCTGGCGGATCGCAAACCCTCGCTCCCGTACTCCGGAAAACATGTCGAAGCTGTCCGAGAACAAGCGGCTCGAAAAGAATCTGCGTACCGCAAAGCGCCTTTATACCACATACACGCGTTTACTTCAAATCTATGAAAATCAAGGAGGAACACACAAATGAATCCTACCACCATCACCATCGGAGAAGTCCGCTTCTCCTACGCCAATGTTTTTCAGCCGCAGGCCCCCGCCAATAACCCGCAGGCGGAGCCGAAGTTTTCCGTGACCATCCTCGTCCCTAAGACCAATGCCCAGGCAAAGGCCGCCATCGATGCCGCGATCAACTCCGCCATTGAAGCCGGTGTGTCCGCCAAGTGGAACGGTGTCCGGCCTCCGGTCCCCTCCATCTGCGTCCATGACGGCGACGGTGTCCGGCCTTCCGATGGTCAGCCCTTCGGTCAGGAGTGCAAAGGGCATTGGGTATTCACCGCATCCTGTAAGGCAGATCGGCCTCCCTTCGTGGTGGATGCTCAGGTGCAGAAGATCATCAATCCTGCGGATGTCTATTCCGGCTGCTATGGCAATGTCAATGTGACCTTCTTCGCCTACAATTCCGCCGGCAAGAAGGGCATCGGCTGCGGTCTCAACGGTATCCAGAAGACCCGCGATGGCGATCCCCTGGGTAGCCGTGTGACCGCCGAAGAGGCATTCTCTGCCGTGGCTCCCACCGCTGGCCCTGCCGCCTGGCCTTCTGCTCCCGCTCCGGCGGTCCCCGCCGGCTGGGGCGCTCCCGCGCAGCAGCCCGCCCCCGGTGCCTGGCCTTCCGCTCCCGCGCCTACCGGCTGGCCCAATGTCTGATCTGCTGGGGCCCCGCTTCGGGGCCCCTTTTATTCTCAAAGGAGGCGGCGCTTATGCTCCATCATCTCTTCATTGATATCGAGACCTTCAGCGATGTGGACATCGGTAAATCGGGCCTCTACAAATACGCGCAAAGTCCGGTATTTCAGATCCTGCTGTTCGCTTACAGCCTGGACGGCGCACCCGTTCAGATCGTAGATCTGACACAGCCAAACTCATACCTGCCGCAGGAAGTGCTCCGTTGGATGTTCAATAAGGATTGCATCAAACACGCCTACAACGCCGCCTTCGAGTGGTACTGCCTCAGCCGCCACTTTCATCTGCCGGAGGACGAGTGTTATGCGGGATTTTCTGCTGTGACCTGGCTTTCTCAGTGGCGCTGCTCCATGCTCCATGGGATGTACACTGGCTATCCCGCAGGTCTGGACGCCGTTGGACGGGCCCTGGGTCTTCCGCAGGACCGTCAGAAGATGTCTGTGGGGAAATCCCTCATCCGCTACTTCTGCGTGCCCTGCGCTCCCACAAAGGCCAACGGAGGCCGTGTGCGGAATCTCCCTCATCATGACCCGGATAAGTGGGAACTGTTCAAGACCTACAACGGGCAGGATGTCGTGGCTGAGATGGAAATCGACCGGAGATTGGATAACTTCCCTGTGCCGGACGACGTGCAGCGGCAATGGGAGCTGGATCAGCTGATCAACCTGCGCGGTGTCGCCGTGGATATGGAACTGGCCGACAGCGCGATCTGCCTCGGTGAGACCGTCAAAGCGCAGCTGATCGCGGAGGCGCAGGAAATTAGCGGCCTGGAGAACCCCAACAGCGTTGCGCAGCTGACGCGCTGGCTGGAAAAGGAGACCGGCGAGGAGCTGGCCGATCTGCGGAAGGATACCGTGTCCGACCTGCTGGGCAAAGACCTTCCCAGCGATGCCGCCCGCCGGATGCTGGAGATCCGCAAGGAGCTGGGTAAGACAAGCACCAAGAAATATAACGCAGTAGAGACCTGCGTCTGCGCAGATGGGCGTGTCCGTGGCCTGCTCCAGTTCTACGGGGCCAATCGGACGGGCCGCGAGGCCGGAAGGCTGGTTCAGGTGCAGAATCTTCCGCACGATGTTGTTCCGGCCACGGATACGGCACGCCGGCTGGTGAAAGACCGTCAGCTCGATGCCCTGCGTCTGACCTACGGCAGCGTGACCTCTACACTCTCGGCGCTGATCCGCACCGTCTTTGTGGCCGCACCGGATAAGACCTTCATTGACGCCGATTTCTCCGCTATCGAGGCCCGCGTGATCGCGTGGCTCGCCGGCGAATCGTGGGTACTGGATGTCTTTCGGACGCACGGCAAGATCTATGAGGCCACCGCCTCGCAGATGTTCAATATCCCCTTTGATCGTATCAAAAAGGGCAATTTGGAGTATGCCTACCGCGCCAAAGGTAAAGTGGCCACGCTGGCCCTCGGATACCAGGGCGGCCCGGGGGCACTGATTGCTATGGGTGCCCTGCGCAGCGGGCTGACCGAGGAGGAACTTCCGGACATTGTAGACCGCTGGCGGCGCTCCAATCCGGCCATTGTGAACTTCTGGTATCTGCTGGACGCGGCCGCGCAGGAGGCTGTGCAATCCGGCCGAACCTCTACCGTTGGCTGCGTCACCATCGGACGCGAGTGCGACCCCGCGAATGACCTGGACTTCATGACAATCCGGCTCCCCAGCGGCCGCAAGCTCTATTATGTGAGCCCTTATATGGGCACCAACCGCTTCGGCAAGCCGAGTATCTGCTACTGGGGCCAGAATCAGACCAGCAAGAAATGGTCGGTGCTGGAGACCTACGGCGGCAAGCTGGCAGAGAACATCACGCAGGCCGTGGCCAGAGATTGCCTGTTCTACGCCATGGAACAGCTGACCGCCGCCGGCTACCGCATCGTATTCGATGTCCATGACGAGGTCGTGATCGAAGCCCCCGCCGGGATGGCCAGCCTTGACCGTGTGGTCGAGACCATGTCGCAGCCGGCTTTGTGGGCGGCGGATCTCCCGCTCAATGCCGCCGGCTGGGTGGACAACTACTTCAAGAAGGATTGACGCCAATGAATGACTTTCGGCGCTGGACGCCAACAGAAGAGGAGTACATCCGCGACCATTGGAGATCTCAGAGCGACGCAGAGATGGCGAAAGCGCTGGGGCGTTCGGAAGGCGCCGTGAGAACAAAGCGGCGGCAGCTGCGCTGCTCACCGCAAAAGACTTGGACTCCGGAAGACGAAGAGTATCTGCGGGAAGCTTGGGGCCGCGTGTCGATCCCGGGGATCGCAAAGCACCTTGATCGAACAGTAAATGCCGTCAAAGTTCATGTTGCAAGGCTTGGCCTGGGGGCGGTGTTGGCCAACGGTGATTATGTGACCTTCAATCAGCTCATGCTTACCCTTACCGATAATTCCCAATCTTACAGCTACCAAATGAAAAGCTGGGTAGAGAACCGAGGGCTTCCGGTGCATACCCAGCGGGTAGATCAATGCGCATGGCGTGTTGTCTATTTGGACGAGTTTTGGGATTGGGCAGAACAGCATCGAAGTTTTATTGATTTCTCTAAACTGGAGCCGTTGGCGCTCGGCAAAGAACCGGATTGGGTTCCGGAGCAGCGCCGCAAAGACTTCCAGGCATTTGCGCTGCAGCGGAAAGATCCGTGGACTCCGGATGAGGACAACCAACTGATTCGGCTTCTGAAGCTTCATAAGTACGGTTACGCAGAGTTGTCGGAAAAACTTCGCAGATCAGAGGGGGCCATCGTTCGCCGTTGCCGCGATCTTGGGCTGAAGGAACGCCCTGTACGGGCGGACAACCATGGCGCAAATGCCGCCTGGACCGACGCTCACTTCCAGGGGCTTGCCGACGGGATCCGACACGGTGACAGTTATCCTGCAATTGGGAAAAAGATAGGAAAATCAGAAAAGGCCATCCGCGGGAAAGTTTACTTTACCTATCTGACCGAGGATGCTGATAAGGTGCGTGCCATGTTAGGCAGCGGCGCGTGGGGAGACGGTGCGCCGGAGCCCACCGTTCGGCAGGGATTTAGCCTGTCCAGGACTCGAACCGAAGTCCGCAGGAGCCTTTCTGTTCTGGCTGCGCTGTTAAGGCCGCGGCTGAATGATCTCGGCTGGGACGAATACTGGCAGCGCGATATGTGTCAGCATTGGGACTCCATTCATGGCTGCCTGATGAAAAGCCCTAACTGCGACGACTGCACAAAGTTCCAGCGCATCCGCCCACAGTACTGCCGGATGTGCGGCGGGGAGTTTCTGGAGCGGAAGGAACAGACTTACTGCCCGAAGTGCCGGGCCATGCGGAAGAAACAAGCCCAAAAGAAATACGCCGTACTCCACGCTCGGGGCCGGTACTGACCATTTATCTTTGATCCACCACGAAAGGAGACGCAAGATGGCAAAATGTAAAATCTGCGGAAAGGCCGTAGTAACAACCAATGTATTCCACCGTGAATGCTGGCAGGAGGAGGCCGAGAAGCTCGCACAGGTATTCTGCGATGATTATTGCCGCTGGCCGCGCGAGTGCCCCAACCAGGACGAGCTGGAAGATAAGCATTGCATCAGCTGTGATCTGATCCGCGTCCTGAATCTCGGGTTGTGAGGTGCAATCCATGAAGATAGAAGAATTGATTACGGCCCTTCGTGGGCTGAAGGTAGAGACTGGGAGCCTAGCCTGTCTGGGCTGTGGCTATGAGCATAGCTGTGGGATCCACGGGTGCGCGATTATAAACGCCGCCACCGACCGGCTGGAGGAGCTTCCAGAGGAGGAGCTGTGATGGCAAAGGTGGACAAGCCGGAGATTGGAGCAGAAATGCACGCCGTTTTTGAGCATCTGTACAGCAACAACTCGGCCCCGGCGAGAAGCCTGAAGGAGTATTGCGTCTGCAAGGGTACTGTGCGCGGCTTTTACACCGGGAGCTATACAGATGTTTGCATGCTGTTCAGGGGGCCGGAAGGATGCCCGTTGTTAAGTTACTACAAACTGGAGGACATCGGCAAAAAGCTATTTTACAAGGCAGCGGATGCCGCCGAGTTGGCCAAAAGCATGACCGAGAAATACGAACGGATATGGGGCTGGATTGGGGCTCCAGAGTTCCCCATGGCCAGACCGTGGGAGGATTTATTGGAGAGGAAAGATGACAGCACGCCGGATATGGAAATCGAAGGCCGCGGCTGAAGGAGGAAGTCATGAATATCACTATTGCTTCAAAACTCATGGAGTTGTACGCAACCTGCCCTAAATGCGGCTGCGAGGTAATCGGGAACGGAAAAGGCTTGCTAGAATGTGATACCGCCGCCGGCTTCTTTAAGCGTTCCTGTGGCTGTGGCTGGCACGTCGAGGTCACAGAGGTAATCACAGAGGGATCTATGCCCGAGGCTCCTCCGGAGCTGCCGGCCGAGGATGAGGACGAGCCTGAGCCCGTGGCCTTTGCCAATCCGGAACCCGAGCCGGCGCCCGAGCCCATTTCTGAACCCGAACCTGTGCTGGAACCAGAGAAGATCAGACCGTGGAATGGGTTCGTACATATCCGTTGCGAGGCTTGCCACAAGGAGTCCACGACCTGCCTGAGGACGCCGACCGACACCTACATCTGCAAGGAATGCGGACATGAGATGCCGCTTCCGAAGGCGTACCGTGCCTACACCAGATGTGAGTGTGGCCAGAAAGGAGCCTATCTCACCAATATCACGGATTGGGCCTTCGACATTCCCTGCGTCCGCTGCGGCTCCCCCAATACCGTGACCTATAACCCGGGGCGGGACTGCTACGGCCCCGTCGGCAGCACCCAGCGGCGGACGAAACCACGAAAGAAGAAATGAGGAGGTAAGAACGATGAAGCGTGAAACCTATCAGCGAGGTCTGCCCGGCGTCAAATGGGGCATCTGGAATTGCCAGAGGAAGTGCTTTCAGTTCAGCATCTGCGAAGATACTCCCATGTTGGCTGAGGCTCGGCTTTACCAGAAAATCGGTGATGACGCAAAGAAATGGCGCTTCGAGCCCCGCCAGCTCCCGGGCAAATACGCAACTTTTTCACCCGTTTTATAATATCCGTTTTCGCCCCCATTTTTATGCCCGAAAACCGAATATGCCGGAATGACCGTCAAACCATTGCAGGGACTATATTTCCAGACTGCTGAATCACCAGTTTTTTACCTAAGTTATAGAAACCTACGGTAAAACTTTTTTGACCCCCAACAGATTTCATAACTTTTTGAGCGAAAAAACATTCAGCAGCTAATTTGTTTCTCTGTTGGATCAGGTCCTTGCGGCAGTAAGGCCGCAAGCTCTGAGCCGGATACATGACCTGTCTACTATGTATACCCAACAGACGGGCGCCGAAATAGTGTCTTACGCCGGCCACGGCGGAAGCACTTTTTCGACGCCACACAGCTGCAGACTGACCATGCACAAAACACCCAGACAGTTTTGCGCTGCCAGATTACTACCTGAATCTGCCGCCCCATTGCCGGGGCAGTCGGCCGATGTAAAATCACTACCTTTTTCTGCCGCCACTTCAGGACAGCTTTTGGTAGTTCCCGCTCCGGCTCAAAAAGACCCCAGGTGATAAAGCCTCATGTTCGATACCGAAATCTGAGCCCCCTGTACGGCGATCTCAAAAAGGCCAAAATCGATACCAGTTTCTGCCCCTGGTTTTTCGCAGATTTTGGTATCTCCAGATATGCCCGTTTCCGGCTGCACGAGGCCGGTCGGGCCCATGACAAATTTACGCCCTGCGGGAGGCAACTGATATGCTGAACATGGTAAATGACAGACAAATCACGATCACGACCGGCTCCAGCCGCCGAGCCGTGCAGTGGACACCGCAGCTCATGCGGTTGTCCGAATTTTATGAACGCCTAGGCCTGCCCGCCCGGAGCGAGGAAACGCTGGCGGAATATCTGAATCTTCCCAAAGGCCAGCAGGATGAGATGAAGGATGTGGGCGGCTTCGTTGCCGGTACCCTGAACGGCCCGCGCAGGAAGGCCAACGCCGTCACCGGCCGCGACCTCATTACGCTGGATCTGGACAACATCCCCGCGGGCGGCACCGACGATGTGCTTCGCCGTCTGGAGGCCCTAAACTGCGGGTACTGCGTCTACTCCACTCGCAAGCATATGACGGCGGCTCCGCGGCTGCGTGTGCTGCTGCCTCTCAGCCGCACCTGCTCCGCTGACGAATACGAGCCCTGCGCCCGACGCATGGCCGATCTCATTGGCATGGAGCTGGCCGATCAGACCACCTTCGAGGCCTGCCGCCTGATGTACTGGCCCAGCTGCAGTAGCGACAGCCAGTATGTCTTCCACTACACCGACCGGGAAATGCTTTCGGTGGACTGGCTGCTGAGTACATACGAGGATTGGCATGATATCACCTCCTGGCCGGCTCTGCCGGGCACTGCTGCGCTTGCACGACCGGCGGCCAAGCAGGGAGACCCCCTCACTAAAAACGGCGTTGTGGGCGCTTTCTGCCGCGTCTACGACATCGAAGCTGCTATGCAGGCATTCCTGCCCAATGTCTATACACCGGTGGATTCCATGCCCGGGCGCTTCACCTTCCTCGGCGGCTCCACCACCGGCGGTGCGGTGCTCTATGACAATGGCAAGTTCCTGTATTCCCATCATGCTACAGATCCGTGCAGCGGCAAGCTGGTGAACGCCTTTGACCTCGTCCGTCTGCACCGCTTCGGCGATCTGGACGACAGCGCCGCGCCCAATACGCCCATCAATCGGCTGCCCTCCTATCTGGCCATGAGCGAGACCGCCACCAATGACAGCCGCGTCAGCGGCCTGCTGCTGCAGGAACGCTGGGAGACCGCCTCGGAGGTATTTACGCCGGTCAACGGGGATACCGGCGAGATCGATCACAGTTGGATGCAGCTGCTGCAGGTCAGCCCGAAATCCGGCCTGCCTAAGGCCACCATCGACAACATCTGGATCATCCTGGAGCACGATCCTCGTCTGAAGGGGAAGTTCGCCCTCAACGACTTCGCCGGCCGCGGGGAGGTACTGGGTGCCCTTCCATGGGCAGAGGATGACCGGCGGCGCTTTTGGGACGACAACGACAACGCCGGCCTGTACTGGTATCTGGAGAAGTATTACCAGATCACCGGCAACGGCAAGATAGACGGAGCCCTTTCCCTGCACAGCGCCAAGCACGCCTTCAATGACATTGAGGCGTATCTGATGGGCCTGCAATGGGACATGACGCCGCGGCTGGACAAGCTCTTCATCGACTACCTGGGCGCCGAGGATACGCCCTATACCCGCGCTGTGACGCGCAAGGCGTTCGTGGCAGCGGTGGCTCGGGCTCTGAATCCGGGAGCCAAATTCGATTGCATGACGATCCTCTCAGGGCCGCAGGGCATCGGCAAGAGCACGTTGCTGGATAAGATGAGCAAGGGCTGGTTCAACGACTCGATCCGCACCTTCGAGGGCAAGGAGGCCAGTGAGCTGCTTCAAGGCGTGTGGCTGGTGGAGATCTCCGAGCTGGACGCCTTCCGGCATAGTGATGTCTCCCGCATCAAGCAGTTCCTCAGCCAGCGGGCGGATCGGTTCCGTGCTGCTTATGGCCGCCATGTGAAGGAGCTGCCGCGCCGGTGCGTGTTCTTCGGCACCACCAACAGCGACGACTACCTGCACGATAAGACCGGCAACCGCCGCTTTTGGCCCATTGATGTCGGTCGTAACCCCGTGACCAAAAATGTATGGAAGCAGCTGCCGGAGGAACTGGATCAGCTCTGGGCAGAGGCGGTGACTTACTGGAGATTGGGGGAACCTCTGTATCTCAGCGGAGAGGTCGCCGACGCAGCGAAGGCGCAGCAGGAATGCCACCGTGAGGTCAGCGTTCGGGAGGGATTGATCCTGGACTTTCTGGAGAAAGAGGTTCCCCACGATTGGGCCAGCTGGAGCCTCGACCGGCGGCGGGTATTCTGGTCCGGCGGCGCAGTTGGAGACGCACGGCTGGCACCTAGGCAGCGGATCTGCGCGCTGGAGGTCTGGTGCGAACTGTTCGACGGTCAGGGCAAGGATATGCGCCGCGCGGACGCCCAGGAGATCAACAGCATCATCGCCACGGCGGCGGGATGGAAAAAGGCAGAAAATGCATTAAAGTTCGGATATTGCGGAGCCCAAAAGGGCTTTACTCGAGAGGTAACTTTCTAAGGGTAACTTTCAAAAAGCAGGGGTAACTTTCTCTTAGAAAGTTTCGGAGAAAGTTACCTTGAAAGTTACCGCAAAAAGCCTTGCGCCGCAAGGGATAGAGTTCAAAGGTAACTTTGGTAACTTTCTTTTTAAGTATTAAATAAAACAGGTAATTAGGGAGCCTGTATTCTCCCTAATCCGCCTAAATGCGTATACGCCCTCGCGTGCGCACACGCGCGCGTGATAGCAATTCGAAAGGAGACCACAGTATGAGAGAAAGCAGCATTGAGTCGAAACTGGTTCGGATGGTTCGTGAACGGGGCGGGCTGTGCTTCAAGTTCGTCTCGCCGGGGAATCCCGGTGTGCCGGATCGCATCGTTATAACGCCCGCCGGCCGCACTGTGTATGTGGAACTGAAGACAGAGGTGGGACGGTTGGCAGCCATCCAGAAGTGGCAGCATGAGGAGCTGCGCAAGCGCGGCGCGGATGTCCGGACGTTGAAAGGGCTGGAGCAGGTAAAAGCATTCGTGGAGGAGGTGTTTCCGGCATGAGATATAAACCGCATCCGTATCAAGCCTACGCCATCAGCCGTGTGATCTCTGATCCCTTCGTGGCGCTGTTTCTGGAGCCGGGCTTGGGGAAGACGGTCATCACGCTGACCGCCATCCAGGAACTGAAGTTTCATCGATGGGCGGTCTCCCGCCCGTTGGTGGTGGCTCCGAAGAAGGTGGCCGAAGCGACATGGGCATCCGAAGCAGCAAAGTGGGATCACCTGCAGGGCATGAAGGTCATTCCGATCCTGGGCACAGAGAAGCAGCGGATCAATGCGCTGTACGCATCCGGCGATGTCTGGGTAGTCAACCGCGAGAATGTTCCCTGGCTGGTGGACTACTGCCGAAATGACTGGCCCTTCGACATGGTGGTGTTGGACGAGTCCACCAGCTTCAAGAATTCCAGGTCGAAACGGTTCCTTGCCCTGAAGCGGGTACGCCCACGGATCCAGCGCCTGGTGGAGCTGACCGGCACACCATCGCCCAACGGCCTGCCGGATCTGTACGCGCAGATCTTCCTGCTGGATGGCGGGGCACGGCTTGGTCGCACGCTGACCTCTTTCCGGGAGAATTTCATGTCACAGGACTACGCCCATCCCGGCCAGCAGTATCGGACCTATTCGCTTCTGCCGGGGGCTGACCAGCGGATCCGTGACGCGGTCTCCGATATCTGCATCAGCATGAAGACAGAGGATTATCTGACGCTGCCGGACTTCGTTGAGCATATCGTGCCGGTGGCCCTGGATGCCTCCGCAAAGAAAGCCTATCAGAAGCTGGAGCGGGAGATGCTGCTGCAGGTGGACACGGAAACCATCACCGCAGGGAGCGCTGCGGCGTTGAACGGGAAGCTGCTGCAGCTGTGCGGTGGTACGGTCTATACCAATGACGGCGGTGTGGCCGACGTGCACACCTGCAAGATCGATGCCTTCCTGGAGCTGATTGAGCAGTTGAACGGTGAGCACGCGCTGGTGTTCTTCTGGTACAAGCATGAGCAGGATCGCATCATACAGGCCCTCGCCGGCAGCGGCCTGCGGGTACGCAAGTACGAAGGGCCGGAGGATGAGCGAGCTTGGAACGCCGGTGAGGTGGATATCCTTCTTGCCCATCCCGTCAGCTGCGGCTACGGCCTGAACCTGCAGGCCGGTGGCCACCACTGCATCTGGTTCACGCTTCCGAACTGGGCGCTGGAGATCTTCCAGCAGGCAAATAAGCGGCTGCACCGTCAGGGCCAACAGTTCCCCGTGATCTCCCATCTGCTGATTACGCAGGGCGGCGTGGACGAGGATGTCCTGGCCTCTCTCCAAACCAAGGGCGATGGGCAGGAGGCGCTGATGCAGGCATTGAAGGCGAGAATTGAACAGGCGAAACGGAGCATTGCATGAGTACGCTGAAGGAAATGGCGCATGAATACAAAGTTGCCGCCGCAAAGCTGGCCATGGCCATTGAGCGGCATAAGACCGCGGGGGATCTGACACCGGCCGAATTGAATTCACTCCAACAGGCGCTGCGGGATACCCGCGACGCAGCGCATCTTCTGTCGGGCTATTACGATACGCCGCGGCAGGATATCGGCCTTACGATGCAGGGCATACACGCCAGGAGGACACGGGATGACCATTGATGAACTGAAAGCTAGGAAGCAGGAACTGATGGCCCGAAAGAAGTATGAGTTGGAGCTACAGGAACGGGGCGAAGGCGATAACATGGCGTTGTTCATGGTGAATGAGGAATTACTGGACGTAAACGCCCAGCTTCGTGCATTGGCTCCTGCGGGAAAGCGTCCTAAATTTGGCCGAAGAGGGCGAACGGTGCATGCCTCTTACGGAGATCGGGGCGGGCCCCTGGTCAGCGACCGGCAGCAGTTCATTGATTGGGCACGGCAGGATGCTGATGAGGATGCGGCGGAGTCGAGGATCGCGCTTCGAAAGATGCTGCGCAGCGAATTGGAATCTGTCACTGGAAGACAGCGGCAGGTGCTGCTTATGTACGCAGAGGGCCTGCGCGTAACGGATATTGCGAGGCAGCTGCGCATTGATAAGTCTACAGCCTCCAGGACACTGCAGCGGGCAAAGAAGAATATCGCGCATATCATGGAGACCCGCACAGCACTGGATAAACTGCGGGATGAGAATCGGCTTGATATGGCGGATCCGAAGGCTGTACAGCTGTTGATGGGTGTCTTGACGGCGCATCAGGCCGTATGCTTCTACCTGTACTACTCGGAATGGCTCTCCATTCGGCAGATCGGGGAGCTTCTCGATGTCGATCATTCAACCATCTGCAGGACGATCCAGCGGGCCGTTGCAAGGATCAACGATATTTTAGGCGGGGGTATCGGCATTCTGGATAACATCGAGGGGGTGGATGATGTAGTTTTCTCCATTTATCGCGGTCTGAGCGCAGAGTGCGATGAATTACCTCCTGTCGTGAGAGGCCACTTCTCCGCCGAACCTTCCGCTGATTATGTGGCAAAGACGCGCCGTGCATGGGGGACTGTGGCACCGGCGATAACTCCGAGATTCCAAATCTGCGGGAACCCGGGGGCGCGTCACGGGCAGTTGGATCCGGATCAGCATGGGTATTTATTTCAGGCCTTGCAGAAACGGTATGAAGGCATCCGACTCAAACACCACGGGCACGAAAACAACTGGGCGCATCCGATTGCGCGCTGGCTCGTGAAGGTGTTTCAGACGATGACCAAACCGTTTACATACTGGTCGGAGAAAGGCGGCTGACGATGAAGTATCAAAAAGTTTTTCCCAAAAAGCTCCAGGCGCTGCGTGAGAAGCGGCGGTTGAGCCGGCACACTCTGTCCGAACTGTGTGGTTTGAGCCGGAATGTGATCGGCATGTATGAGCGCGGAGAAAAGGCGCCGTCTGTCGATGCGCTTGTCAGCCTATCGGATTACTTTGGGGTGTCTGTCGATTACCTTCTTGGCCGCGAAAAAAAGTTTTAGAGCGGACACCCACGGTGGGCATGGGCCTGAAAAATTGTGCTATGGTTTTATTGGGCCGATGTATGAGATCCATAGGATGCCTCCTTTCTTACCCGCCGCGGCACTGAGGCGGGCGGAATATCAGTGCAGCCTCCACGAGGTCAGGCCTTTATGGGGAGGGCCTGACCTCGTAACTCGTAAAGGAGAGAATCATGTGCTGAAATCATGCAGATATTGTGGGCGGATCCATCCGAAAGGATATATCTGCCCGAAGAAACCGAAACCGGCACCGCACCGTAACGGGAAAATTGCCGGTTTTAGAAAGACCTACGCATGGCAGAAAAAACGAGATCAGATCGTCCGACGGGATTTTCATCTTTGCCGGGTATGCAACGAAGGCAGCTATGGCGTCTTCGGCGTGCCGGGGCTGGAATCTAACCTGTCGGTGCATCATATTGAGCCGCTGGAAGAACGCTTCGACTTGCGGCTGGACGAAGGCAATCTGCTGACCTGCTGCGATGGACACCATCGCATGGCAGATGATGGGGATATCCCGAGAGACTATCTCCACAACCTTGCACAGACATCCCCCCGGTGGGGCTGAGGTCAGCCGGCGCGCCTGCGTCAAGACCAACAGCAGCCCTCTGGGCACGACAAATTTTAGAAATGGGGAATCGCTCTGCGGCCGGAGACGCTGCGGCAGGGCGCACAGCGAATCTGGAAAGGAGGCAGCACGGTGGGGCGACCAAGCAAATCAGTTCGGGTGAAGACCGGCGCGATCGCCGGCGACGACGCGGCAATCCGGCAGGACGTGGAGGACAAGCTGCGCGGCGAGAACGTACCGCCGGAGCCGCCGGCAGATCTGACGGATGGACAGCGCGAGATTTTTCAATTTATCGTGAGCGGTCTGGTGGCAAGCGACATCCTCGGCCAGCTTGACGTCTTCGTTCTGGAGAGCACGGCCGTGGCCATTGACCGCCTGCGCTATATCAACGGCCTGATCGACGCTGATCCGGGGCTCGTGATGCACACCGGCTTGCAGAATGCCCGGGCGAAATATCAGAGCGACCTGTGGCGAGGCTGTAATGAGCTGTGCCTCTCGCCCCAGGCCAGGGCCAAGATTGGCTCTCTGGCTGCGCAGAAACAGAAGAAGGAAAAGGACCCGCTGCTGGCGGCCCTGAGCGACGATGATTGACCAGAGCCGCGCCTATCAGTATGCCAAGTGGTGTACGCAGCGCGGAAACCGGAAGGTCGGCAAATATGTGAAGCTCCAGGCGAGGAAGTGGCTGAGGATCGCCGATGGCAGGCACAAGAATGCCTATGTCAGCGAAAAGGCGTACCGGAAGATCTGCAAGCTGCTGAAGCTGATGATCCACCCAGACCTGCATTGCTCCATGTACGATGGACTGGAGGATTACGCCTGGTTCCTCATTGCGGCCGTGTTCTGCACCCGCCGTCGGGAAGATGACCGGCGCTTCTATCAGACCGCCATTCTCGAAATCGCCCGTAAGAACTTCAAGACCTTCAACTCCGCAGTCATCTTCATTCTGGGGATGCTGACGGAGCCTCGCTTCTCCCGTTTCTTCTCTGTGGCGCCGGACTTCAAGCTGTCCTCGGAGCTGCGGCTGGCCGTGCGCAAGATCATCAAGGTCTCGCCGGCACTGACGAAGTATTTCAAGATCAACAGGGATCTGATCACCTGCCTGATTAACGAGATTGAATATACACCCCTCGCATATTCCAACGACGGCATGGACGGCCGTCTGGCAAATATCTTCCTGGCTGACGAGGCCGGCGCGCTGGACAGCTATCCGGTGGAGGCCATGCGATCTTCTCAGATCACCCTCGTCAACAAGCTGGGCATTATCATTTCCACGCAGTACCCCAACGACAATAACGTGATGATCGATGAGATCGACATCGCGAAAAAAGTTCTGGATGAGGTGCTGGACAAAGAGAACGTCTTCGCGCTGCTCTATGAGCCAGATGACGCGCTCCGGAAAAAGTGGGAGACCGATGACCTGGTCATCTACCAGGCAAACCCTGTTGCGGTGAACAACAAAGAGGTCTTTGAGTCGATCAAGGATCTCCGGGCCATGGCCATTCTCTACGAAAACAAGCGGGAGAATTTCCTTTGTAAGCACTGCAACATCATGTACAAAGGCCTGGGTGTCGAGGGCTATGTGGACGTGCAGAAGGTCAAGCGCTGCCGGATTACTGAGGATCTGGCCTTCTGGCGGGGCCGCCGTGTTTGGGTAGGCTTCGACCTGTCCCAGACGGACGACAACACTTCCGTGGCCATGGTGACAGAGGCGGACGGGGTGATCCATGCCAAGGTATGGGGCATCCTGCCGAAAGACCGCATCGAGGCCAAATCCAAGAAAGAGAACGTGGACTACAAGAAGCTGATCGCCTCCGGCAACTGCTTTGCCGAGGGTGAGGAGGTCATCGACTACGGTTTCGTGGAGCGGTGGATCCTGGGCATGGCCGAGAAGTACGGCGTGGAGATCATGCAGATCGGCTACGACCGTTATAACGCCATCTCGACCGTGCAGAAACTGGAGGCCGCTGGCATGGAATGCGTGGAAGTGAAGCAGCACTCATCGGTGCTGCATCCGCCCACCAAACTGCTCCGTGAGGCGATCCTGAAGAAGGAATTTGCCTATGACGAGAACCGACTGCTGGAAATTAACTTCCAGAATGCGCGGTGCACAGAGGATACGAACCTGAATAAATACGTGAACAAGAAGAGGTCTGCCGGCAAGGTGGATATGGTCGTTTCCATCATCATTGCCGTATATCTGATGCAGCAGGCCATGCTGTTCGATAAATCGATGGACTGGGCAATCCAGACTTAACAGGAGGATACGCGCCGATGTGGCCATTCAAACGAAAAGAGAATAGGGCTGAAACCGCAGCGGTGGCCGTGGCTCCTACGATGGCAGATCTGATCCTGGCCATTATGCAGAGCGGGGGCTCGACCAGAGATAAAGCCATGCAGATCCCGACCATTTCCGGTTCCATTGACCTGATTGCCAATATCGTCGCCGCTACGCCGCTGGGCCTATACCGCGATGAGGGCGGGAAGGCCGTTGCCATCACCGATGATCCCCGTGTATTTCTGCTGAATGATGATACTGGCGACACGCTGAACGCAAACGAGTTCTGGCGGGCCATGATCCGGGACTACTATCTCGGCAAGGGCGGGTATGCCTACATCGATCGGAGCGACTTCGGAGAGTTCCGCGGCGTCCATTACATTGACGAGTCGAATATTTCCATCCTGAAGAACACAGATCCCATCTTCAAGGACTTCAATATCGCCGTCAACGGGGTTTCCTACTATCCGCACAACTTCCTGAAGATCCTCCGAAACACGAAGGACGGCGCCGAAGGGATGCCTATCACGAAGGAAAACAGCCAGCTGATCGAGTCCATGTACCTCACACTGGTGCTGGAAAGCCACATGGCGGCCAGAGGCGGCAATAAGCGAGGGTTCCTGCAGGCCGAAAAGCGTTTGGAGCAGGGGCAGATCAACGATCTGCGCACAAAATTTCAAAGCATGTACTCCAACGCAGATAAAGAGCCCTTTGTTGTGCTGAACCAGGGCCTCAGCTTCAAGGAAATCTCGGATACCGCCGTGGAAATGCAGCTCAATGAGAACAAGGAGACGAACGCGGTGGAGCTCGCGAAGCTGTTCCACGTCTCTCCGGAGGCCCTAAGCGGCAAATCCGGCGCGGATGTAGTAGAAGGCCTTGCAAAGATGGCTGCCATTCCGCTGATGACCGTCATTCAGTGCGCACTGAACCGGGACATGCTGCGGGAATCCGAAAAACACGCTGAACACCCGCTTTACTGGGCCTTTGACACCAAAGAACTTCTGAAGGGCGATATGAAGACGCGGTTTGACGCCTACAAGGTCGCCCTGGAGTCCAACTTCATGCAGATCGATGAGGTGCGCTATCAGGAAGACTTGGCGCCGCTGGGCCTGTCCTGGATCAGACTGGGGCTGCAGGATGTTCTGTACGATCCAAAAACCAAGCGGATCTATACACCCAATACCGGGCAGGTCTCTGTGATGGGCGAGCAGACGCTCAATCCCCCACAGGAACCGCCCACAAATCAGAAGGAGGAGCCTGACGTATGATGAATATTGAAGTCCGTGCGGACGGAGCACGGATCACCGGATATGTCAACGTGACAGAGAAGAAAAGCCGGCCGGTGATTACGCCGCGGGGCAAGGTGATTGAGGAAATTGAGCCCCGCGCCTTTGCGGAAGCGATCAGCCGCGCAGGAAACATTACTGTAACGGTGGACCACGACAAAAGCCATATCTATGCCAGCACGGATGACGGCACGGTAACACTGAAAGAGGACGCTATCGGCCTTCACGCTGATGTCCTCATCAAGGATAAGGATCTGATCGAGCTTGCCAAAAAGGGGAAGATCCGCGGCTGGTCCTTCGGGATGTACAACGTCAAGGATTCCATGGAGGAACGTGCGGGTGATCTGCCGATCCGACACATCAAGGCGCTGGATCTGGATCATCTGACGCTCGTTGTGAAAAAAAGCCCGATCTACTCCGCAACTTCTGTGGAACTGCGCGCGGGCGAGGACATCGAACTGGAGACCAGAGCCTCTTTGGATGAGCCTACACTGTCCGGCCCTGCTCTGCACACGCCGGCATTTGATAATTCTGAATTCAGGGGCCGCATCGCGGCGCTGAAATAATAAAAACGGAGGAATTGCTTACATGAAGAACCTGAAGAAGCTGATGGAGCGCCGCGAAGAACTGAAGCAGCAGCTTGCTGCCCTGGTAGATGCGGCCGACCAGGAAGAGCGCGCCATGACCGAGGAAGAGACGCGGACCTTTGATGCCGCCGAGAAGGAGATCCAGGACATCGACGACACCCTTGCCCGCGAGGAGCGCGCCCGCAACATCCCTACCGTGCAGCAGCCCACCGAACAGCATGAGATGACGGTGGAGGAGCGCGCGGCCGCCGAGGAGAAGGCCTTTGCCGACTTCATTATGAACCGCGCGATGGAAAATCGTGCCGGTGAGATCCAGCTCACGCAGGGCAATAACGGCTCTATCGTGCCCACTACCATCGCCAACCGCATCATCAAGGCGGTGCGGGACATGGTCCCCTTCCTGCAGCTCGCTGATGTGGTCTATACCAACGGCAAGCTGTCTGTGCCTGTGTATGGCGAGGACGCCACCAATTACATCGATGCTGATTATGTGGACGAGGGCACTGAACTGACCGACAACATCGGCAAGTTCACCACCATCGACCTGACCGGCTTCGTGATTGGTGCACTGGCCCTGGTATCCAACAAGCTGAAGGACAACACGGACATCAATGTGGTGGACTTTGTTATCAACCAGGCGGCTGAAGCCATGGCCGAAAAGCTGGAGGGTGAGTTTGTCAACGGCACTTCCGGCAAGATCACCGGCATTCAGTCCGCAGCCAGCGGAGTGACCGCCGCGGCGGCCACTGCGGTCACCTATGATGAGCTGGTCAGCCTGAAGCACTCCCTGAAGCAGCGTTTCCGTGGTAAGGCCAGCTGGATCATGAACCCCGCCACCTATACCGCCATCTGCAAGCTGAAGGACAACAACGGCCAGCCTTACTTCAAGGAGGATGAGTATAAGATTCTGGGCCGCCCGGTCATCGAATCCGACTCCATGCCCATTATGGCCGCCGGCAAGAAGCCGATCATCTTCGGCGATCTGAGCGGCTACACCATCAAGGCGACCAAGAGTGTGGAAGTCCAGGTGTTGCGCGAGAAGTTCGCCACGAAGAACATGATCGGTGTGCTGGCCTTCGGTGAGTATGACGCCAAGATCACGGACTCCAAGAAGATCAGCTCCCTGACCATGGCTGCATCCTAATCTTGGGAGGTGCGGCCATGAAAGTGACAGCAAACCTCAGCTTCGCAGGGGCTGAGCTTGCCATGTTTCGGGGTGAGGTTCGCGATGTGCCTGAATACATCGCGGACCCCCTGCTGAAATGCGGTTATCTGGCAGTGGTAGAGCCCGCCGCAGCAAATTCCTCGGAGATGACGAAGAACGAGCTAATCCAGAAGGCCGAGAGCATGGGGATCGAGGTCAAATCCGGCTGGACGAAGGCGGAGATTGCCGCCGCGATCGCCGCTGCGGCGGAGGCATGAGTATGAGACCATGTGATCTGACGGCGGCAGATATTGCCTTCTTTTCAAGAAAAATCATAGAGCCGGAAGAGTATGGCGCGCTATCCCCCATGGAGCAGTCGGAGTGCGAAGGCGCCTTATCGGCAGCGAAGGCCGCGGCGGGCGCTTATACCGGGCTCGATATGGAGAAGACCGAGCTGGAGGATCTCGCCTATGCGGTGAAGGTCATGGCGGCGGAGATGATCGACAACCGTCAGATCACGGCTCAATACACGGGCAAGAACCCGATGGTCATGCAGATCCTGGACCTGCACAGCACGAATCTTCTGCCCAGCGAGGAGTGATCGGGATGTATGAACAGCTTTCTTCCGCACTGACCGAAAAGGTCGAGATCCTGACGCTGGTGCAGGATGACGAGACCGGAAACTTGGCGTGGGCACCGTCCGGAGCCTGCTGGGCCTCGGTAAAGGTAGACACCTATCGCAACCTGTTTTCGGCGATAGGCGTCGGCACCCGCGGTGCTACAGTCATTATTCGCCCGCATCTGCGGCTGACATTGCATCAGGCCATCCGCTGGCGGGGGGAGTTTCTGCATTTGACCTCCATCCTGCTGAACCGCGAACAGGATCAGCAGGAGGTCAAGGCGGCCATTTGCCAGAGCGTAACCCTAACGGCAAAGCCCCAAGCTCGGACCGGCCGCGATGCCCTGAACCGCCCGACCAAGGTGGAGCAGGCGTCCTTCACCTTCCCGGGCATTCTGGCGGAGATGTACTACCGCAACGATCAGGATGAGATCTTCCGCAGCACGATGCAGTGCCGCGCGCTGGTGACACCGAAAGCGGTCGTGCTCCGCGCCGGAGATCTGGTCCAGCTGAATGATGGCGCGCCATATACGGTTCGCCAGGTGCTGGATCTGGAAGCTTACAAAAATGAGTATGTGATCGAGCGGCAGGAGGATGTCTGATGCAGAGCGTGGAGATCCAGGGCCTTGACAAGGTCAAAAAGGCGCTGGAGGCCGCGCCGGAGGCCATCCGGGGGGCCAGGGCGCAGGTACTTGATGAACTGGGCGAGGAGCTGCTGGGCGCGGTGCAACAGCGTATCGGCGGCAGCGGCCGCGTGGCCGGCGTTCAGGAGTACCGGGTCGGCAGCGGCAAGGGCTATGTGGCCGTCCGCGCAAAAGCGAAGACCGATTTGGATGGCTATGCCGCCGGTTACATCACCAATGCGCTGGAGGGCGGCCACGCGGTACGGCCATCCTCCGGAAGCGCTAAACGAAAACGGAAATCAAGGGCAAAAACACGCCGCGTACCGGGCAAATACATGTATCAGGACACCGGCACACAAGAACTGAGCCGCGCGGCAGAAACCGCTGCGCAGCGTATTGAGGACGCGGCGCTGAAGGCGCTGGAGGGGGGTACGGATTGACAAAGACTGAGATCCTGGATGCCGTCAATCGGCTTCTGGTTGGGAAATGGCCAGACCGTACCGTCTATCTTGATGTCTGTCCCGTGGACTTCGAACGCCCCTCCTTCTGGCTGGCGGTGGAGAAGCACGAGATGGCAGACGCCAATCGCGCGTTCATCCGGCACGATCTGCGGCTGAAGCTGACGCTCTATGATGAGCTGGATGAACACTATGAGGCATCTTGGTATCGGCTTTCGAAGGAGACCGACGATGCGGTGGATCTCCTGAGCCGTGTGCTGAAGGTCGGTGACCGCCATCTGAAGCCTCGTCTAAAAGCATTGCCCCGGGATCCGGATCGGGCGTATGTGCAGATCGATCTGTCCTGGCTGGATAACCGCCCCGGGCTGGATGCCGGAAATCCTGTTCCCGCCGCCGAAAGCTATTCGCTGAAGGTGCGGGGCGATATTACATGAGAGGAGCGAAAAAATGGGACTTCCTGAACTTACTTTTTCCCTGAAAAAGGCCGCTGATACTGTGGCTACCCGTGTTTCTGCCGGTATCGTGGCCATGATCCTGCGGGATGCCAAGGCAAACGGTCTTTATACCATCAACCGCGAGAGCGACATTCCCTCCGAGCTGGGGGCGGACAATATCGCGGCCATCAAGCGGGCGATGGTGGGCTACATCACAAAGCCGGATGTGGTTTATGTCAGCGTCATCGGCGCGGACGCGGCCATTGCCACTGGCTTTCAGGCTCTGGCCGTGCACAGCTATGACTATCTGGTAGGGCCGACGGCCATCACTAGTGCCGATGCGACTGCGCTGGCCGGCCTTGTTAAGGCAGAGCGTGTGAAGCGCTATATCGGCAAGGCCGTGCTGCCCAACACCGCCGCAGATGATGAAGGCGTGATCAACTTTGTTTCTTCCGGGATCAAAGCTGGTGCCACGACCTTCACCGCTGCCCAGTACGCAGGGCGCATTGCCGGTGTACTGGCGGGCACTCCCGCCGCGTGCAGCGCCACCTACGCCGTACTGGGGGAGCTGACCGCTGTGGATGCCCAGGCCGATCCTGACGCCGCCGTGGACGCAGGCAAGCTGTTTCTGATCGACGATGGCCGCCGGATCAAGCTGAGCCGCGCCGTGACGAGCAAGACAACGCTGGCAGATGACGAGCCGGAGATGCTGAAGAAAATCAAGCTGGTGTCCGCACTGGATCTGATCCGCTACTACGCCATCACCACTGTGGAGGACGAGTATCTGGGCAAGTGCGCCAACACCTACGACAATAAGTGCATCCTGCTGACCGCTTTTTCCGAGTTCTTCGCTTCGCTGGAGGCGCAGAATGTGATTGAGGAGGGCAGCTCCGGCGCAGAGCTGGACGCGGGGGCCATCCGCGCCTATCTGCTGGAGCAGGCCACGGAGGCCGGCGATGCCGAGGAGGTCACCCGCATCAAGGCGCTGACCGATGAGGCCCTGCGCAAGGAAGATACCGGCAGCCACGTGTTCCTGTATCTCTACGGCCACATGCTGGATGCTATGGAGGACTTCCATATCACGCTGGAAGCACAGTAAGGAGGGAGAACGATGTCTGATATTCTGAATGCTGCGGAAGTACGCAGCGGTACCTGGGGCGAGCTTTGGCTGGACGGCGAGCAGGTTGCCGAGTGCTACGGCTGCCAGATCAAGGTCAACAAGACCAAGGATGACGTGACACGCTGCCGCACGCTGGTGGCCGGCAAGAAGATGACCGCCGTGTCCATCACCGGCACCATTCGCATCTATAACGCAACCAGCCGTCTGATCAAGCTGGAAGCGGAGGCCCTGAAGCAGGGCAAGGATCTGCGCCACACCATCATCAGCAACCTGGATGATCCTGACAATGCCGATAACCAGCGCATTGCCGTCAAGGGTGTTTCCTTCGATGACCTGACGCTGGCTGACTGGCAGGCCGCCCAGCTGGGCCAGATCGAAGCACCCTTCACCGCCGAGGATTATACCGTGATGGATTCCTGAAAAAGCGGCCTCGTCCTCAGAGATGAGGGCGGGGCCGTTCTCAATTATGGAGGTTACACTATGGCAACTGAGATGACAAAGACCGCCGCACAGCCTTCCGTGCTGGATCTGCTGCTGAGCGGCGATATCCCCAACGTGGAAAAGGAACTTCCCACCGCCGCCTACAAGATCGACCGACTGAGCGATCTTGCCGGGCACGATGTGGTGTTCAAGTTGAAGGCGCTGCCTTACGGTAAGGTGCACGACATTGAACGGTTTACCCAGGATACGGAGGTCCATATCCTGTTGGCTGGCTGCGTGGAGCCCAATCTGAAGGACGAGCGGCTGCTGGAGAAGTTCGGCGGCGCCACGCCGGCAGATGCGGTCAAGAAGATGCTGTTGGCCGGTGAGATCACCGATCTTGCCCAGGTCATCGAACGGTTGAGCGGATACCGCCGCCTGACCATCACCGAAGTAAAAAACGTCTGACGGACGGCAGCGACCCGGAATTAGGCTTGCTATACTACCTGTTTTCTGCTCACCATTGGGGCCTCGGAGATCTTCGGGCACTCTGGGAAGGCGGCACAGGTTGGCATGACCTGATCCTGGCGATGTCGTCCTATGAGGCAAATCAGCGCCGGCCACAGCCTGTTGGCAAGAAACAGCACACGGTGCGGTCTACGAAGCGGAAGAAAAAATAAAACCGCTTCCCGAAGGAAGCGGTATAAATTCGGTTTACAGCCAAGAAATCGCCCCTGCCAACATCAGGAGCAACGAGGGACACAGGCAACCCATGCACAACCAGAAGTTCCGATCCAGCTGGCGAGAGGGCCTGACGCCGTCGATATATTCAAATTTATGCTCGGAAAACCAGCGGATACCAAAAACGCACCCGGGGATAAAAAGAAGTAAACCAAACACGAGCATACAATTCACCTCGTTTTCATTATAGCAAAAGCCTCAAAAATGTCAAGAAAGGGGGAGGAAATATGCCTGAGACATCTATTGTTGTCAAGTCTACGGATCGTTATTCGGATGCGATCAAGAAAATGTCCAGCGTGACGAAGTCCTTCAGCAAGGACGTAGACAAGTTGGAGGATACGCTGTATGCGCTGAATAAAAATAAGATCACCATGAAGATGGATCTCAGCAAAGCCAAATCAGAGCTGAAGGCTGCCGAGAAACAGTTCGATCTGACGCACTCGGCTGCAGATGGCCTGAAGCTGGAACTGGCGCAGGCCAACTACGACAACATGGTTCGCAATCTGAAAGCCGTGACCAGCGCGGCTAGGGAGACAGAAAAGGCCATCTCCAAGGCCGAAAACTCTGCAGACAGCGGTGGCGGGGGCACGAGCTTCGGCAAAAGCGTGATCAATGCTCTCGCAGTCAGCGGCATAGGCGACGCCGCCAAGCAGATCCTGTCCCAGGGGGCAAATGCTATTGCAGGAAGTGCCCTCGGCGATGATGGGGGCTCCATGTTTTCCAGCGCGCTGTCTACGGCTGCGACAGGTGCTTCTGCCGGCTTCATGGTTGGTGGGCCGGCCGGAGCGGCGATCGGTGCGGCTATCGGGACGGGCGTTGGTCTGGTATCTGGCGGGATCCAGATTTTTGAAAAGCGCGACGATGCTTACAAAGACTGGTACGCAGGGCTGTACGAAAATGCTGGCGCAACTACCGATACAGGCCTTTCCTCCGGCAGCACGATCGCAGGCTCCCGTGAGCAGACGCAGATGGCCTTCGCTCAGAAGCTGGGTGGTGACGAGGCCGCAAACGCCTATCTGGACCGTGTCAAAGCCATGGCAACGTCCACCAACTATTCTTACGACGAGATCACAGGGTATTCCAAGCTTCTGCTGAATACCTACGACGCGGAGAAAACGCTGGGTGTGCTCCAGACGCTGTCGGATGCCTCTGCCGGCCTGAATCTGGGTTCCTCTGACGTCAAGATGTTCATCTCCGGCCTGAGCCGCATGCGAACCTCGGGAAAGGCAACGACGGAGTATCTGAATTACTTCTCCGAGCGCGGCGTAGACGTCTATCAGGCTCTGGCCAATTCCACGGGCAAGGATAAGTCAAAGATCCCCGAGATGGTGACCAAGGGAAAGATCAGCGGCGCAGATGCCGCTGAGGCTATCCTGACATACATCAACGAGACCTATGGCGGCCTGTCGGATAAGCTGGCCACCAGCTATGACGCCTTGACGGATAACCTGAGCGACGTCCAGGCCGACATCGATTCGGCTATGGGCGAGGGCTACAACGAAGAGAGGTCAAAGAGCATAGCTGCCCAGATCGAGAGCTATGGCGGCGAGCTGGGTGATGCTCTTCAGGAGGCCAATAAGGCAATCGGCGCAGGCCGAGCCGCTTTGGAAAACCTTGCGGATCAATATACCGAGGAAGCTCTTTCAGCGGTGCTCACTGGCAAGGAAACCGCGCTGGATTGGAGCGACGGTAACGCAGAACGCCTTCAGGAGCTGGCCGGGCTGTACCAGCAGGCTATGGAAGACTATAACAACGGGAACACGCAGGCGGGCACGCTGGTGGAGACCTATCTGGAGGAAGCACGCGCCTTGGCTGAGGCGCAGTATGATTCCAGCGAGGCAGTCCGCGCCCAGACCGACGCAGAAAACGACATGATTACTGCGATTCGGGAGAACACCGCAGCACTGGGCGGCTGGAAAGCGCAGTATGACCTGTCGCAGAATCTTACGAAGGGCCGTGCGGCAACATGGACGGCCACCACACAGACCACGGGCACGTCTTCGGGTACAAATACGATGATTGCCAATGGCTACGGTTACGCCAATGTTGTCCCGCGCAATGCCATCGGCTACGCTGTGGGCATTGACTATGTACCCTATGACAATTTCCCTGCGCTGCTCCACCAGGGCGAGCAGGTGCTGACTGCCGAGGAGGCGCGAAGCGGGAATGGCGGCTCCGGCGGCGTGCAGATCATTATGAATGGCGTGACCATCCGGGAGGACGCCGACATTGACCGCGTGGCTGCGGCACTGCTCCAGAAGATGGAGCTGGCCGGAATGAGGGGGTGAGCCGGTGCAGATCTGTTTTATTCGTGACAGCGTCTCTCTGGTCATGCCGGTAACGCCGGACACCTACCAATGGACGGTGGGCAAACGCATCGAGACCATCAACATCAATGCGCTGGGGGACGTCTATCGCCCCGGCGGCATGACGCGATTCTCCGGCAACCTGGACTTCCTACTCCCGGCGCAGGATTATCCGTGGATGGAGGCGGGCTCCCACGCAGAGCCTCAGTATTATCTGGACTACCTCAACGCCTGGGCTGCCGACGGGAAGGTCATCCGTATGGTGATCACCGGGACAGAGATCAACACCCTGATCTACATCGAGGACGTCACGCAGAGCGAGAAAGATGGTACTGGTGACCGCTATGTTACCGTGGCTATCCGTGAATACTGCGACCTGGAGGCAAAGGAAGTGGCCGCGGCTGGCGGCACCCAGAACAACGGTCGGGCAAACGATGCCTCCTCCTCCAGAAAAACGCAGTCATATACAATCGTCTCCGGAGACACCCTCTCGGTGATCTGCCGCCGGTATTACGGCAAATCTTCCGCAAAGTACTACAACGCTCTGGCCAAATATAACGGGATCAAAAATCCACATCTGATCTATCCCGGTGTGACGATACAGGTTCCGTCCGAGACGGTTTTGCTGGGGGGATCCGCATGATGATCTATCTGACCAAATCCAAGTCCGGTACCCGGGACATCACGGATATCCTGACGTATTGGACATGGTCGGGCGATAAGTCTACCATCAGCCGACAGCTGACCGGCGAGGTAGCTTACATCGAAAACAGCCAGCTTCCGGTACCGGAGATCGGTGACCTGGTCACGATGACCGACGGTGGCGAGAAGAAGTTTGTAGGCATTGTGCTGCAGAGAAGCCTCGGCTCGGAAGACAGTACCATGGCCTTCACCGCCTTTGACTACGGCTATTATCTGCAGCGCAATGACGGCACCTACAAATTCACCGGCGCAACGCCGGAGGAGATGACTCGTTTGGCCTGCGCCGACCGAGGGATCCCCATTGCGCAGATGCCACACACAGGCATTCCGCTCCGGAGAAAATTTACCGGCGTGAAGCTGAACCAGCTGATCACCACCGCATGGACACTGGCCAGCGAGAAGAACGGGAAGGTCTATGCGATCCGTTATACCCCTGCCGGCCTGCTGGTGAAGGAGCGCACCGTCAGCACGTCCAGTCTGGTCCTGAAGGCTGCATCCAACCTGATGAACGCCACCACGAAGGAAGATGCGACCCAAATGGTCAACAGCGTGGCCATCTACGACCAGAACGGTAACTTTCTGCGGAGAATGGGTGACAGCGAGGCACAGAAGCTCTGCGGCGTGATGGAGCAGCATGTCACCCAGGGAAATGACGGAGCAGCGAGGGCTGATGCGTCTGCCAAGAAGATCCTTGCAGACGGCAAGCTGCAGAAGACCGTGACGGTCAACGTTCTGGGAGACATGAGCCTGCTGACCGGAGAAACCGTGGTGGTCAGAGAGGGTAAGACCGGGTTGACCGGCATTTTCTGGATCGACGCCGATGTCCACACCTGGAAGAACAAGAATTACTACACGAAGCTGACGCTGAATTGCCGGAATGTGATGGCAACGGCCGACGCAGGAAGTGAGGTCAAATGAGCGACGCCAGAGACCCCTATCTGGGGCTGAATAACCACATCCGGCAGCAGGCCCGGGAGCAGGCACCGACGTATTACGCCATCGGAAAGATCCTCTCCCTGCGGCCGCTGAAGATCCGCGCCGACGGGCTCGACCTTGACAGGGATGACCTGCGTGTGCCGGAGTCAATGTATTCGAATTTCATCCAGGAGAAGCCTGTTGAAGGACGCGGCGTCCGGACGCGGCTTCCTATGAAGGAATTTGTGTGCAAGTGTGCGCTGTCCATCGGCGTGGCCACCCGGCCGGAGGAGTACGTCTACGGTGCGACAATTCTCCAGGTTGATGACGAGGTTCTGCTCATGCGATCCAGCGACGGGCAGACCTACTACCTTCTCGAGAGGATGGTGGAGCTGCCGTGAGCCTGTTCCCTTTGATCTCAGAGCCGGATACCGGGGAACTGACCGGCTCTGACGGCCTTCCGCTCTACCGCGAGGTGGACTGGGACTTCCGGACGAACAAACCCGTCTGGAAAGGTGGAAACCCCGTATACGTGACGGGGGGGCGCGCCGTTCTGGTGTGGGCGTGGAATGCGCTGCACACCATGCGCTTCAACCACGACGTGTTCAGCACCGACTACGGCCTTGACGGAAATACCTTGCTGGGGCAGGCATATTCCGGAGAGGTGCGGGAATCTGAGGCCATCCGCATTGTACGGGAAACGCTGCAGGTCAATCCGTATATCACGAACGTCACGCAGGTAAGCGTGAGCTTCGAGGGCTCAGTCCTGCATCTGAGTTTCAAATTGACAACGATCTATGGGGAGGTGACCATCGATGACTGCGACATCGCCTTATGACGAGCTGACGCCGGAAAGCATCAAAGCGAGCATGCTCTCTGACCTGACGGCCAAAGGAGTTGACGTCAGCATCAGAGAAGGGTCCTACGCAAATACGCTGGTAAGCGTAGCGGCTTATCAGCTGTTCAAGATGTACCAGCAGTTCCCGAGCTTGCTTCACATGGCCTTTCCGGATGAGACCTCCGGCGAGTACATCGATAAAAATGCGGCGCAGATCGGCATGGTTCGCGCCGCCGGCAAGAAAGCCACCGTGGAAATCGCCTTCACGGGGACTGAGGGTACATATATTGCCGCCGGGACGGCGCTCTATGCGCCTGAGAGCGGTTTGCAGTTCCTGACGACCGAGGAGGCCATCATCACGGATGGCTCCGCAACAGCGCCCGCAGAGGCCGCTGAGGTGGGTGCGGATTATAACCTCCCACCCGACAGCATCACGGCCATGTATGTCAACGTTGCCGGCGTTCTCAGCGTGACCAATACCGAGGCGGCGGTCGGCGGCGTAGACGTGGAGAGTGACATCGACTTTTTTGCCCGGTATCATCAACGCCGGACGCTGCCCATCACATCCGGAAATAAGAACCACTATATCACCTGGGCGCTGGAAACTACCGGTGTGGCCTATGCCAACTGCGAACCCCTGTGGAACGGGAACGGGACTGTCCGGGTCATTATTGCCGGAGCGGATCGGGGGCCGGTGGATGAAACGATTCGGCAGAACTGCTATGACCACATCGAGGAGGAACGTCCCATCGGTGCCACGGTCACCGTGGTCAGCGTGGTCACGCGGGAGATCCCGCTGACGGCAACCGTGACGCTACTGGACGGATACACCACGGAGGACGTGAAGAATCAGCTGACGGCGGCGGTGGGTGAACTGCTGGCCAGCCAGACCTTCGGTGAGGAGGTGCGTGTTCCGTTCAGCCGCTTTCTGGCCTGCCTGCTGCAATGCCCCGGCGTGGCAGATTACAGCGCTCTGACGGTGGACGGCGGCATGTCGGCCATCACCATCAATGCGGAAGATGCCGCGGTGGTTGGAACAGTTGCCATCAGCTGAGGGAGGAAAACCACATGAGTACACTACCGAACCGGGAACGGGTACCCGAATACCATTATGCGTCTGAGCAGAGCAAAGCCCTGATCGACATGCTGGAGGACGCCAGTCTCGAGGCCAAGGCCGCGCTGGAGGACGTGATGGCGCAGTTTTTCGTAGACACAGCCACCTGGGGGCTCACCCTCTGGGAGCAACAGGTGGGCATTGAAACCGACAACTCACTGCCGCTGGCGACCCGCCGCGCGGCCATCCGGCAGAAGCTCGTGGCCAGCGGCAATACCACCTCAGAGATGATCCGCGGGCTGGCAGAGGCGCTCACCGGCTATGAGGCGAAGGTAGAGGTCAACGATGACTACAGCTTTTCGCTCAGCTTCTGGGGCGAGAAAAATCAGCTGGCGACCATCGACGTGGCAGAACTGAAGACCGTTGTAGAGCAGATCAAGCCGGCACACCTGCGCTTTGTGATCAGCGGCATCACATGGGCCGATCTGGAAAGCGTAAATATGACCTGGAAGTATTTTGAGGATAACCCGACAACGTGGGCGCAGCTGGAATCCATGTTCTGCATCCATGCAAAAGAGTAAGAGGAGGGAATTTTTATGGGCAGATTTTTCGGAAAACGCTGGAAGATCGACGGCGTGACGGCAGGGCCAATCAGTCGTCACTATCCGGCCAACGGCCGCTATTCGGTGATCTTCGAGCGGGATGACGCCTTTCTGGAGCAGATTGAGAAGATCAACTGGGCCAAGCCCACGATCCAGCGTCTCAGCGAGGACGCCAATGAACAGGGACTGCCGGAGGGTTACGGCTTTAAGGTCGTTGATATCAAGTACGACAACAGCGGCCGTCACTACACGGTGGAGTTGCAGACGGCCAGCCAGTATCTCGGCGATGTGACACAGTATCAGGAACAGATCGCAGAGCTGGAGAGCGCTGCCGCTGAGAAGGACAGCACGATCACGGCGCAGGCCTCCACCATCCAGTCGCAGGAAAGCCAGATTGAGAGCCAGACCGCCACGATTCAGGAGCAGGCAACCACCATTCAGGAGCTGCGTGAAGCCGGCACTGCTGCTGAATTAGAGACCGGTCTGGATGCGGCCTACGAGGAAGGAGTGAACAGCGTTGAGTAAGCAGATCTATTTTGACGCCATGAAGGAAAAGGGCAAGCTGGATGCGACCGACCTTCAGACGCGTTCTGCCGGCATGACCGGAACGGAGCTGTATGCGGAGGATGGCAAGATCCCCAGCTTCGCAGCTGCCGTAGCTCGGAAGAATATGCTGGAGCGCAAGGTGGGCTTTGTCTGCCGATCTACGGCCGGCCGTGTGGTGAAGCTCCTGCAGAACTACGATTCCACCGTCTACCCCCAGGAGCCGGAGGATCTGCCGGCGCAGTGGGGCTTCCAGTGGTCCACGGATCCGAAAAAGGCGCTGCCTTTCATCGCTCTGAGCACGTCTCCTTACGCAAAGGATGACTGCTGCACCCATGACGGCCATGTATGGCGTTCTGGGCAGGATAACAATGTGTGGGCACCCGGCACCGCCGGCGCGAAGTGGAATGACCTCGGCGAGATTGAAGAGGTAATGGAGGCAGGTTGATGACGTTTGAACTGACGCCGCAGACGATCATCACGACCGGAGCTGTTATTACTGCAGCGGTGCTGCTGATCCAGCGCTTTGCAAAGGGTGTGCGCTGGTTCGACCAGCAGGAGAAGCAGACCACAGACATCGCGGCATTGAAGGCAAAGCACGAAGCCGATATGAAAGCCCTGAAGCAGGCTCTGACCGAGGATATGCGCGGCATCAATGAGGAGCAGACTCTTCTTACATACGGCGTCCTGGCCTGCCTGAAGGGCCTGAAGGAGCAGGGGTGCAACGGGCCTGTGTCCGAAGCAATCAATAAGATTGAAAAGTACCTGAACAAAAAAGCACATGGAGACTGAAAGGAGACGTTAACATGGAACTGCATGAAATTCTGATCTACGGTGTGGCGGCGCTGGGCTGCTTCATCCTGGCCATTCTGATCAAGGGCAATCGTCAGGCGGTACTCCAGCTCGCCACAGACCTCATCAACAAGGCTGAGAGCACCATCCAAGGTTCCGGCATGGGCGCGGACAAGAAGGCTCTGGTCATCGCCCAGCTGCAGGCTGCCGGCATCAAGGTTACATCCTGGCTGGATCACCAGATTGATGTGATCGTGGCCACGCTGAACAAGACGGGCGCATGGCTGGCCACGAAGACCCAAGAGGGTATCTCGGGAATGAACCAGGACACGGAGCGTTCCCATGAATAAGCAGCCAATCCTGTACCTCCAGACAGATGGCCGCTGGAAGGCCGAACCCTACCGTGTACCTGGTGAGAATTCTACAATCGGCAGCTCCGGCTGTGGCCCCACCGCCGCGGCAATGCTGATTGAGACGCTCACGGGCAAAACCTTCACGCCGGCGGATGCCTGCAAGTGGTCTATTGAGCACGGCTACAAGGCTCTGAAGCAGGGAACCTATTACTCCTACTTCAAGCCCCAGTTTGAGGCATTCGGCATCAAATGCGATATGCTGAACTGGACAAACACCTACGGAAAGCCGAATCACGACAACCATGCGAAGGCGTTGGCCATGCTGCAGGAGGGCTATTACCTCATCGCTCTGATGAACAAAGGACTGTGGACTTCCAGCGGGCATTTCGTGGTGGTGTGGTGGGCAGACAACAAGATCCACATCAATGATCCAGCCAGCACCAGGAAGGTCAGGACTGAGGGCGATCCGGAGACTTTCCGGAGTCAGGTCAAATATTACTGGTGGGTGGATGCCCGCGCATATAACCAGCAGAAGGAGGCTGAGAAGGACGTGACGCACGAAGAATGGATGCAGCATTGGTATGAGCTTCGCAAGAGCCTGCAGGACAACGACAGCAGCGCATACAGCGAGGAGGCCCGGAAGTGGGCGCAGAAGGTCGGCCTGATCACCGGCAACGGCACAGAAATCGACGGCGAGCCGAACTGTATGTGGGAGGATGTCCTGACCCGTGAGCAGTTCGCCACGGTGCTCTATCGCTTTGCGAAGATCATCGGCAAGGCATGACCATCAAGGTAACGAAAGGGAAAAAGCCGGAATACTCCAAGCGGCTGGTGTCTGACATCCGGTCGCTGCTATGGGTGGTCACCGTGGGCGGTCTGCTGCTGGCTGCCTACTGCATCCACAGGGGCTACACCGGCTCCCTCCCCTGGCTGTCTGCCATGGTGGGCCTACCCTGGACAGCGCACGGCGTTGTGTGCTCGTTCTATTTGAACATGGCCAAGTCGGACCACCGCGCCGGCGGCGTGACCTTCGAGAGCGCAAAGGCAGCCAACTTCGCGAAGCCGGCCGGAAGTGAAAACAGCCCGGGTATTTGATGGCTCAGGCCCAGCGTCCACATCGGGGAAAACGGTGTGGACGCTGGGGTTTTGCTTGGGGTTTATTTGGGGTTTATTTCAACCGAAACCGGCCTAGATTAACGAAATGCCGCAAAATGCAAAAATCCCGAAAGCCTTACGGCACAGCACTTTGCGGGCATTCACGGAAATTGGCAAAACAAAACTATCATAATTCGTAATCAGCAGGTCATGTGTTCGAGTCACACCACCAGCTCCAAAAAGCATCGAAAACCTCGGTTTTCGGTGCTTTTTTGTTGCAAAAACGCTGAAAATGGTGTGGGTCAAAATGTGGGTCAACCGCCTGACCCACACCGTGACCCACATCGGCAATTAAACTGTACCCAAGAAAATGGACACGAGATTTTGACCCATGGCCCCGTTCGGCGGACACGCATTTGACCCATAGGGGCAGTCAGCGGCTTTGCCGCCTACTGCCAGCTCATGCCCTATGGGTATGCGGAAATGCGTAGAAAGACTTAAAGAGTACCGGAGAGGAGGCTTTGCCCCCTCTCCGATATTTTTGTCCTTTTTCTGCTTACATGACCTGCGCCATGAAGCTGCCCATGGTCTCTGCGGCTTTTTGCTGCATCTGTCGTGTGGCGTGGGTGTAGGTTCGCAGGGTGAATCCCGCGTCGTAGTGACCGAGCATTGAAGACACTGTTTTTACATCTACGCCGTTTTGCAGTGCCAAGGTCGCGAATGTGTGTCTCAGGTCGTGGAACCTGATATGCTCCAGTCCCGCGTCCTTGAGGATTCGCTTGTGGAGTGTTACGACCGAGTCGGGGTGATACATTTCTCCTGTTCTGCCGGACGGGAACATCCACGGATTGTCGGGGTGTTTGGCATGTTCCTGCTTCAGCAACTCCACGGCATCCTGCGGGATGGACACCTCGCGGATAGAGTTGCCGGTTTTGGGGCGGCTTAGAATGAGGTTCCCCTCTGTGTCCCAGCTGGCCTGCTTACTGACGGAGATGGTGCAGTTGGCTTCGTCAAGGTCGCTCCATTGGAGCGCGACCAGCTCGCCCTTTCTCAGTCCGCTGACCAGTTCCAGATAGAACATCGGCAGGGCATTACGCCGCTCGGCGGCGTTCAGATACGCGCTGATGTGGTCTGGGTGAAGAATCTTCATCTCTTGTTTTTCAATTTTGGGGATGATGCAATTTTCCGTGGGATTGGTGAGAATGAGTTTTTCTTTCACCGCCCGGTCAAGGGCATTGTGCAGCATCATATGGATGCCGCGCACAGTGGAATTGCTCAGTCCGGGTTTTTCCTTTTTCTGTACCTTTCGCAACCTGCCATTGCTTTGCAGATCGTTGTAGAACTTTTGCAGGTCACGGGTGGTGAGCTTATTCAGCGGGACATCCCCGATAGCAGGGATGATATGCTGTTCGATGTTTCGGTGGTAGTAGTTCATGGTAGACGGACGGATGTGTAGCTTGGAATAGAGCTCGAACCATGTTCTCAGCCAAGCGGCAACCGTGTATTCATCGGCGCGGCCGATGTCCAATGACTGGCTCTCCTCAATGGCTTTCTTTAGCTTCGCCTTGCATTCCGCCTGCGTCTTGCCGAGGACGTTTTTGATGATCCGCTTGCCTGTCTCGGGATGATAACCTGCGGTGTAGCGCCCCTCCCAACGCCCGTCTGCACGTTTGCGGATGTTGCCCTCGCCGTTGGCGCGCTTTTTAGCCATTCGTAATCATCTCCTTTGCTTTTTGCTCTTCGTCGGTATCGAAGGAGTAGGGTGCGCCCAGCTCTCCGGCGATACCGGCCGCCAGCTTGAAGCCTGCCATGAAGCTCATCAACTTGGCTTCGACCAGCAACGCGTTCTGTGCGTCCATCAGCCGAAGCAGCTTCCTGCGGCTTTCGGCATCTATGCCATCGCGCAGACCCTCACGGGCGGATTGGACGGCGTAGACGAGGTGCTCCAGCTGCTTTTCGTCGAATCGTTCCTGCAAGGCTTTCATGTAGTCGTACATGGTGACCCCTCCTTTGGTAGCCAACACACATACCACAATTCTGGCAGGAAAGCTATTACTTTTTCGAGAATCATCTTTATTTGGTACAAAATAAGCATAGCACCCGAAGCGGATATGAAGCCTCGGAGACTATGCTTATTTTTGTTATAATGGGAGGGCAATGGATGGACGGTTTCTTTGGTGA
>OBAG01000195.1_pt1 | contig 70289 bp, 70 predicted proteins | sample 1517701 | NCBI WGS metagenome assembly OBAG01 (sample SAMN04571702, study PRJEB22368) | human gut metagenome | biome: human gut; material: stool | host: Homo sapiens | place: Luxembourg | collected 2012-09-07 | reverse complement strand
AGAAGAAAAGAAAGCTTATGAAAATAAGTGTATATTAGAAGATGCCATAGAAGATGCTAAAGAAAATGGTTATAGTTCTGGATACGATTCTGGATATGATTCAGGATATGATTCAGGATATGATTCTGGATATGATTCTGGTAAATCTGATGGTATATCAAATATTGCTAAAAATATGCTTAAGAAAAATATGTCTATAGAAGATATATCAGATGTAACTGGTTTAACAATTGATGAAATTAATAACTTAAAATAAAAAAATTATTATGCATAATATTAAAAAAATATCAGTTTTATTCTGATATTTTTTCATTATCTAATACTTTATCAACAATACCATAATTAAATGCTTCATTAGAATCCATGAAATAATCCCTTTCTGTATCTTGTGCGATTGTTTCTAAATCTTTACCTGTATTTTTTGATAAAATCTTATTTAATTTATCTTTTAGCTTTAGTATTCTGTCCGCAGCAATCTTTATTTCAGTTGCTTGACCATTTACTCCTCCTAATGGTTGATGAATCATTACTTCACTATTAGGAAGTGCATATCTTTTACCTTTCTTACCACTTGATAAAAGAAATGCTGCCATAGATGCTGCCATACCTATACATATTGTTGATACATCACTTTTAATATAATTCATTGTATCATATATTGCCATACCACTTGTTATACTACCACCTGGAGAATTAATATAGATATTTATATCTTCATGATTAATAGAATCCAAATAAAGAAGTTCCGATACTATTATATTAGATAAATTATCATCTATTTCTCCAGATAAAAGAATAATTCTATCTTGAAGAAGTCTTGAGTATAAATCATATACTCTTTCTCCACTACTAGTTTTTTCTAATACATTTGGTATTAAATTCATTTTATTCACCCATTAATATGTTATCAATAATTTTAGTAAATATTCCTATAAATTAGTGACAAAATTGTATATTTTATGTTAAAATTTATAGTGAGAATAGGAAGGATAAAAATGGAAAAGGTAAAAGTAACATATTTAGGTAAATCATATTTATATCCAAGAGATATAACATTAGAAGATATATCAAAAGATTTTCAAAAAAATTATTTAGAAACAATAATAATGGCAGAGGTTAATGGTAGACCTTGTGAACTTAATTATAAAGTAACTGATGATGTTACTGTTGATTTTTTTGATCTAACATCACCAACAGGTAATAGGGTTTATGAAAGTGGTCTTATATTTGTTTTAGAAAAAGCATGCCTTAATATGCTTAATTCTGAAATAGAGGTAAAATATTCTATAGATAAAGGAATATATATAAAAACTTATAAAAAGATAACAAAAGAAGATCTTGATAAAGTATCAAGAGAAATGAAGGAAATTGTAAAAAGAGATTTACCAATACAAAAGAATTTAGTAAATAGATTAGAGGCAATTGATTATTATAAAAGTACAAAAAATTATGATAAAGTAAATGTATTAAAATATTCTGTAAATACAAATGTTAATCTATATAGATTAATGGATATATATAATTATTTCTTTTCTTACTTGCCTGTAAGTACAGGGGCATTAAAAGAATTTAAATTAACATATATTGATCAAAATAGTTTTGTACTTAGATATCCTAATATATATTATTTAAATAAAATACCTGTATATAAACATCATGATAAATTATTTAATGAGTTTAAAAAATATGATGAATGGAGTGAAAAACTAGGTATTGAAAATGTTAGTTCACTAAATAATAAAGTAACAAAAGGTAATGTAGATGACATTGTATTATTAAGTGAAAATATACAAAATAATTCACTATTTAAAATATCAGAAACAATTTATAATAATAAAAAATTAAAATTAATATTACTTGCGGGTCCATCTAGTTCGGGTAAAACAACAACAAGTAAAAAACTTGAATTATTTTTAAAAGGATTTGGATTAAATCCTATCGCAATATCAATAGATAATTATTTTTTAGATAGAGATAAAACTCCAATATTACCAGATGGTTCATATGATTTTGAATCACTAAACTCTATAAATGTTGAATTATTTAACAAAAATTTGAAAGATTTATTAGATGGAAAAGAAGTAACTCTTCCAGTATATAATTTTATAACAGGAAAAAGTGAATTATCAGATGAAAGTATAAAACTTGGAGAAAAGGAAATATTAATAGTAGAAGGATTACATGCTTTAAACGAAGAACTTACTTATTCAATAGATAGAAAAAATAAATATAAGATTTATTTATGTCCACTTACTGTACTTTCTTTAGATAATCATAACAGAATAAGAACAACAGATAATAGACTTTTAAGAAGAATTGTAAGAGATAATAGAACAAGAGGTTATAGTGCGAGTGATACATTATCTACTTGGGGTAAAGTAAGAGAAGGAGAAGAAAAGTATGTATTTCCTTTTCAAGATGAAGCAGATGTTATATTTAATACATCACTTATTTATGAACTTGGTGTACTTAAAACTTATGCTGAACCACTTCTTTATTCAGTAGAAGAAAATGATCCAATGTATAAAGAAGCAGTAAGATTATTAAATTTACTTAAAAATATTTTACCTATTAGTAATGATTATATACCAGTAGATTCTATAGTAAGAGAATTTATTGGTGGAGGATATTTTAAATTATAGGAGGAATTATAAAATGGTTAGAATAGCAATAAATGGTTTTGGAAGAATTGGAAGACTTGCATTTAGACAAGTATATGATGATAGTGATATAGAAGTAGTCGCAATAAATGATTTAACTGATACAAAGACACTTGCACATTTACTTAAATATGATACTGCACAAGGCAGATTCTTAGATGATAGAATAACATATACAGAAGATGATATTGTTGTAGATGGTAAAAATATAAGAGTATATAAAGAAAGTGATCCTGAAAAACTTCCATGGGAAGAACTTGATGTAGATGTAGTACTTGAATGTACTGGTTTCTTTACAAGCAAAGATAAAGCAATGAAACATATAATTGCTGGTGCAAAAAAAGTAATTATATCAGCACCTGCTGGGGAAGATGTAAAAACAATTGTATATAATGTTAATCATGAAGAATTAGATGGTGATGAAAAGATTATATCTGCAGCTAGTTGTACAACAAATTGTTTAGCACCAGTTGCTAAGGTATTAAATGATAACTTTAAAATTAGAACTGGATTTATGAGTACAATACATGCTTATACAAATGATCAAAATACACTTGATTCACCACATAAGAAAGGTGATTTAAGAAGAGCTAGAGCAGCAGCTTCTAATATTGTTCCAAATTCAACAGGAGCAGCTAAAGCAATTGGACTTGTAATACCAGAATTAAATGGTAAATTAGATGGAACTGCACAAAGAGTTCCAGTAGTAACAGGTTCAATAGTGGAACTTACTTGTGTTTTAGAAGATGATGTAACTAAAGAAGAAATTAATGAAGCATTTAAAAAAGCTGCTAATGTAACACTTGGATATACTGAAGATGAAATAGTTTCAAGTGATGTTATTGGAATTAGATATGGTTCATTATTTGATGCAACACAAACAAAAGTAATTGAATCAGGTGGTGTAAAACTTGTTAAAGTAGCTGCTTGGTATGATAACGAAATGAGTTATACAAGTCAAATGATTAGAACAGCAAAATACTTAATAGATATTATGGAAGAATAAAAGACCTCTTTTTAAGAGATCTTTTTTTATATTAAATAACTTTTGTTCCCAAGCATTTTTTTAGCATATTCTTCATATAATGCTTTAAATCTTTCATAATGGACAACTTCTCTTTCTCTTAAGAATGAAAGAGGCGCTAAAATATCTTCATCATCAGTTAAATCCATTAGATTTTCATATACAGTTCTTGCTTTTTGTTCAGCAGCCATATCTTCAGCAAGGTCTGTTAAAGGATCACCAGTTACAGCAAAATATGCGGCAGTAAAAGGTATTCCGTTCGCATCTTGTGGGAAAACAGCATTTTTGTGTTCAGTATACTGACTTCCAAGACCTGCTTTTTTTAACTCTTCAGGAGTCGCACCATCTAAAAGTTGATATACCATCGCACTTATTATTTCAAGATGTGCCATTTCTTCAGTTGCTATATCAGAAAGAATAGCTTTACCTTTATCATCTGGCATTGTATATCTTTGATTTAAATATCTAAGAGTTGCACCAAGTTCACCAGCATAACCACCACTTTGAGTTATAATATATTTTGCCATTTCAACATTTTTCTTTTTAATATTTACAGGAAACTGTAATTTTTTTTCATATTTCCACATAAGAACCTCCTACTGTCTTTCCCATGGCCATGGGCTATTTATCCAAGGCCAAGGAGAGCCTTCATTTGAATTTAAAATAATATTACCGAATTTTTTTTCATATTCTTTTAAGTATTTATTACTTATTTCTGAATATTGATTATAAAGTCCAATAGCCTGTGCATCATTTGGATATATATCTAAGTATAAATTAAGTTCATGAGCTGCGAAAGCATACATTTGAATCTTTTGCATTAACTCATCTCTTTCATTCATTGGTTTGATATCTGCAATATATCTATAAGGCCAGAAATAATAATCAAAAAGATTACCTCTATTAAGTGCTTCACTTGGAGAAACTATGCTATATAATTCTTTATTTTCATTCATATTTATCACCCTTTCATTTTTTATATTATGATAAATGATTATATTTGAATGAGCATTTGCCTATTGAGTATAAAACAAATGTTTGATATAATGTATGTGAGGAAAATGTTATGAAAAGAATAATTTTACATATAGATGTTAATAGTGCTTTTTTATCTTGGTCTGCAGTTAAACTTTTAGAAGAAGGCTATAAAAAAGATATTAGAAATGAAATTGCTGTGGTTGCGGGAGATCCCAAAAAAAGACATGGAATAATAGTGGCTGCAAGTATTCCAGCAAAAAAATTAGGGATAAAAGCACCAATTAATTTATATGAGGCAAGAAGAAAATATAAAGATTTAATAGTAGTAAAACCAGATTATAGTTATTATTATCAAAAATCAAAATCAATGATGGATTTTTTAAAGAAATTATTTCCAGAATTTCAACAATATTCAATAGATGAATGTTTTATAGAATATACATCTATGAAAAGAATATATGGTGATGAAGTAAAGTTTGCTTATAAGTTAAAAGATGAAATATATAAAAGATTTGGTTTTACTGTTAATGTTGGTATAGGTAATAATAAATTATGTGCTAAAATGGCATCAGATTTTGAAAAACCTAATAAAGTTCATACATTATATGAATATGAATTTAAAGACAAGGTATGGAATTTAGATATATCGGAGTTATTTATGGCTGGTAAATCATCATGTAAAAAATTAAGAGAACTTAATATAAATACTATTAAAGACCTTGCGTGTTCAGATTATAATATGATTGTTCGTAATTTAAAAGGAATTGGTAAGATGCTTTATGAATACGCAAATGGTATAGATGATAGTAAAGTTGAAAATCTTTATGAAGAAAGAAAAGGAATAGGGTATTCTAGAACTCTTATAGATGATTCAGATAATATAGATGAAATTTATTCATATCTTTATAATTTTGCAAAAGATATTTCATATTCACTTAGAAAAAAAGAAGTATATGCTTCTACATTAATGGTAACTATTAGAAATTATGAATTTAAAACAGTAAATCATCAAAAAAAGTATACAAATTCATTTTGTTTAACAAACGATATATATGAGAAAGCAAAAGAATTATTTAATGAATTTTGGGATAAAGAACCAGTAAGATTAATAGGACTTAGAGCAACTGATTTTACAAGTACAAATAGTGTTCAATTATCTATGTTTGATAAAAATAATGATAGTTATAAAGAAGAACAATTACAGAAATTAGTAGATAATATTAATAGTAAACTAGGTAATTCATCTGTGACATTAGGTGTAAAAAAATAATATTTATATGGTATAATTTTTATAAGGAGTATTAAGAGTTATGAAAGAATATAAAAAAATGAAAAATGATTATTATGAATTTTTATATGACGAAAAATATCAAAAAGAAATTGAAAAAATTTTTGAATATTCAACTAAAAAATTAATTGAAAACTTAAAATATTTTGGTGAAGAATCTTATGGTAATGTTATTAAAGTTTCATTTTTTGATAGTAGAGAAGACTTTTTTAATAGAATTCATGAAATAGATAAAAATGCAAATCCACCTGTATGGGCATCTGGTTGTTTTTATGGGGGAGAAAATCAAATATTATTTCCAAAAGGTGATATTAATAAAAAATTTTTTACACCTGCACATGAAACCTGTCATTTGTTATTCCTTAAGTATGTTTATTCAAATTATAAAAATAATAAAAGAATAACATGGCTTGATGAATCTTTTGCTGCTAATTTTTCTGGTGAAGTACAAAATAATATAAATAATGGTACATTTATAAATCAAATAAAAAAATATATAGGTGCCGAACTTCCAAATATGAATGATATATCGTTTGAAAATAAAAATGTAAAATCAAAGGAGTATAATGCATATGATTTCTTTCATATAATAGGTAGATATTTAATTGAAACAAATAATAAAGATAATTTGTTAGAATTATATAAAGATGAAGAAAGAGTTTTAAATTTAGGAGAGACAATCTTAGGTGATAGTATTGATTATTTCATAAAGAAATATAATTTATTAGAAGATGAAACTATTAAAACAATTTAAAATGCTAAGCAAAAAATATAAACTATCATTTTTTTCTTTTTATATAAATAATTGTTATGGTATAATTTATATGTTGAATAAAAAATATTGTAAATAAAGAGGATGTAAAAAATGAATGAAGATATAATTAAACAAATTGCGCTTGAACTAAATATTAGAGTGGAACAAGTAAAAAGCACATTAAAAATGTTAGAAGATGGTAATACAATACCATTTATCGCAAGATATAGAAAAGAAGTAACTGGTAATCTTGATGAAGAACAAATAAGATCAATTAGTGAAGTTTACGAATACCAAGTTAACTTATTAAAAAGAAAAGAAGATGTTATAAGATTAATAGATGAAAAAGGTTTATTAACAGATAAAATAAAAACAGAGGTAATGAATGCTTCAAAATTGGTAGAAGTAGAAGATTTATATAGACCATATAAAGAAAAGAAAAAAACAAAAGCAACAGAAGCAATTAAAAATGGTCTTGAAGGTTTAGCCAAAATTATATTAAGTTTTCCAAAAGAACTTTATACTGTGGATAAATTCTTAAATGATAATGTTAAAACCAAAGAAGACGCTATTGAGGGAGCTAAATACATAATCGCAGAGTATATAAGTGATAATGCTTATTATAGAAAATGGATAAGAAATGATATATATAATAATTCTAAAATAGTTACTAAGAAAAAGAAAAATGCTGTTGATGAGAAAAAAGTTTATGAAATGTATTATGATTATTCTGAAGATGTTAAGTATATAAAACCACATAGAGTACTTGCTGTAAATAGGGGAGAAAAAGATGGGGTACTAAATGTTTCATTAGAATATAATAAAGAATATATTTATAATTATTTAGAGAAAAAACTTATAAAAGACGAAAATTCAGAATGTGCAGTATATGTAAAAGATGCAATATTTGATTCATATAAAAGATTAATTGGACCAAGTGTTGAAAGAGAAATTAGAAGTGAACTTACTGAAAAAAGTGAAGAAGGAGCAATAGAAGTATTTGCTAAAAACTTAGAAAATTATTTACTTACTCCTCCAATGAAGGATAAAATGATATTAGGTTTAGATCCAGCATATAGAACAGGTTGTAAATTAGCTGTTATAGATTATACTGGTCAAATGCTTGATATAAAGGTAATATATCCTCATGAACCTAAAAATGATTTTGAAGGCAGCAAAAAAATTGTACTTGATTTAATAGATAAATATAATATTGATGTAATAGCAATTGGTAATGGTACTGCATCAAGAGAAAGTGAAACATTTATCGCAAATGTTATAAAAGATGCAAAAAGAAGTGTAAGCTATATTATAGTTAATGAAGCGGGTGCGAGCGTATATTCAGCAAGTAAACTTGCAATAGAAGAATTTCCTAATTTACACGTTGAAGAAAGAAGTGCAATATCGATTGCAAGAAGACTTCAAGATCCACTTAGTGAACTTGTTAAAATTGATTCGAAGTCAATAGGTGTTGGACAATATCAACATGATGTAAAAGAAAAAAATCTAAATGAAGCACTTGACTTTGTTGTTAGTAAATCAGTTAATAATGTTGGTGTTAATATAAATACAGCTAGTGCATCAATACTTAAATATATATCAGGGTTAACTAAAAAATCTATTGAAAAAATAATAGATTTTAGAAATAAACATGGTAGATTTAATTCTAGAAATGAACTTATAGATAATAAGATATTAAGTGCTAAAGTATATGAACAATCAATAGGATTTATGAGAGTACTAGATGGATCTAATCCACTTGATAAAACAAGTATTCACCCTGAAAGTTATGATAAAACAACTAAACTTCTTGAAAGTATTGGTATGAATTATGATAGTCTTGGAACGGAAGACCTTATATTAAAATTAGATAATATTAATATAGATGATTATTCTAAAAAACTTGATATAGATATTTATACACTTGAGGATATTATAAATTCACTTAAGAAACCTAATAGAGATCCAAGAGATGATTTTGATAAACCTATTTTAAAAAGTGATGTTCTACATATAGAAGATTTAAAAAAAGGAATGGAACTAGAAGGTACAGTTAGAAATGTAGTAGACTTTGGTGCATTTATTGATATTGGAATTAAAAATGATGGGCTTGTTCATATTTCAAAGATTACAGATAGGTATATAAAACATCCATCAGAAGTGTTAAGTGTTGGTGATATTGTAACTTGTTATGTTGATGAGGTGTTCTTAGATAAAGGAAAAGTTGCACTTTCTTTAATAAAAAATGAATAAAATTCAAAATTTAGGTTTAAAAATTTATTTTTTGTTGTATAATATATTGTACAACTTTAGTGTGTTTGGGGGTAAGAGACATTATGAAAATAGAATTAGATAAGAAAACAAGAGATGAATTGATTGAAAAGTCTTATAAGCAAATAGATGAAATTAATTCTGAAATTTCTATTAAAAGAAAAAATATAAGGAATGTTATAGATAATGAATTAAAAGGAAAAACTTTAGATTATAATGAGATTATAGTAAAAAATGATTCAGCATATAAGAAAATTTTTCTTGAAACAAGAACCTTTTTGATTAATAGACTTCATATGTTAAAGAGAGAAAAAGAAAAATTAGAATTAATAAAAAACGATTCAAATTGTATAGAAAAAATAAAAGAGATAGATCGTCTAATTTCAGTGTATGAAGAGGATTATCAAATAATGAAAGAGACACCAAATGAATATTTTAAAGGCTATATGTATGAAAATTGGGAATTATTTATAACAAATCCAAAGGTAAAAAGAGATATATATAATTTGTCAAAAAATTTATGTACTTTACAAAAAAATAGAGACAAAGTATTAAACACAATTAAATTATTAGAGGGACCTAAGCCTATTAACGTTAAATATTTAGGTTTGATACTCAATGAGAAAAAAAGATAAAGATGAAAAATTAAGCAGAAAATGTTAAAAACTTGCAAATGATACTTGACAAAGAAAATAAAAATAAGTATACTTAAAGAGTACTTGTTTTTAGCGCAGGTGTAGTTTAATGGTAGAACCTCAGCCTTCCAAGCTGACTACGGGAGTTCGATTCTCCTCACCTGCTCCATATGAATTTTACAGACTATAAAAAGGTCTGTTTTTTTATACTTTTTTCCCGTAGTCAGTTTGGAAGTTAAAAATAAAAAAATTATTTTATAGAAAAAATACTAATCTTTGATAGTATCTTTTATTTTATTATTCATGCATTCGATTATATCATCGGCGAGGTTATACCATTTAACTTGCACACAAAATCTTTTTTTCTCATACTTTTCATTATGATTTAAACATCTATCCATGGGCTGAATACTTAAAGGTCCAAAATTTACTCCTGTAGAATATACATCTTTTTTAGATAAAATAATATTTATAATGTCTTCTTTTTTTATCCACAGGAAATCATTTTTTGTCCCAAATATTATCGCATCTATATTTTTATCACTCAATTTTCCCCTTATAACGAATCTATAAATGGCTTTTAATAAAATTTGTTTTTTATTTAATTCTTTATTCAAATTATCTATTTCTTCTTGATTTTCTTGCTTATATTCATTTGCTGATAATCTATTTATTCCAGAACCGTTTATTGTTCCGTCTGCATAATGATATTTTAGATATTCAATAACTGAATTTCTACTAATATTATTTTCAATAAGAAAATGTATAAAACTTGATATTCCTTCAACATGTACAGAATTTTTTATTCCTTTTTTTATACTTATTTTCTTTTTGATTTTATTCTTTTCAATTATGATATCATATTTCTTTTTTGTATGATCAACTATACATTTTAGTATATCATTTTCATTAACATTTCTGTACAAATCTTCTATGAATGCTCTATACATTGGGTTTAACTCATGTACCTTTTTATTGTTTAATTCATTACATATATCATATTCATTTTTAAAACCACTTATATTGTCATTAAAATTAATAAAAATCACCTCCTATAATTATATTCTCTTTTTTTTATGTTAATTCCCTTAAAAAAACATATATTTTTAATTTTATAGTAAAAATGTTTATCTTATAAATTATGAGATATTGATAAAAATAAAAAAATGATGTAATATTATTATAGGTGATGTAAAGATGTTAAATAAATTAATAATAGCAGGTATAATTTTTGTAATTTTAATCATATTAATTATTGTTTTAATAGTTGTTTCAAAAAACAAAAATAAAATCAAAGCTAATAGTGAACCTGAAGCAAGTATATTAGATGTAGATGAAGTTGGTGTTCCAAATACATCTGAATTAAAAGATTTCTCATATGGTTATGAAAAAGAAGAAACAATTGTTATGAATCCTGTTACTGAAAATAATATTAAAAATGAAGAAACAAAAGAAAATAAAGAAGAGAGTGAAGATAATGAATAGTAGAGGTGTTATAACTCGTGGTATGGTATTACTTGCGAGTATTATACTTTTTGCAGTAATTGGTACAGTAATTGCGATTATGGTTGGAAAAAATAAAAGTGATGATAAATATAAGTCATTTGAAAATGAGCTTGTAACTGGTGCTCAAAATTATTTTATTATAAAAAATATGGATATTGATGAAGGCGAAGAAAAAAGAATTAACATGAGTGAACTTGCTAAAAATAATTTAATATATAATGATTTAAAAGATAAATGTAATGGATATGTATTAGTTTCAAATGAAAAAGATATATCTACAGATGATTATAATATAGAATATAGAGCTTATATAAAATGTGGTAATAGATATATGACGGTTAATTATAGTGAATATTAAAATAAGTAAAATGGTTTACTTATTTTTTCTTTATATGCTATAATATACTTATGAATATGGAGGATATATATGGAAGAGACAAAATGGTTAACTAAAGGAAAAATAATAACTATTGTTGTAATAATTCTTGCAATTGGTGCAACTGTTGCAGGTATTTTAATACATAAAAATAATGTAAAGAAGGATTATGCAAAATTTGAAAAACAATTAGAATATGCTGCTCCAAACTATTTGTTAAAAGAAAAAATTAAATTAAAGGAATATGAATGGAGAGAAATAAATATAACTGATATCTTAAAACAAAAATTAGTTATTAATAAAAAATCATCTAATTGTGATGGATATGTAATAGCAGAAGCTTTGAAAGATAATACTATTGATTTAGAAGAGCAAATGAATCCTGATTTATCAGAAGGTGATAGTGAAGATTCAAAAATAACTAAAGAAGATGAGGGTAAAATAAGTACAAATATTACATATAAGGCATATATAACTTGTAAAAAAATATATACTACTAAAGGTTATGGAACAAAACCAGATAATAATAAGAAAAATACAGAAGAAACTCAAACTCAAAATGATACTGAAAAACCTTCAATAGAATTATTTGGCGATGCTACAATTAATATTAATGTTGGCGATAGTTATAATGAACTTGGAGCTGTTGCTATGGATAATGTTGACGGCGATATTACTAATAAAATAAAAATATCAGGTAAAGTTGATACTACAAAAGCTGGTGAATATACTATAAAATATACAGTACAAGATAAAGCAGGTAATAAGTCTAGTGTTGAAAGAAAAGTAGTAGTAAATGAAAAAAAGGAAGAAACCCCTATAGAAACACCATCTGAAAAACCAAATAATAATAACAATAATAATAACAATAACAATAATAATACAAATATACCAACAATAGATACAACATCACCAATAATAACATTTAATGACAATAGTCTTTATCAAACAATATGCGCAGGTAATAGCGTAAATACTAGTACTACAGGTCCTTATGGATTTGTTGCTAGAGATAATATTGATGGAATAATTACATCAAAAGTAAATATATCAGGTGATACTGATGTTATAAATACACCTGGAGTATATACAATATATTATAGTGTATCAGATAATGCAGGAAATTATGCTGAAGCAACAAAACAATTTACAATTAAAAATTGTGGTAATACACTTCCTGATACTAATACTACAATACAAATTAGTAGTCTTAGAATAACTCCAAATAATAGAACAATAAACATATCTCAAACTGTACAAATAAATGTTACTATATATCCTGGAAATGCAACAAATAAAACAATTAGTTATTCTTCATCAAATCCAAGTGTTGCAACTATTTCATCAAATGGTGTAGTAACTGGAGTATCTTCTGGTACAACTATAATAACAGCCACTTCATCAAATGGTAAAACAGCAAAATGTACTATAAAGGTAAATTAAAGAATCTATATGGTTCTTTTTTTTTCTATATTTATGTGTTATAATTTCTGTAAGAGGGTAGAAAATGAAAACAATAAAAGATACAGATATAAAAAATAAAACAGTATTAATTAGGTGTGATTTAAATGTACCAATAAAAGATGGTAAAATAGAAGATGATAATAGGATAGTTAAAAGTTTAAAAACAATTAATTATGCATTAAATCACGCAAAACATGTAATAATAATGTCACATTTAGGAAGAATAAAAAATGAAGAGGATAAAAGGAAAAATTCTTTAAAAATAGTTTGTGATAGACTATCAGATTTATTAGGTGAAAAAGTGTATTTTTGTACATATGATGAAGATATTAAAAATGTAGTTCAAAATAATAAAATTGTAATGCTTGAAAATGTAAGATATTTTGATTTAGATGGTAAAAGGGAAAGTAACAATGATGAAGAACTTTCGAAATTCTATGCAACACTTGCAGATGTTTATATTAATGATGCATTTGGTGTATCACATAGAAGAGCAGCATCTACTACCGGTGTATCAAAATATTTAGAGAGCGCAGTTGGATTTTTAGTGGAAGAAGAAATTAATAAATTAAGTATTTTATTAAATAATCCAGAAAAACCTTTTTGTATTATATTGGGTGGCGCAAAAGTATCTGATAAAATTGGTATTATATCTAATTTAATAGAAAAAGTAGACAATATTATAATAGTAGGAGCAATGGCATTTACATTCTTAAAAGCAAAAGGAATGAATATTGGTAAATCACTTGTTGATGAAGAAAATATTGAATATTCAAAGAATTTACTAAATAAATATTCGGATAAAATAATTTTACCTGTAGATGTGTATGTATCTGATAAGATTGATAGTAATAGTAAAACTTTAAAAAATATTACTGAAATTACTAATGATGATATAGCATTTGATATAGGTCCAAAAACAATAGAAAATATAGATAATGTTTTAAAACAAACTAAAACAGTATTTTTAAATGGTCCTGCAGGTGCATTTGAATATGATAACTTTTCATATGGTACAAAAGAAGTATTAAAGTCATTAAAGAATAGTAGTGCAAAAGTTATAATAGGTGGTGGAGATTCAGCATCAGCCGCTATAAAGTTTGGGTATAAAAATTCTTTTTATCATATTTCAACAGGTGGAGGAGCGTCTTTAGAATTTTTATCTGGAAAAGATATGCCTGGATTTGAAAATATAGGAGAATAATATGAAAAAATATAAAAATAATATAATAATATTAATATTAATTTCAGTATTTATAATGTATTTAATAATGAAAGATGATTTTAATAATATAATAGATGCGATTAAAAATGTAGATGTAAAGTTTTTATTAATTGCGTTAATTCTTATGACTTTATACATTTTTTTTCAATCAATGTCACTTCATTTATATTTAAAATCTATAAAAAAAGGTTATAAATTAAAGGACACATTTATTCTTATGTGTTCAGCACAATTTTTTAATGCAATTACACCTTTTTCATCAGGTGGACAACCATTTCAAATGTATTTATTAAAAAAACAAGGTATTAAAGTTACTGATTCAGGCAATGCACTTTTACAAAACTTTTTTACATATCAACTTGCGCTTATTATAATGGGAACATTTGCAGTTATAACAAATAGTTTTCTTCATATAATTCCATCCACTAGTTTACTTAAAAATATTGTTTTAATTGGATATATAGTTAATATTATTGTACTTGTTTTATTATTTTCATTAGGAAAAGCTAAAAATCTTAATACGAAGGTATTTAATAAGATATTTAATTATGTATTTGGTTTTAAATTTATTAAAAATAGAGAACATTTAAAGGAAGTGGCATCGAAAAAAATAGATGAATTTTATAATAGTAGTGTATATTTTAAAGATAATAAATTTATATTAGTTAAATCAACATTTTATAATATAATTGGTCTTTCTATGTTTTATTTAATACCATTATTTATATTCTATAGTATTGGTAAATATAATTTAGTAAGTATACTTGATTCAATTGTATGTACAAGTTATACATGTTTTGTTGGATCATTTGTACCTATTCCAGGTGGAACTGGAGGTCTTGAATATGCATTTATGGAATTTTTTAAAGGATTTTCATCTAAAACTATAATATCAGTAAGCATGATTTTATGGAGATTTATGACATATTATTTACCAATGATATTAGGTGCAGTATCTATTTTGTTTATAAAAAATAGAAAAGAGGAGTTAAAAGAATGAGAGTAGGAATATTTACAGAATCATATCCACCTTTAGTAAATGGAGTATCAACAAGTATATTAATGCTTCAAAAAGCTTTAGAAAAACTAGGACATGAGGTATTTATAGTCACTGTAAGTGATGACAAAAAGAATTATACACTTGAAGATGATGGACATATATTAAGGCTACCATCAATGAATCTTGCAAATTGCTATGATTATAAATTTACTAGTGTATATCCTATTAAAGCTGTTAATATTATTAAAAAAATGAATTTAGATGTTATTCATTCAAATGTAGAATTTACTATTGGAATATTTGCAAGAGTAGTATCTGAACAATTAGGTATTCCTCTTGTTCATACATATCATACTAATTGGGAAGATTATACGCATTATATTACAAAGAATAAAAAGATATTAGATGATATATGTAAGAAATTATTAAAATATTTAGTAGTATTTTTTGAGGATAAAACTGTAACTGAATTAATTGTTCCATCTAACAAAATATATAATATATTTAAAGATAAATATAAATTTACTAAAAATATTCATATAATTCAAACTGGAATTGAAACAAGTAAATTTTATAAAGAAAACTTTAGCTCAAAAGATATAAATAATTTAAAGAAGAAGTATGGTATAAAAAAGAAAGATTTTGTTATTATGACAGTATCAAGACTTGCTAAAGAAAAGAGTGTAGACAGATTAATAAATAATCAAAAAGAGTTGTTAAAAAGATATCCTAATATGAAATTATTAATAGTTGGTGATGGACCAGACATTGATAAATTAAAAATGCAGGTATGTTCTTTAAATATAAGTAAAAATGTTATTTTTACAGGAAAAGTACCATTAGAAGAAATACCAATATATTATCAATTAGGAGATGTATTTGTTACAGCATCAAAGTCTGAAACACAGGGCTTAACTGTTGTAGAAGCAATATCTTCATCACTTCCTATAGTTGCTGTTAAAGATGATAGTTTTATTAGTAGTGTTATTGATGACTTTAATGGTTATGTATTTACTTCTGATGAAAAATATATCGAATCTATATTAAAATTATATGAGAATAATGATATATATAATAGATTATCTAATCAATCTAGAATACTATCATCTGATTTTTCATCAGAGTATTTTGCACTTAAAGTTTTAAAGGTGTATGAAACTGCGATAGAAAATTACAAAAAAGATAATAAAAAAGTTATCAACAGGATAAAGAAAAAAATTACTGCAAAGAAGTACAAAATATAAATATCGGTTAAATCCGATATTTTTTTTCAAAACATAGTCAAAAAATGTAAATTTATATTAAAAAAATATTAACTATAAGTTATTTTGTATTGTTTTTCGACAAATTTCGACAAAATTAGATTAAAGAAGCCAATAATATTACTAGCATTTGCAAAAAAATTGTTGTATAATTGAAAAGTATCAAAAAATAGAGAGGAAAAATAAATATGAGAAAACAAAGACTTTTAGTTGTTGATGATAATTTAAGTTTAATACACATGATAAGGGAACATACTAATAACAGTAATAATATGGAAGTTGTTTATGAAGCACATGATGGTGAAGAAGGTTTCAGGATGATTAAAAATCATATCAATGATTTTGATTTAGTGTTGTTAGATTTAATTATGCCAAATAAAGATGGTATATATGTTTTAGATAAAATAAAAGAAGAAGCATTAAATGTTAATATTATTGTAATAACTTCGTTCAATGCTGATGAGATGATAAAAAGAGTATCAACATATAATATAAAATATTTTTTACTTAAACCATTTGATTTTAATGATTTAGAACAAAGAGTATTAGAAGCGACAAATCAAGTCGAAACAAAAAATGGTCAAAATTTATATGAAAATGAGTTGAAAATTTCTGTAACAAAATTACTTCATGAACTTGGTGTTCCATCACATATAAAAGGATATCAATATATAAGGGAAGGTATATTACTTTTATATAATAATCCTAATATTGTTGGTGGTATAACTAAAGAATTATATCCTGAAATAGCATGTAGATTTGATACATCGGTTTCAAGAGTTGAAAGAGCAATAAGACATGCTATTGAAGTAAGCTGGAATAGAGGAAATTTAGATCTTATGGAAGAAGTATTCGGTCATAGTGTAGATTATGATAAGGCAAAGCCTACAAATAGTGAATTTATTGTAACGGTTGCTGATAAGCTAAAATTAGAATTTAATGTGGTAAAAGCATAATTAAGATTACTTCTTAATTTTTTTTCTTTTATTTGATACTTTTTTGTCATAATTTAAAAAAAAACTTTATTAATATTTAAAAGTTTGATATAATGAAACATGATAGAGTAGGTGTGATATGAACATAAAAAAAATATTAATAGTTTTAATATGTATATTTGCATTTACAGGTTGTAAGATAGAAAATATAAGCAGTAATGATATAGAAAAGAATGTTGATATAATTCTTAGCAAGAAGATATCTAATTCAAATAAAGATGCGATTGGATATCAATATTATTTACCTAGTAATATGTCTGTTAAAAGTGTAAAAGATTTTAATCAAGAATTATATACTGAAGGTAATACATTTTACTTATATGTTGATATAGTTAGTTATTATCATAAAGTAAAAAATACTTACAAAGTTGATAAAAATGCATATATATCAAAAAAACTTGAATTTGGTTCTAAAACAGGATATTTAGAAGTAAATAAAGTAAAAGATAAATATTATATTGAAATGATGTTTAATTATGCTAAAGTTGAGGCATATGTATCAAAATATGATTTAATTGATTCTATCTCCAATATTTCTTATGTTTTATCTAGTATAAAATATAACGATAATATAGTAGAAACAATACTTGGAGATAGTAAATATGATCTAGGCGAAAATGAGACCTATAATATTTTTAAAACAAAAAAGAAAACTGATGGAAATTTCTTAGATTGGGTTAATGAATATGACACATATAGTGGAAATAATTCATCTTTAGAAGGTTTAATTGAAAAAGATGAAATAACTTCTGATGAAGAGTAGGAGGAAATATGGGATTACTTGATAAAGTTAAAAACTTTTTCTATGACGAAGAAGATGTTGAAGATTTTGAACCTGTTATAGAAAAAACTAAAGAGTCAAAACATAAAAATATAGAAAAAGAAGAAAGAATTGAAGTAAAAAAAAGGGAAGATGTTCATAAAAAATATGATACAGATGATATATCAGAAAGAGATCTATTTAAAGCAGAAAGAACATTTAATTTTCCTATGGATTTAGATGATACTCTTTATGAAAAATCAATAGAAATAAATAAAAAGAGTGAAGTAAAGGAAAAACCAAAAGAAGAAATCAAAGCTAATACATATAGATCTGTAACCTCATATCAAAATAAAGACTATCATAAGAATATTAAAAAAGAACAAGAAGAAGCTAAAAAATTTAGACCAACGCCTATTATTTCACCTATATATGGAGTTTTAGACAAGAACTATAAAAAAGAAGATACTTTAATAGATAGTACAAGAGAGTTTAATATAACTAAGAAATTAGATTATGATACAGTAATGAGAAAAGCATATGCTCAAACTGAGAAAATGAATGAAGAAGATAATAAAGGTATATTTTTTAATCTAAATGAAGAAAAAGCAGATGAAATAAATAAAGACGATGATGATGAGGTTAAAATTATATATAATGATGTATCATTTGATGAAAATGAGGATAATACTAATAAAGAGAGTATAGAAAATAAAGAACCTTCGATTGATGAAGATAATATCCTATCAGAAACTAAAGAACAAGACTTATTTAATTTAATTGATGATATGTATAGTTCAGATGATGAAGATGAGGAGGATGATGAATAATGGTAGAATTTTTAGATGAATTTTTACCGATTGTTATTTATATACTTTTAGTAGTATTGTTAATATTATTAATAATGATTTCTTATAAAGTTATAAAAACTATGGATAAGGTTAAAATAATTGTTGATAATGTTGATGATAAAGTACAATCATTAAATGGTATATTTACTACTATAGATAGATTTAGTAATGGATTTTCTGTAGTAGGAGATAGATTTATTGATTTTATAGTTGGTATTTTTACTAAAATATTTTCACATAAGAAAAGTAAGAAAGAGGAGGAAGAAGATAATGAGTAAGAAAGGTACAGGAAAATTAGTTTTAGGAGCAAGTTTAGGAGCAGGTTTAGCGCTTTTATTCGCACCAAAGAAAGGTTCTGAATTAAGAGAAGATCTTAAGAATAGAATAAATGATTTAGTAAATAGAGCTAAAGAAGTAGATGTAAAAGAAGTACAAGAAAACCTAGAAAATAAGATAGAAGAAATAAAAAACGAAATAGAAGATCTAGATAAAGAAAAGGTTAAAAAAATTGCTGAAAAAAAAGCAAAAGAGTTAAAGAAAAAAACTGAAGAATTAGTTGAATATGCAAAAGAAAAAGGTACACCAGTACTTGAAAAAGCTGCTAAAGAAGTAAAAAAACAAGCTGCTAATGTATGTAAAGAAGTACTTAATAAATTAGAAGAAAATAACGATTAGTTGTCGTTATTTTTTTATAAAAATATAAAATATATGTTTTATATTTTTTCATTTTAGTTTATAATTGTATATAGTATAGAACGGAGTTGTAGTTATGAATTTAGAAAATATTGGAATATCATATAATGCTAGTTATTTACTTCAAGGAAATCAGATTGAAAGATGTAAAAAATCAATTGATTTAAATGCCAAAGTTACAGAATTATTATTAAGAACTGATAAAAAAGATTGCGATATTGATAATATTAAAAAGGTATATAAAGGAAAAGTATTATTTCATGTTCCAGCAATAAATCCTGATTTAGCAAATTTAAAATCAGTAAACGAACTAGTAAGAACACTTTCAGAAAATGGTATAAAAATGATTACTATTAATGCATCAAATTTGTCATTAGATTTATTTGAGTGGTCAACACTAGAAGAGCAAAAAAAGTATTTTTTAAATATTGTAACAGCAATCGCAACACTTGCATCTAACAAAATAGAAGTTGCAATAGATAACTTAAAACATAATGAAAGTAATACAATGTTTGGTTCTGATATAGCTCAGGTGACAGATATAATTGTATATTCTAGAAAAATGCTTGTAAAAGATTTTGGTTTTAAAGAGGATGTAGCAGAAAAATATATAGGACTTTCTTTAAATATAGATAATATCGATGTTAGTTCAGATAAAGAAAATTTAAATAATTGGTTTGAGGTATTTAATAATTCAATAAAGTGTATAAAAATTAGTAATTTAGATAATGAAAAAAATATTAAATTGATTACTGATATGTGCAAAAAAAATAATTATATAGTACTTTTAAAAACTGAATCTGATATAGATGAAGTAGATGAACAGTTTGTTTTATTTCTTAACTTAATGGGAGTAGACATAAACGTTATAAAAGAAAGTTCAATAAAAACAAAAATAAAAGATAATTCAAAAAATAATAAGAAAATAACTAATATGATAATAGCATTAATGATAATAACGACAATAATTATATTATGCATGATGTTTATACTAGAACTACGTTAATAATTTGACTATAAGTACAAAATATGATATCATTAATTTGCTTCGCTTGAAACAAATGAGGTGAAAAAGAGTGAATGTATTTAAATATATAAATGAAAAAGTAATGACTGTATTTACATGTTCAATGCTTACATTATTTGCTTTTTCAAGTTTTCTATCAAATATAGATAAGGATTCTTTAAAAAATATTTTTTCTTCTGTTAATATGACTCAAGAAGAAGAGATAATAAAAATCGATTCAATTGCTGAATTAAAAAAAGAAGGAAATGTAACAAAGAAAGTAATCGTATATGATGGGATGACATTAAATGAGTTAACTGAAAAATTAAATAGATCATTAAAATCAACAATAGCAGGTAAAGGAGATGTATTTGCATCATACTCTTTGGAAAGAGGCGTAGATCCATACTTAGCTGTTAGTATAATGCTTTTAGAAACAGGTTGTAATTGGTCTTGTAGTTCACTTATGAGAAAATGTAATAATGTTGGTGGACAAAAAGGATCGCCATCCTGTGATGGAGGTTCATATAGAGCTTATCCAAGTTTAGATGAGGGTATAAAAGGCTTTATTGATAATATTGCTGATAACTATTATGCATATGGTTTAACAACTCCAGAAGCAATGAATAAAAAATATGCTGAAAGCAATATGTGGGCTATTAAAGTTAATAATTATATATCGTCCGTAAAAGCAAAATAATCACTAATTTTAGTGATTTTTTTATATATAAAATAGTGTAAATTTTTGTAAGGTGATTTCTATAGAAATGTTTATAAAAAAGAATATTAACAAAATATAAAATAGAAGAGAATAGTTATATTTGTTAATCTTCTGGTCGAAAAAGAATAAAAAAATTAATTACTATAATTATCTATTTTTAAATATTAAGACAATTCTAGTATTAAATATTTCTTAAAATTTGCATTATTTCAAAAAATATGTATAATATGTGTAGTTTTTTTTAAAACGTGTAATAAAAAAAGGAAAAGGGGCAGTAAAATGGAAGAAATTAATATCAAAGATTTTTTACTTTATTTAAAAAAATATATATTTATAATAGTTATTTTAACTTTTTTGTTAGTATTTATGGTTACAATATATGACAATAATTTTAAGGTACCATTATATAAAGCTTATACTACAGTTGTACTTGCTAAATCTAATGAACAAAGTTCTACAATAACACAAAACGATATTGTGTTAAATCAAAAACTTGTTACAACATATACTGAGATTGTTAAAAGTGAATTGGTTTTAGAACAGGTCATTAAAAATGAAAAATTATCATATAATGCAGAAGAATTATCTAAAAAAGTAAGTGTTGAGGCAATTCAGGATACTGAAATTTTGAAAATATCTGTTCAAGATAAAAATCCTAAAGAGGCATCAAAAATAGCTAATTCAATTGCAAAAGTATTTAATAGTGAAGTTTCTAAAATATATAAACTAGATAATATAAGTGTAATAGATAAAGCAAAAGTTCCAAAAGAAGTGTGTAATGATACTTTTATTAGAGATATTATTATATCTATATTTATTGGAATATTTGGTAGTATAGCTATTATATTCATTATATATTATTTTGATGATTCAATAAAATTATCAGATGATTTAGAAGAACAAATTGGAATGCCTGTGGTTGCAAAAATATTTAAGAGTGACGCAAAAGGTATAGATAAGCATTCAAAAGTAGAACTAATTTTGAATAAGTATCCAAAAGCATTAGTAAGTGAGAGTGTTAAAACTCTTAGAACAAATTTACAATTTTCATCAATTGATAATGAACTTAAAACAATATTGGTAACAAGTTCTATTCCTGGAGAAGGTAAAAGTTTTATAAGTGCAAATTTAGCATTAGCGTTTGCTCAAACAGGTAAAAGGGTATTAATTGTGGATTGTGATATGAGAAAAGGTAGACAACACAAAATTTTCGATGTATCTAATTCAAAGGGATTATCTAATTTATTAATTGATAACATTAATAATATAAGTGAATATGTACATAAAACAAGTGTTAAGGATGTATTTTTAATAACTAGAGGAATGTGTCCACCAAATCCAAGTGAACTTTTAAACTCAGAAAAAAATAAAAATTTAGTTAATTTATTAAAAAACAAGTTTGATATAGTAATATTTGATGGTGTACCATGTAACGGATTACCTGATTCAATAATTATGTCTACTTTAGTGGATAAGGTATTAATTGTAAGTTCAGATTCAATGACACCAAAAAATGTACTTGATACAACAATAAAATCATTACAAAAAGTAAATGCTCCAATTGCGGGTTGTGTACTTAATAATGTTAGTACTAAAAATGGTAAGTATGGCAAATATTATAATTATTATGGATCTAAAGAAGAAAAATAAAAGTAAGGTATAATTTTAAAAAACAAAAATTATATCTTTTTTTTACCTTTAAAATATAGACTAAAATAAAATAAAATGGTATTATAGTATATATATAATAGGAAGGGTAGAATGAGTATGAGTGATTTTTTAGTGAATATTGATGGAATTGATAAAACAGCACATATAGTAACAAGATTAGAAGTAACTGGAACAGGTGTTGAATATATTTATTATAATGTTGACGGTGAAAAAGATGAAAATGGAGATTTATATTTATTTACATCAAGAGTAAAGAGTAACGAAGATGGTACAGATGAAATAATTGAAATTGAAAATGAAGATGAGAAAAAAATAGCATTTGAAATTTTTTCTAAAGCATACAAGGAGTTACAAGAATAGGAGATTAATATGAAATCTAGTTATGAAGAAAATTATAAAGCATTACAAACAATTAATTTAGAAGTTGATAATTTAAAAGAAGAATTAGATAAATTAAATGAATCTATTGATTATATAAAATCTAATTATCCTGATGGAACCATATATGATCTTTTAAGCTCTGATAAATCTATAGAAGATTATAAGGCAAATGTAATAAGATTAAAAAAAGAAGAACAAGAAAGAATAGAGAAAAATGCAGAATATAATGAAAAATTAAAAGAACAGGAAATGTTACAAGCTTTAGTAGATAATTATAATAAACAAATTAGTGAAAGAAAATTAGAAGAGGAAAGAAAAGCTCAAGAATTAGAGGATGCAAAACAAAATTTTAAGACAAATTTTGAAAAAACAATGTCTAAACCTGGTCTTTTAAAAGAAACAGTTGCTTCAAAGTTGTTAAATGATATCCTTTATTCTAAATGTCTATCCGAACAAGAAAAATCAGAATATAGAAGTGAAGTTAATAAAAGATTAAAAGAAAATGAAGAAATTTTAATAAAAGAACCAAAGGTAAAAACAGAGAAAAAACACATTATTAAAAATAAATTTAAATGCGTTGTCGCAAAAGGTAAAGAAGTAACAGTTAATGCAATGAAAAATGTCTTTAACAAATCAATTGGTAAAGTTGTTAATGGCGCAAAAGGAATATATCAAAGATTCTGTGATAAAGTAACAAAAAGTATTCAAGAAGAGTTAGACTATTCTTTCGGATATATTGAAAGTTTAATGAATCAAATGGAACAAATGAATGCTAAATATCAAGAAGAAATTAGTAATTTAAAAGATAATATAAGTAACTTAGAAAATCATATATCAAGACAAGAAGATTTAAATTCAGCGTTTGATATAGATTTAAATGCTAACAAAAATGAATCAAAAGGTTATACTGATGAAGAAATTATGGATGAAATGTCTAAAGCATCAATATATGCACAAGAAGAACAAAATAAAAAAGAACCTAAATCTAAGAATGATTCGGCAAAATATATTACAAAACAAGAAAATCCAGAATTTGATATTGATATAAATAATTTGAAAAAAGGTAATGTAAATGAGAATATTTTTGATTTTATGACTAAATCAGCTTTTGATATGCAAAAGGAGCAAAATAAAAAAGAACCTGAATCCAAGAATGATTCAGCAAAATATATTACAAAACAAGAAAATCCAGAATTTGATATACAAAAAGAACAAATAAACGAATATGAAAAAATGAATAATGAAGTATATACTGGTGAAGTATTACCTGTTGATTCAGAAGAAGTAAAAAATGCAATAGATATAGATGCAGAAAAGTCTGCAAAGGCATATTATGAACATAAAAAGAAAGAAGAAGAAATCAATAGATTAAAAGCACAAAGAAATATGTATGTTCAAATGATTCCAACTGAAAATAATAATCGTAGTATGGGTATGTAATAAAAAGGAGAATAAAAATGGGAGATAAATTTGAAGTAGAACTTGCTAATGGTAATAAAAAGGAAGCAACATTAATCACAAGAGTAAAACCAGAGGGCAAGGATATTGAATATATTTATTATTTTATAGAAGATGAAGAAGATAGTAATAATGTTGCAATATACGCATCAAAAGTAGTAAAAGAAGATAATAAAAATGTAATGAAAGATTTGGAAAATGAAGATGAAAGACAAGAAGCATATAAGATTTTTTCTGAAACATATAAATCTTTAAGGGAACAAGGAAAATAATAAAATAAGAGGTGAAAACATGGGAGTTACTAATTTATCTAAAGACAATTCAGAAATTTTGGTACAATTATATGATTCATTAGTAGATGTGTTAGACAAAGGAAATGAACTTGACAAAAGAATATTAGAGCAAATGGATAATTATAATAAGGTAGAAGAACAATTATCTGATTTAGATAAACAATTTGAGGATTTGAAGAAAAATAATTCAGATAATATTACATCTACAGGTGCAAGAGATGCTGGTGATATAGTTAGAAATATTTTACAAAAAAAGAATGAGAAAAATGAATTAATTCATCAAGATGGTATTTTATATTCTGAGTATTCTGCAATTACTGATGAAATATCAAGAATACAAAAAGAAATAGATGAATTATTAGAAAAAAGTCAAGTTATGGAAAATAAAAAACACAATCAAGGCATAAACGTACCATCTTTAAAAATGATTGTACATATAATAAATCCAAGTGCTAGTGAGTTTGTTAAAGAACCTGTTTCAGAAAATAGTAAAATTTCAGTATCAACTTATAATATTGTTAATGATATAGCTAGAACTTATAGTAACTATGAAGAAGATAGTGAATTTATTTTAAATGATCATGAAAAATTAATCGCACTATATAATCAAAGAAATAGAACAAAAGAAGAAGATGAAGCATTTTTAAGTAAGTTACCTAAATTCTGTAAGAAAGATACTGTTACAATTAACAAAGAAGAACCAGTTTTAGAAGAAAGTGCTAAACAAACTGAAAATATTATTGAACCAAAGAAAACAGTAACTTTTGCAAATGATAATGTTCCACTTAATAATGAAGAAGTAAATCAAATAATATTAGATACTGATAGAAAAGCTAGTTTAGAAGAAAAAATTGAACCACAAAAGACTGATGAAGTCAATGAAGAAAATAAAGAAATCAATATTGATTCATTAAAATTAGATGAAGAAAAACCAAATTTAGATGTAGTAATGGAAAGTTTAACACCTGAAAAAAATAGTGATAATTTAAGTGGTAGTGATTTAGAAGATATTATATATATTAATGTTCCAGCAAATCCTACTAAAATAGCTAATTCATCAAAACAAAAACAGGAAGTTATTCTTAATGTATGGAAAAAATATTATGTTAAAAAAACTATACTTAAACAAGGTGAAAAAAAGCAGAATGTAACAAGCGATAATATTGTTCCTTTAGATTCATTATTTTCTGTTTCAAATGAGAAATTACAAGAAACTAAAGATGAACCTATTACTAATATTCAGTCATTCCTTTCAAATGCAGCGTAATTTGCCTGCATTTCTTTTATTTTTCAAGGAAAAATACTAAAAAACTATTGTAAAAAATTAAAAATAATGGTATTCTATATTTATAAGCATAGTATGCTTATTAATAAGTCAAAATACGGAGGTTTATAACATGACAAAAGCAGAATTAATCGAAGCAATGGCAGCTAAATCTGGATTAACAAAAGCAGATTCATCTCGTGCATTAGAAGCATTCATGAGTGCAGTTGCTGAAACATTACAAAAAGGAGAAAAAATCACATTAACTGGATTTGGTTCTTTCGGAGTATCTAGAAGAGAAGCTAGAGAAGGAAGAAATCCAAAAACTGGATTACCAGTTAAGATTGCTGCTAGAAATAGCGTTTCATTCAAAGCTGGAAGCAAATTAAAAGAATCAGTTAATAAATAATTAAAAACCATTCATATTGAGTGGTTTTTCTTGTTTTATGGTATAATTTTTATGGTGATGTTATGTATAAGAATGCGATTAAAATATTAAATATATTAGAAAATAATGGATATAAGGCATATATTGTTGGTGGATATGTAAGAGATAAAATATTGAACGTAAAGTCAAATGATATTGATATTATTACAAATGCATTACCAGATGAAGTTTGTAAGATATTTAATATAGAGCATACAGATAATTTTGGATCTATAAAACTTAAATATAATAATTATATTTTTGAAGTAACTACATTTAGAAAAGAATACTATAAGAATAATGATAGAAGACCATACAAGGTAGAATATATTGATGATTTAAAAGAAGATTTGATGAGAAGAGATTTTACTATAAATTCTATTTGTATAGATAAAAATGGAATGTATATTGATTTACTTAATGGAATAAATGATATTAATAATAAAATAATTAGATGTATTGGAAATGCTAATACTAAAATAAATGAGGATCCTTTAAGAATTTTAAGGGCAATTAGATTTTCATTAGTGTATGACTTTAATATTGAAGATAATTTAATGAATACTATTTATAATAATGTTGAAAAGATTAGGTATCTTTCTTTTGATAGAATAAAAAAAGAATTAGATATAATTTTTAATGCCGGTAAATCAAACAAACTATTAAATTTGATTAACTATACTAATATGTTTAAAATTCTTGAAATAAAGCCTAAAAATAGTCTTATAGAGTGTTATAACTATTTAGGAATATGGGCGCAATTAGATTTTTCAAATAAATATAACTTTACAAAAAAAGAATTTAAAATAATTATGGAAGTAAAAGAAATAATTAATGGTAAAACTATAGATAATTATACATTATATAAATATAGTATGGATTCACTTTTAATTTCATCAAAAATATTAAAAATTAATGATATAGAAAAAAGATATCTAAATTTGCCAATTCATAGTAGAAGTGATATAGATATAAAATATAATGAAATAAAAAAATACACAAATAGTAGTGATATAAATAAAATTTATGTAGATTTAGAAAAACAAATATTGTATAATAAATTAAAAAACAAAAATTTATTAATTAAAAAGTATTTAGAAGGAAGTGATAATTTTGAATAAAAATGTTATTGAAAAATTAATGCTTGTAAATAATCACATGATAATACCAAACTATTTAGTAAAATATTATAAAAAGTTTGATTTGGATATAAATGAGTTTATAATGCTTATATATTTTCTTAATAGTAATGAAAAACTTATTTTTGATAATAAAAAAATATCAAATGATTTATTTATGGAGCAAAATGAAGTCCTAGAAATAATAAATAGTTTAATTGAAAAACAATATATATCAATTGAAATGAATAAAAGTAATGGAATAATAGAAGAATATATATCATTAGATTTATTCTTTAAAAAAATAAATGCCTGTTTAATTGAAAATGATACAAATGATAATTCAAGTGACATATATTCAAAATTTGAAAAAGAATTTGGAAGAACACTATCACCTGTTGAATATGAAACAATTAGTAAATGGATAGAAAATAATATACCTTTAAATCTTATAGAAGCTGCATTAAAAGAAGCAATATTAAATGGCGTTAATAGTATAAGATATATAGATAAAATACTATTTGAATGGAATAAAAAAGGATATAAAGATTCTACAGATATTATAAGGAAAAATAATAAAGAAGAGTATATAGAAGAAATATATGATTATGATTGGTTAAATGAATAAAGAAAAGACATATCAAAGTTGATATGTCTTTATTTATTACTCTGTTACACTAGGAGTATCAGCATCTGATACAGTAATTGTTCTAGCTACTGTTTCAGATGCTCCATTATATGTAATTGTATATTTAAGAGTATATGTACCTGCCTTTGTAAATGTATATGTTTCTTTTTGTGCTTTACCACTTGTTCCAAGTTCAGGACATGAAACAGTTATTTTGGCATTTTTTGTTATGTCAACACCATCACTTGATACAGATGTTATACCAGGATCCGTATATAAAACATTTACTTTTGCAGTATCTTTTAAATTACCTGCAAGAACATATGTAAGTAAACTTGTTGTTTTTTCAGGTTCACCTTTAACATCTATTGTTATACCTGAACTTTGTGTAACTTTAAGATTACTTAAAGTTGTTTTTACTATATATGTAACATTTTTATTTTGTTTAGTAGCTTTAAATGTTGTATTTGTAGTAAATCCAAGTGAATTAGTTACACCAGTAGAATTATCTTTAACAAATACTTCATAACCAAATTCTCCTTGTGATGCTTTTCTTGCTGCTAGTTGTTCTTCTAAACTACTACCAAAGAAAGTTTTATAATTTTTTCTAAAATAATCATCAGTTAAATATTCAGGTTTATTTGCAGCAGTCCAAGAAAGTTCTATTTGATTTCCGTTTGTTTTAGCATTCAAACCTGATGCATTTGGAAGTGTACTGTATCTTGGTGATACTTCTGTTGGTTGTGTCCCTTTTTTAAAATATTCAGTAACTTTCATATTATTAGGTGTATTAGCTGAAGGAAGCATAAGTGGTGATGTTTCTTTTTCAACAGTAACTTTCACAACACTGCTTGGTACTGTGAATTTTTTAGTTCCACTTCTATCTGAAATAGAAGATATTACTTGTCTAAATAGTTTACCACGAGCTGAATATCCATCATTACCTAAATAATATCCTTTTTCTGCTTTTGTATAACCATACCATAATGATACTGCATATTCAGGAGTATATCCTGTAACCCACATGTCCATATTTGCTGAAGATGGATAACCATATTTTCTTCTTGCTTCAGAATCAAACATTGATGTACCAGTTTTAGCAGCAAGTTGTACACCACTAACAGAACCACCTATGTTACCATATCCTGAAACTGCATATACAAGTGCATCAGTAATCATATATGCAGTAGAATCAGACATTACTTTTGATCTTTTATTTTTTAAACTTACAGTTTTATCAGAATCAATATATTCTATTTTATTAACAGTATAAGGTTCAGTGTAATAACCACCATTTGCAAATGCAGCATAAGCAGCAGCCATATCTTTTGGATTTGATCCACTAAATGCTCCAAGTGCATGTGCTTCATGAAGTCCACCATTACTATCTATTTCAGGTTTTATTCCAAGTTTTGTAACAAATTCTTTTATTTTAGAATTATCAACAGATTGGAATACTCTAAGTGCAGGAATATTTCTTGATGCTGCAAGAGCATATTTATATGTTAAAGTTCCTTTATAACCTCCATCTGCATTTTTTATTGCAACACCGCTTGAATATGAATGCGGTCCATCATACACTTGCGATGCAAGTCCAGCGTTAGTATATTCAAATGCAGGACCATAATCAAATAATGGTTTAGCACAAGATCCAATTTGTCTTGTAATATCAGTGGCGTAATTATATTGTCTTTCACCTTTTTGATTTCTTCCACCACCAGTTGCAACTAAAGCACCTGTATTAACATCAACAATAGCTATACCTGCTTGAACTTTATCATCTTTCCATTTCCATGTTTTACCACTCATTATATCGTTTAATGTTTTTTGTTTATCAGGATCTAGATTTGTATATATTTTCATACCTGTTGTATATGGACTCAATCCAGTTTTTTCTTCTACTTCTTTTACTACAACGTCTATATATGATTGATATTCATTTGATGATCCTTCTGGATTAGATTCTCTAAGTAAGCTTTCTACAGGTATACTTCTAGCATCATCTGCTTCTTCTTTAGTAATATATCCGTGTCTTTGCATCAAATATAAAACAGTATTTCTTCTTTCTTCTGCTTGTTTTGGGTGTTGATATGGGTTATATGAAGTAGGAGCTTGGAATAGTCCTGCTATTAGTGATGCTTCACTTAAATTTATATCAGAAACTGATTTACCAAAATATGTTTGGCATGCTTGTTCAACACCATATGCATTATTTCCAAGGAAAGGAATATTTACATAGAATTCAATTATTTCTTCTTTTGAATAATTTTTTTCAAGTTTAAATATTGAAATATATATATCTGTAAATTTTCTTACTATTCCTTCAAAACCAGAATCTTCAACAGATGTATAGTTATTTTTTGAAACCTGCATTGTAAGTGTTGATCCACCACCAGCATTACCATGACCAGTAATTTTATTAACTACTTGTCCAGCAGATGCTTTTAAGAAACGAGGTAAATCAAAACCATTGTGTTGCATAAATCTTGAATCTTCAGTTGCTATAATCGCATCAATAAGTACTTGAGGTAGATCATCATAATTAACATTTTTTCTTTTTTCTACACCAAGTTTGCCTGCTTGATTACCATTTCTATCATAAAGTATAGATGATTCTGTACTATACAAATTTTCTGGATTAAAGTCTGGTGCATGAGTAACAATATATATTGCAAATATTATTCCACCAATTAACCCAATTAATAAAAGTAGTAAAAATATATTAAGTATAATTTTTAAAACTTTTTTAACCTTTTTCTTTTTCTTAACTTTTACCATTGTTTCATTTGATTTAGTATTTTTCTTTTTTTCAATTTTTTTCATATTAAATTTCCCTTCATTTCTTTTATTAAAGTAATTTATCAATTATTTTTATATATTCTAATCTTGGATTATAATTTTCATTTATTAAGTAACCATTGTCACTAATATATGAAAGAGGTATAGATTTTCTTTCATTATTATATAGGAATTCCTCTAATTTTTTAGTTTCTAAAAAGAATGTTTTATTTAGAGTAGTAAATCTAATTATTAAAAAAGATATTCCTCCGTGATTTTTAACTTTAATTAAATGATCAATTTGATGTTTATGAATATTATTTAATGAAAAAGATGTTTTAGATTTTGTTTCTTTTGCTTCAAAGTCTATGTATTTTCCTTTATATATACCATTATAATCAGTAGTAGATGGTATTTCATAATAAGCTTCAGTTATTTTTGTATTAATTCTTTTATTATAATCTACTTTAACCACTTTTATTGGAGTAGGCTTTTTATATATAACTGCTATATCATTATCAAGATAATATTTATTTGATGAGTTAATATCATCTTCTAAATTCATACCTCTTTTTCCATAATATATATAGTTTTCATTAATAATTTTCTTTTTATTTGGGTAATTCATTATAACCACCATATTAATTATACTATATATTAAAAAAATTTCATATATTTTCTTTAAAAAAATTTGAATTCTATAATCTAATTATATCTATATTTATCTTTGTTTGTCGATTATAATGAAACTATTTTTATTTTGTGATAACTTAATAATAAAGGAGAAAAATAAAATGAACAATTTATATCTTATATATGTTTTAAATAATATGATGGAAGATGTAGAAGATAGTAAATTAGATTTAATGTTAACATGTTTGTAAATAATAAGTAAATATGTGTATATTGACAAATATGCCTTTTTTTGTGATAATTACTTAAAAGAGGTGAGGCAAAAGTGTCTAAAGAAATTTTGTTAAATCCAGAAATGCTATATAATTGGGACTTTAAAGTAGATGCTAGGGGATATAGACCTCAGGAAGTTGATAAAGTACTTGATATGGTTATAAGTGATTATAATGCATATAACAGTATGATTAGAGAAAAAGATAGACAAATTAATGCTCTAAATAATCAAATTCTAGAACTTAAGCAAAAACTTAGAAATGCCAAAGCTAATATGGATATTGTAAAAAATAGCGAAAGACAAGTGACTAATGTTGACTTACTTCGTAGAATTTCCGAATTAGAAAAAATAATTTATGGAAGAAATAATGATAATGAATAATAATTTTTAGGTAAACGCTGCATTTATATGTAGAGGAAAGTCCATGCTCGCACTCTTCTGTGATGAGAGTAGTGTTTGTGTATAGGGAAAAAATAACCTATAGTAGTTTATGCTAACGACGATGAATAATCCTAAGGTTTTCTATGGATTTAGTAATCATAAAGTGCCGCAGTGACGATATTTTTCCGAAAGGAAAAAGTGAAACGATTGGTAAACTCCGCAAGCGAGAAACCCAAAATATGGTAGGGGAACTTATGCAAGGGAAAAAAGAACTAAGCATAGGATGAGTTAATCATAGATAAATGTTTACCACCTAGTAATAGGTACAGAACATGGCTTATTAAAATTATTATTTTTTTAAATTGTAAGGAGTGAAATATTTGAAAGAAATAGGAGAAGTTCTAAAAGAATCAAGAGAACAAAATGGGGTGTCTATAGAGGAGGCCGCGGAGGATTTAAATTATAAAGTTTCTCAACTTGAAGCAATAGAATCTGGAAATTATAAAATATTTAAAGATATATTCTTACTTAAATGTATGATAACAGATTATGCTAAATACTTAGGACTTAATTCTGAACAAATAATAGATGAATTTAATGAATATGTATTTGAATCTACTTCTAAGATACCTATAGATGATATAGAAAAAGCGAGTAAAGCAAAAGAAAAAGAAGATAAGATTGCATCTCCATATACAAAAGAAGAAAAAGAAAAGAGTAAATTACCTTTAATATTAGTAATTGTACTAACTGTTTTAGTTTTAGTATTTGTTAGTGTTACTATTTATAATAATAGTAAAAGTAGTAATGCAAGTGACAATATTAAAATAAGTGATAAGGAATAAATTGGAGTGTGGTAAAAATGAAAAATAAAAATTTACCAAATAGACTTACTAATGCAAGATTAATTATGTCAATTATAATAATTGTAATATTATTATTCCCTTTTGATATGATAAATGTTAGTTTTAAGAAATTTTTGGTTAATGATACATTAATAATGGATACAAAAATGATTATAGTTGGAGTTTTGTTTATACTTTCCTCTATAACAGATTTTTTAGATGGTCATTTAGCAAGAAAATATAATAATGTAAGCGATTATGGAAAATTAATGGATCCAATTGCGGATAAATTATCAGTAAATAGTTTACTTATAATTTTATCGGCATATGGTTATATTCATCCTGTTATACCAGTAATTGTTGTAATGAGAGATATGATAGTTAATACTATTAGACTTTTTGCAAATACAAATGGTGAAGTAGTTCCGGCTGGATATACTGGAAAATTTAAAACAGCTTTTTTAATGATAGGTTTAATACTTAAACTATTTAGCGATTTTCCATTTGCTTTTATAAATGTTGCAGTTGATGATTTCTTTTTAATCGCAGGTACAATATTATCATTAATATCTGGTTTTGAATATTATGAAGCTTATAAAAAATATTTATTTAAGAGACAAGATTAAAATATGATTTAAAAAATCATATTTTTTTTAATATTTAGTGGAATTTAGCTTTAAAAGAGAGAATATAAGATATGAAAGGGTTATTTTTAGAAAGGAGGAAAAAAATAAAATACTCTTATCAAAAAGGATATATAGAAAATAAATATTACTATATAATGTTTATTAAAAACAATAAATAGAACAAATGTTTGAAAAACACTTGATTTTGTTTTTAATATGCGTTATAATAAGAATGTATTAAGCTACAAGGAGGAAAAATAAATGGCAAAAACAAATGAAACAGATAAGGACAAGATATTATCACAAGTTCTTTTAGATATAGAAAAGCAATTTGGTAAAGGGGCAATAATGAAACTTGGTGACGATACTCATAATGAAATAGCAGTATCACCAAGTGGATCATTAACACTTGACTTAGCATTAGGTGTTGGAGGATATCCTAAAGGAAGAATTATTGAAATATATGGACCAGAATCATCTGGTAAAACTACATTTGCACTTCATGCAATAGCAGAAATTCAAAAAGCAGGAGGAAGGGCAGCTTTTATAGATGCAGAACATGCATTAGATCCAGTATATGCTAAAAACTTAGGAGTAAATATAAATGAGTTATTACTTTCTCAGCCAGATACAGGTGAACAAGCACTTGAAATTTGTGAAGCATTAGTTAGAAGTGAAGCAATAAATATAGTTGTAATAGATTCAGTCGCAGCACTTGTACCACAAGCTGAAATAGAAGGTGAAATGGGTGATTCACATGTTGGTCTTCAAGCAAGATTAATGAGTCAAGCACTTAGAAAATTATCTGGAACTATTAATAAAACAAATACAATTGCAATTTTTATTAACCAATTAAGAGAAAAAGTTGGTGTTATGTTTGGTAATCCTGAAACTACACCAGGAGGAAGAGCATTAAAATTTTATTCAACAATTAGAATGGATGTAAGACGTAGTGAACAAATAAAACAAGGTGATAGTGTTATTGGTAATAAAACTACAGTTAAAATTGTAAAGAATAAGGTTGCACCACCATTTAAAACAGCAGTAGTTGAAATTATGTATGGTGAGGGTGTAAGTAGAGTTTCCGAAATAATTGATTTAGGTGTAGAAGCAGGTATCATTGATAAAAGTGGTGCATGGTATTCATATAATGGAGAAAAGTTAGGCCAAGGTAAAGAAACTGTTAAAGCATTATTAAAAGAAAATGATAAATTAAGAGATGAACTTGAACAAAAAGTTAGAGAACATTTTAATATTGCAATCAAAAAGGAAAAATAATTTCCTTTTTTTAGTGGAATTTTATATACTTGTGGAGAATATAAAGTATATGAGATATATTAGAAATTTAATAAATAGAAGAAAAATAACAAAAGAAAATTTATTTAAAAGTAAAGAATTACTTGATAATGTAAACGGTTATTCACTAGATAAAAAGCAAAGACTTGCGGTTATTGATTCATCTGACAGCGCATTATTACTCGCAGGAGCGGGTTCAGGTAAAACTCTCACTATAGTTGGTAAAATAAGATACTTAATAGAAATATTAAAAATAAAAAGAGAAGATATATTGTGTATATCGTTTACTAATGATTCTGTTAATAGTCTTAAGAATGCATTACTCAAAAATTATAACTATGATATAGATGTATTTACATTTCATAAACTTGCACTAAATATTTTGAAAGATAATAAAAATATTGTTAATATTGCTTCTAGTGATGAACTTGATTATATTATAACTGAATATTTTTATTCAAATTTTTCAGGACTTAATATATTAGGAAAAAAGGAAGAATTTTATGAACTAAAAAAATTAATAGGAACTTTTATTAATTTATTTAAATCAAATAATTATGATTACATAAAGTTTGATGAAATATTAGAAAGATTAAAATATGGAAATGATTATATTTTTATAAAAATAGTAAGAGAAATATACCTTGAATATATGAATGAATTAAAAAGTAAAAATGAAGTTGATTTTAATGATATGATAAATGATGCGATTAATCTTCTAAATAAGGAAGGAAAAATTAAATCATATAAATACATAATTATTGATGAATATCAAGATACATCTTTAACAAAATATAATTTGATAAAAACTATAAAAAATAAAACTCAAGCAAAATTATTTTGTGTAGGAGATGATTTTCAGTCTATTTATAGGTTTACAGGTTGTAATTTAAATATATTTTTAAATTTTAATAAGTATTATAAAAATTCTAGAATAATGAAAATAGAAAATACTTATAGAAATTGTAAAGATTTAATAAAAGTATCAGGTAATTTTATTATGAAAAATAATCATCAAATGAGAAAAAAGTTAAAATCAAGTAAAAAACTTAAAAGGCCAATAAAAATAGTTTATTATAAAAGTATAAAAGATTCCTTTGAAAAATTAATACTTGATATATATTCAGAAAATAATAATGGAATAATGGTTCTTGGAAGAAATAATAATGATATTTATAAATATTTAAATAGTAATTTTAGATTAGAAAATCAAAATATAATTTATTTAAAAAATGAAAATATAAAAATAAGGTATTTAACAGTTCATAAATCAAAAGGATTAGAAGAAGAAAATGTAATAATTATAAATCTTGAAAATAAGATTAATGGTTTTCCAAGTAAGATAGAAAATAATGAAATATTAAAATATGTATTAAATGAAAATGATAATTATCCATATGAAGAAGAAAGAAGACTATTTTATGTTGCTTTAACTAGGACAAAAAACAATGTATATTTATTTGTAAATAAAAAGAATGAATCAATATTTGTAAAAGAAATAGTTAATAATTATAAATCTTGTATACAAATATTTAAAAATTATTTATAATTATTATAGAGGTGTATAAAATGGATGAACTTAAAATTCCTAATCATGTTGCGATTATAATGGATGGCAATGGTAGATGGGCAACAAATAGAGGTCTTAAAAGAAGTGATGGACATAAGGAAGGTAGTAAAACTTTAGAAAAGGTTGCAATTCACGCAATAAATAAAGGTGTTAAAGTTTTAAGTGTATATGCTTTTTCGACAGATAATTTTAAAAGAACTAAAGAAGAAGTAGATTACTTAATGAATTTATTTATTTTAATGTTTAAAACTAAGTTTAAAGTAATAGATAAAGAAAATATAAAAGTAATATTTTCTGGAAGAAGAGAACCACTTAGTAAAAACGTATTAGATGCGATGGACTCAATTGTAAAGAAAACAGAAAATAATACCAAAGGTATATTAAATATATGTTTAAATTATGGTGGACAAGAAGAAATAATAGATGGTACAAAAAAAATAATAGATGATATTAATAATGGCAAAATAAGTAAAGATGATATAACTAAAGAAAAATTTTATGAATATTTATATCAAGATTTACCACCAATTGATTTACTTATAAGAACTAGTGGTGAATATAGAGTAAGTAATTTTATGCTTTATCAAATGTCATATAGTGAATTTTATTTTACTAATACATTATTTCCTGATTTTAATGAAAAAGAATTTGATAAGGCAATTGAGTCATTTAATCATAGAGATAGAAGATTTGGTAAAAATTCTAAATAATTTTATGTAAAATAATGTAAAATTAAGTGATTTTCTTTTTAAAAAAATATATAATTATAATATTGGGAGAGAGATAGATGAATAAATGCATTGTAATTTATAATGCCAAAAGTGGAAAAAAAAGAACCAATGATATTACTATATATACTATTTTTGAAGTCTTAAAATCTTATAATTACGAACCAAGTGTTATATATACAAAAAGAAAAGGTCATGCGTCAAAAATAGTAAAAGAACTACCAAATTATGTATGTCTTGTTGTATCCGCTGGTGGTGATGGAACTTTTAATGAGGTTGTATCAGGTAATTTAAAAAGAAAAGATAAACTTTTAATCGCAAATTTACCACTTGGAACAACTAATGATGTTGGAAATATGTATGGATATAGTAATGATTTAAGCAATAATCTAAAATTACTTTTAGAAGGTGAAATAAAGAATATAGATATATGTAAAATAAATAATAGACCTTTTGTATATTTTTGTGGTATAGGTAGTTTTGTTAATGTAACATATGATACCCCTAGAAAATTAAAAGAAAAGTATGGAAAAAATGCATATATTATATACGCACTAAAACAATTTGGTGGAAAACTTAAGTCGTATAATATAAAATATGAAATAGAAGGCAAAGAATATAGTGGTAAATATTCGTTCATATTTATTACAAATAGTTCATCAATCGCAGGAATAGATGATATATATAAAGATATAAAACTTGATGATAATAAATTTGAAGTATTATTTTGTAACGTAAAATCGAAATTAGAATTATTAAAAAAATTATCTATGTTAAAAAAGGTTGATATAAGAAATATTCCTGATTTTGAATATTACGAAACAAATTCCATGAAAATAAAATTTTATGATGAGTTAAATGATTCATGGTGTTTAGATGGTGAAGAAATGAAGCATAAAAGTAATACGTTTAAATTTAATATTTCAAAAGAAATAAATGTGTTAGTACCAAAAGTTAATATAGATAAATTATTTATGTAGGAGTAAGTTATGAGTTATGATATTAGAATTATATTTTTATTATTTTTGATGTATTCTTTTGTTGGATGGTCACTTGAAGTAATTGGAAAATTACTTGAAAAAGGAAAATTTGTAAATAGGGGATTTTTAGTAGGTCCATATTGCCCAATATATGGAGTTGGAAGTATCCTAATGATTATATTATTAAATAGATATATAAATGATCCACCAACTTTATTTATTATGAGTATTTTACTATTTTCAGTTCTTGAATATTCAACAAGTTATTTTATGGAAAAAATATTTAAAATTAGATGGTGGGATTATACTAGAAGAAAATTTAATATTAATGGAAGAATATGTCTTGAAACAATGATTCCATTCGGATGTGGTGGAATGCTTATTATGTATGTTGTAAATCCATTTTTTCTAAAATTATTGTCTCATATTCCAAGTACAGCATTAACTATTATTTCAATAGTACTAGCATTAGTATTTGTATTTGATTTATGTATGTCTACAAAAGTAATATTTAATTTAAAATCAACTGTAAGAAATATAAAAAAGGATGCAACAGAGGAAATAACTGCAAAAGTAAAAGACTTTATAATGAATAATGCTAAATATGCAAAAAAGAGACTTGTTAAAGCATTCCCTAGGTTAAAGATTAAATAGGTTATATATGTATAATCTATTTTTTTTTGAAAAAAATATAATAGGTGATAAATAATGAATCAGTCTTTATGGAAAAAAATTAAAAAAAATAATGAATATAATGATTTTAAAAAAGATGTTGATGTTTTAATAATAGGCGCAGGTTTATCTGGTATAAATACTGCATATTTTTTAAAAGATTCTAATTTAAAAGTATGCTTGATAGATGAAGGAGAAATAGGTAATGGTGCGAGCGCTTATACAACAGGAAAATTAACATATCTTCAAAGTGATATATTAACCAAAATTCAAAATATATATGATTATGAAACCGCAAAAAAATATTTAGATTCTCAAATATACGCAATAAATTTAATTTGTAATATCATAAATGAAAATAATATAGATTGTGACTTAACAAAAAATGATTCATATGTATTTACAACATGTGACTCTAATAAATATATAATTGATAAAATATATAATTTTCTTAAAAAGTCAGATATAAAATCAGAATTAAAAAATAAATTACCAATTGATATTCCTTGTAAATATTCGTTAAAAGTAAGTGATACATACGTATTTAATCCTGTTAAATACATGTATTCTTTATGTGAAATAATAAAAGAAAAGATAAATATTTGTGAAAATGTTAGAGCGCTTAATGTAAAAAAGGATAGCGATAAATACACCATAAATACTACTAAGGGAATAATTAAAGCAAAATATGTAGTAGTAACAACACAATATCCATTTTTTATTTGTCCAGGCTTAATACCATTTAAAACGCATGTAGAAAAATCACATGTAGTTTCATCTAAAATAGATAAAATAGAAAATTTTAATGCTATAAATGTAGATGATGAAGTTTACTCAATTAGGTATTATAAAGATGGTGACTCATATATAATTTTTTCATCGGAAAGCTATAAAATGTCTAATCATATAAATTATGAAGAAAGACAAAATGAACTAGATAATAAATTTAAAAAATTATTTAATTTAGATGTTAATTACAAATGGAGTACTCATGATTTAATATCAAACGATTATTTACCAATTATTGGTGAAGTAGAAGATAGTCTTTTTATAAGTACTGCATTTAATAAATGGGGAATGACAAATAGTGTATTATCAGGCAAAATATTATCAGATTTAATTTTAAAAAAAGATAATGATTTTTCTAAGTTATTTATGCCAAACAGAAAAATTACATTAGAGAGAAGTATAAATTTTATAAAAGATACTTTAAATATAACAAAAATATTTGTTGCGACAAAAATAAATAAAAATAAAAGTTTTTATACTGATAGGGTTAAATTTATAAATATTAATGGAAAAAATTATGGAGTATATATAGATGAAAATAACCAAAAACATGTTATTAGAAATCTATGTCCACATATGAAATGTAGCCTTTTATTTAACTTTATGGATAAAACTTGGGATTGTCCTTGTCATGGTTCAAAATTTGATATTGATGGCAATGTTATTAAAGGTCCAAGTGTATATGACATAAAAAAAGATATTTAAAATATTATTAAAGTAGGAGGAAAATATGAAAAAACTAGATATAAAAAAATTAATATTTTATATATTAATAACATACTTAATTGGTGTTCTTCCAAGTATATTTGTATTTAAAAGTATGAGTACATATAACACTTTAAATAAACCACCATTATCTCCACCATCAGTTGTATTTCCTATTGCGTGGTCAATACTTTATTTACTTATGGGAATATCTATTTATATTATTATGCAAAGTAAAAATAAATTAAAGGAAAATGCGAGATTAATATATTTTATTCAACTTGTTATAAATGCACTTTGGACACCAATATTTTTTGGACTTAAAGAATACTTTTTTGCATTTCTTTGGATACTTATGCTTATTGTTTTAGTTATTACAATGATATTAACTTTTTATAAAATAAGTAAAAAAGCAGCGTATATTCAGATACCGTATTTATTATGGTTATTATTCGCATCATATTTAAATTTTGGTGTATTTGTATTAAATTAGAAAATAAATCCATACTAATTTCAGGCGATTAATATGGATTTATTTAAAATTGATACTTTTGAGGTTGTAGTAAGATGCATTATTGCAATGACAACTTTATTTTTTATGACAAAATTACTAGGTAAGAAACAAGTTTCGGAACTTAGTTTATTTGATTATGTGGTTGGAATATCTATTGGTAATTTTGCATCTGAAATGGCTATTAATTTAGAAGCAAAATTTTTTAATGCAATGCTTGCGATTGTTGTATTTGGTATTCTTGCCTATATAATATCTATACTTACATTAAAAAGTTTAAAACTTAGAAAATTCTTTATAGGTTCACCTACGATATTACTAGAACATGGTAATTTAATTTATAAAAATATGAAAAAAAGTATGATTGATGTTAATGATATTTTAAGTCAAGCAAGAGAAATGGGATATTTTGATATTAGTGAAGTAGAATTTGCTATTTTAGAAGCAAATGGTAAAATTAGTTTTTTACCAAAAGGTGAGTATAAAAATGTAAATATTAAAGATATGAATTTAAAAATAGAAAAACAAGGATTATGCGCTAATGTAATAATTGATGGAAATATAATGAATGATAATTTAATTAATATAGGAAAAAATGAAAAATGGCTTTTACATGAGTTAGATGTTAAAGGAAAAAATGTAAGTGATATATTACTCGCAACTGTTGATATAAATGATAAACTTGTCATATTTGATAGAAGAAAAGATATTGATTCAAAAAAAGTATTAGAATAGTTTGACTCTGGGTTATATTTTTGTTAAAATACTAAACCAGAAGAAGGAAAAATATGAATAAGATAAATTACCATGATATTGATTTTAATGAACTTGCAAAGTTAAATGTAGAAAGCTCTGAAAGTAGTATTTATGTTGATAAAAACAGAAAAAGATTATATAAAATATTTAAAACAAATGATATAGGTGAATTGCTTATTAAATCAGAAAAACTAGATTTGTTAGTTCAAAAAAATCATATAAAAAGAATGATTGTACCTGATACAAAAATTATAAATTGTGGTTGTTTTGTTGGTACTGTTGAAGAATATATTAATGGAGTTGATCTTAGTGATATATTTAAAAAATATAATAATATAAATGATATCATGGGTATATTTATAAAGTCTTCTATCGCATTAGAAGAAATTCATAAAGAAGAAATTGTTGTCGCAGATGTACATGCTGGAAACATCAGGATTGATGAAAAAGGTAATCCATATTATTTAGATGCTTTATCCTGTGTCATTGGAGATAAAGAAAATGATATGATTTCTTGTTTATTATATGATTATTTTAAAGAAAAAGGTATTCAGATTCAAAAGGTAACTAAAGAAATGGACAAGTTATCATTTATGTTAATGATATATACGCTTTTATGTCAAAATATGTTTGATGAAAATAAAAAATTAGATTTTAATAGTAGATTTGAAAGATTAAAATATTTAAAAAAATTACTTGGTATATTTGAATTAGTAGAATCATCAGAAGAAAATATTGATATACCTTATTTTCATGAAATAATAAAACTAAATCATACAAAAAAATATAAAAAAGAAATGCACTAATATAGGCGTATTTTTTTTGTTATGTTATAATTAAAAAGGTGAATGATATGTTAAAAGAATTAATAGAAAATAATATGATTTTAGTGCTTCCAAATAACATGAAAGAAAATGCTGTAAAAGAAGTATCAAATTTAGATAAAATTTATAATATTAAATTTATGTCTTTAAAAGAATTAATTGATTCTTTAACATTTACTTATGATGAAAGAAGTATATATTATTTAATAAAAAAATATGATATGAATTATGATGTAGCAAATATATATTTAAATAATTTAAAATATGCGGTTAATAATGTATCAGATAAAACAAATAAATTAATTGAAATAAAAAATGAATTAATAGAAAATAATCTTTTAATTTATGATAAAAATATTGATAAGTTAATAGATAATAAAAAAATAAAAATATATGGTTATGATTATATAAGTAAGTTTGATTTAGATATTTTAAAGAAAAAAGGAATAAACGCACAAATTATAAATAAAAATGTATTAGATTTTAATCATGATGTTTATGAGTTTGGAGATATAAAGGATGAAATATATTTTATATTAAGTAAGATAATTGATTTATTAAATAATGGAGTTGATATTAATAATATAAAACTTTGTAATGTAACAAGTGAATATGAAAATGATATAAAAAGAATGTTTAAAATGTTTAATATTAACTTAAATATAAAAGATAATAAAAGTATAAAATCAAGTTTAATCGCAAAAGATTTTATTGATATTTTAGAAAATAATAGTATAGATGAAACATTAGATTTTATAACAAATAAATATGATATGACTCTTTCAAGTAATAAATATATTGTAGATGAAATAATAAAAATATTAAATAAATATACTTTTATTAAAGAAAAAAATATATTAATTTATATACTTAAAAATGAGCTTTCAAAAAAGCATTTAAAAGAAATAAAAAAGAAGAACGCAGTTAATATAATAGATTTAAAAGATAATATAATAAGTGAAAATGATTATGTATTTTTAATTGGATTTAATATGGGTAATATTCCAAGAATATATAAAGATGAGGATTATTTAAGTGATATTGAAAAAGAAAAATTAAATATAGAAAAATCATATGAAAAAAATAGTTTAGAAAAAAATGCAATAATAAATAGTATTAAATCAATAAAAAATCTATTTATAACATATAAATTAAAGACTAATTTTGATAGTTATATGCCATCATTATTAATAAGTGATATGAATTTAAATGTTATAAAAGATATAGAAAAAAAATATAATTATTCTAAAAAATATAATGAATTATTACTTTCAGAAAAGTTAGATAATTTAATTAAATTTGGAGAAAATGATAAAGATTTAGGTATTTTGCACGCAAATAGATTAAATGATAATTATTTAAAATATGATAATAAGTTTAAGGGTATAAATAAAGAAAAATTTAATGATAGTTTAAATGGTAAATTATTATTATCTTATTCAAGTATTGATAATTATAATAGATGCGCATTTAGATATTATTTAAATAATATACTTAAAATAACTGAGTTTGAAGAAACATTTGCGCAAAGTATAGGTACAATATTTCATGATGTATTATCAAAAGCATTTAAAGAAAACTTTGATTTTGATTTAGAATTTGAAAATGTTATAAAAGAATATAATTTTAGTAATAAAGAAGAATTCTTTATGAAAAAATTAAAAGAAGAGTTAAGATTTATTATAGATACAATTAATAAACAAAATAGTTTTAATTCATTAGATAAATCACTTTATGAAAATAAAGTATACATAAATAAAGAAGGTAATATTAAATTAACATTTATGGGTATTATTGATAAATTACTTTATAAAGAAGAAAATAATAAAACATATCTTGTAATAATAGACTATAAAACAGGTTTTCCACATACAAACCTTAATAATACAATATATGGAATTGATATGCAGCTTCCAGTTTATCTTTATTTAGCAAAAGAAGGTTTATTTAAAAATGCTGAAGTAATAGGATTCTATTTACAAAAAATTCTTAATAATGAAATAGTTAGAGATCCAAAAAAGACATATGAACAGCAAAAAGAAGATAATTTAAAATTGTTAGGTTATACAATTGATGAGCCAGAATTAGCGTCAAAATTTGATTTTTCATATACAGATAGTGAAGTAGTAAAATCTTTAAAATTTGGACAAAATGGATTTTATGCATATTCAAAGGTATTATCAGAAGAAAAAATTAATAAGTTAATAGAAATTGTAAAAGATAATATAGATAATGCATTTGATAATATATTAAATGCTAAATTTGATATAAATCCTAAGAGGGTAGGAAAAGATAATATTGGATGTAGTTTTTGTAAATACAGTGATATTTGTTTTATGAAAGAAGAAGATGTTGTTCTTTTAGATGAACATAATAATTTGGATTTTTTATAAGGAGCATAATAAATGGATATTAAAATAAAAACAGATGATTTAAAATTTAAATTTAGAGTTTCAGCTGTATTTATTCATGATGGTAAATTACTTGTAGATAAATATAGAACAGAAGAATCATATTGTTTACCAGGCGGATATGTAAATTTAGGTGAAACATCTAGTGAAGGTATGATTAGAGAAATAAAAGAAGAGACAAATCTTGATTTTAAGATAGTTAAATTTATGGGTATTATCGAAAATTTTTTTACTAATTTTGATAAAGATAAAACTCATGAAATAGATTTTTATTATAAAGTTGAATTAAATAAAGTAGAAGACTTACAAAATTTTGATTTAAATAGAATAGAAAATGATAATGGTTTCATAATACATCATCATTTTAAGTGGATTGAACTATCAAAATTAAATGAATGTAATTTACTTCCAAATAGTATAAAAGAAAATATATTAAACGATACAGGTATATTTCATTATGTTATAAAGGAAGATTAAATATATGCACTTATTTTGTTACTTTAGTGTAAATGTAAGAATTGACAATCATAAAATAGTGATTTATAATTAGACACAAGGAGGCTAATTATGAAAAAAAGAAAAGTAACTATTTTAAAAGATAAAACGAATAACTATGTTACTTATGGAGATTTAGCTCTAAAATTGGTAGGAGATTCATTTAAAGATAAAAAATATGAAACTCCAAAAATAAAAAAGCTAACTTTTGAAAAGCCCAAAACAACTATAGTTATGGGATGCTGGCAACAAAGCTATTCGGCAAATGGTGGAGATGGATGTTAATAATAAAACTTTTATAGAATTTGTTCTATAAAAGTTTTATTATTAACTATAGGTGGAATATGAAGGATTATGTTTTAAAAATAAAAAAGAATGAAACTTTTGCAATTAATATAAAAGATGCAAAAACTATTTATAATTTTAGTGGAGTTTCAAAGCAAATTATTGATAATATTGATAAATCAGAAAAAGAAATTTTAAAAATGTTAATTGATAAGTATTATACTACTCCAATCGAAAAAATAAAGAGTGATTATTATGATTTTATTAAATGTTTAAACTCATTAAATATCAATAGTTCAAATTTTGAAAATATAATTTTAATTAAAGATGAGTATTCTTTAAAAAATGTATCAATTGAGATATTGAATAGTTGTTCTTTTAATTGTGATCATTGTTATATATCTGATAAAAAAAATTATATGAATTTAGAAATATATAAAAAAATTATAAATGAATTAGTTGAATTAGGCTGTGATGAATTGCTGATAACTGGTGGTGAACCTATGCTTCATAATAATTTTATAGACATGTATTTGTATGCAAAAAAAATGGGTTTAATTGTAACTATAAATTCAAATATATCATTACTTAATGAAAACATTTTAAAGGTTTTATGTGATTATAAACCAAATGTTATTGAAATTAGTTTGTATGGATTTGATAATAATAGTTATTTTGAATTTACACATTTTTCAAATGGATATACAGTGGTTGATAATAATATAAAAAAATTAATTAAAAATAACATTAATATAAATTTTAAAACTGTTTTGACAAAAAAAGTAAAGATTATATTTTTAAAATTAAAGAGTATGCTAAAAAATTAAAAGTCCCATTTAGATATGATTATGTTATTTTTCCTACTTTGGATAATATTTCTGTAAATTTACAAAGATGTGAACCTGATGAAATAATAAAAATTTTAAAAGAGGATAAAGATGCTACAATATTGTATAAACATAAAATTGAAAATATAAATAAAAAAAATAATTATGGTAATCATATATTTCAATGTGAAATTGGAATTAATCGAATGTTTATAAGTTCTAATTTAGATTTAAGACCTTGTCTTGTTGTTCCATTTAAATGCAATTACAAAACTTATAGTATAAAGGATGCGTATTTTAAATTTGAAAAAATTGTTAGAAATTGCAAGTTTAAAAGTGATACACAGTGCAAAAAATGTTATGAAAAAACTATATGTCGATATTGCCCTGGTAGATTTTACATGGAAAATGGTAGCTTTGAAAATCCACCTAAATTTTATTGCGATTTGGCTGATAAGATAATTAAGGAGTTTAGTTAAGAATATGATAAATTTATATGATAATAATATAGAAGAAAATATATTAAGGCAAATGTATAATATTTTGATAGAAAATTTGTTTATTACATATCCTAATTTTTTGAAAGATAAAAATAAACATGATAATAAGGAAAATTATGATATGTGGACAAATATGATAAAAAAAACAAAAAATTATAAAGTTATTACCTATACAGAGAATGATAAAATTATTGGCTTTTTGAATTATTCTGTAATTGATAATAATTTGTGGATTTCAGAAGTTCAGATAAAAAATGATTATAAAAATAGAGGAATTTTGAAAAAATTAATTAAAAAATTTGTATTATTAGAAGAAACGAAAAAATATGATAATGTTACAATTCATATAAATGATAACAATATCGTATCAAAAAAAGTATTTACTCGTATTGGATTTAAACCTATTGGCAACACCTTGTATAACATTAGTTTAAAGAATATGATAAAATGGCTAGAATTATAGTTAATATTAATTGATGTAATATCAATGTCGAAATAAAATAAAATATGTTATATTATGAGTGCAGTTGAAGGAAACTTCATAAAATAAAAAAGAGGAGCATTTAATTTGTCGAGTGAATGTCGCCTCTAAATTAATGAGTTGACACTCAATCAAAGATGATGAGTGTCTATTTTTTTATTGCTAATACTGGTAAGGTAGATAGTAATAAGATGATGAAAATAATCAATTGATAAAATAGTACATTTATGGTACTATTTTTATATACGAAAAGATAGGTGAAAAGTATGCCAAATTGGACAAAAGAACAAAGTGATGCGATAAATAAAGATGGTACAAATATAATTGTATCTGCTGGGGCTGGATCTGGTAAAACAGCGGTTTTATCTGAAAGAGTACTTAGAAAATTAAAAGAAGGAGTAAATGTAAATGAACTTCTTATTTTAACGTTTACTAAAGCTGCTGCAAAAGAAATGAAAGAAAGAATAAGAAAAAAAATAAAGAAAGAACCATCGCTTTCAGCACAATTAGAATTAATTGATTCAGCATATATAACTACATTTGATAGTTATTCCTTATCAGTACTTAAAAAATATCATTATTTACTTAATTTACCAAAGAATATTTGTATTACTGATTCAACACTTGTTCAAATTAAAAAAGAGGAAATACTAGATAATATATTTGAAGAATTATATGAAGAAAAAAAAGAAAAATTTGAAGAATTTATTAGTACTTTTTGCACAAAAGATGACAAAGAAATAAGAAATTATTTATTAAATATATATTCAAAACTAGAACTTAAAACAGATAAGAAAGAATATTTAGAAAAATATATAAATGAATATTTTAATGAAGAAAAAATAAGAAATGATATAAATTTATTTGAAAAAAGTATTCTTAAAAAGAAAGAAAAAATAGAAGAAAATGTAAAAGAATTATCATTTTTAATGGATGGGAAAAATTATACTAAATTACTTGATTCGTTAAGTCCACTATTAAATAGTGAAAACTATAGAAATGTTAAAATAAACTTATCAGTAAGTATGCCAAGAATGCAAAAATTATCAGATGAAGAAAAAGAACTAAAAGAAGAAATAAATGATGGAATAAAAGAACTTAAAAATATATGTATATATGAATCAACAGATGAAATATATAAAAGCATTTTATCTACTAAAAAATATGTAGAATGCATAATAGATATATTAACACTTTTAAATGATAGAATAACAAAATATAAACTTGAAAATAATATGTATGAATTTAATGATGTTGCAGCTCTTTCAATAAGAATATTAAAAGAATTTCCATTTGCTAGAGAAGAAATAAAAAATAGTTTAAATGAAATAATGATAGATGAATACCAAGATACTAATAATGTTCAAGAAGAATTTATTTCCCTTATTTCAAACAATAATGTATATATGGTTGGTGATATAAAACAATCAATATATAGATTTAGAAATGCAAATCCATATATATTTAAAAATAAGTATGATAATTATAAAAATAATAATGGTGGGATAAAGATAGATTTAAATAAAAATTTTAGATCTAGAGAAGAAGTTTTAAACAATATAAATGATGTGTTTAGAATTATTATGGATGATGAAATAGGTGGCGCAAATTATAAAGAATCACATGAAATGGTATTTGGAAACTTAACTTATAATAATGAAGGAAAACTAAATCAAAATAATGATTTTGAAATATATAATTATGAATATGATTCAAAAGGATTATTTAAAAAGGAAGAAATTGAAGCATTTATAATTGCGAATGATATAAAAGAAAAAATAAATAATAATTATAAAATATTTGATAAAGATGAACTTATTATTAGAAATGCAGAATATAATGATTTCGTTATTCTTATGGATAAATCTAGTAACTTTGATTTATATAAAAGAATATTTGAGTATTTAAATGTTCCACTTACTATAGAAAAGGATGAATCTATAATAGAAGAAGTTATATTAAAAGTACTTAAAAATTTATTAATACTAATAAGTAAAATTTATGAAAAAAATTTAGATGTTGAGTTTAAATATATGTTTATATCAGTTGCAAGAAGTTTCTTGTTTGAAATGAGTGATGAAGAGATATTTGATATATTTAATAATAACTCATTTAAAGATAATGATTTATATATAAAAGCAAAGAGTATAAGTGAAAAATTAGATTATATAAATATTAATTCTTTAATAGTAGAAATAATTGATACATTTGAAATATATGAAAATATATCAAAAATAGGTAATGTTAATTCAAATATAACAATACTTGATTATTTACTTAATTCATCTACTAATTTTATAGATAATAATATGGATATTTATGATTTTATAAATTATTTAAAAGATTTAACTACCAAAGAATATGATATCAAAATAAATAGAAATAGTGGTGAAAAAAGTAGCGTTAAGATAATGACTATTCATAAATCCAAGGGACTTGAATATCATATTTGTTATTATTCTGGATTATATTCAAAATTTAATATTAGTGATTTAAATGATAAATTTATTTTTGATAATAAATATGGAATAATTTCACCATATTTTGATGAAGGAATAAGTAATACAATATATAAATATTTATTAAAAGAAGATTATATAAAAGAAGAAATAAGTGAAAAAATTAGATTATTTTATGTAGCACTTACTAGAGCAAAAGAAAAAATGATTTTAGTAACTGATTTAAATAAAGGTAAAAAAAGCAAAGATAGAATTAAATATAGGTCATTTAAGGATATAATGTTATCTGTAATTGATAACTTTAATGACTATATAACTAATATAGATATAGAAAAACTAGATATAACTAAAGACTATAAAAAAATAAAACAGACAAATTATTTAGATTATATAACTAAAACAGATGAGAAACTTGATATAAAAGAAATTTTAATTGAGAATGAAGAATTAGATGAAAAATCATTTTCTAAAAAGATGACTAAATTAATTACAAAAGAAGAAAATGATTCAATAAAACTTGGACTTGATATGCATTATGCCCTTGAAGTAACTGATTTTATAAATCCAAATTTTGATAATATGGATAATTTTATAAAGAATAAGATTATTAAGTTTTTAGATAATGATTTACTAAAAAATATAAAAAATGCACAAATATATAAAGAATATGAATTTGTTTATGAAGAAGAAAATGAAAAATATCATGGAATAATAGATTTAATGCTTATATATCCTGATCATATAGATATTATTGATTACAAACTTAAAAATATAATTGATGAAAATTATATAAAGCAATTAAATGGTTATAAGAAATATATTGAAAATAAAACAAAAATACATGTTAATACATACTTATATTCAATACTTGGTGAAAAAATTGAAAAAATTAGTTGTTAATGGAAATAAAATATGTTAAAATACATTTAGAAACAAGGAAGAAGAAGAGTAAAATATAAGTTATTAAAGAGAGTCTATGTATGGTGTAAATAGATATAATGAGTATTTGAAAGAAGCTTTGGAGTTTAAACCGCATGGCAAGCGTTAAAAGCAAAAGAGAGCATAGTAAGTCTATGAAGTAAGGTGGTACCGCGAAAAAATCGTCCTTATAATCATAGGCTTTTTTTATTTAATGAAAGGGTTGATTATTATGACAAATAAAGAATTTGCTGAATTTTTATTACCAGGAGTAAAACATACTTGGCAAGAATATGAAGAAATGTATCCAGAGAGAGATTTAAAGGAAGGCGCAATAGTGACAAGATTCGCACCTAGTCCAACAGGATTTGTACATATTGGCGCACTTTTAGTTTCTTTCATAGCTCAAAGATTTTCAAAGCAAACTGATGGAGTATTTTTCTTAAGAATTGAAGATACTGATACAGAAAGAAGTATTGAAAATGGAGTTCAAAAAATCATTAGAGATTTAAATGACTTTGGTATAGAATTTGATGAAGGTATGACTAGTGATACAACTGAAAAAGGAAAATATGGTCCATATAAACAAAGTGAAAGAAAAGATATATACTGGGCATATGCAAAAAAATTAATAGAAGAAGATTTAGCATATCCATCATTTGCGACTAAAGAAGAATTAGATACTATAAGAGAAACACAAGAAAAATCAAAACAAAGAATAGGTTATTATGGAAGATGGGCAAAAGATAGATTTATTCCAAAAGAAGAGGCTGTTGAAAGAATTAAGAATGGAGAAAAGTTTGTAATAAGATTAAAATCTCCAGGTGATTTTTACAAAACAATAGTAGTAAATGATTTAATAAAGGGAAAAATTGAAATGCCAGAAAATGATATTGATGAAGTAATTATTAAAAATGATGGACTTCCAACATATCATTTTGCTCATGCGATAGATGATCATTTAATGCATACAACACATGTTATAAGAGGAGATGAGTGGGTATCATCTACAAATAAACATATACAATTCTTTAATGTACTTGGATTTAAAGTACCAAAATATGCACATATTGCACCTTTTGTAAAGATTGATGAATCAACAGGTAATAAAAGAAAACTAAGTAAGAGAAAAGATCCAGAAGCAGCAGTAAGTTTTTATCATGAAAAAGGAGTTCCAGTTGAAGCAGTTATGATTTATCTTGCAACAGTAGCAAATTCAAATTTTGAAGCATGGTTTGATTGTAATAAAGATGCAAAAATAGAAGACTTTAAATTTGAATTTAAGAAAATAGGTTCAAGTGGAGGAGCACTTTTTGATTTAGATAAGTTAATGAATATATCAAAAAATTATTTAAGCAAGTTAACAAAAGATGAAATATATGATAGAGTTCTTAACTATTCAAAAGAATTTGATACTGAATTTTATGATTTACTTGTTAAATATGAAGATTATTCAAAATCCATATTTAATATTGAAAGAGAACAAAAGAAACCAAGAAAAGATTATGCAACATATGCAGATGCTAAAAAACAAATTTGGTATATGTATGATGAATTATTTGATAAGTATTTTGAAAATTATGATTTTGGAAAAATTACTGATAAAGAAGAAATTAAAAATATAATTAATACATATATAGATGAGTATTATGATGAAAATGATGATAAAGATACTTGGTTTAATAAGATTAAGGAATTAAGTGAAAAGTTAGGATATGCTGGTAATATGAAAGAATACAAAGAAAATCCAGATGCATTTAAAGGAAATGTTGCAGATGTTTCTACTGTAATTAGAGTAGCATTAACATCAAGTTCTATGACACCTGATTTATATGAATTATTAAGATTAATGGGTAAGGATAGGATTAAAGAAAGATTTAGTAAATTAAACTAAGTCTTTTTTTGTAAATAATGCGTAAAATAAATATCAAATATGTATATGAAATAATATAAAATGATATAATAAAACTAGTAAATTAGATGTTTTAGGAGGGTGATGAGAATAATGAAAGAAATAGTAATAAACAAAGGTAAATTAAAAGATGATGAAATAACAGAAGTATTAGATAAAGCTAGAATAGTTCTTAGAAATGATGATGGTGAATTTATTTTAAGTCACTTTGAAAGAGTATACTTTTTACCAGGCGGTAAAGTAGAAGTTACTGAAACTCCTGTTGATACTGTAAAAAGAGAATTATTAGAAGAAACTAATATACATATTATGCTTGATGATATTTCTCCATTTGTTTTAGTAAAAAATTATTTAAGAGATTATGAATCAAGTGATGGTACTATTGTTAATAGACTTGTTAATACATATTATTTTACTGGTTTTACATCAAAAGATGATATAGAGTATTTTAATTTAACAAGAGCAGAAAAAAGAGATGATTTAAGAGCTTTCTTTGTTAGTATGGAAGATGCTAAAGAATTATTAAAAGAATATAATAAAGATAATCCAAAAGCAGCATATTTAGCAGTAGAAACCATAAAGGTATTAGATGAATATGAAAATCTAGAGATTGAATAAATCTCTTTTTCTTTTTATGTCAATAATTTAGGAAAATGTCTCAAAAATTTTTAAACATTAACGGGAAAATATTCTCGTTTTTGTTTGTAATTATATAACTTATTCAATTGATGTCAATGACAAGTTCATAAATTCATGTTTCACATCATTGACATCAATTTTCATAAGATATTTTTTGTATCTAACAAACGAGAGAATCAAACTCAAGCATATTGGTGTTGATTATGACTTTTCTCAATTTGTTTTAGAAAAGAACTTAATTTCCATGGGTGAGTCATTGGAGGAATATATTTTTTCTTTTCTTTAACTTCAATAACCTCATCAAATTCTTTAGAAAATCTTTCGTTTCTAGATAATTCTTTTAATTCTAAAATTTGTTCGTCAATAGTAACTAATAAATCCCCATTAAATGCTTTAATAACTAAACAATCTGTTTTAGGTATAAAACATTTTAGTTGGTTATTTAAATATGGTTGATAATATTTGTTTTGATATTTAATAGAATTACCATTATCAATCTTTCTAGGTGTTAAAACTGCCAGTGTATAATTGATTATTTCTTCATTTGGCGATTGTTCAAATACAGATTCAAATTTTTTGTAATCAAGAGCGAATCTATTATTAAAGTATGGAACAAAAACATCTATTAAATATTTATTTGCTTCATCAATAGTAGTAATATTATTTAGTCTAAGTTCTGATACTAATCTACCTTGAAATGTTCCGTTAGTACGTTCTATAAGACCTTTAGCTTGTGAAACAGAAGTAGTTTCAAGTTCAACTCCTAATTGTTTACAAGCATAACCATATTGAGTTAAAACATCTTTATCACTGGTTCTTTTATCAGGATTTAAAGACATATAGTTAAATACAGTACGATTATCAGTTAAGAATTTATAAGGAATACCATAATTAATAAGTATTTGATGAAATACATGATAATAACCATTTAATGTTTCTTGTTTATCAAAATAGGCACCAACAATAGTAGAAGTAGCCTTGTCAATAGCTAGATGAAGACAAGTTTTAAAACCACCAAACCATTCATGTATTGACCCATCTTGTTCTATTATTTCTCCAAAATACTTTGGCTTTTCACCACGAGGATGGGAATCTTCTAAAGAAATTTCATGATTAACAATATAATCAATTTGTTCATCAGACATAGCATTATTAATTCTCTTTTCATCTAATAATTGTTTCTTTTTAAATTGTCTTTTAGTTTTCTTTCTAGCTTTAGGAGAGAGTATACCTGCTTTAGTTAAATTTTTATAGATAAAATCATATGATACATCTATGTTTTCATCTTTTTTTAGAAACTCTTTAAAATGACAAAAATTAAAATCATAGTATTTTGTCTTATAAAGTAGTATAATATCTTCGGAGATTGAATTATCCAAGGCATTAACAGGTTTCTTTGATCGGTTGCCATGTATAAATGCGGATTTTCCATTCTCCTTATATTTAATAATAAGACGATCAATTTGTCTTCTTGATATACCGAGTTTTTTACTAGCTCGATTTTTGTTGCCATTATGATCAACTAGTTCTTTGATAACTTCGTATTTTTCTTGTTCATTCATTCTTAATTCTACCTTTCTCATATTTCCACCTCTGTGGAGTATTATATAATATTGAGACATTTTCGCAAGTTAACACTTAAGACATTATCACAAATTAATCATAGATTGAATAAATCTCTTTTTCTTTTTATTGTAAATAATTTTAATTTGTTATATAATATAGGAAAGAAAGATTTAGGTGAATTTTTTATGAATAATGATTTATATAATAGGGTAAGTGAATTTTTAAAGAAGTATCCACTAACAATTGCTTTTAGATTAAGTAAACATTTAAAGGTTCTTGAAAAACATTTGAATGCGGATGAAGAAGTTATATATATTTTTCCAGCTCAAAAAAATCCAAGTCCATTTGATATATTTTCAACATGTGTAATTGCATTTACAAATAAAAGAATATTAATTGCACAAAAAAGAGTAGTTCCAGGTTATAGAATAAATTCAATAACACCTGACTTATTTAATGATTTTCAAGTATATAAAGGATTAATATTTGGAAAAGTAGATATTGATACTGTAAAAGAAATGGTTCAATTATCTAATTTAGATCCAAGAAGTTTAGTTGAAATTGAAACAAACTTATCAGAGTATTTATTAACTATGAAGCCAAAATTTGTTAATAAAGATGAAAAAACGAGTAATTAAATCTCGTTTTTTTTAATATAATATTGTAAAAGAAAGTTTTTTTTGTTATAATGATTATGCGAAAAAGCATTTGGGTCTATAGCCAAGTGGTAAGGCATGGGACTGCAACTCCCTGATCGTTGGTTCAAATCCGACTAGGCCCTCCAAATTATGCAGGTGTAGTACATCGGCTAGTACGCGGCCTTGCCAAGGCTGAGAGGGCGGTTCGATTCCGCTCACTTGCTCCATAGTGAAATCTGCTCGAACTTTTCGAGTTTTGATAAATAACTAATCTAGAAATGGATTGGTTTTTTTGTGTTTTAGAAAACTATCCTACTTTGAAAAGAAAGGATGGTGTTTATGATTAATATTACCAAACATATTAATTATGAAATGGAATAATCAGCTTAAGGATTTTATACTGATAAAGAAGATAAAGAAAAAGGCGATGGTTTTGTTGGTGATGACTATAATGGTGCTTTTATTATTGATAAGTATAAAAATGGTGAGTTTTATCTTGTAATTGCATCTAATGGACAAGGATGGGATCATGTTAGTGTTTCTATACATAGAAAAAATGGTAAAAGTATAAAAAAATATCCAACTTTTGAAGAAATGAAGATGATAAAAGAAAAATTATTTTCAGAAGAGGAGGTTGTATTTCAACTTCATCCAAGAGAAGAAGATTATATTAATACACATCCTTATTGTCTTCATTTATGGAAGCCTAATGATTGTAATATGATTGTTCCACCATTAAATTCTGTAAATAGTGATGAATTAACTGAAGGTTCATATTTTGAACATGAAGGTATTATTGTAAGAATTAAGACAGTTGAATTTGATGGATGGCAAATAGCAAGAGTATATTGTTTTACTAAAGATGGTAGACCAATTAAAAGTAGTCCAACTTGGGATGTAATGTGTAAGGCAAAATCTTTGGTTTTCGGTGAAAAGGAAGCTGCATTTCAATTTATGTCATCAACATCTGATAAACATATTGGTTTAGACATATGGTATACAAAGAATTTAGATTTAATGCCTCCTTTGCCAGATTCTTATTTGGTAGGTACAGATAAAAAAATGATAAAGGCAAAATAATAAAATATTTAATTTTCAATGTTAAAATATTATTGGTGATGTACTGAAACATATATGTAAAGAAAAATACACTAAAATATTTTTTAATAATATTTTAGGGTATTTTTTTATTCCTTTTTTGGATATTTGATTTATATTTATTAAATCTTTAATAGTAGATATTATTTGTTAATATATTGTACTTGAATTTATAACAATCATTCTGTGAAAGAACTAGGATGATAAGAATCTATTCCTAATGTTTCTGCTTTTCTTAATACATCTATTCTATCATCTACAAATGCTGTTTGTTTTATATCAATATTGTAATGTTTACAATATTCAATTATAACTTCTGGTTTTAATAGTGTAGAACATATAAAAAATATATTTTCTTTTTTTATATTTGGGTAGTATTTTGCTAACCATTTATATTTTTGTTCTATTTCAGTATTAGTAGTAACTGCACCTAAAATAAATATTTTATCACTATCTAGTTTTTCTATAATTTTTTGCATTGTTTTAAGAGGTCTAGCTCTATAGTATAAATCATTAAATAGTAAATCTTCAAGTGATTGACATCCAAATTCAGGACATTCTCCACCGTATAGTTTATCGTTATATCTGTATTCTGATAGTGTTCCATCAATATCAAAAAATACATATTTTTCTTTTAATTTTTCAATCATATTTATTACTCCTAACTTTATGTATTAATTATACTATTATTTATAATCATTCTTATTTATTATCTGTTAATTTATTAAACAAATCTTTAAATATTTCATTAGCATTTAAATAATTAACAAATTTAATATTGTGTCTATTTTCAGTTAGTTTAAAAGAATTATCCTCATTTATAATTGGGCAACTAACATCCATTGTATTAAACCAGTTTTTATTTATCATATACGCGATTACACTAATATCCCATAGTGGCCATCTTTTAGTAGGACCATAGGCTCTATTATAAAATCTATAGCATAAATAATCGCATAATTCGTTCTTGCCTTTTAGTTCACTTTCTAATTCATATATTGATGTCATTAAATTGGATGTAATAGGTGAGCAAGGCATAACAGTAAGTTTAACTTTTGATTCAAAAACTACTTTTACCGCTTCTACATCTTGATCAAAATTGAAATCTTTATTAGTACCAAATAAAAAGTTACTTCCTAACCATACAATTTCTATCTTATCAACAATATCTGGGTTAGATTTTAATGCTAATGCTATATTTGTTAAACACCCTATTGCTAATATATATGTTTTTTTATTTTTGTTAGCAATTTCAATTATTTTATTAACTGCTGAATTTCTTTCATTATATCCATTTTTTAAATAATCACGGGAACCTTTATATATAAGTGATTTATCCTTTAATCCTAATAAATCAAATATTTTACATGCTTCATTGTAACTGGCATCTATAGAATCAGAAACTGTTCCTTGCCATTTTTTATGTCTAAAGGGTGCTATTGTTATAGCATCAATGTTGAATATTTCTTTGCTTTTTAGTAAGTAAGATAATGCGAATTGGTCATCTGTTTCATTATATGTATCTGTATCCAAAATTACATTATACTTATATTTTCTACAGATTAAACTATATATTTCTTTCCATCCATTTACTATTGGAATATTTAAACTATAATTCTCATTATATCTTGTTTTCATTAAAAAACATTCTATTCCTGCGTTTAATATGTATTTACATTTATCTGCTTCATCATCAAACATAATATCAATACTATTTTCAATACACTCTGGACTTTTATCTCTGCTTTTTGTAAATACTAATTTATCATATTTTATACCTTTTTCATTTAACCAATTTATAGTTACTAATTCAGGATTTTTAAAAAAATGATTTGACCTATGTGTTATTAAATATATTTCGTTTTCTTCATATAATTTATTAATATATTTTTTCGCATCTTTTATTAAATCAAACCCTTTAGCCATTCTATCCATATTATTGCAGATAAAATCTTCTATTTCTTCTGAGCTCCAATCAAACATTCCTTCAGTAATGTGTTTAGCTTTTTTATTTATAATTCCTTTATTTCTTTTATTTTTATCTTCTTTTTCAAATTCTTCTAAAAATGTTTTATCTAAATCTGCTATAACATTATCAATATCTATTCCTATTCTCATATGATTGTCTCCTATATATAATAAAGTTTTAATCTATAAAAATTATATAATAAATATTAAAAACTTTCCATATTTCAGGAAGCAATTAAGAAAAATATTAGAAAATTTGTTTAAAACATACAATTTTAGTTATTCATTAAATTTTATTTATATATTCGTTAAAACATCTTTATTCAAAAAATTAAATATTCATATATTATATTAGAGGATAAGTGATTTTATGAATAAAATAAATAATAAAACAGTTTTAGTATCTACAAGTAGTGAATTAAAAGATGCTTTAGAAAATGATAATAGATTATTTGAATATAATTTACCATTGGCTATTTCCGATAATACAAAGGTAGAATTAACTTCAAATGTTTCAGAAAGTTTTATATATAAAACTAGAACTATAACGACACAATTTACCGGTGAATTAACTTTGTTAGATGCAAATCCTTCTATTGATTTTTCTTTTGTTCCAATAGGGGATACTTATATTTTTCCAAAAGTAAGTGATTTAAAAACAAAGATTGTAGATAGTAGATTAAGTAGTTCAGATTGGAAGTTATATGCATATATAAATAATCCACTAAAATCATCACTTGGATATACACTTGAAAATGCACTTGTATTTAAAAAATTTGATGATGAAACTATAATATTAACAAGTACACCAACTATAGTTTATACTGGGGAAAAATAATGAAGGAATAGTTAATTTTGAAGATTTTAATTGGTTAAAAGTGGACCATTACTGGACCTTACTAATGATGCGCTAGCCGCTAATGAAAAATATTTTGCAACTATATATTTTTATATAGAGTAATAGGTATCTGTTCAATAAAAAAACTATAAAGATTTTTTGTTTTCTTTATAGTTTTAATTTAAATGTTTTTACCATGAGCTACCGCCACCACCACCAGAACCATCTCCTGATGATCCACCACCAGATGAATCATTAGAACTATCAGTTGGACTTGATGAAATAGAGGTTTGAATATAATCAATTGTGGTATTCATAAATGTATCAAAAGATGATATATCAAATGTAGTAGAATTATCTAGCCAAGAAGGTGGTTCTAATGAAATTGTTTCAAATTTATTAATCCATATATCTGATACTCCTAGAACATATGCATATGGTAAAATATTATAAAAATATTCAGGATCTTGCATAACTAATGTTTCTAATTTATCTTTTTCTACTGTTTCTAAATAATTTTTAAATCCTTTTATTTTTGTTAACATTTTTTTTCCGTAAGCTGTTCGTTTTGGCATATATTTTAAACAAATAGCCATTCCAATCATGCAAAAAATTCCTACAATATATGTTATTATATATGATATATCATTTCTTAAAAAAGGCCATATGGTTTGTGGCATAAGTATTAAAGTTATAATTGATAAAAATATTATCGGAATTGCATTATATATAAATAATTGCTTTTTATTTCCAGTAATATTTTTATTATTATCAACAAGTGTATATAATATTAATGTAAATCCCACTCCTGGTCCAAAGAATGCTGAAATTGTATTTACTTGATCATTAACAAATTTTGTTGGTGGTATTGTCATGCATAAAAAGGTTATTATAATCATTACTATAATAATTAAATTTATAATCGGTGTAAATTTTTCAAAAATTTTATTTTTATTTTCTTTAATATTTATATTTGATAATATTTTATTAGTTGTTTTGTAAAACTTTTTATATAAGTCTTCAGATGTTACTTCATCTTTTATATAAAAAAGTTCATCTAAAAATATTTTTTCGTTTATATTGTTTCCATCATATTTTTTTAATTTAGTTATTTTAAAATCTTTATAATATGAATTAATTAAATTTGTTTCTGCAATTTTTAAATATCCTTTATTAGCTAAGTAAATAAGTAGTGATGTTACATCTTTGGAATTTGCTTCACCTTTATACAAAAAACCAATTTCTAAACTATTAAAATCAGAAGGTGGTGATAATTCGACTGTTTCTAATATTTCATCATCTTTTCCAAATAAATACCATAATAATACAGAAATGCATAAAAATAAAATTAGAAGCAAACATATATAATAATCTTTAAAATTAAATTTAAGACCAGCATTAACAAAATATCCATCCGGTAATTCACATCTGATAGTTAATCCTTCTTGTTTATTAAGGATTCCATTATAATTACCAGTAATTTTATTTTTGTTAATATTGTATTTTACATTTTTATTATTTGTTGAGCCTTTAGAACCCGAAGAAAAACCTAACTTACTTGAATCAAATTCTTTTGGCATAGTAATTGAAAATGTTATATTTCCAATTACAGTATCCCAATTATTCCCAATTATATTATAATAAAGTTCATCATATTTTTTCATTGGATCTTTTCCCAAATTATAATTATATTTTATGATATATTTTTTTTCTCCTTTAAAAGAATTATTTGTTGAACCAATTTTAATTTTATAAACTCCTTTTTCTTTATATGTTACATATTTATTATTAACATTTAAATTAGTTATTTGAGCATGATTTATTGATGTTGTTCCATCTAGTCTTGTAATTTTATTTTTTAACGGAATACTTCTAATTATTCCATGTTTATATGTATTAAAATAAGCAGTTATTGTTTCTGTTATATCAAGTGTATTATTTTCATTAACAATAATATTAACATCATATTTATCAATAACATAATCATATGAACTATATTGGTCATTTTCACTAGGAGTTAAACTAGTATTGTTATAACCTGTATCAATTTTTAAAATATAATAATATATTTCGTTAGATTTATGATTATTTAAAATATTAAAATTAGACATTTCATTAAAAATATTTTTCCCAGGATTAGCAATTCCTGAGTTAGATATTTTTGCTATTAAATTTTTATTTAAATCATAATAATAAATTGTATAAATATAGTTAATTGTTTTGTTAGAATTATTAAAAACTGTACTATTTAATCCAAATTCATTATTAGTGGTATTAAAAGAAATATTTGAAAAAGATAAATAATTAATTTCAAATTTTTGATTATTATTAATACCAATGTATGAAGTTTGTTTTGTTAGTGCATGTACATTTAATGGATTCATAATTAATAAAATCAATAAAAGAATAGTAATAAATTTCATAATTTTTTTCATTTAAATTCTCCTTGTATAATATATTTTTAATATTAATTTTAGTATTTAAAATTTTTATTTCATTTGTAAGAGTTATATTACTTTCAAATTAAATATAAGTATAAATATTAATTCTTTCAAGTATATTTTTTAGTTCACTACTATCATATATGGCTACAGTAGTTTCATTTTACAGTAAATAATATGAAAATATATAAATTTTCTAAGTACACTATTTAGTCTTTAAATACTTTTTTTAATAATGGTTTTAATAGTTCATAAATTATAAATGAAGAACTATTTATTAAAAATATAATCAATACTAAACTTGGTTTAATACTTTCAACACTTATTATTTTACCAAGAGGAGTCATAAATACTATAAGTTCAATTAATGTTATTATAGTTAGTCCAATATTCATTGCTTTATTAGAAAATAGTCCTTGTTTGAATACTGGTTCTTTTAAATTCCTACAAGATATAGAATAAATAATTTCTTGTACAACCATAGATAAAAGGGCAAGACTCATTGCAATTTCATTATTATATAATTTTAAAGATATAAAGTAAGTTAAACAAACAAATAATGTTTCGATAATTGCTGATGATATAAAGCAAGATTTTATAAATGGTGTAAATAATGATTTGTTAAGACCTCTTGGTTTTTGACTCATAATATTTTTTTCACTTTTTTCAAATGCTAAGCATATGCTTGGAACAGAATCAGTTACTAAATCTATAAATAATATATATATTGGTAAAAGTATAGTGTTACCAGAAAGTAATCCAATAATTATTGTAAATATTTCAGCAAAATTACTAGATAATGAGTAAACAATATTATTTCTAATATTATTATATATTCTTCTTCCTTCTTCAACAGCAATTATTATTGTTGAGAATGAATCATCCATAAGTACAATATCTGCAGCTGATTTTGTTACATCTGTACCAGTTATTCCCATACCAACACCAACATGTGCATCTTTAATAGCAGGAGCATCATTAACTCCATCTCCTGTCATAGCAACAACTTTACCATTTTTTTGCCAAGCTTTAACAATTCTTTCTTTGTGTTCTGGATTAACTCTTGCATAAACAGAATAATTTTTAACTATTTGTTCAAGTTCTTCATCAGTATAGTTATCAAGAGCATTACCAAGTATTCCTTCATTATCGTTATCTATAATTCCTATTTCCTTAGCAATAGCACTTGCAGTATCTAGTGAATCACCTGTAATCATTATTGGTCTAATACCTGCATTTTTACACATTTCAACACTTTTTATAACAGTATCTCTTGGTGGATCAATCATCCCAAGTAAACCAGCAAAATTAAGATTGTTTTCTTCATTAATTACTTCAGTAGCATTTTTAGGAATATCATTAATTTCTTTATATGCAAATCCTAATACTCTAAGTGCTTTACTAGCAAGTTTCTTTTCATTATCTTTAATATCATTTATATCCTTATTAGTTATTTTATTATTATTTATATAAGCACATTTATTAAGTAAATTATCGATACTACCTTTACATAATAAATAAGTTTTATCACCAATTTTATTAATTGTAGTAGATAACTTTCTTTCACTATCAAAAGGAGCATCTATTATTCTTTTATTTTCTTTTCTAACTTTTAATGCATCAATATTATTTTTATATAAATATCCATATAATGATGTTTCAGTAGGGTCACCTTTATATTCATTATTTATTATTAATCCTTCATTACAAAGTGCACATATATAATTTAACATTTCTTTATCATAAATGACTTCTTCTTTTACAGTCATTTTATTTTGTGTAATTGTTCCTGTTTTATCTGAACAAATAACATCAATAGAACCTAATGTTTCAACTGCTTGCATTTGTTTTACTATCGTTTTCTTTTTCGCAAGATTAGATATACCAATAGATAATGAAATAGTTATAACCGCAGGTAATCCTTCTGGAATAGCCGCAACCGCAAGTGAAGAACAAAGCATTATTATTTCTAGAAATGAGTAGTGATTAATAAGCGCTAATATAAATATAAAAATCATTATTATAAATACAATTATTGTTAGATTTTTACTTATTTCTTTTATTTTTATTTGAAGAGGTGTTTCAATATTTGATATTTTATTTAATGAAGACGCTATTTTTCCTATTTCTGTATTCATACCAGTATTTATAACAACTGCCATGCATTTTCCATTTGTTATGTTTGATGACAAGAAAATCATATTTTTTTGATCTTGAATTATTAAATTATTATTTAATGTTTCATTTGTTTTAATAACTGGAATACTTTCACCTGTTAAAGGTGATTCATCAACTTTTAGGTTTTCACATGTAATTATTCTAGAATCTGCAGGTACCATATCACCAGCTTCTAAAAATATAATATCACCTGGAACTAAAGTACTTGTATCAGCAATATCAATTTTACCATTTCTTTTTACTTTACAAGTTGAAGCTTCATATTTTTTTAGTCCATCAATAACAGAATTTGCTTTTTCTTCTTGAATAAAACCGGTAATTGCATTTATAAAAACAACAACTAATATTACTATCGTATCTGTATATTCATGAGAATATAGTACTCCATATATATAAAGGAGTAGTGCGACTACTAAAAGAATAATAATCATTATATCTTTAAATTGTTTTAAAAATCTTAAGAAAATATTTTCTTTTTTCTTTTCCTTTATTATATTTTTATCATATATATTTAATCTTTTATTAACTTCATTTATAGTTAATCCTTTTTCACTTGTATTTAATTCTTTATAAATATTATTAATATCTTTATTATACATTTTTTTCTCCTATACTATGCACTTTAAGTATACCACTAATAAAAGAAAAAAAATATACATAATATAGTTAGTATTTAAAATTTATTAATATTTCCTTTTCCTTTTGATATTGTTATTTTATATGAATTATCATTATATTCTATTTCTATCATAATAATTTGGTTTTCATCCATTTTTTTTGCCATTGAAATATTATCACTTTTTTTTGTAAAATCGATATTTGATGTATATAAATAGTTATAATTTTCTTTTAATTCACTTGTATATTTACTTAAATCAGATGAAACATTTTTTATATCTTTATATTGATATATATTTTTATATATACCACTATTTTTAAACGATTTATATTTAATTATATTTCTTTTTCCAACAATATTATATATACTTGGAACTTCTTCTTTATCAATAATATAATATTTTTTTTCTTCTTGTTTGTTAATATATATATTTAATGAAAAAAAACATATTATTACTAATAATAAAATAATTGAAAATAACATAAGAATTTTTTTCTTGTTCATTTTATTCACTTCCTTTATTATAATATAACATTAAAAAAAGAAAAAAACTATACCTTTTAGTATAGTTATTCACAAGTTGCTCCTAAAGCTTCATATATTTTTTGCATACCTTCAAGAGTTATTTTCTTATTTTTTATGTAAGATTTAATTTGTGAATTATCTTTAACGAATTTATCTAAATCCATTTTAGAATAATCAATTGTTACATCAGATATTATTTTATTATCATCTTCAGTAACTTTATATGTATATCCACCATAACTTTCATCAGCAGTTTTATATGATTTTTCTAAAGTACTTTTAAAGTATTCACGGATTTGTTCATTATCTGATTCAACAGTTTCTTTAGTTACTACGCTATCAACTAATCCATCTTTAGAATGAATTTCATAATTAGAATTAAGAACATATCCATTAGATGATTGATCTGCTGTTAACTTACAAGTTTTAACAACTTCTTTAGAAGAATTATTACAACCTGAAAGTATTATTACAAATAATGAAACTAATAATAATTTTAGACCCTTTTTCATAATTATCTCCCTTCTAAATAAAATATATCATAAAAAATTTTTAAAGTATAGGGGAATTTAGTTAAAAAACGGAGAAAATAATATATGAGAGCAAAAATGCTCGAAAAAAAGTTAAGTCGAATTTTGTAATGTTTTGTCTAAAGTGTTTAAAAGGTATATTATTAGTGATTTAATAAATATTGTAAAAAAGGGAGGAAAATAAAAAAATGGTAGATTTAAATATAGAATTTACTAGAGGAGTATTATTTGTTAGATTAACAGGTATATTAAATGAAGTAAGTTCAATGGATGTAGAAGAAAAAGTTTTTGAAATAATTAAAGATGGTGGCATTAGATTTGTAGTATTTAATGTTAAAAATTTAGAAATGAGTGATAGTGTTAAATTGTTTGATAAGTGTCAAAAATTATTAGAAGAAAACGATGGAAGAATGCTTATATGTGGTGATGAAATGAGTGCTTATGATTTAGAATATGTATCTGATGAATTATCAGCACTTAAACTTTTAAGTATATGATTTTAACAAATGAACTAGCTGTAGAAATGGAAACTAAAGTATCTTTTATCGTTAATAAGTACGCAAGTAGTTATAATAGAGAAGATTTAATGCAGGCTGGTAAAATGGGAGTTATAAAAGCAGCAAATAATTTTGATCCTACGCTTGGAATAAAATTTTCAACTTTTTGTGAAAAATATATATTAGGTGAAGTATTAAAGTATTTAAGAGAAGATAAGAATATTAAAATAAGTAGAGATATTTTTAAATTAAAGAAAAAAGTAGATATAGCAAGAGATCATTATTTTAAAAGTAAAGGAGAATATCCTAGTTTAGATATTTTGTGTATGATAGTTAATGAAGAAAAAAGTAAAGTATTAGAAGTTTTAAATTTAAATCAAAATGTACAAAGTATAGATGAAAGTGTAAATGAAGATAATGATAATATATCTATAAAAGATGTAATTGCAAGTGAAGAAAAATTAGATAAAATAGATTTAATAAGTTTAAAAGAAGCATTAAGTAATTTGAAAAAAGAAGATCAAAAATTAATATACCAAAGATATTATGAAGGTAAAACACAAACAGAAATCGCGAAAGAAAATAATATTAGTCAAGTAAAAGTATATAGACTAGAAAGAAAAATATTAGATGATTTATCGGATAAACTATGTGCATAAGTTTATCCTTTTTTTGTATAAAAAAATTTTTTTTGTTAATAATACAAATGGTGAAAAAATATGAATAAACAAGAATACAAAAAAATAGTAGACAAACATAGTCCAAAAGAAAACAAAGAAAAAAATATGATTATAGCGTTTTTAGTTGGTGGACTTGTTGGATTAATTGGTGAAGTATTAATAAAAGTGTATTTAATGATTGATGGAGTAAGTCAAAGTGTGGCGGTAAGTTTAATGATGGTTACAATAATATTTATATCATGTTTATTTACAGCACTTGGATTTTTTGATAACTGGGTATCAAAAGCAGAAGCAGGATTATTTATCCCAATAAGTGGATTTGCACATGCGACAACATCAAGTGCACTTGAATATAAACATGAAGGACTTGTAATGGGAATAGGATCTAATATTTTTAAATTATCAGGTAGTGTTATTCTTTATGGAGTATTCGCAGCATATGTATTTGGAATAATTAGATTCGTATTTTTTGGAGGTTAGAAAATGACTATAAAATTTAATAATGTATATTTAGAAAATGTAAGTACAGTTGCAGGTCCATTTGTAATAGAAGGACCATTAAAAGATAATTTTGATAAAAAGTTTACTGACTTTTATGATGGAGAAAAAACATTTGAAAAATGTGAAATGAAGGAACTAAAAGAGTCTATTAAAATTTTACTTGATAAAACTAAATATAATGAAGAAGATATTTCTTTTGGAATAAGCGCTGATTTAATGAATCAACTTACAATATCCAATTTTGTATATTCAAAACTTAATATTCCTTTTTTAGGAGTGTATAATGCTTGTGCATCTGTTTGTGAAGAAATATTAATTGCTTCATCTATTTTAGAAAATGAAAAAAATAAGAAAGCAATATGTACAACATCTTCACATAATATGACAAGTGAAAGACAATTTAGAAATCCAGTTGAGTATGGCGCACCAAAACCAAAAACAACTACATTTACTGTAACAGGGGCAGCATCATTAATGCTTACAAATGCTAAAACAGATATAAAAGTAACTAGCGCAACTATTGGTAAAGTAATAGATATGGGAGTAGATAATGTATTTGATATGGGCGCAGTTATGAGTCCAAGTGCAGCATACACATTAAATGAACACTTAAAGCAAACTAGGACAAAAGTAAGTGACTATGATTTAATTTTGACTGGAGATTTAGGTGTTTATGGTAAAGATATATTTAAGGAGATATGTGAAAAAGAATACAATATAAAATTAGATAAGAATTATGATGACACTGCAACTATGATATATGATTATAAAGAAAATATATATGCAGGTGGATCAGGTCCTGCTTGTATGCCACTTGTTGTATACTCTAGTATTATTCCTAAAATGAAGCAAAGAATAATAAAAAAAGTTTTATTAATCGCAACAGGAGCACTTATGAGTCCAACAACTTGTAATCAAAAATTTAGTATACCATCAGTAAGTCATGCTGTATGTTTGGAGGTAATATAATATGGAATTTATTTACTCATTTTTATTCGCAGGAATAGTATGTTTAATAGGCCAAATAATACTTGACAATACTAAATTATTACCAGGACATATTACAAGTTTATTTGTAGTAATAGGAGCAGCTTTAGATACATTTTCAATATATGATTTATTTGTAGATAAATTTGGTGCAGGTGCAATTGTATGTATTACTAGTTTTGGACACTTATTAATTCATGGAGCACTTGCTAAAGCAAAAGTTGATGGACTTTTAGGTTTATTTACAGGAATGTTTTCTTTAACCGCAACAGGTATAACTGCTACAATAATATTTGCATTTATATTTACTATGATATTTAAACCAAGAAATTAAAAAAATACCTCTAAAAAAGTTTTTTTTAAATATTAATATTTTTATTAAATTTATATTTAAAAAAATATTGTATATTTTATGATATAATACCCTTATAGGAAAATACCTATAGATGAAAAATTGTAAATTGAGAGGATTATTATATGTTCGAATATGCAAAAGATAGATTTATAAATTTTATTAATAATAGTTATGATTTAAATGATGAAAAAATAAAGCATAAATTAAATCATACATTTCATGTGGTTGATAATGCTAGATATTTATGTGATAAAATGAACATAGATAATGAAAATAAAGAAATTGCTCTTATAATTGCCCTTTTACATGATATTGGAAGATTTGATCAAGCAAAGAAATTAAAAAGTTTTAGAGAAGATATAAATAAGTATGATCATGCTACACTAGGAGTTAAATTGTTATTTGAAAATAATTTAATAAGAGAATTTGTTAAAGATAATAAATATGATGATATTATAAAGATAGCAATATCTAATCATAGTAAGTATATAGTTGATTTTGATAATATGAATAAGGTGCAAATATTGCATTCAAAAATAATAAGAGATGCTGACAAATTAGATTCTTTTAGAGCAAAGTATGAAGATGATATTTATACGATGGCAAATATAACACAGGAGGAAATTGAAAATTCATTAATATCAGATAATATTTTTAATGATTTTATGAATGAAAAAACTATATTAAGTAAAGATAGAAAAACACCTGCTGATATATGGATTTCTTATATTGCATTTATATATGGATTATATTTTAAAGAAAGTCTGCTTTATATTAAAGAAAATAACTATGTAAATAAATTAATTGATAGATTCAACTATGAATTAGATGATACTAAAGAAAAAATAGAAAAAATAAGAAATA
>OBAG01000165.1_pt1 | contig 77969 bp, 74 predicted proteins | sample 1517701 | NCBI WGS metagenome assembly OBAG01 (sample SAMN04571702, study PRJEB22368) | human gut metagenome | biome: human gut; material: stool | host: Homo sapiens | place: Luxembourg | collected 2012-09-07 | reverse complement strand
GAATGGCGGATACCACATTTTATGTCTGGAAAATCCCGGATTGTTTGGTTTGTAGAGACCGGCAGCTCCGCCTGTTGCGATCAGAACAGCTTTCGCATGGATCACATAGGCAGTTTCTTCCATGATGGAAAAACCGACAGCTCCGTAAACGTTTCCGTTTTCTGTGAGAAGGTCTGTGATATTTACATAATTGAGGACATCTACATTTTTGCTTTTGTATACGGCATCTGCGAGGAGTGGTTTGAAGTTTTCGCCATTGATCTTAATGTTGCGGTTTCCTCTTGCCACGTAGTCTCCGTTTTCGTCCTTGAGAATCACGAGACCAAGTTTTTCCATATCTGCCGTTACTTCATTGAATTCTTCTGCGGCTGTCAGAAGGAGATCGTTTCTGACGATTCCTGCCGCATCTTTGGTTGCGTAATCTACGTAGTCCTGTGGCTTGCGGTCTTTGACGATGTAGGCGTTGATCGCGTTGACACCTGCTGCGAGGCAGCCGCTTCGTTTGATGTTCGCTTTTTCTGCGACGAGAACGGAAGCGTCAGAGTTTCTGCTGATGGTGAGTGCGGCGTAGCAGCCTGCGGTGCCGCCGCCTATGATCAGGACATCTGTATGTAAGTGTTTTACCTGTAAGGGTCTGCTCATGGTTTTTTCTTCCTGACTTTATTCTGTGATCTCGATCTCGTGGATCGTTACGTTTTTTTCTTTGTCGATTCCGAATGCTTTGAGTAGCGGGTTTCCTTCTTCCATAAGGGAGAGGATGAGGTATTCAATGGTCGGGTCAAATGCCAGGCGTTTGTCTTCTTCGGATGGGCGGGATGGGGATTCCGGATGGGAATGGAAATTTCCGATGATCTTGTATCCATTGGCTCTGGCGTCTTTGAGTGCTGCAAGCTGTTCTTTGGGATCCATGGAGAAGTGTTCTCTGCTGGCGTCTACGTTTGTGAGAAGGTAGACTTTGGTGACGGTGATCTTCTCGGATTCTTTGGTTCCTGCGAGGAGACCGCAGGATTCATTTGGGAGGCCGGCAGTGCAGTGGTCCAGGATGGTGTTGTAGTCTGATTTTTTTATATATAATTTCATAATGGGGGCTCCTCGATATTGTTCTCTGACATGTGTGAATAAACAGTTCAACGGGGACACGCTCTCGCTGACTTCGACTGGCAGCGGATACACTGTGTACTACGTCCACAGTGTATCGGTCAAAATCCATTCCACATTGCCTTCGGCAATAGGATTTTGATCCGTATGTCTCGGGATTTTGGCATAACTGCCAAAACACCTCGCGGGACATTGCCGTGCTGCACTTTACTGGCTATTTTACTAAAGTGACCAAACTACGGTCACTAAGGGCCAGCCATCTCAGATCATCCCCTTATATTTCAATCCACGTTCCCGCATGGGGAATGACCGTTGTTCTTTGACATATTCGACTAATGTCAATTTCACTAATTCAGTTTTAATGCATGTCGCATTCTACTTGTTCGTAATCAATCAACTTGGTGATTGTCGGGTGGTCGCCACATACCGGGCAGTCATGGTTTTTCGGCAATTTAATTGTACGGAAAGTCATAGTCAACGCGTCATATGTGAGGAGTCTTCCTGTGAGGAGATCGCCTTTGCCGATGATGTATTTGACTGCTTCCATTGCCTGGAGGCTTCCGATGACTCCGCCCATGGCTCCGATGACGCCTGCCTGTTTACAGGTTGGGACTGCATCCTTCGGCGGCGGATCTTTGAAGACGCATCTGTAGCATGGTCCTTCTCCTGGGACGTAGGTCATGAGCTGGCCTTTGAAGCGGATGATCCCTGCGTGGGAGAATGGTTTTCCTGCCATGACACATGCATCGTTGATCAGGAATTTTGCCGGGAAGTTGTCGGTTCCGTCGATGATGAAGTCGTAGTCTTTGATGATATCCATGATATTTTCGGATGTGATGAATTTGCGGTATGTATTGACTTTGACATCTGGATTGATCGCCTGCATGGTTTCTTTGGCGGATTTTACTTTGGCTTTGCCGAGGTCGGCTGTTGTGTGGATGACCTGTCTCTGAAGGTTTGAGAGGTCTACTTCATCGGCATCTGCGATTCCGATGGTTCCTACGCCGGCTGCTGCGAGATACATGGCTGCCGGTGCTCCGAGTCCGCCTGCTCCGATGATGAGGACGCTGGCGTTCAGGAGTTTTTTCTGTCCCTTTGCACCAACTTCTTTGAGGATGATGTGGCGGGAATAGCGCTCTAACTGTTCGTTTGTGAATGCCATTATCTTGCGCCTCCTCCCATGAAGTACAGGAACTCGATTTCGTCGCCGTCTTTGACTTCTGTTGTCTCAAAAGCTCCGCTTTCTACGAATTCGTCGTTGATAGTTACGGTGACGTACTGTGGAGTTTCTACATCTTCTTTTTCAATTAACTCTTTAACGGTAAGTCCTTCTGGATATTCTTTCTTTTCTCCTGCTACTTTGATAAACATGATTCTTATCTCCTTTATTATAACAAAATTTATGAATTTAATTATCAAATCAAAGTTATATAATTGTGAAATGATAATTAGATATAATCTTCAAACAAAGCTTCGATCTCTTCTGGCTCTTTGAGTCCGACTATTTTGCCTTTTTGTTCGCCGTTTACGAAACAGATGACGGTTGGGGCGGACATGACTTTGTATTGTTCGGCGAGTGCTTTATCGTAGTTGACGTTGACTTTGTAGATGTAAAGGGCGTCTTCGTTCTCGTCTTCGAGATCTCCGAGGATGCAGGCCATTTGTTTGCATGGAATGCAGGTGTCGGAGTAGAAGTCTACGAGGACTGGTTTGTCTGCCTTTAATACTTTTTCTTCGAAGTTTTCTGCGTTGATCCTGAGTGCCATATCATTCGTCCTCTACTTTCCTGACGATCAGGGTGAAGGTATCGTCACCGTTGTCGGTGAGCTTCAGAATCTGATGTCCTTCTTCTTTGATGCTTCGCGGTACGTTCTGTACCGGTTCGCCGTTGTTCATGCGGACGGCGAGGATCTGTCCGTCATCGAGTTCTTCCAGTGCCACTTTTGCCTTGACAAAGGTCACCGGGCACACAACATCTGTAATATCTACGGTATCATCAATTTTATAATCAGCCATCGTAAGCTCCTTTCAGTACTTCGTACAGTTTATCTTCTCCAACTCTGTCGATCGTGAATTTGAATCTTTCACCTGGTTTTGCGTGATCTCCGAAGAACTGGATCGCTGCATCTGTCACGCGGAAGAGCTGTTCTTCGGAAGTGATCAGTGGCAGGAATTCCTGTCCTTTGCTGATATGGTTTCCAAAAGTACCTCCAAATGATACAAGGAACGCTTCATTTACATCCCATGCATCTACCGGGCAGGATTTTGCACAGCGTCCGCAGTAGTTGCATTTGTCGGTATCGATCACAAGTTTGTCGTCCTTGAAGGAAATCGCTTCCTCGCGGCAGGCTTTTTCGCAGACACCGCAGTGGATACATGCATCTTCCTGCCAGGTAACCTGTGCAGCTCCTTTGATTCCTACGTCGTTTTCTTCGGCTTTGAGGCAGTTGTTCTGGCATCCGGTTACGCCGAATTTGAATTTATGAGGAAGTTCCCTTCCGAAATATCTCTCATTTAACTTAACAGCGATGTCGTAGCTGTTGATATTTCCGCTTGGACAGACTGCATTGCCCTGACATGCTGTTACCGTTCTTACTCTCGGTCCGCAGACACCTGGTTTACATCCTCCAGTGGCAAGGTCTGCTGTCACATCATCGATGTCGTTTAATTTGATGAACGGGATCTCAACTCCCTGTCTGGAAGTGAGATGTACGTATCCGTCACCGTATTTCTCAGCTACCTCTGCGATCTTTTTGAGGTTCTCTGCTGTCAGTGTTCCACCGACACAGGCAAGACGCAGGGAAAAGTTGTTTTTCTGTTTCTGGCGCATGAAACCGCCTTTTTTTAATGTTGCGTAATCTACTTTTGCCATTTTATTCTCCTTCTATCACTCGTCTGAAATCTTCCTTTAAGTCCTCGATATCTTCAATTCCCACACTGATCCGGATCATGTCATCGTACACACCGGAAAGCTCTTTTTCTTCATTGGAAAGGTGTGCTGCGATGGTGCTTGACGGGTGGATCACCAGCGTCTTGGTGTCTCCGATATTGGATACCAGCCAGGGAAGTTTTAGTTCATTTAAGATCTGGAAAGCTCTCTCCTTGCTTCCTGTTCTTAAGGTAATGATCGCTCCAAACCCACCATGGAACTGTTTCGCCGCAATCTCATGATATGGATGTTCCTTAAGTCCCGGATAGGAAACGGTGATGCCATGTCCTAATCCGTTCAGGAACTCCGCCAGCTCCATGGCGTTACTACAGTGACGCTGCATTCGAAGCCCCAGGGTTTCAAGTCCCAGATTGTTAAGAAAAGCATTCTGCGGTGCAAGACAGGCTCCCATGCTTCGAAAAAGTCCGTTTCGCAGTTTTGCAAGATAGGCAAAGGGTCCGAATTTCCTGAATTCTGCCATCGCCGGATATTTCTCCGGGTCCCATTTAAACTTGCCTCCGCTCACCAGAACTCCGCTGATCGCATCACTGCTTCCGTTTATGTATTTGGATGAGGAATGAATCACAACATCCGCTCCGAGGCGTAATGGCTGGATCAAATATGGGGTTGCAACGGTGTTGTCAACCAGAAACGGAAGTCCATGCTTATGTGCGATCTCTGCCACTCCCTCGATGTCTGTGACATCCAGCTTCGGATTGCCGATCGTCTCTGCAAAAACGGCTCTGGTCTCAGGCATGATCGCCTTCTCGAAAGCATCCGGGGTGTTTTCCTTAACATAGGTTGTGGTGATCCCATATGCCTTAAGCTCATCCAGAAGTTCTACCGTTCCACCGTAAAGTCCTGCCGCTGCCACAACATGATCACCATTTCGAAGAATGTTCATCAGTGCCATGGTCAGTGCTGCCATTCCGGAGGAACACGCTACACTTCCGACTCCGCCTTCCAGTTTCGCCATCCGCTTCTCGAAGGATTCGATCGTCGGATTGTTGATCCTCGTGTAGGAGTAGCCTGCGCATTTGTTTGCGAAGATCTTCTCCAGCTCCTCTGCTGTATCGTGACGGAATGCACTGGACTGGTAGATCGGAACCTGTGTCGCGCCGTGAGGATTGCTGTCCTCGCTTCCATGAAGCAAAGTTGTGTTAAAACCGTATTCTTTCATTCCTGTGCTCCTTTGTTTTCCTTTGCTGTTTTGATGGTATTACTATATACCTATAAACATACCATGTCAATAGGTAATGTATGTTTTTTCCAAATTTTTTCATTTTTCTGTTTTCAGCTTTCAGAACATATCAAAAAAGCAGCAGAACACATCTTGCTTTTTTGATATGTTCTGCTGCCTTATGCCACAGAGTGGCTGTCAGATCACGTAATCTCCCATGTTTGAATTCTGTTCCAGAAGATCCTCCAGTGTGATTCCGTCAAAATATTCATTGATCAGCTTATAAAAGCCCTCCCACATCTGAAGTGTCTTACAGGTGGCAGCTCTCTCGCACTGGTTCGGATGATCATCCAGACAGGCAACCGGTGCCATGGATCCCTCTGTAATCCTTAAGATGCTCCCAATCGTATACTCAGAAGGTGTCCTGGCGAGACGATAACCGCCGCCCTTGCCTCTGAGTGCCTTGACAAATTTCTGTTTGCTTAATACGGAAACTATCGATTCCAGATATTTCTCTGAGATCTCCTGTCTCTTCGCAATGTCCATTAACGGAATATATTCTCCTGTATTATGCTCTGCAAGATCCAGCATGACGCGGATCGCATAGCGTCCTCTTGTTGAAATTTTCATGTAAATCCCTCCATATACCTATTATACCACAAGGTTATAGGGATTTCAAGCGATATCCCATTAGATTACAAGATAATCTTCTCTTGTAGAGCTGTTTTCCAGTAAGTAAACCTTGTTTTCTTTTATCACAAAAAGCCTCTGCACGAACACGTCGACTTTTTCGCCCTGGCGCACCATTGGCTCATCCAGGCCTCGTTTTGCCGTCAGCGTAACATCTCCGACTTTCACTTCCAGCTCAAAATAGCTGCCACGGAAAGCCACTCGTTCGACTTCTGCCTCAGATGCGGAGCTTTTGTACTTCTGTACCTCTGTCTTTCTGGTGACTTTGACAAACTCCGGACGGATGATCGCGTATTCGGCCCCTGGAATGTCCTCAAAATATTTGAACATCTGATAATCTTTTACAACGGCTGCCTGTCCGAAGAAAGATGCGCTGAATGCAGTTTCCGGACTCTGATATACCTCGACCGGGCTTCCCTTCTGTTCGATGTGACCTCTGTTTGTGATGATGATCTCATCTGCTACCTCGATTGCTTCATCCTGGTCATGCGTTACGAAGATACTGGTGATCCCCAGCTGTTCGATCATATCTTTGAGCCAGGTACGAAGTTCCTGACGGATCTTGGCATCGATCGCCGCAAATGGCTCATCGAGGAGGAGAAGCTGCGGATTCGGAGCGAGTGCTCTCGCAAAAGCAACTCTCTGTCTCTGCCCACCGGAAAGCTGGCTTGGATATCTTTTTTCCAGACCCTTAAGACCTACCAGCTCGATCAGTTCCATAACTCTGCTTTTGATGTATTTTTTGTCTGCTTTCTGGACTTTCAGACCAAAAGCAACGTTGTCGTATACGGTCATATAGCGGAACAGCGCATAACTCTGGAATACGAATCCGATACCGCGCTCACTTGCCGGAATGTCGTTGACTACTTTTCCATCAATGATGATCTCGCCGCTGTCCGGCTGCTCCAGGCCTGCGATCATACGCAGGATCGTTGTCTTTCCACTTCCACTCGGTCCCAGAAGACCGATCAGTTTTCCTTTCTCGATCCCAAAAGAAACATGGTCAGATGCTTTATAATCTCCAAAAGTTTTGTTGATATCCTTTAATTCGACGTACATTTAGACTTCCCCCTCTTTTTTTCCTCTGTGCTCCATCACGCTGCGGATGATCAGAAGGATCACCGCCATGATCACCAGAATCGAAGATACCGCAAATGCCGGCACATACTGAAATTCATTGAATAAGATCTCCACATGCAGCGGTAGTGTGTTGGTCAGGCCGCGAAGATGTCCGGACAGAACGGAAACCGCTCCGAACTCTCCCATTGCTCTCGCTGTACATAATACGATTCCATACAGGAGTGCCCATTTGATATGTGGAAATGTAATTTTGGAAAAAATCGTCCAGCCTTTCGCGCCCATCAGTGCGGCCGCCTCTTCCTCATCTGTTCCAATAGATTCCAGTACAGGAAGAAGCTCACGGAACACAAATGGAAAGGTAACAAATACCGTTGCAAGGACGATACCTGGAACTGCAAAGACGATCTGGATATTCGCCTTCTGCAGATACGGATAAAGGATGCTCTGCTTTCCAAAGATCAAAAGGTAGATAAGACCGGCAATGATCGGTGAGACTGTGACCGGAACGTCGATCAGAGTCGTAAGCAGTTTTTTGCCCTTAAACTGAAATCTCGTGACTGCCCAGGCTGCACATAAGCCAAGAACGGTGTTGCATACGACTGCGATCACGGTCGCTTTCAATGTCAGCATCAGTGCGGCGATCGTATAGGAATCTGTCACAGCTTCTACATAGACTTCCCAGCCTTTTTTGAGAGCTTCTGTGACTACGACAAACAGTGGGAGTACCAGCATCACAAAAAGAAATAAAACGCTGATCCCGATCAGGAGATATTTTACGATCTTTGATTCATTTTCTCTGTTTTTCATCAGACGTTGCCTCCTCTCAGTCTTTTTGAATTGCGTGCCTGCATCAGATTCATCAGAAACAGGATGAGGAACGATGCGATCAGCATGACGAGAGCGATCGAAGTTGCGCTTTTGTAGTCAAACTCCTGAAGTTCTGACATGATGATGAGTGGTGTGATCTCGGTCTCGTAAGGTCTGTTTCCTGCGATAAATACAACGCTTCCGTATTCTCCAAGGCAGCGTCCGAATGCCAGTCCCGTACCGGTAAGAAGCGGAGGAAGAAGTTCCGGAAGAATAACTCTTCGAAAAATATATCCAGGCTTCGCGCCCATGACTCTTGCCGCTTCTTCATAAGAACCGTCCAGCTTTTCAAGGACCGGCTGCACCGCTCTTGCGACAAACGGAATTCCTACAAAGATCAGTGCAAATGTGATCCCAAGTTTCGTGTAGGCGATCTTGATGCCGAATTTTGCAAAAAAACTTCCGATGAGTCCCTGGTCTGATGTCAGGGAAGTCAGAGAGATGCCGGCAACTGCGGTCGGCAGTGCGAATGGAAGTTCGATCATGCCATCCATGATCCGTTTGCCCGGGAATTCATAGCGTACCAGAACCCACGCAAGGATCAGTCCCATCACGGCATTGACAAGGGATGCGCCCAGCGCGGTGATAAAGCTGACATAGAAACTGGACAGGACTCTCTTCCTTGTAATGACCTCAAAAAATTCTCTCAGCCCAAGCTGCGAAGAATACACAACAAGAGAAGCAAGCGGGATCAGAACCACGATACTGAGCATGGTGATCGTCACACCCATGGTCAATCCGAATCCCGGAATTACTCTTTTTTTGCTTTTTTTCATAATCGTTCACCTCGTATTTTAGTTGCCGTAGATCTGATCAAAGATCCCGCCGTCTGCAAAATGTTTCTCCTGTACTTCCTGCCAGCCGCCAAAATCGTCGATCGTTTTTAACTCCATCGTAAGGTCAAACACATCGCTGTATTCCTTCCGGATCTCCTCGTTGACCGGACGGTAATAATTTTCTGCCGCGATCCTCTGTGCATCATCAGAATAAAGATAGTTCAGATATTCTTTTGCGATGTCCTCTGTGCCGCGGTTCTCTGCCACTTCATCGACCACTGCCACAGACGGCTGTGCCAGTACACTGATGCTCGGATTAATGATCTCAAATTCATCCGGATCATCCTGTACAGAAAGAAATGCTTCGTTTTCCCAGGCGATCAGGACATCTCCTTGTCCGTTCTCCACGAAGGAAGTGGTTGCGCTTCTTGCGCCGGAATCCAGAACAAGTACATTCTGGTATAATTTTTTGATAAATTCTTCCATCTTGTCTTCCTGGTTATTATAAGCTTTCTGCGCATATGCCCAGGCTGCCAGGTAGTTCCAGCGGGCTCCACCGGAAGTCTTCGGGTTTGGTGTGATCACATCGACATCATCACGGATCAGATCATCCCAGTCCTGAATGTTTTTCGGATTGCCTTTTCTTACCAGAAATACGATCGTGGAAGTGTAGGGAGCACTGTCGTCCGGAAGTTCTTCTTTCCATCCTTCATCGATCATTCCTGCATCCTGGATCGCATTGATATCATATTCCAGTGCCAGTGTCACCACATCTGCCTGCAGGCCGTTGATGACTTCCAGCGCCTGTTTGCCGGAACCGCCGTGGGACTGGATCACGTCCACATCCTGACCGGTCTCTTCCTTCCAGTGTTCCTGAAAGATCTTGTTATAAGATTCATACAGTTCCCTCGTTGGATCGTAGGAAACATTGATAATATGTACATCGGATCCTGCCCCTGCATCGTAGGAACAGACTCCGGTAAAAGCTGCAATTCCAAGTACTGCTGCCAGACACAGGCTTCTCAGTTTTTTCTTTGTCATTTCTGCCACTCCCTGTTGTTTTCTTTTTTTACGTTAAAGGCATTATATACCAATAAACATACTTTTTAAATATGTTTTTTAGAAAACGTTTGCACAGATGTTTCTCCGGCACTGGCCGGGCATTGATCAGGCAACAAAAAAGACCGCCAACACAGCACCTGTTCCCCTGTACGCCAGGAGTTACAGCAGTCTGTATTGATGGTCTTTTTTATTTTATATTTTTATTTCTGTTCATCGTAAGTGTCAAGGAAATTGTGTCTCACGCCATCCTGCTTGTATCCGATGACGGTATTCAGGTTGACATTCTCCACGCTTCGGAAAATATTATATTCAATGACCGGATCCTTCTTGGCAAGTTCATGGATCAGTTCCTTGATCTCCGCACGCTTGGAGCCCTTCTCAGTACCGCCGCAGGATGCACAGTGCTCTGTAAAGCGGCATGCACACTGGATGAAATGAAGGTCATTGTAATTCGCCCAGTGAATGATATCTGCCTCACGGATCAGATACAGCGGGCGGATCAGCTCCATTCCCTCAAAGTTGGTACTGTGAAGCTTCGGCATCATGGTCTGGACCTGCGCACCGTAGAGCATTCCCATCAGGATCGTCTCGATGACATCATCATAGTGGTGACCAAGCGCGATCTTGTTACAGCCCAGTTCTTTGGCTTTGCTGTAGAGATAGCCTCTTCTCATTCTCGCGCAGAGATAGCATGGTGACTGTTCTTCTGCTGCAACGATATTAAAAATATCCGACTCAAAAACTGTGATCGGCACATTCAGGATCTTTGCGTTATCCTTGATCGTCTGGTAATTGATCTCATTATAGCCCGGGTTCATTACCAGAAAAACGACCTCAAAGTTCTTCTTGCCGTGGCGGGAAAGCTCCTGAAACAGCTTTGCCATCAGCATGGAGTCCTTGCCGCCTGAGATACAGACTGCAATCTTGTCTCCGTCCTGCACAAGCTCGTACTCACGGATCGCCTTGGTAAATCTCCTCCAGATCGGCTTGCGAAATTTCTTGATGATGCTGCGCTCGATGTCCTTTGTGCGCTGTTCTGCCGCGTTGTGATCCGCCATCATTTTGCTGAGTTTGATCTTGAGCCATGCGCGGTAGCCGTTCTTGATGCTGTATACTTCATACCCCTGTTCATTCAGTTCCTGCGCAATTTCCTCACTCTTCTGCCCGGTATAACAGAGCAGGTAGACCGGACAGTCCTTGCGGATCTCATCCATATGCTCTTCTAATTCTTCCCAGTAGATGTTGACAGCCCCCGGATAGGTCTCCTTGTCAAAATCTGCCTTGTCACGGATGTCTATGATCTGTTTTTCCCTTGTATCTTCCTGTAATTCTTCAATCGTTCTAATACACATATACTTCTTCCTTAATAAAAAATTTCTTATATACAGTAATCGCTCCAGGTGCTCTCGGAAACGTGGGAGCAGCTGTTCCGGATCATCAGGTGACCGGAAAGTTCCATACGCACGACACCACTGTGCCCGCCTTTCATGCGGTCGAGAAGAAGGTAGAGGGCAAATTTCCCCATCTCTTCCTTCGGAAGTCCCACAGTTGTCAGCATCGGCTTCGTGTACTGCGCTTCCTCGATATCGTCACTCGCTATGATCGACGGCGTGAAATAAAGATTCCTGCAGCGTCCCAGATATTTCAGCATCCCGACAGCCGTAATGTCATTGGCACAGTAGATCCCTGTCGGACAGTCGTCAGACTTAAGAAGCTGCTCCATCGCCTCGTAGCCTTCCTTCTCTGTCTGGTTCGTCTCCACGACATACTCCGGGATCAGATCCAGGTTATTTCTTTTGAGAGTGTCCAGATAGCCATTGTAGCGGTCCTCGTTTCGACAGTTTCCGACATACCCGATATTCCGGTGTCCCAGTGAGATCAGATGTTCCACTGCCATCGCCGCGATCTTTCTGCCGTCACACAGCACTTCGTCCACCTCATAATTGGTGGAATTACGGTTGACCGACACTACGCTCCGGTATTTCTGATTTAGTTTCTTAAGGGCCACAGGATTGCAGCGACCGATCACGATCAGCCCGTCCTGTTTTCCCTCCGTCTCAGTATACATTCCCTGGATGATCTGGTCAAGATTTTCCCGCCGGCATTTTCGGTCATCGGAAAAAAGCGGCATATACCAGACTTTGGAGAGGATGCAGTTGTGCTCGTGGATCTCGCTCTCCACCACGCGGAGAAGCTCTGTGAAAAAAGGATCCGTCCTTGACTCATCAGTTCTTGTCATCAGTACATTGACGTACCAGATCCGGCTGTCTCTGGACTGCCTGCCTTTTTTGAGATTTCTTGCCGCCTCGTTTGGGACGTAATTCATTTCCATGGCGATCGCCCAGACTTTTTCCCGGAGGCCGGGGATCGAGCATTTGTAGTCAGGACGGTTGAGGATTCTGGAAACGGTTGAGATAGATACTCCTGCTTTTTCTGCGATCTTTTTGATAGACATATGTGTATTTCCTCTTGAAGTCGATAAAAAAACCGGAGGCCAGGGCATCGCCTCAAACCTCCGGAGTTTTTCAGATATAGTACATTTCCTGTTTTTCGTAATGATCGGAATAATATCCGCTCATCTGTGCCAAAGTCAAGTTTGACAGAATCTGATCGAGTTCCTGATTGACGGTATCCACCACCAGCTTCTGAATCGTATCTGAGATTCCTTTATAGCTGTTTTCCGCCACAACATCCTCATCTTCGAGGTGGTAGCTCCCTTCGAGAGCTTCCACCACGGATGCAACAGTGATCTCGTCAGCAGCCTTCGCCAGATTATATCCTCCCTGGGAGCCTTTGACACTTTTTACTATGCCTGTTCTGCGGAACGAGGCAAATATGTGTTCCAGAAACTGCAGAGAAATGTCATTTCTCTCAGCTATGGTTTTCAGGGCTACCGGTGTGCTGGACGGCTGTGCAGCCAGGTCCATCAGCGCAGTGAGACCATATCTGGTTTTTTTGCAAAATTTCAATTACTGGATTGCCTTGAAAGCTTCGTCCAGATCCTGGATGATATCGTCGATGTTTTCCGTTCCGATGGAAAGACGGATCGTGTTCGGTTTGATACCCTGATCCAGAAGCTCTTCTTCTGTGCACTGGCTGTGGGTGGTGGTTGCCGGATGGATAACCAGTGATTTAACATCTGCTACGTTTGCAAGCAGAGAGAACAGTTCCAGGTTGTCGATGAAGTCTTTGGCTGTCTGTGCATCTCCCTTGATCTCGAATGTGAAGATAGATCCACCGCCATTCGGGAAGTATTTTGCATACAGAGCTTTCTGGCTCTCATCATCTGTTACGGACGGATGATGTACTTTCTCTACCATTGGATGATTGTTCAGGTACTGAACAACTTTAAGAGCATTCTCTACGTGACGTTCTACACGCAGGGACAGTGTCTCAAGACCCTGAAGGAAGATGAAGGAGCTTACTGGAGAGATCGTTGCACCTGTGTCACGAAGAAGGATCGCACGGATCTTTGTAACAAATGCAGCCGGTCCGCATGCTTTTGTGAAGCTGATTCCATGGTAGCTCGGGTTTGGCTCTGTCAGGGACGGGAATTTACCGGAAGCTTCCCAGTCGAATTTGCCACCTTCTACGATGACACCACCGATTGTTGTTCCATGTCCTCCGATGAATTTGGTTGCGGAATGAACAACGATGTCTGCACCGTACTCGATCGGTCTTACAAGGTATGGTGTTGCGAATGTGTTATCTACAACGAGCGGGATCTGATGTCTGTGTGCGATCTCAGCGCAAGCTTCAACATCAACAACGTCAGAGTTCGGGTTTCCAAGAGTCTCGATGTAAAGTGCTTTGGTGTTGTCCTGGATCGCATTCTCTACTTCTTCAAGGTTGAAGATGTCTACGAATGTTGTTGTGATTCCATATGCCGGAAGGGTATGCTCCAGAAGGTTTGTTGTTCCACCATAGATGTTCTTTGCTGCTACGATGTGGTCTCCGTTCTGTGCAAGGTTCTCGATCGTGTATGTAATTGCTGCTGCACCGGAAGCTACTGCAAGTGCTGCTGTACCGCCTTCAAGTGCTGCGATTCTCTTCTCAAAAACGTCCTCTGTCGGGTTTGTCAGACGTCCGTAGATGTTACCTGCATCTGCAAGTCCGAAACGAGCTGCTGCATGATCGCAGTTACGGAATACATAAGAAGATGTCTGGTAGATCGGAACTGCTCTTGCATCGGTAACCGGATCCGGCTGTTCCTGTCCTACGTGAAGCTGAAGTGTTTCAAATTTGAATTTTCTGTTTTCTCTTGTGATCTTTTCACCCATAATAATCTGATCCTCTTTTCTGTTTTTTTTGATTTTTTGTGGGGGAAGGAAGAAACTCTTCCTTCCGACTGTCTATTGTATATGAAATTTCTTACTCTGTAAACAGTGCTGTTGAGTAATATCTGTCACCTGTATCCGGAAGAAGTGCTACGATAGTCTTTCCTTTGTTTTCCGGACGTTTGGCAAGTTCGATCGCTGCGTAGAGAGCTGCTCCTGAGGAGATACCTACGAGAACGCCTTCTTTCTTGGCAAGAAGCTTCGCTGTTGTGAAGCATACTTCATTGTCGATCGGCATGATCTCATCATAAACCTGTGTGTTGAGGACTTCCGGAACGAATCCGGCTCCGATACCCTGGATCTTGTGCGGGCCGCCTTTTCCTTCGGAAAGTACCGGGGAAGTTGCAGGCTCTACTGCTACGATCTTGATGTCCGGGTTCTGTTCTTTGAGGTATTCACCTGTTCCTGTAAGTGTTCCACCTGTGCCGACACCGGCTACGAAGATGTCTACCTTTCCGTCTGTGTCGTTCCAGATTTCAGGACCTGTGGTTGCTTTGTGTGCTGCCGGGTTTGCCGGGTTTACGAACTGTCCCGGGATGTAGCTGTTCGGGATTTCTTTGGCAAGTTCGTCTGCTTTGGCGATCGCACCTTTCATTCCCTTGGCTCCCTCTGTCAGAACCAGTTCTGCGCCGTATGCTTTCAGGATGTTTCTACGTTCAATACTCATGGTCTCCGGCATGGTGAGGATGATTCTGTATCCTTTCGCTGCTGCGATGGATGCAAGACCGATTCCTGTGTTTCCGGATGTCGGCTCGATGATCACGGATCCTTCCTTGAGGATTCCTTTTGCTTCAGCATCCTCGATCATCGCTTTGGCGATTCTGTCCTTGACGCTTCCTGCCGGGTTGAAGTACTCGAGTTTCACAAGGATGGTCGCTTCCAGTCCGAGTTCTTTCTCTACATTTGTTACTTCTACAAGTGGAGTGTTTCCGATCAGTCCAAGTGTTCCTTTATAAATGTTTGCCATGGTGTTTACCGCCTTTCTGTTTTCTTATTTATTCGTGTTTGTTTTTTATTAACATACCTCTTTGATATGTTTAGTATGTTATTCCTTTTTACCCGAAATGTCAATAGGTTTTTGGAAAAAAATTGAACTTTTTTTCGCAGTATTGTATAATCCATTTATACGCGGAAAATAAACCTTTAGGAGAATGCATTTTATGAATCAGCAAACAGATAAAGCGATCCTGGTCGTGAGCTTCGGAACCAGTTATGAAGCTTCCAGGAAAGCTACCATAGAAAAGATCGAGCAGGATATCGCCGATGCTTTTGGCGATCATCGGATCTATCGTGCATGGACCAGCAAGATGATCATCTCTGTTCTTAAGAAAAGAGACAATTATATCGTTCCTACGGTAAAAGAAGCCATGGAACAGATGATCGCAGACGGGATCCGGGAGGTGGTTGTGCAGCCGACACATATCCTGGACGGTATCGAGAATCATGTTATGAAGGAAGAAGTTCTTTCTTATAAAGAATCTTTTGACAAAATTGTCTTCGGTACTCCTCTTCTGACCTCACCGGAGGATGAGCAGAAAGCGATCGAAGCTGTAAATTCTGAATTTTCTGATCTGAAAGATCCGGAAGCACTGGTACTTATGGGTCATGGAACCACGCATCAGGTCAATGTTGTTTATGCAGGACTGGATAAGAAGTTTAAAACTTCAGGACACTCCAACGTCTTTATCGGAACAGTGGAAGCAGAACCAACGATCCAGGATCTTGTCAGAGAGGTAACTGCTTTCCAGCCATCCAAGATCTATATGACACCGTTTATGATCGTAGCGGGCGATCATGCACATAACGATATGGCTGGAGATTCCCCGGATTCCTGGGTCTGTCAGTTTAAAGAAGCCGGATTTGAAGTCTGTCCTGTTTTGAAGGGACTTGGCGAATATCCGGGGATCCGTGCGATGTTTGTGGAGCATGCACGTGAGGCGATTGCTTCTATGTAATATTTCAGCATCAAAAAAGTCTGGATCCTGAGACTATGTACTGTCATCTTCAATGTCATTTATAAAACATTGAAGCAGTTTTTGTCTCAGACATCCAGACTTTTTCTGTATAACATCTTTCTGTCAGATCTTATCGTTTTTTATTCAGTTCTTCTGGCTTTTCTTACATATCTGAATCCCGATAAGCAGAAGCACCGGGAATACGATCGCCGCGAGGATACCCATCCTCAGATTATTACCCACACTGCTGGATACAAAACCGGCAAGTGTCGGACCGCCGGAGCAGCCGAGGTCTCCTGCAAGAGCAAGTAATGCAAACATTGCGGTACCGCCGCCTCTGATGGATGCCGATGCAATGCTGAATGTTCCCGGCCACATGATCCCTACGGAAAATCCGCAGACAGCACAGCCGACGAGACTGAGCATCGGAACCGGAACGAAAGCGATGCAGAGATAAGAGATCACGCAGAGGATACTGCTGTAGGTCATAAAGCGTTTCAGATCGATCTTCTCTCCGTATTTTCCATAAAGAAGTCTTGCAAGTCCCATCAGGACTGCAAATGCCATCGGACCCGCAAGGTCTCCGATCGTCTTGCTGACTTTCAGTCCTTCTTCTGCAAAAGTAGATGCCCACTGGCTCACTGCCTGCTCACTCGCTCCTGCACAGGTCATCATCAGCATCACGACCCAGAAAATCTTCATGGAGCAGAGTTCTCTGATAGAAAGTCCCTTCTCTCCTTCTTCATGCAGGGAATAGATCGGAGAAGTCAGAAATACGATTCCGTTGAGTACCGGGATGATTGCCCAGATACGTGCAAGAATCTTCCAGTTTGCGATTCCGAAAGTACTGAAGAAGATCGTGGAGATCAGAACGACTCCCACATGTCCCCAGCAATAAAACGAATGCAGAAGGCTCATTGCTTTTTCTTTGTTGTCTGTCGGGCAGGCCTCGATGATCGGGCTGATCAGTACCTCCAGAAGTCCGCCGCCGATCGCGTAGATCGCAACTGCGATCAGAATGCCGGTAAACGGATCTTCCGTAACTTCCGGGAGGATTGTCAGTGCAAACAGGCCGATCGCCGAACAGATATGTGCGATCGTTACCGATGCCTTATATCCTATCTTATCTACAAAGCCGGCTGACAGAAGGTCGATCAGAAGCTGGATCATAAAGTTGATCGTGATCAGCAGCGTGATCTTTGACAGCGGGATCTGGTAACTTTTCTGGAATGTTACGAACAGCAATGGAACAAAATTGTTGACGATTGCCTGCACGATGTAGCCCACGAAACAGGCGTACATGGTTCTTTTGAATGATGGTCTCATACCTTTTCTCCTGTAAAATATAACTTGGAATTTTATCATAATATCTTTTCCAGAAAAATACCAGCCATATTTTGACCACTTTTTACGAAATCCTGACTTTCTTTAAAATCGTTGTTTTCCTTTCAATGCAATTGTAAACTTTTTTATTTTTTAAGTTGACAAGTTGCACTCTTTCTTTTAAAATTGTAAACCATAAAGATTTTGGAGGTTTACAAATGTCAAAGACGAAAACTTTAATCTACTGCAGTCTTTTTACTGCGCTGATCGCGGCGGGGGCTTTTATCAAGATCCCGGTGCCGGTGGTTCCTTTTACTTTGCAGTATCTGTTTACGATGCTTGCAGGGCTGCTGCTTGGTTCTAAACGTGGAACGATCTCTGTCGTTGCCTACATGCTTCTGGGGCTTGCAGGGCTTCCGATCTTCTCTGAGGGCGGCGGTCTCTGGTATGTCTTTAAACCGAGTTTTGGCTATATCATTGGATTCTGCCTCGGAACTTACGTGACAGGACGTATCGCAGAACATCTGAAGAAAAAGACGATCTTCCGCTACCTGCTCGCAAACCTGGCTGGACTTATGATCGTCTATGCCTGCGGCATGATCTACTACTATGTGATCTGCAATTATGTGATCAACACACCGATCGGGATCTGGCCGCTCATCCTCTACTGCTTCCTTCTTGCAGTACCTGGTGACATCGCTTTAAGCATCCTTGGTGCCATCATTGCCAGACGTGTCCGTCCAATCGTGATCCAGTACCTTTCTGATTCCAATACAACTTTATTACATACGGAGGAGACAGCAAAATGAACCCACTTACTTTAGCCCAGGAAATCATTGACGGACGCAGGATCACAAGAGAAGATGATCTTTCCTTCTTTCTCACCTGTGATCTGGATGAATTATGCGAAGGTGCAGACCGCATCCGTAAGGCCTGTATCGGAGACAAAGTAGATCTCTGCTCGATCATCAACGGACGCAGCGGCAAATGCCCGGAAGACTGTAAATACTGTGCACAGTCCGCACACCACCACACTTCCTGTGAAGTTTACGATTTTCTTCCAGAGGAAAAAATCCTCGAAGCCTGTAAGATGAACGAGTCCGAAGGTGTTGACCGTTTTTCCATCGTCACCGCCGGAAAAGCCCTGACAGGGAAAGAATTCGACCAGGCGATCCATGCCTATGAGACCATGCATAAAGAATGCAAGATCGACCTCTGTGCTTCCATGGGATTTATCTCCGCAGAACAGCTTCACCGTCTTCACGAAGCAGGCGTGACCAGCTACCATCACAACATCGAAACTTCCCGCAGAAATTTTCCGAACATCTGCACCACACACACCTACGACATGAAGATCGAAACCCTCAAAAAAGTCAAAGCCGAAGGCATGTGCGCCTGCTCCGGCGGCATCATCGGCATGGGTGAGACCTGGGAAGACCGTCTGGATATGGCGATCAGCCTTGCTGAACTTGGCATCGACTCCATCCCGATCAATGCTCTGATGCCGATCCCGGGAACACCTCTGGAACATCTCCCGGAACTTTCTGAGCCGGATATCCTCCGCACGATCGCATTCTTCCGCTATATCAACCCGGAGGCAAACATCCGTCTCGCTGCCGGACGCGCCCTTCTCACAAATGATGGAGAAACTGCTTTCAAGGCCGGAGCCTCCGCTTCCATCACCGGAAACATGCTGACCACCGTTGCCTGCGCGACGATCCGAAGTGACCGCCAGATGCTCGCTGACATGGGACGTGACGTGACTCCTGAATACTGGAAGGAAGTGTAAAATAAAAATGAGCAAAGCAATTTTTCTCACCGGAACCGGAACAGACATCGGCAAAACCTTCATCGCCGGACTGATCGTAAAGAAGCTTGCACAGGCAGGCAAAAATCCGGCTTACTACAAAGCAGCCATGAGCGGAAACGACCGCCGACCGGACGGAAGCCTGATCCCGGGTGACGCACTTTTTGTCCGGCAGATGTCCGGTATCTCACAGCCGCTTGGCGAAATGTGCCCTTATGTATATGAAAATGCCTGGTCACCACACCTTGCCTCCCGCGTGGAAGGAAATCCTGTTGACCTCGCTGTTGTCCGCGAAGGTTTTGCAAAAGTCACAGAAAACTATGACTACATCACAATGGAAGGAAGCGGCGGAATCCTCTGCCCTCTCTGTTTTGATGAACGTAAGATCCAGCTTGAAGATGTGATCCGGGAATTTGAGCTTTCCAGTATCCTGGTTGCCGATGCCGGTCTTGGTACGATCAACAGTGTTGTCCTGACTTTCGAATATATGAAGGCACACAGCCTTCCGCTTAAGGGCATCATTTTTAATCATTACCATCCGGGAAACATCATGGAAGAAGATAATATTTTCATGTGTGAACATATGACAGGGCTTCCTGTGCTTGCAAAGGTACAGGACAATGCCACAGAACTTGAAATAGATGCAGATGTGCTGAGTGCACTTTATGACGAGGTGAAGATCAGATGATATGGTATCCTTATGAACAGATGAAAACAATGAAAGAGCCTTACAAGATCCTGGATGCAGAAGGCGTGCATCTCTACACCAAAGACCAGAAACTGATCGATTCGATTTCTTCCTGGTGGTGTATGATCCACGGCTACAAACACCCGGAACTGACCGCTGCCATCAAAGAACAGGCTGACCGTTTCTGCCATGTGATGCTCGGCGGTCTCACCCATGAGCCGGTAGAAAAACTTTCTGATAAGCTCCAGGAATTTCTTCCGGGTGACCTGGACTACTGCTTCTTTTCTGATTCCGGAAGCGTTGCGGTAGAAGTTTCCCTCAAGATGGCTCTCCAGTACAACACCAATCAGGGAAGAAAACGCCCCCTGGTGCTGGCTCTGGAACATGCCTACCACGGAGATACCTTCAAGGCAATGGAAGTCGGCGATGACGAAGATTATCATTTCGCTTTTGACAAAAAAGAAGGCGTTGTCCATATCCCGACAGAGATCCCGGCTCTTGAGGAAGCATTTGAACTTTACCACGACAGGCTGAACTGTTTTATCGTAGAACCGCTGCTCCAGGGTGCCGGCGGCATGCGGATGTATGATATTTCTTTCCTGAAACGTGCCAGAGAACTGTGTGATCAGTATGATGTGCTTCTGATCTTTGACGAGGTTGCGACAGGATTTGGACGTACCGGAAACCGCTTTGTGGCAGACCTTGTCCTTCCGGATATCCTGGTTCTCGGAAAAGCCCTGACCGGCGGTTACATCGGGCATGCCGTCACGGTCGCAAACCACAAAGTCTTTGACGCTTTTTACAGCGACGATGACCGCCTTGCCCTGATGCACGGTCCGACCTTTATGGGAAATCCACTTGCCTGCGCCGTTGCACTTAAAGGAATCGAGATCTTTGAGCGTGACGATTATATGAGCAAGATCCGGCATATCGAACAGATCTCCCGTCAGGAAATGGGAAATTTCTCTGACCCGCGTATCAAAGAAGTCCGCATCATGGGCGGCTGTACCTGCGTGGAAGTCCACAATCCCAAGACCCTGGAAGGCTTCCAGCAGTTTGCTTATGAACGTGGTGTTTTCTGCAGACCCTTCTTAAACTATATGTATTCCATGGTTCCTTATGTGATCTCAGACGGGGAACTGATTCAGATCTTTGACGTAATGAAGGACTGGTTTCACTGAAACCAGCCCTTCGGCGTTTTGCTTATCTTCTTTTTAGTATTCTACACCAAAGTGATCGAATAATACTCTCTCTGCTTCTGCGCTCCACAGACCACGGTTTGCTTTGCAGATCTCGTCCAGTTTCTTGAAGAGAGGATCGGTCTTTCCAAGTTCTTCAAAATCTTCAATTGCTGTCATCGGCATGTTAAACTGTGTATAGCTTAACTTCTTTCCGCCCGGGATCTTTGGCAGGTTCAGGGTTGTCTCTGCGATACTGTCGATACCGCCGACGTGTGTTACCATAACTGCCGGTTCGATCTTTCCTTTGGCAGCCAGTTCATTCGCTTCGATCAGGTCATCGTTGTTTCCACCTGTAGTACCGAGAATATGTGTGCTTGTATAATGGCAGTTGTACAGATTGATCTCTGCTTTGAACTGGTTGTCTGTCGGGCCTGCAAAGAAGTTCATGCAGCCATCGAATGCAAGGAGCTTGTCGCCCATTTCTGCAACCGCTCTGTTTGGGATGTATACGAATACATCATCATAGCCTTTGCCGCCGGTGATCGCTTTTAATTCTTCGACCGGATCAGCCATTTTTGCGGTGTTTACATAGAGAAGTTCTACACCGTTTTCTGCTGCTTTTGCTTCCGGGATAACTTCTCTTGCACGCTCGATCTTGGCATCGTCAATGTCTGTTACGACGATTCGTTTCGGGCGGTTTTCGATCTGGATGCCGTAGCTGACTGCACCAAGCCCCATCGGTCCGCAGCCACCGAGGATAATGATATCTCCGCCTGCTTTTGTTCCTACAGAAAGGTCATGGTTACGTTTGTTTGTGTGATAGTTTCCGTGGTATCCTCCGATGATACAGCTCATCGGCTCACCGAGGGAAGCTCCGAAGAAGCTGTCGCCTTCATATGGCATCAGGCAGCCAAGTTCCATAACTTCGTGAGGGATGATGCAGTACGTGCAGGCTCCACCGAAGTATTCATAGGAATATCCAGGAGATGCAAGGCTTCCTTTGTAGTTCAGTGCCGGCTGCTGTGCAAATTTCATGCCCGGTTTGAACTGATCTTTCCATTTTTCACCGACTTCTACGATCACGCCTGCGAATTCATGTCCGATGATGATCGGGTTGGTGTCGATGTTCTGTGGTGCTCTTTTGTGTTTCTTGCCCTGCTCTGCCAGTTTGTAAGTGGACATGCAGATGCTGTCACTCATGATCTTTACGAGGATCTCGTCGTCTTTGATCTGCGGTAATTCAAACTCTTCCAGTCTTAAGTCTCTTGTTCCATACATTCTCACTGCTTTTGTTTTCATGATAAATTCTCCTTTTCTATTCTTTATATATTTGAAGTAAGTTTTTTATAAAATCTCCATCTCCACCTGCGGGATCAGCTCGTCTACAACTGCTCTTGCCGGCGGCTTTGTTCCGACGGTTGTCACGGCTCCTGCGGAAGTTGCCATGCAGAGTCTTACGGTTTCTTCATCACCGAGTTTTTTGTCCCAGGAATATGCAAGGGCTGCTACCATTGCATCTCCGGCTCCTACGGTGGAGTGTGCTTTGACGGACAATGCCGGGCATCTTGCCGCAAATTTATCTTTTACGATCATCGCGCCGCCTTTTCCCATGGAGATCGCTACGGTTTTGATTCCGTTGTTCTGGAATTTTTCTGCCAGATCTTTGAGTTCTCCCATGGAAAGCTTATAATCTGCTCCGATGTACTCTTCCAGTTCTACCTGATTCGGTTTGATAATGTCCGGAGATGCTTTCAGCGCATTGCGGAACAGTTCTCCGTCTGCATCCATCAGGACGGAACCGCCTTTTTCATGGACACGCTCTGTGATCGCTGCGTAAATGTTTTTGTCGACACCTGCCGGAATGCTTCCTGCGAGAACGACCAGTGTCTCTTTGTCTGTGTGCTCACAGATCTTCTGGATCAGCTCTTCCACCTGTGCTTCGCTGATGACCGGTCCCGGCTCATTTAACTCTGTCACACCACCGCTTTTTTCAAAAACTTTGGTGTTGGTTCTTGTCTCACCTTCCACCCAGATAAAATCGTGCTGGATGTTCCAGGATGTAAGTACGTTCTCAATCGTCTTTCCTGCATTTCCTCCGAGGAATCCCATCGCAAGGCTTTCACCGCCAAGTTCGTGGATCGTTTTGGAAACGTTGATTCCTTTTCCTCCGGCATCGTATTCTACTTTCTGGATGCGGTTCAGTCCGTTTGGCACGAGCTGTTCGATCTCTACGGTCTTGTCGATCGCCGGGTTCATTGTTACTGTTATGATCATTTCTTTACTCCTTTCCTGTGAGGACTTTGTAAATTTTATCTGCGTCATAATCTGCAATATTTGCACTCACTTCTTCATCAAGCATTGCTTCTGCGATCTGTGCCAGAATGTCGATATGTGCATCTCCGACTCCTGCGATCCCGATCACGATGCGGACCGGATTGCCGTCCCAGTCAATCGGTTCTTTGAAGGTCTGTACGGAGATCCCTGACTGTAAAACTCTCTTCTTTGCTGCTTCAACACCATGTGGAAGAGCAAGTCCGTTTCCCATGAATGTGGAACATGTTTTTTCTCTCTCGAGCATCGCCTCTGCATATTCCGGCTCTACATAACCTGTCTCCACAAGCATTTTTCCTGCTGCCAGGATCGCTTCCTGCTTTGTCGCCGGTGCACAGCCTGTGCGGATGTTCTCACGGTACAGAAGTTCTTTCTTTTCGATCACCGGTGCTGTTTCTGCTTTCTGAGCTATTTCTTTTTTTGATTTAAAAAACATGTAAGTTACCTCCCTGAATTCTTTTTCGTTTTCTATTTTTGAAGTTCCGATTTGTTTTTACTTCCCTCTTTGTGACTTTATTATACGCATGGCAAATGGGAAATTTCAATTTAAAGAAAGGGGGATTTGGCACCATCCCTTAGTGCCAAAATTAAAGAAAAAAGACCGGCTATAATGACAAAAAGGACTGCCGTTTATGACAGTCCTGAAATGTATTTCCTGAAATATTGTTTTAGATGTTTGGACAGCAGCGTGCGGATCTGCTCCTTGTCGCCCTGCTCTGCGACCTCCATAAATTCCGGTTCTTCGATGAGCATTCCGCTGATGTGTCCCATGATGTCATTATTAATCTTCACCAGTTCATCATTCGGAACCAGCATGACAAATGCCACTGTGATCTGTTTGAAATAGGGATCTACAAATGCTGCATTTCCTTCCGGCATGCACACGGCAAATACCGGGCGCGTCACACCCTTCGTCCTGGTATGAAGAAGCGCAAAGCCAAACTCCGCAAAGATCTGCGAAGACACCTGCTCCCGTCTCATCAGGTCTTCCTGAATGATCTGGCTTCGGTCGGAATACGGAGAAAGCCTCTCTCCGATCTGATGCAGAAGTTCCTCAAAGGTAATATCCACATCTACATGAAAAAGCTCCATATCCTTGATCACAATATTAATCTGTGCCGCCATCTGGTTTATCTGATCAAGCTGCACGGAAAACAGATCTTCCTGCTTATGTTTCCCTGGCATCCGCTGATACTGGTAGATCATCTTGCGGATCTGGTCAATGTCCTCCTCATTCAGAAGCGGATTGACATGGATCACCGGGATCTCTGCTTTTTCGATCGGAAGGCTGGATACAAAAAAGTCTGTTTTTCCCTGTACATAAGAAGTAATGTCGTTTTTTCCATAGGCAGTAAGATTTACGCGGTCACCAAACAGCTTATTCAGCTTCGACAGCATCAGACGAGAAATACCGATCCCGCTTGAGCAGACAATTCCAATATCCACCTGACGGATTTCTTCTTTGCGTCCTTCCTGACGCACCATAGCCGCGCCGAAATGTACTGTCAAAAATCCTGTCTCTTCCTCCGGAACCTGCTTTCCGGTAAAGTGTTGCAGCACTTTGGCAACATTCAGGCATTTCTGGTAGATATCTGCATAGTTCTGTTTGATATCATCCAGCACCGGATTCTGGATCTGCATGCCATGATCCAGACGGATCAGAGTCGGACGCAAGTGTGCGAGAAGCCCCTGGATAAATTCTTCGTCCTGCTTCAGAAGATATGCACTCTCCGGATCAAAAGCATCTACCATTTCATTGAGAAGTCCGCGGAGTTCCCGGTTTTCGATCGCATTGATCTTCTGTCCGTCCCACTGGATCTTCTCATGTTTTGCACCCTTGATATGCAGGCAGATATAAGAAATTTCCACCGCCGGGATCTCGATCTCAAACTCTTCCTCCAGCTCTTCTACGATCTGCTCTGCAAGGTGATAATCTGCATCCTCCACAAGTCCCTGCTGCCAGGATGCATCCGTGTCGATTACTTCATCCTTGAGGATCCGGTTGATTGCGATCGCAATATGGATCACCAGACCGACATAGGAACTCTCTGTCAGAGTCATCACACGGGTATTGTCCATCCCTGACAGGCAGGCGATCACACGCTTCACGATATCATCATTCAAGATCTTACCGATATCTCCGTACTGCAGCGATGCATAACCCTCTGCGTCACTCTCTGTAGACTCGTAGGCTTCTCTCAGCATATGGGTATCGATATTTTCGTTGATAAACGCACGGATCGCACGGCGATATGCTTCTTCACTTCCGGAAATGGAGATTCCGCTTCCCGGTTTGCGTGTGATCCGAAGCCCGTATCTGGTCAGCCAGCCCTCAATCACCTCCAGATCAGCACTGATCGTCGCCTCACTCACCTGGAAGCGGCTGCTGTAATAAAACAGTTTACGGAGTTCTTTTTCCTTGAGGATCTCAAGCGTCAGACGCTTCCTGCGTTCTTCACGGTTGCTGACATCCAGACGGTCATCCATCGACAGATCCTGCCGCAGTTCCTGTTTTTTGTCCTCGCTGCCCTCGAGCCAGATGCCGACTCCTGTTTTGGAATTCAAGGTGATCTCATATCCTTTGAGGATCGTATTGACAGAATCCATCTCTCTCTGGATCGTGCGCTTGCTTAAATTCATCTGCTCTGCAAGCGCTTTCACAGAGATCGGCGCATTCTGTTCCAGAAGGATCTGCAGGATCTGGCTGACGCGGGGCGAAATATTGCTTAACTTCATCGTGTTCCCCCGTTCTGTGCATCCTGGATGCACTGAATCAGTTTTGTGTATTCTTCTCTGTCGGTAAATCCGGCGATCACATGACAGGCTTTCTCATGCAGCTGTGGATTCAGCGCATAAAATTCTTTCTGACAGACGATCAGGTCAATGTCCTCTTCGATGAGGTCTGCGGCATAAACTTCTACCTGGAGCCCGCTGATCCCGGCTGTTTTGAGTGCACGGCGGAACAGGGCCGCACCCATTGCGCTGGAGCCCATTCCTCCGTCACAGACGAAGCCTATTTTATGTAAGTTCTGATAAATATTTTCTGGCATGGGTTTCTCCTCCTGTTCTGATGCAGTTTCCAGTTCACGCTCCGGTCCGGACATTTCTGTATTTTCTTTCTCAAGTTCTTCCTGCTTCTCACTCTCCGGTATTTCCGACTGCGGCACTTCTTTCCTCTCACCTCTCCAGCACAGATACAGATAACTTCCAACGCCGGACACAGCCGTAGAAACAAGGATCCCTCCAAGCACCGGCAGCATACTGCTTCTTCCCGCCATGATCAGAATGGTCAGAACACTTCCCGGCGAGATCACTCCTGCTGTCTCACAGTGAAAAACGGAAAACCAGATACTTCCCGCAACACCACCCACGATCAATGGAAGCAGAAGTCCCAGATCCGCAAGTACAAAGGGAAAATAAACTTCATGGATTCCTCCGATCGCCTGTGTAAATGCAGCTGTCGCCAGTTCCTGACGGCGTTTGACATTTTTTCTTTTGTATAAAAGCAGTCCAAGCAGCATCCCAAGTCCCGGTCCCGGGTTCGTCTCAAGAAGAAAAAGAAGCGACCCTCCCGTCTGCTCTGCCTGGCTCATTCCCAGCGGAACAAGGATCCCATGGTTCATGATATTGTTCAGGAAAAAAACCTTCGCCGGCTCGATCAGGACATTCAAAACTGCGATATAACCATGTTCCAGAATCCAGCCGATACAGCTGCCAGCTGCTACTGCAAAGACAGTCACCGCTTCCGCCAGAAGATAATATTCCCCAACTGCAAGCACTGCCCCTGTAAGCCCCAGAAGCAGATTGCGGAACAGCATCTTGGTCTCTGCATAACAGTCCCTTTCCAGAAATTCCCGTTCTTTTTCCCAGAGGTATCCTCCGAGCGGTGCAGAAATCATCGCCCCAAAGATCCCTGCCTCCGGATCCCGCAGAAGGATCCCGCAGAGTGCCATGACTGCCGCCAGCCCTCCAAACGAATCGCTGAGAAGGTTTCCGCCCTCATAGGCGATCATACATGGCAGGACATAGCGATAAGCAACCTGCGAGATTGCATAGATATCTTCATTCGGAAACCACCCTTCGGTCTGGAATACCACAGACAGAAGACCGATAAAGACAAAAATGCCGATATTTTTCATGATGATCCTTGAATAAAATTTTCCTGTTTTCTGTATCACATTCATAACGTTCCCCCGCGTCAGACAGACTCCCCGCCGCCTGTCTGCTACCCGTTTTAATTCTGTAAATAATTTTATCATACAACAATCCCACCCGTCAATTCGCTCCGGTTAAGGTGCATAACCAACGTGTGGGATCATTGCGGTTATATTAAAATTTTAGAGGGCATCTGATAAATTATAAATTTCTCTTTTTCAGATCTTCTACCAGTGTTGCATATTCCGGTGCAGCAAGGAAGTTTGTGATCAGGATGCGCTCTGCATTCGGATTGCTGTGTGCTGCGCGCTCTCCCAGTTCCTCATGTGTGACAACAATCTGTACATCTGCCGGGATGCTGGATACCGGAGTGTGGATGACTTCGATTCCCTCAAGACCTGCTGCTGCAAGTTTTTTCTTGAGGACCGTTGCGCCCATTGCGCTGGAGCCCATTCCTGCATCGCATGCAAAAGCGATCTTTGTTACTTTTCCTGTATTTGCTGCCGGTACAGTGGCTGCTGTTTCTGCTGCAATCCCTTTTGCCTGTTTTTTCATGGCATCTTTCTGACGCTGTGCATCTTCCAGAGACGTATCCTTGCCCATGAATTTGAGGATCGGCACAGAGATTGCAAAGGAGACAAGTGCTGCCACTGCAACACCGACGATCAGTCCAAAATAGCTGTGTTTTTCTGCCATCATCATGATCGCGATGATACTTCCCGGTGAAGCCGGTGCAGTAAGACCTACGTTAAATAAGTTGAAGCAGAAGATTCCACTTGCGCCGCCTGCGATGACAGAGATCAGAAGCAGCGGGTTCATAAGGATGTACGGGAAATAGATTTCATGGATTCCGCCAAGGAAATGGATGATCACTGCTCCAGGTGCAGAGCTCTTCGCATTTCCTTTGCCTGCGATGCAGTAAGCAAGCAGGATTCCAAGTCCCGGTCCCGGGTTTGCTTCAAGCAGGAAGAAAATGGATTTTCCCGTTTCCTCTACCTGCTGGATTCCCATTGGGGATAAGATCCCGTGATTGATCGCGTTGTTTAAGAATAATACTTTTGCAGGTTCGATAAAGATACTTGCCAGCGGAAGAAGTCCGTGTGAAACAAAGACATCTACACCGGCTCTCATAACGGAGTTCATTCCTGTTACGAGCGGGGCAACTCCATACATGGCAAGACATGCAAGGATCGCACCGATGATACCAAGTGAAAAGTTATTTACCAGCATTTCAAAGCCGGCTTTGATGTGACCCTCAACTGCTTTGTCAAATTTCTTGATGATCCATGCAGCCAGCGGTCCGACGATCATGGCACCGATGAACATCGGGATGTCAGAACCGACGATCACACCCATGGTCGCGATCGCACCGATCACGCCGCCGCGCTGTCCTGCTACGGCAGAACCGCCAGTGTATGCGATCAGAAGCGGCAGCAGTACGGTTGACATCGGAGTTACAAACTGTGCGAGTTTCTCATTCGGACACCATCCTGTCTCGATAAAAAGCGCTGTGATGAGCCCCCATGCGATGAATGCGCCGATGTTCGGCATGACCATTCCGCTCAAAAACCTTCCAAATACCTGAACTTTTTCTTTCATTGTGTTTACACCTCATTTTGATTTTTTAGTGGACGGATTTCCTTCTCTTTTTCCGTCAGTTTCATTTTCTTTTACTCTTTTTTCCTGAGGTGTAACCGGCCAGTTACTCTCTTCTTGATGAGTTCATTATAGCGAAAAACCATTGTACTTTTCAAGAAATAGAAAAAGAGATTTGGCACCATCCCTTAGTGCCAAATCTCCGTAATGCTTGTTAGACTGTCCCTAACATCTGTTGCGTTTGTTGACAAAATAATTCAGGATCCCACCGCCAACGATGATCACCATTGCAACGCCAACGACTCTCTTGGCTGCCTCCTGCGGGAGCTGGCTTTTGGAGCCGATGGAATCTGAATAAAAAGTCAGCGTATATTCGATCTCGTGAGGTGCCCCCATCGCCGTGGTGTCTGCGATCACCGGCATTGCCTCATCAAGTGTAAGGATCGGGATCTCAAATACAGAGTTCATGCCCTCCTCATTGGTCGGAAGATATTTCTCTCCGTCCACGATCATGTAGTCATAGTTGGAACTGCTCCACTGGATCTGTGCATATCCCATTCCGTCCTTCACAGTAAAAAGTGTCGGGGAAGTCACGCTCGCCTTGCCGCTTCCGCCCTCCAGATCTACCTGGATGGAATATTCTCCATCTTCTTTGTCAAATTCTACTGCCTGTGTTTCTGCCGTGTCTGCTGCCGCCATACAGACAAATGACACAGTGCAGGAAGATAATAATGCCGCCAGAGAACAGACTGTCAAAAATTTCTTATATTTATGCATCGTACTTCAAACTCCGTTTCATCTCTTTCTTTTCTGAAAAATACTATAGCACAGCAAATCACACATTGCAAACTATATAAGCTTTTAGTATAATAAAAAGAATGTGAGTAATTATATCAATCAATATTTTTAAATATCAGGAGGTTTTTTACTAATGAAAGGAACATTATATGGCGTAGGAGTCGGACCTGGGGATCCGGAATTAATGACACTGAAGGCAGTCCGCATGATCCGCGAGAATGAGATCATCGCAGTACCGGGAGCAGATGTCAAAGAAACCGTTGCTTACAAGATCGCAGTCCAGGCAGTGCCGGAATTAGCCGACAAAGAACTTCTTCCGATCTACATGCCAATGACACACGACGCAAAAGAACTCGAAGAAAAACACGCAAAGGGAGCCAAAACTCTGGAAGCCTGTCTTGACCAGGGCAAAAACGTTGTCTTCCTGACACTTGGAGATCCTTGTGTATACTCCACTTTTTCCTATCTGCAGCACCGTGTGGAGGCTGACGGATATCACACAGAGCTGGTGAGCGGGATCACTTCTTTCTGCGCCGCTGCTGCCCGCCTGAACATTTCTCTTTCCGAGTGGAATGAGCAGCTTCATATCGTGCCGGCTGTTCACCGCCTGGACAGCGACCTCAGCGAATCCGGCAACTATGTACTGATGAAATCTGGTAAAAAGATGAACCAGGTCAAGGAAATCCTCGCAAAGAGCGACCGTGATGTCCTGATGGTCGAAAACTGCGGTATGCCAGAAGAACATATTTACAGAAGTGTTGAGGAGATTCCGGATGATGCAGGATATTATTCCCTGATCATCGCAAAGGAGAAAAAATAAAAATGATCGAAACCAGAAATCTGACCAAGACATTTGATAATTTCACAGCCGTGGATTCCCTGGATCTCAAGATTGAAACGGGAGAGTTTTTCGGTCTTCTTGGTCCGAACGGTGCGGGAAAGACAACGACGATCAGTCTTCTGTCCACCCTGCTCCTTCCTACAAAGGGAGAGATCCTGATCGATGGTCAGACACTGAAACGAAACCGCCCGGACCTGAAACGCAAGATCAGCGTGATCACTCAGGAATATTCCATGCGCCAGGATATGACCATGGACGAGATCATGGAATATCAGGGCAGGCTTTATTTTATGCCGCGCAAGGAGATCAAACAGCGTACAGAGGAGCTTCTGGAGTTCTGTGACCTGATCAAATTCCGCAGGCGTACCGTCCGCAAGCTTTCCGGCGGTATGAAGCGTAAACTGATGGTCTGCCGTGCCCTTCTTACAGATCCGGAGATTCTTCTTCTGGATGAGCCGACCGCCGGAATGGATGCGCTTTCCAGACGACAGATGTGGAACCTTCTCCGCAAGCTGAACGGCAAAAACCTGACGATCCTTCTGACCACACACTATATGGAAGAAGCGCAGAACCTCTGCAACCGCGTCGCCCTGATGGATCACGGTAAACTTGAGGAAGTCAGCACACCTTCCGCATTGATCGAGAGTCTTGGAGCCTACACGATCGATGAGCCCGGACCGGATGGAAATACCGTCAGCCGCTATTTCCACAGCCGTCAGGAAGCCATTGATTATCTGTCCGGCATCCCGGGGCAGGCTTCTCTTCGTGAAACCACACTGGAAGATGTATTTGTGGAACGTGCCGGCCGTCATCTGATGCCGTCATAAAGGGAGGTCAATTATGGGAATTATAACGATTTTATGGGAAAAATGGGTAGAATTCCGCAGAGATTTCTACAAGATCACCCTGGCTGCCATGATCGCACCTCTGATGTATCTTGTCGTATTTGGAATGGGGATCCAGACAACGTCCCACGGACAGCCTTATCTGAATTTCCTGATCCCCGGTGTCGTATCTCTGACGACTATGAACGGAAGTTTCAATGCGATCGCCCAGAACCTGAACGTACAAAGACTGTACGAAAAAGCATTCGACCAGGTCTTGATCTCACCAACTCCTCTGTGGCAGTTTATCGCCGGACAGATCATCGGAGGAAGTCTCCGTGGATTTTATGCCGGAGGTGTGATCCTGATTCTGACTCTGCCGATCGACACAGGACTGATCTTCAATGGATGGTCCTTCCTGGTGATGTTCTTAAACGGAGCAGTGTTTTCTGCAATCGGAGTGGTTGTTTCTTTCCTTGCAAAAAACCACGCCGATGTACCGCGTTTTTCCAACTACATCATCATGCCGATGGCTTATCTTTGCAACACCTTCTTTTCCACTGAGAAGCTTCCTGGCTTTATCGGAAAGTTTGTAGCCGCGCTTCCGCTTTCCCAGACAAGCCATATGATCCGAAGCATTTCTGCTGGTGAAGGCTTTGCATTTTCAGGAATTGTAATCCTACTTGTTTACCTTCTGGTATTTACAGGGATCGCCTCCTGGTTTATCTATAAGAAAAAGAATCTGTAACTGTTCAGTACCCTCACAGTTACGAGTCAAAATGCATTCCAGATCACCTTCGGTGATAGCATTTTGCCTTGTATGTCTCGGGATTTTGGCAAAAAACATGCCAAAACACCTCGCGGGATACTACCTACTAAATAGTTACAAGAATCTTTAAAGAAAAATACCCGCCGGATCAATCGACTGCGATCACCGACGGATATTTTTCTGTTATTTTGTATCTGCAAGTTCATAGAGATAAGTTTCGAAACAGATCCCTTCATTTCGATCTGTTCCTTCTTCTACAGCATCATGGATTCCTTTTGCAAGGAAATTCACCGCTTTCTGTACGGAAGCAGCGGTATCAGTCCCCCTGACCATCCCTGCGCTCAAGATCGAGGCAAACAGATCTCCCGTACCGGAATAGCTGCCGCCCTCTTTCTTCGTTGTCACCCAGGTCTGCGCTGCTTTTTTGCAGATAAGATTGCTGATGTACTTCGCACCATCTTCTTCATGGCTGATGCCCGTGATCACGGCTTCCACATCAAATTTCTCTATAAGCAGGCTGCCGATGGTCTGGAGATATTCCAGAAGTTTCTCTCCTGAAAATTCAGAAATCTTCTGCCATTCTGTGTGCATTTTTTCTCTTCCATAAAGAAGAAGTAACGCTTCCGTGATGTTCGGAGTGATCACTGCAGCCTCTCTGACAAGCATTCTCATCTTTTCGCACAGTTCTTCTGTATAGATCGGGTATTCCTCCCCGTCATCACCCATGACCGGGTCAACGAGGACTTTTGTTTCTTTTTTCTTAAATCTCTGTATAAAATCCACTGCCTTGTCTGCCTGTGCAGCATCGGCCAGGAATCCTGTATAAATGCCATCCGGGTGAAAATCCATCTTCTGCCATTCATCCATCAGGATATCCATACGGTCTGTATAATCATCACAATAATAAGACGGAAAACCGGTCTGTGCACTCAAAATAGCAGTAGGAAGCGGACATGCCTGCACCCCCATCACCGAGATCACCGGTATCGCTGCTGTCAGGGAGCATTTTCCCATCCCGGACAGGTCATTGAGAACTGCAATTTTCTTCAAAGTATTGTCTCCTTGTCTTGCTTTTTGTCATATTCTGATTTAGAATAGCACCTAAGTGTATTTATAAAAATAACCACTTTTATTCATTTTTGAGGGGACAGTTTATGAGTCTAGCATTCCATTCCACCAAAGAAAGCCTGTATCTCCAGGTATACGACCATTACAAAAATCTGATCATGGAGCATCGCATTCCTGCCGGAAGCCGTATGCCTTCCCTGCGTAAATGCGCCACAGAACTGAAACTCAGCCGCACCACGATCGAGAATGCCTACCTTCAGCTTGCCGCAGACGGCTACATCGTCGCCCGTGCCCAGAGCGGTTACTACGTGACCAGTATCGCCGACCAGAAACCAGTATCCACCGCTTCCTGGCATGCAGATCTTCCGCCGGTGCAGTATGATTTTGCCTCCAACGGTGTCGACCGGGAAAGCTTTCGCTTCGATCTGTGGCAGCGTTATATCAAGAGTGCGCTGCGCCAGAGTGACCGTCTTCTCTCTTACGGCGAACCGCAGGGTGAGGCGGATCTCCGTCAGGTGCTCGCTGACTATATCCGACAGCGGAGGAATGTCAACTGCTCTGCCGATGATATCGTGATCGGAGCCGGTGTGCAGAGTCTTCTGAACCTTCTCTGTCCTCTGATCCGGGACAGAAAGTCCGTTTCTTTCCCGAATGCTTCTTTTGTACAGGGAAGTACGATCTTTGCAGGCTATGGTTTTGAAGTGCAGTACCGCAACAAGGACTGTGATGTCATCTACGTTTCTCCTGCCCATATGACCAAATGGGGCGAGGTCATGCCGGTCAGCCGCCGTATGGAACTGGTACATTACGCGGCTCAGAAGGGCAGCCTGATCATCGAGGATGACTTTGAGAATGAATTCGTCAATTTTCAGCGGCCGACCCCGTCCCTTTTTAACCTTGCCGGTGGACATGGAGTTGTTTATATCGGGTCCTTTTCCCGTCTGCTGCTTCCGTCGATCCGCTTAAGTTTCATGGTCCTGCCACCGGATCTTTCCAGGAAATACGCTGCTGTCGCAGACCGCTACAGCCAGACTGCCTCCAAGGCCGAGCAGATCGCACTCTGCCAGTTTATCCGCGACGGTCACCTGACTTCACAGACCAAAAAGCTCAAGAAACTCTACGCACAGAAACTCAAAAAACTGAAAAACGAAGTGCGGAACACCTTTGGCAGTGACTGTACGATCCAGACAGGTGCCGCCGGAACAAGCCTTGCTCTGACTGTTCCCTGCGCCCGGACTGGTCTGGAAATAAAAAAAGAAGCCCGCATGAAGGGCTTCAATCTGCTGATCCTTGAGGAAAGCGCAGATACGATCACGCTTCTGCTTTCCTGTTCCTCGATCCCTGCAGACGATTTTGCCCCGGCATGCCGGCTCCTGAAAGAACTTCTTAATAAATAATGATCACCTGACACCTGTCCCTCCTTTTCTCTGGAACAGGTGTTTTTCTTTAATCCCTTCGATTGTCGATCATGTACAAAAGTGCATTGCAGATGCAGGCTGCGATATTGCTGCCGCCCTTGCGTCCTCTTGCAACGATATACGGTGCTCCGGACTGCATGATCAGTTCCTTGGACTGCACCACATTGACAAATCCTACCGGAACACCGATGATCAGTTCCGGATCCAGTTTGCCGTCCTCGATCAATTCATAGAGACGCACCAGTGCCGTCGGTGCATTTCCGATCGCAAAGATCAGTTTCTTATCGAGAGTGGCTGCTTTGTCCATGCTTGCTGTCGCTCTTGTGGTTCCGTTTTCTTTCGCGATCTTTGCAACATCTTCGTCAGACATAAAGCAGTAAACTTCACCGCCATAACGGGCAAGGGCACGTTTGTTGATGCCGGATTTTGCCATCTGTGTGTCTGTGACGATGCAGGCTCCGTTTTTGATCGCATCCATTGCCTTCTCGATGACATCCGGTGAAAAGCAGAGATTTCTGGCATAGTCAAAATCTGCACTTGTATGGATGCAGCGTTTCACCACCAGTTCTGTTCCCGGAATCAGCGGGGTATCCCCGAGTTCTTCCGTGATAATCTCGAAGCTTCTCTTCTCAATGTCCATCGGTTTTACATTTTCAAGTTCTACTTTCATCAGGCTTTCTCCTCCTCGATTCCCTCGTCCAGTATCTCATAGATTTTTTTCATGTCCAGATGTTTCCGCAGTTCTGCTGCCAGGATATCATACTGTGTCTCTTTGAATGCGGCAAAATCCACGCCTGCCATCTCGGATACGTCGATTCCCTTTTTATCACCGACCGCTTTTACAAGGCCGAGTGCAACTTCTTCCTTGTCGAAGATTCCATGTACATAAGTACCGCAGATATTGTGGTAGAACGTACCTTCTCTCTTCTCATTTCCTGTCACGGTATCCTTCGTAAAGGTGCTGGCAGACGCGCCCTCTTTCCAGGTGCTCTCGCCCATATGGATCTCATATCCTGTAAATCCGACATCTTTAAGCGGTGCATAATCGCCTTCCAGGGAAAGGAAACGTCCGGTAACCTGTGTCCTTGTCTTTTTCTCCGCAAATACGGTATCCATCGGCAGAAGTCCCATTCCACGCATGGAGCCTCCTGCTTCCACACCGTGCGGATCACTTAAGGTCTCGCCCAGCATCTGATAGCCGCCGCAGACACCAAAGATCAGGGTGCCGGAAGCTGCCGCCTTGAGGATCAGAGCCTCCATTCCGCTCTCACGGAGCCACTTAAGGTCATCCATTGTATTCTTTGTTCCCGGAAGGAAGATCACATCCGGATTCTTAAGGTCGGACGGATGCTGTACATAGCGAAGAGAAACTCCCGGTATGCTCTCCAGCGGGTTAAAATCTGTGAAATTGGAGATCCTCGGCACACGGATGACTGCCATATCGATCATCCCAACTTCCTGTGGACGGTCAAAACGCTCTGTCAGGCTGTCCTCGTCCTCCACCTGGATGTTAAGATACGGTGCGACGCCGACAACTGGGATCCTGCATTTGCTCTCCAGCATCTCCACGCCCGGATCAAGGATCGTCTTGTCACCGCGGAATTTGTTAATGATCAGACCCTTTATCATTTTTCGCTCGTCTTCCTCCAGAAGCTCCACGGTTCCGTAAAGCTGTGCAAACACGCCGCCGCGGTCGATATCGCCGACCAGAAGGACCGGTGCTTTGGCCATCTTCGCCATTCCCATGTTTACGATATCCTCTTTTTTGAGGTTGATCTCTGCCGGGCTTCCTGCACCTTCGATCACGATGATATCATTCTCCGCTGCAAGTGCATCAAATGCCTTCATGATGTCCGGGACAAGTTTTTTCTTGTAAGCAAAATAATCCCTTGCGCTCATTGTGCCAAGGACTTCTCCGTTTACAATGACCTGGGACCCCACATCGTTGGTCGGTTTCAGAAGGATCGGATTCATAAGGACGGACGGTTCGATCCCGGCAGCCTCTGCCTGCATGACCTGCGCTCTTCCCATCTCCAGTCCTTCTTTTGTGATAAAGGAATTCAATGCCATATTCTGTGACTTAAAGGGAGCCACACGGTATCCATCCTGTTTAAAGATACGGCAGAGTCCCGCTGCCAGAAGGCTCTTGCCCGCATTTGACATCGTTCCCTGCACCATGATCGCTTTTGCCATTTTATTCCTCCACCTCTTCTTCCTGTGCTTTCTTTCTTGCTTCCATGAGACCGTCATGGATTGCCTGGATCAGGCGCTCATTTTCCTCATGGGTACGTACTGCCACTCTGTAAAATCCCCTACCAAGTCCCGGATAGTTACTGCAGTCGCGGATCAGAACGTTCTGTCCCACACAGATCTCAAAAAGATCTTCCGGTCCCTTGAAAAACAGATAATTTGCCTGAGAAGGAAAAACGGTCATCCCAAGCTTATATAATTCTTCACTTAAATATTCAGATTCCTCAAAGATCAGATTTCTCGCTTTTTCGACATATTCGACTTCACCAAGTGCCGCAATTCCTGCCGCCTGTGCCGGAATCGAAATATTCCATGGCTGTGTGACCTGTGTCATTTTTTCGAGGAGTTCCTGATTTTCTGTGATCCCATAGCCAAGGCGCACGCCTGCCATCGCATAACGCTTCGTAAATGCCTTGAGAAGAAACAGATTGTGATATCTCGGAAGCTGCGCCTTGAGGCTGTACTGTCCCGGTTCGCGGATAAAATCCTGAAAGCATTCGTCCACTACCAGAAAGATCCCCAGTTCCCTGCAGACACGGAGCAGTCTGAACAGAAATTCTCTGTCCGTCAGCATTCCCGTCGGATTGTTCGGATTGCATAAGAATACCATGTCCAGATCCTTGTGCAGCCAGTCGATAAAGCTGTCCTGGACACGGAATTCATCTTCTTCCTTGAGCAGCACATGCTCTACCTCTGCACCGACACTCTCCAGAGCCTGCTCATATTCTGCAAATGTCGGGACCGGGATCAGGGCTTTCTTTGGTTTGAGTGCATGGCACAGTGAAAAGACCAGCTCCGCCGCACCATTTCCACAGATAATATGTTCCGGTTTGACATCCTCATAGGCAGCGATTGCTTCTTTCAGCGGTGCGTATCCCACCTGCGGATAGTCTTTGAGATGATCAAGACTGTCCCGGACTGCCTGTTTGACACTCTCCGGTGTTCCAAGGGGATTACAGTTTGCAGAAAAATCAAGACAGTTTTTGTAAGTATAGATATTTCCCCCATGTACGTGTTTCATTTCATTTCTCCTTTGCTGCCTGTTGTGGTATTACAGAATCCAGAACCCGACGGCGATGCGGATGATAAGGCAGATCAGAATGCCAAGAAAAGCAGTTCCGTACATCAGACGGTTGGAGCGTCTGATATCCTCCGGTTCCACAGCGCGGATCGGGTCTCCGATCGTCGGTTTTTCGTATAATTTGCCAAAATAGCAGGCATTGCCGGCAAGCTGTACGTCAAGCGCTCCTGCCATTGCCGCCTCTGTCTGTGCAGAGTTCGGGCTTGCATGGTTCCTTCTGTCCCTGCGGTAGATCTTTGCTGCGTTTTTGCCATCCATTCCACAGACAAAAGCCGCCGCAACCATCAGCCAGCCGGAGATCCTTGCCGGAAAAAAGTTTGCCACATCATCAAGCTTGGCACTGCATCTTCCAAAATACAGATACTTGTCATTTTTGTAGCCGAGCATGGAATCCATGGTATTGATCCCTTTATAAAGAAACATCAGCGGTGCACCGCCGATCGCCATATAGATCATCGGAGCGATCACACCGTCAGAACAGTTCTCTGCCACAGTCTCTACGGCTGCCTTTGTGACACCTGTATCGGTGAGTTCCTGGGTATCACGTCCTACGATCATGGACACTGCATAACGCGCCTCCCCGATCGTACCGTTTACCAGCCGGTCATAGACCTTCATGCTCTCATCTTTTAACGATCTGGTTGCAAGAAGCTGGTAGCACCAGAATGTCTCCAGGATCACGCCTGCCACCGGGAAATGTCCGTACAAAAGAGACAGGATTACAGCCGGCACACCAAAGGAAAACAGACAGACGAGAATCGTTTCCAAGACGCCGCCTGCCAGCTCTCCTGCATTCGTCTTTGGAAAGATCCTGCGGATTCCCTTTTCAAGAACGGAGATCAGGTTTCCGATCAGGCAGACCGGATGATACAGCCACCTGGGATCTCCAAATATCAGATCAAGTAAAAACCCTGCTGCCAGGGCTATCGTATGATAGATCACGTTTGTCACTCTTCCTGACCTTCCTGCTTGCAGGAACATCGTTGTTTTTTGTATGCGAGGCATTTTTTAAGAAATGCCTTCGGTACTTCGGGATTTCCATAATAATAGAGATGCGGGAAACCAGCCAACATCGTGTCCGTTCCATGGATACAGTCCCATCCACGCTTACTCTCCGGCTTCGCCGCATGAAAATCCTCTCCGCAGTTTTCGGAATCAAAATAGTGGAACTCATGTGCCGGGATCTCTCCGAAATCTTCCATTCCAAGAGCCGGCTTTTTCTGTGTCAGTGTCACATAGCCAAATCTGGAAAGTTTCGGTGTGCGGTATGCTTTTCCCGGGATCACCCCTGCCATCTGATAGAAGTTCCCATCCATACCTTCCATTTCTTCGTGAAGATACATAAAACCTCCGCATTCTGCCATACATGGCATCCCTGCTTTCAGTTTTTCCCGTATCATGTCTTTCATTGTGGTATTTTGTTCCAGTTTTTTTCCAATTAACTCCGGATAGCCGCCGTATAACAAAAGCCCGTCCAGATCATCCGGAAGCTGCTTATCTTCCATCGGTGAAAATGGAACAATCTCTGCCCCCATCTCGCCCAGAAGACGGAAATTGTCTGCATAGAAAAAGCAGAACGCCTCATCCTCCGCAACGCCGATACGCACCGGCTCGGAGAGTCTGAAATCGGTCACTGACTCCGGCTTCGCATCCAGAAGATCCGGTGCCTCGCCCGCCAGTTCCAGGATCCGGTCGATGTCAAGTGTCTCTTCCAGAACGCCTGCAAGCTTATGAAGCCTGTCTTTCAGTTCCGGGATCTCATCCGGAAGGACCAGACCAAGATGTCTGCTCTCGATCACACAGTCCTCAACCTTCGGTACATAACCAAGAACCACAACACCCAGTTCTTCTTCCAGAAGTTTCTTCATTCTCGGATAGAGCATGGGAGACATCTGGTTAAAGATCACACCTTTGATGTGGCTGTCCTTCTTATATTCCAGGAAACCTTTGACATAGGCAGCCAGAGACACACTCATCCCGCGGCTGTTTACGATCAGGATAACCGGTGTATCAGTCACTTTGGCGAGATCATAGGCACTGGCTCTGGTCGTAGTTCCTGCCACACCGTCATAAAAGCCCATAACCCCCTCCATGACTGCGACCTCACAGTCTCTGGCATTTCGGGTCAGGAGATATTTCGTCACCTCAGGTACTGTAAAAAAGGTGTCCAGATTCCGGGACTTTGTCCCGATCACCCGGCTGTGGAACATGGGATCGATATAATCCGGTCCGCATTTAAAAGACGCAGTCTTAAGTCCGCGCTCCACCAGTGCTTCAAGAAGTCCACAGGTGATCAGGGTCTTGCCGCTTCCACTGGAACCTGCTGCCAGAAGAATTCTCGGGATCTTCATGCCTCTTCCTCCTGTGTCCTGCATTTCTCATGTGCCTGTACCGTGATGATATAGATCGGGTTTTCGCCCATCATCATATGGTAGCGTCCGATGTTTTTGGATCTGGATGCGCAGAGCTGTACGACTTCGCTCTCGCACTGATAAGTTTCCTGCTTCTCAAGTTCACGGATGCAGTCAAGTGCCTCGCCCACGGTTTCCAGAGTAATGCAGTTGATCACAATACGCACCTGTGGGTTCTTATTCAGCAGAAGCTCCACGATCTCCTTCATATTTCCGGAAGATCCGCCAATAAAAGCGTGTGTCGGCACAGGAAGTTCCTCAAGTGCCTCCGGTGCGGTTCCCGGAACGATGTACATATGGTCCAGTGCAAATTTCTTCTTATTCTCCTGAAGGAGTGCCAGGGCATCCTCCTTTTTCTCGATCGCATAGACCCCGCCTTCAGATGCGCGAAGTGCCATCTCGACAGAAACAGAACCTGTTCCTGCACCAATGTCGTAGCAGATGGCATCTTTTGGAAGTCTCAGTTTGGAGAGAGAAACGGTACGCACTTCTGTCTTGGTCATCGGTGCCTTGCCGCGGATAAATTCTTCGTCTGGAATTCCATGAGTTGCCAGTTCCGGTTCTGCCTGTGGATTATATGCACAGACTACGCTCAAAGGATCTCCCTCATAGGAAACAAGTTCTCTGGCTGGTTTCGCCAGGATCTTCTCGTTATCATAGGAAAGATTTTCTCCAATATGAAGAATAACGTCGCCCATTCCGTAAAATGTAAGCTTCTCTGCCAGTTTACGCACTCCGTCACCCGTTCCGAGGATTGCAAAAACCTTGCGGTTCGTGCGGATCAGGGAAATGAGATTACAGGTTTTTCCATGCGCGCTGACGATCTTTGCGTCGTCCCAGGACAGGCCGATCTTTGACATAAAATAAACCACAGATGAGATCCCACAGATCATTTCCGTATCAGGTCCGAGAAGTTCTGCAAGTTTCTTCGCCCCGCTGTAAAATCCAACGTCACCGGAAAGTGCAATTACAACTTTGGTGTACTCCGGATGTGCGATCAGATACTCTGCGATCTCTTTGCTCCGATATTCATAAAAAACATCCTGTCCAGAAAGCCGGACAGCATCGACCATTCGCTTTGCGCCTACGATAAGATCCGCGTTTCGGACAGCTTCCTGACCCTCCTGCGTCAGAGTCTTCGGGCTTCCCATGCCGATTCCGAGAAGTGTGACCTTCTGTTTCCTGGTAAGTCCGTAGCGTTCGATCAGCATATGCCTGCATTCCCGCAGAGACAGACCCTCTTCTGCGAGAGGTCTTCCGATGATCACAACAGTTGCACCACAGGCTTCGGCCGCCTGGATCTTCTCAAGAAAGCCGCCGGCTTTGCCGGAATCCTTGGTAACCAGATATCTGCACTCATACTGCGTAAGCATCGCCCGATTCATTTCCATGGAAAAAGGTCCCTGCATCGCAATCAGGTTCCGGCCTTCAAAACCAAGTGCCTGACAGGATTCGATCACGGACGGAAGGGACAGCACTCTTGCAAACAAGCGCTCCTTATAATCCGGAACGGAGGTAAATGCCGCCAGTTCCTTGCTTCCTGTGGTCAGGAGAACATTCCCTGTAGTTCCTTTCAGGTGCTCTGCCGCTGCCTGTGTATCCTTAACATAGACAGCGTTCTGCTGTCCGCTGCCTGTACGGAGGATCCTCGTATAAGAGACTTCGGCTTCCTCGCAGGCTTTTCGGATATTTCTTGTCACTTCTGCTGCGTAAGGATGTGTCGCATCCAGAACAAGTTCCGGTTTTTCTCTGGAAAAAAGTTCTTTCATCTCGTTCTCATCGAGACGTCCCGCCTGCACATGCAGGGTAGAACTTTCTTTCAGGGACTTGGAGCCATATTCTGTTGCCACACATGCCAGTACCGGGATCTGGTTTTCACCGAGGAAACGACTGATCTCGTATCCTTCGGTCGTCCCGGCAAATACAATGACTTTATACATTCTTGTATCCTCGTGGTGTTACCATCTTGCCGTTGATTTCTTTTGTCTGAGAGTTTCCGATAAATACGGTTGTAAACATATCTACCTGTGTGTCACGAAGTTCCTTCAGAGTCATCAGATGATATTCTTCTCCTTCGCGTCCGATATTGCAGACAGTTCCGCAGACAGTGTCCGGGGATTTGTACTGCATCATCAGGTCACAGGCTTTCTGAAGATAATCATGACGTTTTTTGCTGGATGGGTTATAGAGACAGATCACGAAATCTGCCTGGGATGCTCCGAGAAGTCTTGCCTTGATCTTTTCCCACGGAGTGAGAAGATCACTTAAACTGATAAGACAGAAATCATGGATCAGTGGTGCACCAAGGACTGCTGCTCCGCCAAGTGCTGCTGTGACGCCAGGGACAATCTCAAGTTCTACTTCCGGATAATTTACGCCAACTTCATACATCAGGCCTGCCATACCGTAAACGCCGGCATCTCCGCTGCAGATCATGGAAACGACTTTACCTTTCATTGCTTCTTCGAAGGCCAGCACACAGCGGTCAACTTCTTTTTTCATTGGTGTGGTCAGGAATTCTTTGTCCGGGAATGTGTCCTTGACAAGATCCACATAAACGGTATATCCGATGATCGCATCACTTTTTTTCAGAGCTTCCATTGCTATACCGGTCATCTGGTCACAGCCTCCCGGTCCGATTCCTACAACATATATTTTATTCAAAATGTACCTCCCATTTCCGGAGTCCCAGAGCTGTCGTCACGCCCTCTCTCCCGGTCTTTTTTCTGATAAGGCTGCCATTGCCGGATGCAAGTACTGCGCTTCTCTCACAGACATTCTCTACGCCTGTGATGGTCCGGACAAAAGCAGATGGAGTAAATTCTCCTTTTACTTCTTTTAGTTCTTCTTCTGTATAAGTGACAAAAGGGATCTTCCATTCCTCTGCCAGGGCATTAAGTCCAGGCTCGTCTTTCTTAAGGGAAATACTTGCAAGATTTCCAACTGCCTGACGATAAATATCTGACTCCATCAGACAGTTCTCTGCTTCCCTTCGGATGATGTCAGCTTCTTTATTTTTCCTGCATCCCATTCCGAGTGTGACTGCCGGTGGCACCACCTGTGTGGTAGAGGCAAACGGCAGACAGGAAGGATGGATCGTGACAGCAACACCGATCTCAGGGGCGCTTCCCCCCTCAAACGGGATTCCTTCTGCATCACATTCTGTCAGTCCATTCGGAAATGCTCCCACAAGTGGAAATTCACTGTAGAATCCCACCGACTCTCCTGCAAGCAGTGCCGCGGAAACTTCCTTCGCTGCCTTCATGAACAGGATCTCACAGCCGTTTTTTCTGGCAAAAACATCGACAGCAAACTGCTTATGAAGGTCTGTCGCTGTCGTCACGACCGGCTGTGCGCCCAGGATCTGTGCGGCTTTCAGACTCAGTTCATTCGCCCCGCCCAGGTGTCCGGACAAAAGTGAGATCACAAACTGTCCACACTCATCCACGACAAGAACTGCCGGATCTGATTTCTTACTTGCAACCTGTGGTGCGATGCTGCGCACGGCGATCCCACAGGCTCCGACAAAGATCAGCCCGTCATCCTTCTGGAAATGCTCTGCTGTCCAGTTTCCTGTACTTTCCGTAACAGAATCTTCCAGATATTTACTCTTTTTGTAAAGTTCGGTGTGATACCCCTGTGCGTTCAGTCCTTCCTGGAGTTTCAGAGCTGTCTGAAATCCGGTAAGGCTGAAGCATATGATAGAAATATCCATAATTTTCTTATTTGGTCGCTTCACGGAATTCTGTGGTAAATCCCGGATCATAAAGCTTGGAACGGTCGTACTGGGCTGCCTTGACAGAATCTCCGATGATCATAAGTGCAGTCTTGGTAATGTTGTTCTCTGCTGCTGTCTGTGCAAGTGTTCCGACTGTGCAGACAAATTTCTTCTCATCCGGCCAGGTTGCCTTGTAAACGATCGCTGCCGGTGTATCTGCTGTGTAGCCGCCCTCGATCAGTCGTCTGCTCAGTTCTTCGAGCATTCCGGTACTCAAGAATACGACCATGGTTGCCTGATGTGCCGCAAAAGACTGGATGCTCTCTTTGCTTGGAACCGGTGTACGTCCTTCCATTCTGGTGATGATCACGCTCTGTGAGATCTCCGGAAGTGTGTATTCCAGATTCAGTGCACTTGCTGCACCGCAGAATGCGCTGACTCCTGGACAGTAATCGTAGGAAATCCCCTTCTCATCGAGAATGTCCATCTGCTCACGGATCGCGCCGTAGATACACGGATCGCCAGTGTGAAGACGTACGGTTGTCTTGCCCTCTGCCTCTGCGTTTTCGATGACAGAAATTACTTCTTCCAGTGTCATCTTGGCACTGTTGTGGATCGTGCATACGTCCTTGCTGTATTCAAGAAGCTGCGGATTTACAAGAGATCCCGCATAAATGATCACGTCCGCCTCCTCAAGATACTGTTTTCCTCTGACTGTAATAAGGTCCGGTGCTCCCGGGCCTGCGCCTACAAAATGAACCATTAATCTCTCTCTCCTTTGCTAATTTTTTCAATTAATTCCGCTGCATTTGCTGTCTGTCCGAGGTATCCATATTCATTGGAAAAGATCACTGCCCCGAGCAGGATCTGCTGATAGGAGCGATGGTCCAGATAGAACTGAATCCTGTCGGTGACCTCCTTCATCGTCTCCTTAAGAATGTGGTTTTCGTCCAGGACGCGCAATGCTTCGTCCGTGGTATTACACTGCAGAATGGATCTGGCACATGCAAGATCTCCGCCCGCACGGATGGCATTGGAACAAAGCACTTCCATACGTGCATCTGCGCTGTGTGAATGGGTGTTCATAATCCCTGCCGCAACTTTGACAAACTTGCCGATATGGGAGATAAAAAGGATTCCCTTCACGCCCATATCCACAGCCATGTCGATCGTCTCACCTACATAGTTGCTGCATTTGATGTTTTTTTCGAAAGGAAGCTCCATGTGCTCCCTCAGATAATCGGCTCCGTAATTTCCAGGTGTCACAAGCATGTACTGCTCACCCATTGCCGCATGTTGTGTCATTTCCACCCGGATACTGTCGATCAGAGCTTTCTCACTCATAGGCTCTACGATACCGGATGTTCCAAGAATCGATATTCCGCCCACGATTCCCAGACGGGGATTGAAGGTCTTTCTGGCTATCTTCTCCCCTTCCGGTACAGAGATCGTCACTTTGAGTCCGCCCTCATAGTGGTACTGATCTGCAATTTCCTCGACTGCCTGTAAGATCATCGCTCTCGGCACCGGATTGATCGCGGCTTCTCCAACATTCTGGGAAAGCCCGGGTTTCGTCACCCGTCCCACTCCGATGCCTCCATCTATCACGATGCGGTCTTCCATATCCGACCGTATCAAAAATTTCTCAACTTCCGCATAAACCAGGATTCCATTTGTGGTATCCGGATCGTCTCCTGCATCCTTACGGACCGCGCAGCTTGCCGCGTTCTCACTTCGTTTCCTGTCCAGGATCTCCAGATGAAGAAGGATCCCCTTCGGAGTCATCAGTTCCACTTCACTGATCTCATCCTCTCCAAGCAGAAGCCGTGCTGCTCCCCTGGCAGCCCCAGCCGCACAGGAACCAGTCGTATAACCAAAGCGTAATTTCTTCTGGTTTCTGATCACATAATAATCTTCCAGTCCGTTTTTCTGTACCATAAATCTCCTCCTTGTATCCGCTCACTAATTATATTATTTTGTATAAAAAAAGTCAACGAAATGCACCTGTTTTCGGGCAATGCCTATAAAAATTAAAACGCCGAGATTTTCCCGTTTCTCTCTGAAGAACATTTCCAATTTCTCCGGCCTAAGTGCTGAAAAAGGCCTTAAACTCAAAGAAGGTCAGGAATAGCCCTCTGCATCGGAAAAATGTACCATAAACAAATGCGATGCCAAAAACTCAACATAACAGGCACTTCCGGCATCGGGAATGCTTCACAACATATAAATCGATGCCGGTGAACTTAAATAATGAGGAAATCAGGCATCGAGAATAAATCAATCTCTGATTTCCGATGCCAGGTGATTGTTAGAAGAGAAAATTGGCCGGAACTTACGTAAAAAAGGCCAACCCACAAACTGGAGTTTACGTAAAAAAGACCGACCCGCAAACCGGATCGGTCTTTTTTATTTAGTAGATAATGATCGGATAGCCACCATCGATCGTATTGTAGATCAGAGCTGCCTGGTCTTCGGGGAGGTTGATGCAACCGTGGCTGCCGGCGCCGGATTTGTAGCGGTTTCCTCCGAAGGAAGACTGCCAGGATGCGTCGTGAAGTCCCTGACCGTATACGAACGGCATCCAGTAGTTTACTTTGACATTGTAGCCATATTCTTCGCTTGATAATTCAAACGGACTTGCCTTGTATGCGATCGGCCATGCACCACGGTAGGTCTCTCTGCCTTTGGTCGGAGCACCGCTTACGATGTCGGTTTCTGTCACAAGCGCACCGTCTTTGTAAAGCCACAGATGCTGGTTATCCAGGCTGACTTCTATGTAGCTGCCCGCCAGGTCGTCGGTCCCGTTGCGCTGCATTCCCTGAATGCTGTATACCGGATCTCTGGAAACTGCGGTGCCGCTCTTTAAGTCCTCGAGAAGCTGTGCAAGTTCTCCATCCTGGTCGATCTGGAAGCCGTATTCATTTCCTGAGATCGTCACATCATTTCCATAGGAGGTATGGAAAGTTCTCGGTACATAGATCGTATTATAGGTATTCGCAAGATTCTGAATATATGCCTTCGCTGCTTCCTGGTCAATTCCGATATTTTCTCCGTCGATCGTGATCCAGGAATCAATGGTCTGGGAATCCAGGACTTCTGTACTCTCTCCAAATGTATAGGTAACTGTTGTACTTCTGTATTTGTCAAGCTGGTCATTCAGGCTGGTCAGCTTGTTCTGCATCTCCTTATCTGCGGAAACATCCGGGAGCTGATAACATTCTGTACCCATCGTAATATCAGCTTCCGCATCAAGAAGTGCAGAAGTAAAATCCGCATCCAGTGTCTGATCCACAAAACTCATCAGACGGCTTTCATCAATCTCATCGCCCTGTACCTCGCTGGTGATCGTAAATTCTTTCTTTGCGTCATCATACTGGATGGATGCATTTGTAGAAGAGGTACGTTCCCTGTCACCAAAATGGTCTGCTGTCAGTGCGCTCTTTTCCTGTTCGGCATCCTTGTTGACTTTGTAAGAGATATTTACATTCTCCTGTTCTGCAAAGATCTTGCGGTCTGCCTCTCTCTTCTTCTGAAGTTCTGTAAGCTGCGTCGTAAGGTCATTCTCATCCAGGCTGTAACCCAGATCCTTCAGAGTCAGACTGTAGACATCCGCTCCGTTTTCCTTAAACACGATCTTCTTATCCTGGAATGTGGTCAGGATCTTCTGCTTTGCATCCTCCACGCCCAGTTTCGACACATCCAGTCCATAGATCGTGATCTTGCGCCCCAGCGTATTCGTATCTGCCACATGGATATAGGCAAAAAATCCCACTACCAGTGCCACTACTGCACCAACGCATACTCCCAAGATGATCTTCAGTGTCTTTTTGCTGATCTTTTTTTCTTCACTCATTGTCTCATTCCCCCGGCCTTATGTATTTCAGCTTATGTAAAAATCTTCCTTTTTATTATAGCGGTGGACCATAAATCCCCTGTAATCGCTATTTACCTTATTTTATACCAGATTGCGATTCTGTTTTCCATTTATTTTTGCAAAATCTGTGGAATTTTTTTCCCTGTTGCCCTATACTGATGCCAGATAAAAAAACAAACTGGAGAAACTAACAATATGGACAGAATCTTAACCTATACAGTCACACCACAGGAAGCCGGCATGCAGGTGCTTGAATTTCTGCGGTCAAAGGGCTTTTCCCGCCATATCCTGACTTCCATGAAGCCCGATAAAGAAGCACTTCTCGTAAACGGAATGCGCGCCGGGGGACGAAGCATCCTCAAAGAAGGAGACCATTTCCGGGTGCGCGTCATGGAAACAGGCAGCATGGAAGGGATCGTTCCTGCTCCCCTGCCCCTTGACATTCTTTATGAAGATGAAGACATCCTTGTTTTAAACAAACCGGCTGACATGCCTGTGCATCCTTCGATCGGAAATTATACAAACACCCTCGCCAATGCTGCAGCATTTTATTTCCAGCAAAAAAACAAACTCTGCCCGTTCCGCTGCATCAACCGGCTGGACCGTGATACCTCCGGTGCACTGATTCTTGCCAAAAACGCCCTCAGCGCTGCGATCCTTTCCGCGCAGATGCGAAACCGTGAGATCCGCCGCACCTATCTGGCAGTTGTCTGCGGTGTCACCCCTCCATCCGGGACAGTCTCTGCCCCGATCGGACGTGTTTCCGATTCCGTGATCCAGCGGCAGGTCGATCCGGAACATGGAGAATCCGCTGTCACACATTATGAGCGGCTTGCCGTCCGAAATGACCATTCCCTCCTGGAAATCCATCTGGAAACAGGCCGCACCCACCAGATCCGGGTGCATATGGGATACATCGGACATCCACTCCCGGCAGATTATCTCTACCATCCGGTCTATGACCGCTTCAAGAGACAGCCTCTGCATTCTTTCCAGCTTAATTTCCGGCATCCGCTGACCGGCAAAGACCTCTGCTTCACTGCCCCCGTCCCAAAAGACATGGCACAGGCATTCTGAAAAATTTTTTCGCAACAAAAAATCACTTCCTCTGCTGTTTCACACAGTCAAAAGAAGTGATTTTATAGTTACTAATTTTTATTATTTGTTCTTGTCGTAAATGATCTGGAGTCCCTTGAGGAGCAGGTCTCCGTCCCAGATCATCTCTCTTTTGCAGTGAGGAATGATCTTTTTGGACATTCCACCGGTTGCGATCACGGTGACTTTCTGTCCAAGTTCATCCTCAATCCTGTCCACGATACCGTCCACTGCGGCGGCATTTCCATAAAGGATGCCACTCTTCATACAGTCTACCGTATTTCTTCCGATGATCCGCTTCGGTTCCTCAATACTGATACCGCTCAACTGTGATGCTCTGGAAGTCAGAGCGTCCAGAGAAATTCGAACGCCCGGCATGATCATTCCGCCGATATAACGTTTCTTATCATCCAGAACAGAAATCGTAGTCGCTGTTCCCATATCCACGATGACCAGCGGTACCGGATACTGAGCCAGTGCCGCAACTGCGTCTGCCACACGGTCTGCTCCCATCTCTCCCGGATTATCCAGAACAATATTCAGTCCTGTCTTGACTCCTGGTCCCAGGACCATCGGTTCTTTCTTGAGGATCTTTTCGACCGCAAGCTTCGCTGCATTGGTGATCTGCGGAACTACGGAAGAAATGATCGCACCCTCGATCTCAGAACGTTTGATGTGATGGATGTCAAGGATCGTCTTGAGGTCGATCGCATACTCCAGTTCTGTCTTGGTGTGGTTCGTGGAAATCCTCTCTATAAAGTAAATCTTCTCTTCTTCGATACAGCCAACTACAATGTTGGTGTTTCCGATATCAATGGCTAAAATCATATATTCTCATTCCTGTCTATATGCTTTTTATGCGGCAGTATCAGGTTTTGCAATCTGAGATGCCGGAATCAGATGAGCCTTGGAAAGTGCGGTTCCTACAGCTGCTGTGATGATTGTTGAAGAAACCATCTCACTGATTGCATTAACACCTACCATCATACAGCATCCAATGATCACATTTCTTCCACCCATAAGATTCTGGATCACTTCTGTGTTTCCGAACATTACAACCAGTGCGGTCATAAAGAACAGAGTATTCAGGAATGCGGAAAAGAATCCGGTTACTGCACAGGATGCATATACATTTGTTTTCTTTCTCATTCCTCTGTAGATGAAACCGATAAGTAATCCATCAAGAATACGAGGTACAAAACACTGAACTGCACTTAAGAATGGATTGATCTGAAACAGTGCTGCTCCCAGTGCGCTGGTACCGCCGATTCCCATTGCCTGTAAGAAACTGGTCAGTCCAAAAACGGCTCCGGCTACGGCTCCGCCTGTCGGTCCGAGAACGACCGCACAGATTGCGACCGGAATGACATTAAAGGTGACTGCCAGAGGTCCGATGTTCAGATATCCGAGTGGTGTGTACGCCATCAGAAAAAGGATTCCTGCCATCAGGCCAAGAATGGTGAGCTGTGATGTGGTGAATTTGTTGCTTTTCATGTTTTTCCTCCTTGTTATCGTTCCCTCCATGGGGATACAATACGGTGCGGAACTGCGGGTATGTGATTTTATTTACCCGCCTCCTGGTGAACGGGTTACTCTTCCCTTTCCTTCATAACAGAAAGGATCTTATCCAGGATGACGTTGGCTGCATCCTCCTTACTCATAAGCTGGAGTGATACGTCCTCATCCTGTGTAATCAGGGTCAGCACATTGGTATCGCCCTGGAAACCGGCACCTGCAACCTTGAGGTTGTTCGCTGCCACCATATCCAGATGTTTCTTACCAAGTTTCGCCCTGGAATTACCGATCATATTCTGAGTCTCCATGGAAAATCCACAGAGGAACTGCTGCGGGGTTCGATGTTCTCCCAGATATTTGAGAATATCGTCCGTTTTTTCCAGTTCAATGCTCATTTCTTTGTCCTGCTTCTTGACCTTCTCATCAAAAACCTGCTTCGGGCGATAGTCTGCCACGGCTGCTGCCTTGATGATGATGTCCTGCTCTGCACTTACAGAAGTCACTGCATCAAACATATCCTTCGCGGTCACGACCGGTACCACCTTCACAAAAGGCGGCGGCGTGATGCTGCATGGCCCGCTGACCAGAGTGACATCTGCACCGCGGAGCATGGCTGCTTTTGCCAGTGCATAACCCATCTTGCCGGAAGAATGGTTGGTGATGTAGCGCACCGGATCAATGGATTCCTGGGTAGGTCCGGCTGTGACCAGAACCTTCTTTCCCTCAAGATCCTTCTCCTTTGCGATCTCCCTTAAGATGTAGGAAAGCAGTGTTTCCGGCTCCGGCATCTTACCGGCTCCGGTGTCCCCGCAGGCAAGGTAGCCGCTCGCTGGCTGGATCACTTCGTATCCATAATGCTCAAGCGTCTTAAGATTATCCTGCAGGATCGGATTTTCAAACATATTTGTATTCATGGCAGGAGAAATGAATTTCTTACATTTGCATGCCATGATCGTTGTTGTCAGCATGTCATCTGCGATCCCATGTGCAAGTTTGCCGATCACATTAGCACTGGCAGGTGCGATCATGACCACGTCTGCCTTCTTTGCAATGGAAACATGCTCTACCTGGAACTGAAAATTTCTGTCAAAGGTATCTACCAGACATTTCGTTCCGGTAAGCGATTCAAATGTAATTGGTGTGATAAAATTGGTTGCATTCTTCGTCATCAGCACATGAACCTCTGCGTGAAGTTTCTTCAGTGCACTTGCAAGATATGCGATTTTGTATGCCGCAATGCTTCCGGTTACTCCCAGAAGAACGGTTTTACCCTTTAACATAAGATTTTCCTTCCTTTTACGAGTTTTTCACAGTTTTCATGTCTGTTACATTATAACAGCCCTAGCGACAATTGCAATGAATTTTTGCTGTGTTTCTTTTTTTGTACTCGTTTTCATGCCGGATTTTTATTATAATGGGAGTAATCGATAAGAAAGGACTAAGATTTTTATGAAAAATTATCAGATCACACAATGGTGTGCGCGTTTTATAAAAGAACAGGTCGCTCCGGGCGATCTCTGTATTGATGCAACGATGGGAAACGGAAATGATACCCTGCTTCTCAGTACGCTCTGCGGCGAAAAAGGCAGGGTACTTGCTTTTGATATTCAGGAACAGGCATTAAAAAGTACAAAAAAACGCCTCGTCAGCGCAGGTGCACCAGCCAACTATACCCTGCTTCTGGAATCCCATACACAGATGAAAACACATGCCCAGGAAAATTCTGTAAGCTGCATTACCTTCAATCTCGGCTACCTTCCCGGCGGCGATCACGCCAAAGCGACAAAGGGTGACACCAGCATTGAAGCTCTGACCCAGGGGCTTTCCCTTCTCAGAAAAGGCGGCCTGATCTCACTTTGTATTTACAGCGGCGGTGATTCCGGATTTGAGGAGCGGGACGCGGTACTCGCATGGCTTGCCTCCCTCGACCCGCATAAATATCTTGTCATCCGAAGCGATTATTATAACCGCCCGAACAATCCTCCGATTCCGGTTCTGATCATTAAACTGTAAAACAGTTGTTACCTGTCAGTCTTTGATCTGAATGCTTTCGATCACCGGCTGCTCATCTGCCTTGATCGTTCCATTGTCATCTGTAGGTTTTGCATCCTTGCAGATCTGGTCTACGACATCCATTCCCTCTGTCACATGACCGAATGCCGCATAGTCGCCATCCAGGAATGTACTGTCAGACTGTACGATGAAGAACTGGGAGCTTGCGCTGTCCGGATCAGAAGATCTTGCCATGGAGATGGTTCCTCTTACATGAGAGATGTCATTCTTCACACCGTTACTGGAAAATTCTCCCTTGATCGTCTCATCTGCACCGCCGGTTCCATTACCCTTTGGATCACCGCCCTGCATCATAAAACCGTCTATGATACGCCAGAAAGTCAGTCCGTCATAGAATCCGTCCTGTGCAAGCTTCACGAAGTTTGTCACTGTGATCGGGGCTGTATCTGCATCCAGCTCTACCTCGATGCTTCCATAATCCTTGATATCGATCCCTGCATGATGGATTCCTGTCAGTTCCTTGCTGGTATCCAGGGTCGTCTCTCCATCTGTACCATCGCTGAATCCGTCTGCCTCTGCTTCTTCCTCGCTTACCGGCACCTGTGTCACTTCTTTATCTGAAGAAGTCTCTTCTTTTTTTGTATCTTCTGTTTTTGCAGTATCAGTTGTCTTTGTGCTTCCACAGCCGGTAAGAATACCTGCTGTAAGGACAACTGCAAAAACTGCTGCCAGAACTCTGGATTTCATAATAAAATTCCTCCTGTGATGCTGCTGTTCCTCTCATCCCCTGCAGCATTTTGATTTCTGTTTTAACTTTGCTATGTGCAACAGTTTAACATCACGGCGAAGTAAAGTCAATGCCGGGGATTTTGGCTCAACCACTTGTAAGCCTGGCAAAGCTCTGTTACAATAAGGATTAACGACTTTATATCAAAATACAGAAAGGAATAACACCTATGAAAAAAATAGCCAGCTTTACCATAGACCATATCAAACTCCAGCCGGGAATCTATGTTTCCCGCAAGGATTATCTCGGAGATCAGGTCATCACTACTTTTGATATCCGCATGACTTCCCCGAACGAGGAACCTGTCATGAACACTGCCGAGCTTCACGCAATGGAACATCTCGCAGCTACTTTTCTCCGCAATCACGCTGAATTCGGAAGCAAGATCATCTACTGGGGACCGATGGGATGCCGTACCGGAAACTATCTTCTCCTTGCAGGCGACTACGAGTCCAAAGACATCGTACCGCTCATGACAGAGATGTTTGAATTTATCCGTGATTTTGAAGGCGAGATCCCGGGCGCTTCTGCCAAAGACTGTGGAAACTATCTCGACATGAACCTCGGCATGGCAAAATATCTTGCCGATAAATACCTCCGTGAAGTTCTCTACGATATCAAACCGGATCGTCTTGTTTATCCGGAGTAATCCCTTCACTGCAATTCCAATAAAAATATAAAAGAAAAAACGCTGTCCTTTCTGGAAGAAATCTCCTCTTCCCGGAAGTTCAGCGTTTTCTTATTCTTACGTGCTCTTACTGAGCAGCTACTGCAGCAGCACCTGCCGGAGCGGTTGTAGAAACATACTGTGCATTGACGTAACCTGTCTGACCATTGACCGTTACTTCGATCCACTGTCCATCCTCGCTGACACCTGTACTTGTCAGTTCCTGACCAACAGTTGTTCCTGTGATCATCTCTGCCTCTGTACTGCAGTCAGAGCGGACATTTACGCCCTCTACAACATAATAGGTAGCATTCTGCTTTATGATATTTACGCCGCTTGCTGTCTGTGCGACTTCCTGAGCCGGAGTCGGAGTTGCCTCTGGAACTGCCGGAGTCGGAGTTGCTTCCGGTGTAGGAGCAGCGGTCGGAGTCGGAGTCGCTTCAATCACAGTCACAGTAGAGTCTTCTCCTCCTGTGCTGTAACCACATCCGGATGCAAACACAGCCAGACCAGCCAGCACGATCAGTAATCTGGATTTTTTCATCTAAAATAATCCTCCTTTATAGCATACAACCACTATACCCCATATACCATACCTATTGCAAGACTTTTTTATAATCGTTACTGTTCACTCCGTTCACAGCAGCTTATAATCTCCGCGGTCTGTCACGATCTGGCAGCCGATCAGTTCCATGCGTCTGCTGAGACAGAACCTGCATTCTGCCGCCTCATCTCCGGTACAGATCTTTCCATCATAGAGCATGTATTTCTTTCTCACCGAAACAGGAGAAAGATTCGGCATTACGACATTTGCGCCGGATTTTACACCGAGTTCACGTCCCTTCGGATGGATCGTTCCCAGTGCAGTGGTTGCCGGAAGGAGCACATTCGGAAGCATCAGACGAAGGAGTGCCAGATAAAAGAGCGTATCCTCAAGTGTCCCGCTCTCTCTGTCGTGAAATGGTGTATCCTGGTGTGCAATGAACGGTCCGATCCCGACCATCTCCGGATCCAGCTCTTTGAGGAACAGAAAATCCTCTACCAGATCATCGATGGTCTGGTAAGGAGAACCCACCATAAAGCCTGCACCTGTCTGATAGCCCAGTTTTTTGAGGGTGCGAAGACAGTTTTTGCGGTTTTCGCAGGACATTTCCTCCGGGTGAAGTTTCCGATAATGTGCTTCGCATGCAGTTTCATGCCTCAGAAGATAACGGTCTGCCCCAGCTTCTTTGTAAGCACGGTAGCTTTCTTCGGATTTCTCGCCTATGGAAAACGTCAGGGCACAGTCCGGATACATTTCTTTGATCTTGCGGATCAGTGCGATCAATTTTTCATCTGTATAATATCCATCCTCCCCACCCTGGAGGACAAAGGTACGGAATCCCAGTTCATAGCCTTCTTTGCAGCATGCAAGGATATCTTCTTCTGTCAGGCGGTAGCGCTGGGCGTTTCGGTTGCTCCGGCGGATCCCGCAGTAATAGCAGTCATTTTTGCAGTAGTTGGTAAACTCAATCAGGCCACGTACATAGATCTGGTTTCCATAGACCTGCTGCCGCACCTGGTCTGCCAGCTCCCGTGCGTACAGATCCGTTTCTTCCGAACGCTCTGTCAGAAGTGTCCGGAATTCTTCTGCTGACAGGATCTGCTCCTGATGCAGTTTATCGATCAGATTTTTCATGGTTTCCCCCTCGTATGCAGCTTTTTAGAGCTGTTTTTTGCCTCTGGCGATGTATTTGCCGAGTTTTTCTTTCACAAGCTTTCCATCCTCGACTGCGAGGTTTCCGCGAAGGAAAACTTTGTCAATGCCGCACTCAAGTTTGAAGCCCTCGAACGGGTTATTGTCTGTATTGTATGCATGAGTCGCTGCGGAGATCACGCTTTCTTTTGCCGGGTCAAGCACTACGATATCTGCATCGCTTCCTGCTGTGATCGCACCTTTGTTCGGATATACGCCGTACAGTTTTGCCGGGTTTTCGCAGAGGAATTTGCACATCTGCTCCTGTGTGATCTTTCCGGTCTTGACTCCGTAAGTATAGAGAAGGGTTCCTCTTGTCTGTACGCCCGGAAGTCCTCCCGGGATCTTGGTGAAGTCATCTTTTCCGAGGGCTTTCTGTGCCAGGGTGAAACTGCACTGGTCTGTTGCTACCGTCTGGATTTCCTCATCTGTCAGAGCTTTCCACAGGCAATCCTGGTCTTCTTTCTTGCGGATCGGCGGTGCACATACGTAAACAGCTCCGCCAAAGTCCGGCTTGGAATATACGCTGTCTTCCAGAAGGAGATACTGCGGGCAGGTCTCTGCATAAACTTCCTGTCCGTTCTTTCTTGCGTTCATGACTTCTTCGTAGGCTTTCTTATTGGTAAGGTGAACGACCATGACTGGTGCGTTGGCTTCTTTGGCGATCACGAGAAGACGATGGACAGCCTCTGCTTCCATGGTGTCCGGTCTTACGAGCGGATGATTTTCCGGTCCGAGACGACCTTCTTTCTTTGCTTCGGAGATCAGGGCATCGATCACGCCTGCGTTTTCACAGTGAACTCCGGCAAAACAGCCGCATTCGCCAAGTTTCTTGAGGATCCTGTACATATCGCAGTCATTTACGATCATTGCCGGATAAGTCATATATAGTTTGAAGCTTGTGATTCCGTGGTCGATCATATCCTGTATTTCTGCCTCTGTCTTATCGTTCCATTCTACGATAGACATATGGAAAGAATAATCGCAGGAGCATTTGCCGTCGGCTTTTTTGTGCCATTTATCGAGGCCTTCTTTGAGGGTATGGCCGCCTTTGTCCTGTGATGCATAATCAATAACGAGGGTCGTTCCTCCGAGAAGTGCAGCCCTGGTTCCTGTCTCAAAGTCATCTGCTGTGACGGTTCCTGCCACTTCCAGGTCAAAATGTGTATGACCATCGATAAAGCCCGGGAACAGAAGCTTTCCTGTGACATCGATCACCTCTGCATCGTCTGATCCAAGGTCTCTGCCTACATTTATGATCTTCTCTCCTTCTACCAGGACATCCAGTTTCTCAGATTTTTCGCCGGATACTACGGTTCCGTTTTTGAGTAAATATTTCATAGTATACCTCCCTTTGTCGTTCATAAGTCGATGCACCCCTGCATTTTTTCTGACGAATCTCTCATCAGCACTTACTTGATACAACAAATATAGCACCAATTCGTCCTCTCAGCAACCGTTATCTGATCTTTTAGTTACTGTTCACTCCGTTCACAGTAACTTGGTCAAAATGCATTCCAAATCACCTTCGGTGATGGCATTTTGCCCTGTATGTCTCGGGATTTTGCCATATTCATGGCAAAACACCTCGCGGGATATTACCTGTGAACAGTAACATCTTTTATACAATAATATTTAGGTATGGCAAAAAAAACTTTATATTAAAAAAAAATTGTGATATAGTATTTATAACACCAAAATTTTAAAAAGAGGAGGAAGAACAATGGGACGACTTACTGTACTCAAACAGATTGCGCGGGATCTGGCTTTTCAGTTTGGTCCGGAATGTGAGATTGTGATCCATGACCTTAAAACAAACGATCCGGAACATTCCATCGTCCATATTGAAAACGGACATGTGACAGGCCGCGGAATCGGAGATGGACCTTCCAATGCCGTTTTTGATGTGATCCGTCACAATAACAAAAAAAAGAAACCTGAACAGGAAGAAGAATTAAAAGACCACGCCGGCTACCTGATGAAAACCGCCGACGGCAAAATCCTGAAATGCAGTACTTCTTATATCAGAGATGATGACGGAAGCCTTCATTATGTGTTCGGCATCAATTACGATATCACAAAGCTGACCATGATCGAAAGCGCACTTCACTCTCTGATCACACCTGTCAACAAGGAAGAAAAACCAAAGGAGATCACACACAGCGTCAACGATCTATTAGATCACCTGATCGAGGAATCGGTTGCTCTGGTCGGCAAACCGGTCGCACTTATGAACAAGGAGGACAAAGTTACTGCGATCCAGTTCCTCAACGATTCCGGTGCTTTCCTGATCACCAAGTCCGGGGATAAAGTTGCCAATTATTTCGGCATTTCCAAGTACACCTTGTACAGCTATATTGATGTGAACAAATAAGCAGAAAATCGGCGGACGTGCCACTGGCACCTCCTCGATATGCAATGCAGCAAAATATCCTGTACAGATCTTATGCCTCTCTGGTAAGGCAGGATCTGCACAGGATATTTTTATTTTACTTAGTCTTTATGCTCCGTATGTCACTGTATGGGCCGTAGTAGCGTACTCCGTCTACCTGTTTGTAGGCTCTTACTTTTACGTAGTAGGTCTTTTTGGATCTGAGCTTCTTCAGAGTTACTTTGGTTGCTTTGGAGCTGGCATTTATGTGTTTGTAGGTTTTCTTATCCAGGGAATAAGAGATCTGATAACCGGTTGCTCCGACTGCTTTCTGGTAGGTTACTATGATCTGGTCCTTTGTGGATTTCAGGGCTGGCTTTTTCATTTTTGGAGGCGTGATATAGAAATATCTTGTCGTGCCTGCGGTATAGTTGCCTTTTCCTGTGATCCGGATCTGGACGATCCCTGGTTTTATGTTGTTTACATATTTTACGGTATAGTTGGATGGAGCTACAGGGTTGAGGTTATCATCCAGAATCGTCATGTTCTGGACGATCGGTTTCCCGGTGTAGGTCTTGATCTTTACGATTCCTTTTATCTTGAAATCATCCATACGTTTCCGGATGACTTTTACCTTTTTGGTCACGGTTCCACTATAGTTGCCTTTTCCATTGATCGTTATGGTGATGGTCTCTCCGGCATTGACAGCGTCTGTATAACTCCAGGTGTAGTCACGGCCTTCTTTCAGTATCTCTGCCGGGTCAAAGTCTTTCCCGGTGTATTTTATCTCAAGGGTCGGCTGGATCTTGGAACCGGTATAAGTAAAGTTGTCAATGCTGATATCTGTATCTCCGATATCGACGGTATTTTTTTCGACCGTCAGGGTTGTGCTTGCTTTCCAGCCGCCTGCTGTAGAAGCCCGGATCACAGTGACTCCCGGAGCTACAGATGTGATCGTTCCATTTTCATCGACTGCAGCAATCTCAGGATGATCCGATTCCCAGGTAACACTGCCTGTGTCTGTCACATCCGGGATGTAGACCAGAGAATTGTCACCGACCTTAAATTTCAAAGTGGCATCCATGGTGCGTCCTGGTTTTATCCGATGATGTGAAAGACCTATAAAAGTGTAATTGATAAGTTTTTTCTGGATTTCTATAGTTTGAATGCAATGTACTCCATAGCTTTCGTCTTCATCCAGATTTGGAATTCTACTAAACTCTGCCACTACTACTTTTTTCCAGATATCATTTTTCTGCTGGTCAGCAGCTAAATTTTTAAAATCACTGGCCCCTACATAATAATTATCTGGATTGATCATCTTTGCATATGCATTATAGGTGCTTCCATTTTGATTCACCCAATCTGTTTTTCCCTGATACCAGAGTTCACATATATTGTCCGAAACATTTACTTCATTGTTTGTCCATCCTTGTATTTCGTCAAAGCTTTCCAAGCCATTCGGTGATTTCAGAGATAACGGTTCTTTTCCATTTGGGCGGGAATTTGCAGTTGTCATGACAGACGTTTCTGCTGAACGGATTCTGGCAATATATTCCATATCAGAAGACCAGCTAACAGGTATATAGTCATCCATGGTCAGTTTTCTGGATGGATCTCGCGGATCTGGAAATCCTTCACGGCAGGCTTCTTCTCGATATTGATTAATATAATACTCAACTCCAACACCACAGTGTTCTCCTTCAAGCCCCAGTAATATACATCCTTCTCCCGCTACTGTTGTATCTGTCGGAAAAATTCCTCCCGGATAGTACCATGTGATATTTCCACCAATCTCATCATCTATACCTCTGACGTTTGCACTTCCTGACGAAAAATCCTCTGGCGAATCCGAGAAATCGTCCTCGGTTGCAGTGCTTTCCTCTTCTGAACTTTCTGCACCAGTTTCCTCCTGCGTATCCTCTTCCTCTGCTTCAATATCCGCAAAATCCAGTTCAGAAGAATCGTCTTCCACTATTAGCTCCTGTGCATCTGCTTCGTCTATGCTATCAAATGCAATCTCCGTCATATCTTCGTTTGCCAACACAGGAATCGATACACAGCCGGAAATAAGAACCGCACTTAATACCGCAGCCATTAATCTGTTTTTCATCCTCACAGTTCGCCTCCTTCATAAAAATTCTTATCACCTCTGCTATACTATTTTCTATAACTTCTCACATTTCTTTTTAAAGTTACAAAAAATCAATATTATATTCTTATTATACACTATCCACTATTTTCCTGGCTATCCTTAATTACTGCTTTAGCCAAAAATAAATAATCAATAGTTGTGGCATCAGGCTCTGCCGATATGCAATACAAAAAAAGAAGACCACAACTGCTCTTTTCAGTCATGATCTTCCTGTTTTATTTTCTGCTGCTATTTTCTTACTACGCCTGCTGCTGGTTCAGGAGTCGTTTGATCACATCGATCGTTTCTTTGATACCGTAGTTCGCGCTGTTGATGCAGAGGTCGTAGTTCTCTGGTTTTCCCCACTTCTCTCCGGTGTAGAATTCGTAGTATTTGCGGTGCTGTCTGTCCATTTTCTTGAGGAAGCGCACTGCCTGCTTCAAATCCATATTTCGGACATCCATGACGTGCTGTGTACGCACCTGAAGCGGAGCGCTGATAAAAATGCTAATGTGCGGGATGTGATTATTCTTGAGGATCGCATCTGCACAGCGTCCCATGATCAAACAGTCCTCTGTCCGGGCGAGTTCGCAGATCAGGTCACTCATATTGAAGAAAACTGCGTCCTGCTTGTTCAGTCCGTGATAACGGTTCAGCTCTTTGAGCTTCGTCCGGAAACTTTCATGTGATTTCTTTCCGTATTTGTTGAATTCGGTAAAGTTTTCTTTATCCTGTACATCGCCCTTCTCTGCTTCAAGGCGTTTCAGTACCTGGTCAAAAATCTCCACATCATAATAGTTAATATGAAGATTATCTGCAAGTTCGAATCCGATATCATTTCCCGCACTTCCCTGTGTACGGCTAATACAGATCACGAGATGGTCATTCTCAGAAAGTTTCTCGCGTCTTGCCGCAAGGTTCAGTGCCACACGTTCAGCATCGATGATATCCGTAGAACCGAACATATTCGGAAGCTGCTCGATCTCCTTAAGGATCTCATCATACTCTGTCATCAACCGGCTTCTTTCGCTCTCATCCTTGATGGTACGTGCCATGTTGCTAATCAGGGCAAGTTCGCTTCGGAGCAGATGTCCGTCCGGCTTCGTGTACATCAGCATACTTAAGGTACGGATCGTTGTATCACGGTTTCCGGTAAATGTACGTCCAAGAGAAGAACCGAGGACTCTGTAGACTTCACCATCCAGGTCGTAGATACGGTTTGCAAGTTTTGTATAAATTTCTTTGTTGATTTTATCTGCCATTCTTCCCCCTCCTTACATAAAGAACACAAGCATGTCCAGAATAAATACCGGAACAAGGAATACCAGTGACCACAGGATGTATCCGAAGAAGGACGGCATGTTGACACCGTTCTCGTCAGAAATGGACTTGACCATAAAGTTCGGTGCATTTCCGATATAAGTGTTGGCGCCCATGAATACCGCACCACAGGAAATCGCGGATAAAAGTTTCACTGGCACAGTACCAAGTGTTGTTGCGATCCCACTCGTAAATCCAAGTGTTCCTGCTGTTGTAAGGAATACAAGGTAAGTCGGCGTATTGTCCAGAAAACTGGACAGCGCACCAGTCGCCCAGAACATTTCAAGCGGCTTGGTGATACCAAGGTTCGGTCCGACCGCCTTAAGAAGCATCAATGCCGGCTGCATGGTAATAAAGATACCGATAAACAGTACAGCAACTTCCTGGATAGCACCCCAGGTAAAATGGTTTCTCCTGCGCACACTCTTGTCCGTTGTCTTGAAGGATAAGAACGCTGCAAGAAGGATCAGCACGATCTCGATCAGTGCAGGGAAGGTCAGTGTCACTTCACCAAAGAGATGGATTCCTCTTACTGCACCTTCTGCATTCTGGAATGCGGAAAGTCCCGGAAGTACACCACTTAAGATAACCGCTACAACGATCATCACCAGGAAAATAATATTGTGAAGTCCGTCAATATGGAACTCTGTACCCGGTTTGCTGATATCCGGTTTACGTCCCTGCGCGATATCTTTGCGATATGCAAGTTTGTCTACATGGTAGAACACAAACAGCAGTACTACCATATTAAAGAGCAGTACCGGGAACAGATGCAGGCTCCAGAAGAACGGCACGCCTCGCATGAAGCCCATCAAAAGCGGCGGGTCTCCAATCGGAGTCAGGCAGCCACCCATGTTGGATACCATGAAGATAAAGAATACCATGATATGACTTTTTCTCTTTCTCCAGGAATTCATCTTGATCACCGGACGGACCATCAGCATACTGGCACCTGTTGTTCCGATACAGCTGGATAACAGTGTACCGAATGCCAGAAGGCATACATTGACTCGTGGAGAACCTGCAAAATCACCTTCCATGGTAATGTTACCGGATACACAGAACAGTCCAAAAAGGAGGATAATAAAAGTAAGATAGTCATTTATGATACAGTCAAGGACCGTCTCAGCGGCATCGCCCACACCATAAACGACGGCAAAAGGAATCACCATCAGAAGGATCCACATAGCTACCACATGCGGCTGATGTGCTTCCCACCACTCTGCCTTGATAAGCGGCATGATCGCAATGCAGAGCAGAAGTCCCGCAAAAGGAATGCAGAGCCAGATCGGCACCGATGCTGTTGTTTCCCCGCCGGCAGCCCATACACCTGTCGGACAGGCAAGCAGCATAGTCAGCAGCATTCCAAAAAATGTTACTAATTTCTTCAAAAGCTGTCGCCCCCTCGTTTAAGTTTTTAACCAGTTGCAATTATAACATAAGCACTTCAAAATACAATTGCACTTTTCTTCAACAAATTTGAACATCTCCTATATCTTTTTGTGCATTTTCCCTATATATTGTATTTTTGCCTGTACAGCATCAAAATTCTGACAATATTTTTTCTGTTTCTTTGTCTATTTTTGTTATATTTTTAACATTTAATTTATTTTTTGAATAATTCAGGGCATAAAAAAAAGCAGCTTTTTTATTTCGCTGCTTTTTCGAATAATTTTCTCCATAATTTTACAATCTGTCCTACCACCAGGGCATTAAATAAAGTACCTTCTCTGACTCCATTCAGTTTGTGGAACGCCAGCATTGCAACGATCATCGCAAGTATGGTAAGGGTGCTGTCAAAACATACCTTGACGTTTCCGAAACGGATCTTTGTTTTCTGTGCGATCGCACGTACCAGAGCCTCTGCCGGAAGCATGATCACATCTGCGGTAACTTCCAGGCTGATTCCGAATGCCATGATCACACATCCAATCACAAGATATACAAAGGAAGGAAACCATGGACCGCCAAACCGTGTCGGGATGATCTTCATAAAACAGTCAATAAAGAAGCTGAAGCAGAAAGTCATCGGAATCTGAAGGAGCTGCAGGAATCCAAGTTTTCTGCGGATAACCGCTTCCAGGATCAGAAACAGCATATTGAAGAGGAACGTAAATGTTCCCATGGAAATTTCCGTGATCAGGCTCAGAACAAACGGAAGTCCCGAAACCGGTGAGGTTCCCAGTCCCGCACGTGTAACAAAGCTGATCCCCAATGCACAGAACACCATTCCAAGAACGAATACGCAATATCGTTTTACCATCGACCATTGATTCATGAATTGTACCTCCCAACTGACAGTCTTTATGCAACTTTGACAGGCTGTAGTTTTATCTTTTTTTCTATTTTAATAGATATACAAAGTTTTTGCAAGTAGCAAATTATTTTTGTATATTTTGTACAATTCCCAAAAAAGGAAGCCAGGGGGACGGGTACCGTGCCACTGTACCCGTCCCCCTGGCTTTTAGTAATTACTGCTCGATCCGGAAAAACTCTCACCACCGCTGGAAAAGCTTCCGGAATCATTGTTATTATCATCGTCTTTTGGCTTGGCAGTCTGAGATATCGTACTGTACAGAAACAGATCTCTCTTCTCCTTAAGTTCCAACCCTCCATCTGCACTATAAGCATTTGCATTTGCCTGCTGCACTCTTGTCTTCATCTTGCGCATCTGCATCCAGGTCATAAATCCCGTTGGGATCGCCATCACCAGGAAACATAACAGCAGATCGACTGCAAATGTTCCCGCAAAAGAACCTTCTCTGATATCCATCGGGCGTACTTTCTTACCCTCGCAGATCCGGTCAAGGCCGGTCCGAAGATCTGTGATCAGCGACTGATAGCCGCTCACCGGATCATCTGCCTTGAGATATTTCTTGCACTTGTCGAGCATTTCTTCCTGGACATTTGAAGGAAAATCATCCTGCGTGTCCCCGCGGAAGACGATCGTGATATTTCTGGCATCCGGCTGATGGAAAATACACATTCCCTCATAAGTGTCGCCGTATCCGATATCATTTTCCTGCATAAATTCTGCCGCATATTTCCGGTAATCCTGGTCTTCCCCGATATCCGGTGAGATCAGAAGTACGGCATCATAACCATACTCCTCATAAATATCCCCCAGTTCCTGATCCAGCTGTGCCTGCTCTGTCTCATCCAGGAGTCCATAATCGTCAAATACCCAGGAGATCTCTTCCGTGCCTGCCGCATCGTTCTCAGAAGATGCCGGCACAGAAAGCGTCATCAGAAGTCCCAGTCCAAGACACAGCATCGTTCCTTTTAATATCCACCCTGATCTGTTCATCTATATCACCCCCAGAAGGCGCAGAGCCGTAACTACTGCTGTCGCTGCAATGGTCAGCGGGATATGACGTTTAAACCAGTATTTGACCGCCAGATCCTTCGCCACAGGAAGATCCCCGATCAGATGTCCCGTCTGTCCATTCATCGCAAAAGAATAATTTTTGCCATTCCATTTCGTATTCAGGAACCAGACAGGAAACAGGGCGTATCTGACCTTTCCTTTCCCGGTTACCGTTATTTTCTCCTGCTTTGGGGTTACCGTTGCATATCCATGGACAGTCCTCTCAAAACTGTCCTTAACGCTTCTCTCCATACGCTCATAAACACGTTCTGTGAGGGCATCCGGCTCCTGATCGTATTTGTCTGCCATATAGCCGGAAAGATAAGAAAGATTAAATTCTGTCAGATCCTTGTAATCATACGGCTCAATTGCCTCCATCGTGGTATCATCAATAGCTTTCGAGCCATCGACAGGGATCTTCTCAAATTTCATGCTGCCTGAACGCACAACATGATAAAATTTCGTCTCTGTATACCGGTAATCAGAATCTTCCCAGAAACGGTTTCTGGTGGCTTCATAGCGGAAACGCCCTGCCGCATCCAGGTCAAACAGCCAGAACGGGACATAAACCGCCCTGATCTCTTCGAGATGGTTCTGGTCTTTGAACACCTTTGGAAGTAGCGGTTTCCCCTCATAATGTTTCTTCAGTGCCTCAACTGCTTCTTTTTTGGATTTCTGGAACGGAATGATATAATCCGGACGATAGCTGTCCGTGAACTGCTCCGGCATGATCATTGGGTTATCGCAGTAAGGACACACAGTCGCACCTGTCGTCTTTTCTGCAAGGATCTCCGCGCCGCAGGACGGGCAGCTCCAGACAGCCATATTGGATTTCTCGTCTGACTGCCACTGCTCCGGCTCAAATCCTTCCCAGTGATCCCCCTTAACTTCCTTTACTTCTTCCGCCTGCTCTGCGATCTTATCCAGTTCATCCAGAGAATAGGTACTTCCACAGTACTCACATTTCATCTTCTGTGACTTGCTGTCAAAAGTAAGACCGGCTGAACAGTTGGGGCACTTGTAGTTCAAAGTATCTGCCATCGCATCTGCCCCCTTCCTCCTATGGTCTCGGTTTGCCGCATTCCTGGCAGAATTTGCCCGTATTTACAGTTCCACAGCTGCAGGTCCATGGTCCCGCCGGACGCGGACTTCCACACTCAGAACAGAATTTACCGGTATTTACTGCACCGCAGGCACAGGTCCATTCTGTCTTTGGTGCTGTCTGGGAAGGCTGCTGGTACTGTGGCTGCATCTGCGGTGTCGCCTGCTGCTGTCCCATCGCAAATAAATTCTGTGCATTCGCTCCACCGACATTTGCCGCCATGTTCATTGCCGCAAATGCCATCGCAGGTCCCGTCTTCTGATTGGAAGCTGCTGACTGCATCGCACTCGCCTGTGCACCCACCATCTGGGCTGCCGCCATCGTAGGATTGCGGAAAACAGCATTCCTCTGCAGTTCCTTGATCATGGCTTCGTCTTCCTCGGAGGCCTTTACACTGGATACACCGAGAGACACGATACGGATGCCACGAAGATTATCCCATTTATCGGACAGAACCTTATTTAACGCATCTGAAAGTTCCTGTGTATGTCCCGGAAGTGCACTGTAGCGGATCCCCATCTCTGAGATCCTGGCAAAAGCCGGCTGCAGGGCTGTCATCAGTTCGCTCTTGAGCTGTCCATCGATCTCATCTCTCGTATAATCCTGCTCCACATTTCCGCAGACATTTGTATAGAAGAGAACCGGATTGGCGATCTGATAGCTGTATTCGCCAAAACACTTGATCGTGATGTCCATATCCAGCCCGATATTCATATCCACCACACGGAACGGAACCGGATTCGGTGTGCCATATTTATTACCGACAAGTTCCTTGGTATTTACAAAATATACTCTCTGATCCTTCGGCGGCTCTCCTCCAAAGGTAAAACGTTTGCCGATCTGCTGGAATGCTTCCTTCACGCCCTTTCCAAGCCCTCCGCAGAAAATAGATGGCTCCGAGGAGGTGTCATATGTATACTCTCCTGGCTCTGCACATACATCCACGACCTTTCCCTGCTCTACGATCAGCATGCACTGTCCGTCACTGACTGCGATCACAGAACCATTGGAGATGATATTCTCAGAACCGTGTCTGTTTGATGACCTTCCGGATACTTTCTTGTGTGCCTTGGTGACCAGCACATCTGCCGGCATGGATTCACAGTAAAAATATTCCTTCCACTGGTCCGCCAGAACACCGCCAGCTGAACCAAGAGCTGCTTTAATAAGTCCCATAAAAAAATCCTCCTCTTTCTTGTTTTACCTTAAATAGTTTCTTGTCATCTTATTCGACTGTTTCAGACTGTTTTTCAGGAAAGCTTGTGGATAAACAGACCGCTTCTCAGTTTCGGCTCAAACCAGGTGGATTTCGGCGGCATCAGTTTGCCTTCATCCGCGATCTGCATCAGATCCTCCATTGCTGTCGGATACATGGCAAAAGCCACTCCGCCTGTTCTGTCCGCGATCTCTGCCAGTTCTTTAAGCTTGTGGCTTCCTCCTACGAAGCGGATCCTCTGATCTGTCCGCGGATCTCCGATCCCCAGGATCGGAGAAAGAACCTTCTCCTGAAGGATGGAGACATCAAGCTGTCCTACCACATCCTTTTTCGCATAGACATCCTCCCAGGCTTTGAGATGATACCAGTTTCCTCCGACATACATTCCCATGCAGTGCTTCTCAACCGGTTTGCACGGGAATCCCGGCATGATCATCAGCTCAAAGTTAAATTTGAGGCTGGCAATAAACGCATGCTCATCCATTCCATTCAGATCGCGTACCACTCTGTTATAAGAAAGGATCGTAAGCTGGTCATACGGAAAGACAACAGAAAGGAAATAATTAAATTCCTCACTTCCATCGTAATCCGGGTGTTCCTCTCTCCTCTTGAGTCCTACTTTGACTGCGGAGGCAGCTCTGTGGTGTCCATCTGCAATATATATAGAAGGAATATTTCCAAACTGTTCTGCGATCACTTTCTTCTCTACTTCCCCGTCGATCACCCACACGCGGTGTCCGATCTCATCCTCTGCCACAAAATCATAAACGGCATCGTGGGATGCTTTCCAGGTTTCCATCAGGTCAAGAAGTTCCTGTGGGTACTTGCAGGCAAGATAAATCGGACCTGTGTTTGCATCACATACATCCACATGATGGATACGGTCCTGCTCCTTATCCTCTCTGGTAAGCTCATGTTTCTTGACAACGCCATTCATATAGTCGTCAATAGAGCAGCAGCCGACCAGACCGGTCTGCGTCTTACCCTTGAGGGTCAGCTCATAGATGTAATAACACGGTGCTCCGTCCTGAACCAAAATTCCATTCTTCTCCATATTGATGAGGTTTTCACGTGCACGGTCATAGACTTTCTGATCGTAAAGATCCGTATCTGCCGGAAGGTCCATCTCCGCGCGGTCCACATGCAGGAAAGAATCAGGATTCTGATCTCCGATCTCCTTTGCTTCTTCTCTTGACACTACATCATATGGAAGTGCCGCTACTGCCTCTGCCTTGTCAGGAACAGGTCTGAGGGCACGGAATGCCTGAAAAATAGCCATTTTTATATCTCCTTTGTACTTTCATTTTTCTTATGTAAAATGTATTTTTATTTTATCACATCCCCCAGTACGTTGCAATGAACATCACTTTTTTTGTTATGTGCTAACTTTTTTTGTAAAAACCTAAAAATTTTTGTATTTCCTCTTGCAAAATCTTTTATTTATGGTATGATAGAGACATGAAAGACAAGCAATAATTATGAGTTCAAAATAAATTTTTTAAGGAGGGTTTTTATAATGACAGAAGGTTTAAAATGGACTGTCAATCACGTTGCAAAGTCTGACGACAAACATCTCGAGTTAATGTCAGAGGAGAACGTGAAAAAAGCCAATGAATTTCACAAAAGTTTCCCACAGTATACAGTAACTCCTCTTCAGGATCTTGCTGAACTGGCATCTTACCTGGGTGTTAAGAGCATCCACTGCAAGGATGAGTCCTATCGTTTCGGACTGAACGCTTTTAAGGTTCTTGGCGGTTCCTACGCAATGGGACGTTACATAGCTAAAGAAGTTGGTAAGGATATCAGCGAACTTCCATATGCTGTTCTCTCCTCCGAAGAATTAAGAAAAGAATTCGGACAGGCTACCTTCTTCACAGCAACAGACGGAAACCACGGACGTGGAGTTGCATGGGCTGCCAAACGTCTTGGACAGAAAGCAGTTGTTCGTATGCCAAAAGGCACAACCAAGACACGTTTTGACAACATCGCCAAAGAAGGCGCTACTGTTACCATCGAAGAAGTCAACTATGATGACTGCGTAAGAATGGCGGCAGCTGAGGCTGCCAAGACAGAGCACGGCATCATCGTTCAGGATACTGCATGGGACGGATACGAAGAGATCCCGTCATGGATCATGCAGGGTTACGGAACTATGGTCATGGAAGCTAACCAGCAGCTCAAAGAAGCCGGCATCGACCGCCCGACACACGTATTCGTTCAGGCAGGTGTTGGTTCTCTTGCAGGAGCAGTTGTTGGATACTTCGCTCACAAATACAAAGAAAACCCGCCGGTTATGGTTGTCTGCGAAGCAAGTGCTGCTGACTGCCTGTACCGTTCCGCTATGAAAGAATCCGGGGATCTTGTAAATGTAGGCGGCGACCTTCAGACGATCATGGCTGGTCTCGCATGCGGCGAAGCAAACACCATCGGATGGGATATCTTAAGGAACCATGTTTCTGTATTTGCATCCTGCCCTGACTGGATGAGTGCCAAGGCAACAAGAATCTATGCTAACCCGCTCGGCAATGACCCGCACATCGTTTCCGGTGAATCCGGATCTGTTCCGCTTGGTCTGTGCTTCACTGCTCTTCACGACGAAGATGCAAAAGATCTCAAAGAAGCCCTGAAACTGGATGAGAACTCCAACATTCTTGTAATCTCCACAGAGGGTGACACTGATCCGGTTCGTTACCGCGAGATCGTATGGGATGGCCTGTACGGAACAAATGAGTCTTTAAGCAAATGATGATATCAGGGTCAAAAATTTCAAATGATGTTCGTGCTTGCACGATAAAGCATTTGAATTTGGGACCCGCCAAACATGAGGAAGTAGCGATTTCCATAGTAAATCAGCGGATTCCGAATATTTGAAGGATTGTGGGAGCAGTTTACTGCGGAACAATCCGTAAGTATCATCAAATAATTAAGAACTTTAAAACAATTTCTATATACACATGGGAGGAATTTTAAAATGGATTACGGCAAAATCAAAGAATCTGCTCAGAATTATCAGGAGGATATGACCAAATTCTTAAGAGCGATCGTTAAGAATCCTGGAGAAAGCTGCGACGAAAGAAAACATATCGAGACAATCGAAGCTGAAATGAAAAAACTGAACTTCGACGAAGTTACGATCGACCCACAGGGTAACGTGATCGGTTACATGGGAACCGGCGACAAGATCATCGCTTTTGATGCTCATATCGACACTGTTGGTATCGGTAACATCGAAAACTGGAACTTTGATCCATACGAAGGATACGAAACAGAAGAAGAAATCGGTGGACGTGGCGTATCTGACCAGTGCGGCGGTCTCGTATCTGCTGTATACGGTGCAAAGATCATGAAAGACATGGATCTGATCCCGGAAGGATGCAAGATCATGGTAGTCGGAACTGTTCAGGAAGAAGACTGTGACGGTCTCTGCTGGCAGTACATCATCAACGAAGACAAGATCCGTCCGGAATTCGTAGTTTCCACAGAGCCGACAGACGGTGGTATCTACAGAGGACAGCGTGGACGTATGGAGATCCGTATCGATGTGAAGGGTGTTTCCTGCCATGGTTCTGCTCCGGAACGTGGTGACAACGCTATCTACAAAATGGCTGACATCCTTCAGGATGTACGTTCCCTCAACGAGAATGATGACGCTGATGAGACAGAAATCAAAGGTCTTGTTAAAATGCTCAACCCGAAATTCAACCCTGACTGGGAAGAGGCTCGTTTCCTTGGACGCGGTACTGTAACTGTATCCCAGATCTTCTACACCTCTCCTAGCCGTTGTGCAGTAGCTGACTCCTGTGCAGTATCTCTTGACCGTCGTATGACATTCGGAGAAACATGGGAAAGCTGCCTGGATGAGATCCGTGCTCTTCCGAGCGTTAAGAAATATGGCGATGATGTAGTTGTTTCTATGTACAACTACGACAGACCGTCTTATACAGGATGCAAATATGAGATCGAGTGCTACTTCCCGACATGGGCTATTCCGAAGGATCATAAGGTAACTAAGGCTCTTGAGGATGCTTATAAGAACCTTTATGGGGAAACTCGTCTTGGAAACGCAGAAACAGAGGAAATGAGAAAAGCTCGTCCGCTTACTGATAAATGGACATTCTCTACAAATGGTGTTTCTATTATGGGACGTAATGGAATTCCTTGTATTGGATTTGGACCTGGTGCTGAGGCTCAGGCACATGCTCCGAATGAGAAAACTTGGAAGGTCGATCTCGTGAGATGCGCAGCTGTTTATGCAGCTTTACCTACTTCTTATTGCAAATAAAAAACCGCAAAGTGAGCAGCGCCCTGCTCCCTCTGCACACCCTTCGGGCTTTTTGTTAAGTAGTTCTTCTTGTTTCAGATAGGAAGTTGGCTGACTTTACTTTGATTGGAAGAACGGAAATTGATGTTGTGGGGATATACATTGATTTCTTTATTGGATTTTTTGAGGAAGGTTTTGTTGGTTGTATTTGGGGACAGGAATCGTAGTGTGGCTGCTACGATTCCGCTAAAATAAAAAATATTTTTAAAGGAGAATTTTCGAATGAAAACTTTACAGGATTATATTGATAAACTTAACAGCTTAAACTTTAAGGAAATGTACAATAATGACTTTTTCTGGACATGGGATAAGACTGATGAGGAACTTGAGGCTGTATTTACCGTTGCTGATGCTCTTCGTTTTATGAGAGAGAACAACATCTCTACTAAGGTATTCGAGAGTGGTCTTGGTATTTCTATCTTCCGTGATAACTCTACACGTACTCGTTTCTCTTTCGCTTCTGCATGCAACCTGCTTGGTCTTGAAGTTCAGGATCTGGATGAGAAGAAATCTCAGATCGCTCATGGTGAAACTGTTCGTGAGACAGCTAACATGGTATCCTTCATGGCTGACGTGATCGGTATCCGTGATGATATGTACATCGGTAAGGGTCATGCTTATCAGAAAGAATTCATGGATGCTGTTACAGAAGGAAACAAAGATGGAATCCTTGAGCAGAGACCTACTCTTGTAAACCTGCAGTGTGATGTTGACCATCCGACACAGTGTATGGCTGATATGCTTCACATCATCCATGAGTTCGGCGGTGTTGAGAACCTGAAAGGTAAAAAACTTGCCATGACATGGGCTTACTCTCCTTCTTATGGTAAACCGCTCTCCGTTCCGCAGGGTGTTATCGGTCTGATGACTCGTTTCGGTATGGACGTTGTTCTGGCTCATCCGGAAGGATATGATGTAATGCCGGAAGTTGAAGAGATCGCTAAGAAGAACGCTGAAGCTACAGGCGGATCCTTCACAAAGACAAACGATATGGCAGAAGCATTCAAGGATGCTGATATCGTATATCCGAAGAGCTGGGCTCCATTCGCAGCTATGGAAAAACGTACAAATCTGTACGCAGAAGGTGACTTCGACGGAATTGACAAACTGGAAAAAGAACTTCTTGCTCAGAACGCAGAGCACAAAGACTGGGCTTGCACAGAAGAGCTTATGAAGACAACAAAAGACGGAAAAGCTCTGTATCTGCACTGCCTGCCGGCTGACATCACTGGTGTAAGCTGTGAGACAGGTGAGGTTGATGCATCTGTATTCGATCGTTACAGAATCCCGCTTTACAAAGAAGCAAGCTTCAAACCATATGTGATCGCAGCTATGATCATGCTCTCCAAATTCGAAAAACCACAGGATATCCTGAAGAAACTGGAAGTAAAAGCTGCTCCGAGAATTTTCGAATAAAATACAGGTTGTTTACAACGCCAGGCTATAAATATGAGAAGGTTCTTTCTCATATAAGATAAACAGATTAAGGGCCCTGCGGATATGTTCTGCAAGGCTCTTTCTGTTTTCCAATATATTAGAATATTTCTTCTTTTTTCTTGTATTGTTTGTTAATTTATGTATTTCAGGAGGTTTTTTCAATGTATAAAAGAAAAAGAATCGTTATCGCTCTTGGTGGAAACGCACTGGGTAACACTCTGCCGGAGCAGATGCAGGCTGTAAAGACCACAGCAAAAGCTCTGTGTGACCTGATCGAAGAAGGACATCAGGTAGTCGTTGTTCATGGAAACGGACCACAGGTAGGCATGATCAACAATGCTATGGCTGCTCTTTCCAGAGAAGACGAAAATCAGCCAAACACTCCTCTCTCCGTCTGTGTTGCGATGAGCCAGGCATATATCGGATATGACCTGCAGAATGCACTTCGCGAAGAACTTCGCAAACGTGGATTTATGCGTACACCGGTTGTTACTGTCGTTACACAGGTCCGTGTAGATGAGAATGACCCTGCATTCCAGGATCCAAGCAAGCCGATCGGTCACTTCATGACCAAAGAACAGGCTGAACATGCAGAGAAAGCATACGGCTATGTCATGAAAGAAGACGCAGGACGCGGATACCGCCGTGTTGTTGCTTCCCCGAAGCCGGTTGAGATTGTTGAACAGGATGCGATCAACAGCCTTGTTGACGCAAATAAGATCGTGATCTGCTGCGGTGGCGGTGGAATCCCGGTTACTCTTCAGGGAGATCACCTCAAAGGTGCTTCTGCCGTTATCGATAAAGACTTTGCAAGCTGCCTGCTCGCAAAAGAGCTCGATGCAGACATGCTGATCATCCTCACCGCTGTCGAAAAAGTTGCCGTAAACTTCGGCAAAGAAGACGAAAAATGGCTGGATGAAATGTCTGTCGAAGAAGCACAGAAATATGTAGAAGAGGGTCAGTTCGCACCTGGCTCCATGCTTCCGAAAGTACAGGCTGCTATGGACTTCGCAGCTTCAGGGGAAGGACGTACTGCCATGATCACCCTTCTCGAAAAAGCCAAAGACGGTATCCAGGGCAAGACCGGTACCAAGATCCACATCTGATCTGTTTCTGATCCATTTTGGATCGATCCAAATAAATTTGCTATATTTACCTCAATCCATCTACACATAAACGAAAGCCGCAAAAGCTTCCCCTCCGGAACATGCTTCTGCGGCTTTTTTGTTTATCTGATTTTTGTTTCAGTTTTGTTTCTGTTTTAGTTCAGGCAGGATCGTCAGCAGCATCGTGAAAAAGCAGGCACATCCACCGACAAGATTGGATATCGGTTCTGCCCAGAAAACGCCGTCCACACCAAGTCCTCCGATACGTTGAAGAAGCACTGTCAGCGGCACAACAATGATGACTTTGCGGAAGATCGAGAAAAATGTCGCTCTCTTCGCCTTGCCAAGTGCTACAAATACACACTGCCCGGTAAACTGCAGGGCCATAAAGCAAAATCCAAAGAAATAGATATGTAATGCCGGGACACCCTTTTCCAGAAGTGCCGGTTCGCTGTTAAAGATCCGGATAAAAAATTCCGGTGCGATCTTGATGATCCCCCATACAAACAGAGCATAGGAAAAGCAGACAACGGTCACAAATTTGATCGCTTTTTTTACTTTGTCGTAGGCCTTTTCGCCATAATTAAAGCTCATGACCGGGGACGCACCGTTTGTCAGTCCATGTACCATCATCGTCGCGATATCACGGACGGAATTGAGAACCGTCATGACTCCTACATAGATATCGCCGCCGTAGATCTGTAACGTTGCGTTGCAGAAGATCTGTACCAGTCCGTTTGTAAACTGCATCATAAAACCTGAAACGCCAAGTGCCATGATCGCTCTTACTCTCTTCCACTCTATCTGCATTGCTTCTTTCCTGATGCGAAGTGTGACTTTTTTGCCTGTGAGGAATTTCAGCACCCAGACTGCGGAACAGAACTGTGACAGAATCGTTGCAAGTGCTGCACCGCGCACGCCCATATGGAATACGAAGATAAAGATCGGATCCAGAACGATATTTAAGGCTGCACCGATCAGGATCGTCAGCATTCCCATATTTCCGAAGCCCTGGCAGTTGATAAACGGATTCAGCCCCAGCGAGATCATCACAAACGGTGTTCCGATCAGATAGATCTGGATATATGCTCCTGCATAAACATAAGTCGTGTTACTCGCCCCAAACGCATACAGAATCGGCTTATAAAAAAGATATCCAACTGCCATCAGGACTACACTTGTCATCAGAAGCATGGAAAATGTATTTCCCAGCAGTTTCTCCGCTTCTTCCTCATTTTTCCGTCCAAGCTCCATCGCACAGAGCGGACTGCCGCCATTTCCATATAGATAAGTAAATGCCATGATCATCGTAATGATCGGAAAACAGATCCCGACTCCCGTCAGCGCGATCCTTCCTGTCTCCGGAATCCTGCCGATATACATTCTGTCTACCACATTATACAAAAGGTTCAGAAGCTGCGCCAGCGTCATAGGAATCGACAGCTCCAGAATATTCCGATATACATTTCCCTTCGAAAAATCTGTCTGATGTGTCTTCACACCAAATCCCCTCCTTTAAGTCAGATATTTCGCCCACCATATTTTTCTTTTCTGCAGCCAGAATACCACAGCTATAATACAGACCATGATCACACTGCAGATCCCGAACAGGAAAAGACTAAAATTAATTCCAAAAATTCTTGAAATCGCAACTTTCGCAAGCAGGATATCTGGCTGCGCGCAGTATATGATGGTGCTGATATTACGCAATTTTTTTGCATTTCTGATTTTCACAGAACTTCGCATTCCCAGGATAAAAACAGAAACGCTCAACGGAATCAATGAAAAAGCCTCATCTGAACCGCCATAAATGGCAAAGTGTTTTGCAAAGTTTATTTCACCAATATACGTAAGGAAACTCATCACAGCAATAACTGTATACTTCCATTTTGGAGCTTTATAAATAAGATCCTGATTCTCCACCAGAAACAGGCCAATTGCAAAATAAAATAATCCTCCAAAGATATTTAAGGGAAACTGCCAGAAAGAGAAAATATGTCTGATCTGATCAGGGAGAATTCCTTTATACACCGAAGTAAAGATACAAATGATCTGAAAAAGGAACGCAATGAGGCAGATCTGCTTCGTATTCATTTTTTTCTTAAGTACAAAGAGCAGCCATGCACAAAATATACTGCTGAGAAGATACCAGGATCCTGTAAATGTAGATGACAGCACTGAATTTTTTGCGATCATGAGAAAGTCATACATTGTATGAGGCGGTCTCTTCAAAAAGCGGACGCAGATAAAATTAGGAAGGTTGAATATAAACCAGCACAGATACAGCATTCCGATCCGGTATATATATTTTTTGATATTCGCATATTCCACACTGCCATTGTTCGCCGAAAACAAAAAATACGCAGATGCAATAAAAAATACTGGCACAGCCCACCTGCCCAGCAGTTCCCATGCAGACTGAACTTCTCCAAAACTCTCGAAAACTGCCATATGTATCGTAAAGATCATGATACTTCCAATAAATTTCAATAAATCAATTCCCTGTTTTTCTTTACTCATCTCCTGTTTGTTCCCTTCATTTTCTTCTGTTGTGCAGAAGTTTTAACTGTCCTTATTATAGCACTTTGTGTTTTTTCATTCCAGTCGTTTTCTTTTTGCAAAATCAACACAAATACAATATTTTTCTTTTTATTATTGTCATAAACCCACATTTAATCCGTGATAAAATCCACAAAAAACGTATTTTAGCTTGTTTTTTGCGGGAAAAGCAAGTATAATTACAGTATATGAACCGAAATAAAATATTCCTGTAGAATGGATGGAGGTATTATGGCTGAGAATTATAATGGCATGGCAGTGGGGATCTTTGAACTTGACAGTTTTGCTGCCTGCTTCGTAGCACTGGACGCTGCTTCCAAAGCAGCAAATATAAGGATCCAGAACATCGAGCGTAATCGTCTTGGTGCAGGTGCCTGCGTGAAGATGCGGGGTTCTGTCTCCGACGTAAACGCCGCAATGGACGTTGCACTCCGCACCGCAGAACCAATTGCGAAGGTTGTTTCCCACACGGTGATCGCATCCCCGGCTCACGACACAGAACCGGCAATGTACATGACCGCAAATAAGTAATATAATCGTTAAATACTATAATGAAATGAGGATTCTGTTATGAGATATGGAGCATTTGGATTAGTGGAAGTTGTCGGAAGCAGCAATGCAGTGATCGTGATCGACCAGATGCTGAAGACCGCCGATGTATCCTTCCTTACCTGGAACGGTAAATGCGGCGGACACGAAACTGTTTTTATGACCGGCGATGTATCCGCAGTCACCGCTGCCGTCCAGGCAGTCAAAGAAAACCCGCCATGCGAGATCGTTTTCGCAGCCGTAATCTCCAATCCATCCGAAGAGACGATCCGTCTCGCGGAGGAGGATGCTGAGAAACACGGCTTTCTGAAGAAATCGGCTAAGAAAGCTCGAGCTAAGAAATAAGAGCCTGATGATTAATTTTAGGTGATAAGTGGAGGAGGCACCATCGGTGCCTCCTCCATTTGTTCCCTACTGGCAATCCAGTTGAATGTCTTTTGCATATGCATATGAATTGACACTCCCCACAGCTAAAGCAGGGGGATTCTTGCTTCTACCACTACTGCATTGGTGAATACCTTACGGTACTGCAATGTCTTACACAGTGTCCACAAGCTGGATTATACTG